>JADMIO011260412.1_pt1 | contig 15084 bp, 11 predicted proteins | sample 8958161 | NCBI WGS metagenome assembly JADMIO01 (sample SAMN16585339, study PRJNA669376) | soil metagenome | isolation source: Crop rotation soil | place: USA: Cullars Rotation, Alabama | collected 2011 | reverse complement strand
CGCGACAACTTGTCCACGTGGAATTCTAAGCTTAGGATCCCAATGTGCTGGAAAGCTAGACGATCCAATTTGTCGATTGCGCGTAGCACGATCAGCCGACGGCGAGTATTGTGCTCACCGGCAAGATGGATGCTCTCAAGAATGCCATCGAGGATCTTCCGGTTGTTGACTTTGACTACGTAGGCTCCGCGCGGAATCCCCAGCTCCTCCATCGTGTCTGCGATCATCATGCAGACCTCGGCGTCGGCCGCCATGCTTGCCGAACCCACCGTGTCGGCATCGAACTGCATGAACTGGCGGAAGCGGCCGGGTCCCGGCTTCTCGTTGCGATAGACGTAGCCGAAGCGATAGGAGCGATAGGGCTTGGGCAGCGCGTCGAAATTCTCGGCGACGTAACGCGCCAAAGGCGCGGTCAGGTCGTAGCGCAGGCTCATCCACTGCTCGTCGTCGTCCTGGAACGAGAATACGCCCTCGTTCGGCCGGTCCTGATCGGGCAGGAACTTGCCGAGCGCGTCGGTGTATTCGATCGCCGGCGTCTCGACCGGCTCGAAGCCGTACCGCTCGTAGACCTTTCGAATGGTCTCGAGCATGCGCCGCGTCGCGGCGATCTCGGCCGGTGCGCGGTCGGCAAAGCCGCGCGGCAGGCGCGCCTTCAATTTGTTCGGCTTGTCGTTCACGGGAAACTCCGAGGGGTTCGTGTGGAGTAACCGAACCCCCGGTCACCGGCAAGGCACGGGCCAACCCCTTCGCCGGCAAGCGATTTCCCCTGCCGCCGCAGCGGCTTTTCACCAATTGTTAACCATTCCTTTACTGCGCCGTCCGATCTTCCCGAGAGCGGCGAACCGATCGCCAACGCTGGGGGATTCCATGACATTCATGCTGCGCGGTGCGCTGGCCGCCACCGTTGCCTTCACGGCGCTTTGCGCTGTCGCCCACGCCGAGAACGGCGTGACCGCAGACACCATCACGTTCGGGCAGGCTGCTGTGCTCGAAGGGCCCGCTTCCGCGCTCGGGCTCGGCATGCAGAAGGGCCTCAACGCCGCGTTCGACGAGGTGAACGCCGCCAAGGGTGGCGTGCATGGCCGCAAGATCAAGCTGATCAGCGTCAACGATGGCTACGAGCCCGATCGCGCCATCGCGGCGACCAAGAAGCTGATCGAGGAAGACAAGGTATTCGCCCTGATCGGCCCGGTCGGCACGCCGACCTCGGCTGCCGCGCAGCCGATCGCGACCGCCGCGAAGGTGCCGTTCATGGGCGCGTTCACCGGCGCGGGCTTCCTGCGCAACGCAAAGCTCGACAACGTCATCAATGTGCGCGCGAGCTACGACGCCGAGACCGAGGCCTGGGTGAAGCACCTCACCGAGGACCTGAAGATCTCCAAGATCGGCATCTTCTATCAGGACGATGCGTTCGGCCGCGCCGGCCTCTCCGGCTTCAAGAAGGCGATGGACAAGCGCAACATGGCGATCGCCGCCGAGGCGACGTATGAGCGCAACACGGTCGCGGTAAAGACCGGCGTGCTTGCGATGAAGCAGGCAGCTCCGGAAGCCGTCGTGATCGTTGGCGCCTACAAGCCGGTCGCCGAGTTCATCAAGCTCTCGAAGAAGATCGGCTTCAGCCCGGTGTTCGTGAACATCTCCTTCGTCGGCGCGAACGCGCTCGCCAAAGAGCTTGGCCCCGAAGGCAAAGGCGTGATCGTCTCCCAGGTGGTGCCGTTCCCGGGCGATACCTCGCTCAAGGTGGTCGCCGACTATCACGCGGCAATCAAAGCCGCAGGCGGCGAGCCCGAGTTTGTCTCGCTCGAAGGCTACCTCGCGGGCCGCCTCGCCATCGCGGCGCTGGCGAAGGCCGGCAAGGATGTGACCCGCGACGGCATGCTCAAGGCCATCAAGGACACGGGCAAGTTCGACATCGGCGGGCTGTCGATGACGTTCTCGGCGGAAAAGAACGAAGGTCTCGACAAGGTGTGGATGACCATCATCGAGGCGGACGGCTCCTTCAAGCCGATCGAGAAGATGATCAAGATGTCGGCGAACTGACGAATGTCTCCGCTCGTCCCCGCACAAACGGGGGACCCAGAGCCAAGACTGGATCCCCGCTTTCGCGGGCATGAGCGGAGAGAGTGAGAATGACAGTGCGCCGGGTTTCGCGTCACGCGAGTCCGGCGCGGTGACTCTCAAGGGGACATTGCTGGGGCTTTTTCATGAGTGACGCCGGGGCAAAAGCCGCGAAATTCGGCATCAAGGTGCGGCTGCAGGCCGCTTTCGGTGCGGTCGCCGTCATGACGGTGATCGCCGCCGCAGTCGCGATCATGTCGTTCTCCGAGACGCAACGCGGCTTCGAGCGCGTCTCGACGCGCGAAGTGCCGACCATGACGGACGCGCTGCGTCTCTCGGCCGCCTCCGGTGAAATTTCGGCAGCCGCCGCGCGCTATATGGCGGCCAAGAGCTCCGACGACCGCAAGCTGATCGCCGCCCAGATCGCGAGCCGCTCGCGCGATCTCGACGCCATCCTGGACCGGCTGCGTGTCGGACAGGCGGAAGCCGCAGGCTTCACCATCGCCGAGCCGATGGCCCAGCGGCTGAAGGAAAACCTGAAGGCGCTCGAGAAGGCGATCTCCGAGCGCACCGAAATCCGCGACGCGCTCGATGCGCGTCTCGCCGCCCTGCACGCCGCACACAACAAGATCAGCGACAAGCTCGGCCCGATCGTCGATGACAGCTATTTCGAGGTGGTCACCACCGCCGAGGACGTCGGCCAGAGCGGCGACATCACCGTGCGCACGCTGATCCAGGGCGGCATGCAGGTGATGCAGGCGATGGTCGCGGTCGGCGCCGAGACCAATCTGCTCACCGGGCTGCTCACCGCGGGCGCGCTGACCTCCTCGCCCAGCATCCTGGCCATGCTGGAGGACCGCTTCATGGCGGCCGCGCGCCGTGCCGAGCGGCAGCTCGCCAAAATGCCGGCCGGCGATAAATTCGAGGCGCTCAAGGCGCGCGTGCGTGATGTCGTCCACCTCGTGAACTTCAAGTCGCGTGACAGCGGGGACGAGATGGCGCGTCTCACCCTCGTTTTCCGCGCACATGAGAAACTCAACAATCTGCTGATCGGACTGATCGACGACCTCAACTTCGACGTCGTGATGCAGAGCGAAGACGCCGTGAAGCGGATGAGCAAGCTGGTGAAGGATCTCGTGGCGGTGCAGATCGCGGGTCTGCGCAGCGCGCTCGAAGTCGCGGCGCAAACCCATCTGGTGACGAGCCTGTTGAGCGAAGCCGCCGTCGCGAAGGACGCGTCGGCGCTGGTGCCGATGCAGGACCGCTTCAAGGCCGCGACCGACCTGCTCGCCAAGGCCTCGAAGACGATCACCAGCCAGGAGATCAAGGACGCGGTCGACGAGCTGACCGTCTACGGCCAGGGCGACAACAGCCTTTTCGCGCTGCGCACGCGCGAGCTGGCCGCCATCGAAAGCGCCGACCGGACCATCGAGCAGAATGTCACCATCCAGCGCTCGCTCGACCGCGCCGTCGCACTGCTGGTCGGAGATGCCGAGAAGTCGATGCAGAGCGGTTCGGAGAAGCTGGTCGACGACCTGTCGCGCAACCGCATGCTGCTGCTCATCGTCGCCGCAGTGAGCATCCTGGTGGCGGCCGCCATCGGCATCTTCTACGTGCAGCGGCGGCTGGTGCGCCGGCTCACCTCCGTCGGCGATGCGATGCGCCGCCTCTCTTCAGGCGAGACCGATCTTTCGGTGCCAGCCGCGGCCGACCGCGACGAGATCGGCGACATGGCGCGTTCGCTCGAAGTGTTCCGCGGCGGCGAGATCGAGCGCCGTCAGATGGCCGAGCGGCGCGAGGCGGAGCAGCGTTCGCAGCGCGAGCGTGCCGCCACCATTGAGCAAATGATCGGCGACTTCCGCGCAACCGTCACCTCCGTGATCACCGCGGTGACCGAGAACGTGTCGCGCATGGAAACGACGGCGCGCACGCTCTCCAGCATTGCGGCGGAAGCGGACAACCAGGCGCGCGCGGCGTCGACCTCGTCAGAACAGACCTCCTCCAACGTGCGCAGCGTCGCCGGCGCCACCGAGGAGCTGGGGGCCTCGATCCGCGAGATCAGTGAACAGGCGAGCCAGGCAAACAACGTGGTGCAGCGCGCGAGCGATATTGCGCAGAATGCGGACCATCTCGTCGGCCAGCTTTCGAGCGGCGCAGCGCGCATCGGCGACGTGGTGAAGCTGATCCGCGCGATCGCCGAGCAGACCAACCTGCTGGCGCTCAACGCCACCATCGAGGCGGCGCGCGCCGGCGAGGCCGGACGCGGCTTTGCGGTCGTCGCCTCAGAGGTGAAGACGCTCGCGAGCCAGACCGCGAAGGCAACCGAGGAGATCGCCACCCAGATCGGTGCAATCCAGACCTCGACCGAGCAGGCGGTCGATGCGATCCGCCAGATCTCCGGAGTGATGAGCGACATCAGCCGCTTCACCTCGAGCATCGCGGTCTCGGTCGAGGAGCAGAGCGCCTCGACGCAGGAGATCGGCCGCAACGTGCACGAGGCAGCGACCGGCGCGAAAGAGCTCGCCGGCAACATGGCGACGGTGACGGAGGCGATCGACGAGACCAATCGCTCGGCGACCCATGTTCTGGAAGCCTCGAGCGCGCTCACCGCGCAGTCCGGCACGCTGCAGCAGGCGGTCGATCAGTTCCTCGAGCGCGTCGCAGCGGCTTAAGGCTTCGCCGCCACCATTTTCTCGATCGGAGCGCGGCCAGGCAGGGGTCTGTCCGCCATCGCGTCATCACGAAACCGGCGGGTCAGTTCGGCGACGCCGGGATGCGATGTCCCCAGACGGTCGAGCAGAGCGCGCGCCGCGTCAGCTTCCCCTCGGTGAGCGGCCAGCAGCGCGCGCACGACGAGATCGAGCGGATGGGCATCGCTCGGAATCAGCGCCGCATGCCGCACCGCCGCGAAGATGTCGTCATCGAGGTAGGCGGTCAGGAATGCCAGGAAATCGTGCCAGGCCGCCCGCCCGAGGAGCGCGTCCTGGTTGCGGGCTCCCTCCGCGCGCGCCGCCGCGACCGGCGAAACGGCGCGAAACACCGGCACATAGCTGCCAACCGGCAGAACGATCCGCACGGCATCATCCCGACCGTCACTGGCGTAGTAGCGCTGCAGCGCGCGACGCAGGCGCATCGCTTCCACCCGCACGATCGGATCGTAATGCGGATTGAAATCGTGGCCACGGCCGAGCGCCTCGACCGCGATCGTGTAACCCTTGATGCGATGCTGCCCGCCGCTCAACGCGGCTTCGACCACGTAACGTAAAAAAGAAACGAGCTGTGGAGAGGCGCAGAACGCTTCGCTGGCGGCGATCCGGCGGAGCGCAGCGCGGATGTCTTCGGCGGTGGGACGTTCATCGTACCTTGTCTTCGCGTCGGGCATTGTCTGCCGCTTCTGTCGCCGTCCCCAAACCCCCTTTGGGACGCAGGGACGATTCCCCGTTGCGCACGCACGCGGAACGCTGAAAGTGACAACCCTGCTGTAGGCTGAATGCAACCATATTCAGACTAGCACCAGCGATACAATTTGCAATTTGCAGCACCCGACCATCGCCCTACCGTCGCACATTCATTGAAATCGCTGGGATTAAATCGATTGCGCCCTGGATAATATACAACCTGTGTCTGTGGATGATCCACCCGGACCGAACCGCCTGCTGATTCGCCGCGCGGCATTCCGCATCTCCCGATTGGCTGGTATAGCGGCTGTAAGACCGCAAACCGCCGTTCGCAGGAGAGAGAAAGATGTCGCTTGCCACCCGCCCGCTCGCGCCGACGGTTCCGAACGATCTCGAAGCGTTCTTCGTGCCGTTCACGCCGAACCGGGCATTCAAGAAAAATCCGCGCCTGATCGCGCGCGCCAAGGACATGCACTACATCACGCTCGATGGTCGCAAGGTGATGGACGGCTCCGCCGGTATGTGGTGCTGCAACGCCGGGCATAACCGCGATCCTATCGTGGCAGCAATCCAGAACCAGGCGGCCGAGCTCGACTACCCACCGGCGTTCCAGTTCTCGCACCCCAAGGCCTTCGAGCTGGCGAGCCGCATCGCGGCGCTCGCGCCGGGCGACCTCGATCACGTGTTCTTCTGCAACTCGGGCTCGGAAGCCGTCGACACCGCGCTGAAGGTCGCGCTCGCCTATAACAACGTGCGCGGCGAAGCCTCGCGCGTGCGGCTGATCGGGCGCGAGCGCGGCTATCACGGCGTCGGCTTCGGCGGCATTTCGGTCGGCGGCATCGTGGCGAACCGCAAGATGTTCGGCACTGCGCTTGCGGGCGTCGATCATCTGCCGCACACCTACAATCGCGAGAAGCAGGCCTTCACCAAGGGCGAGCCCGAGTGGGGCGCGCATCTCGCCGACGATCTCGATCGTCTGGTCGCGCTGCATGACGCCTCGACCATCGCAGCGGTCATCGTCGAACCGATGTCAGGCTCGACCGGCGTGCTGCCGCCGCCGAAGGGCTACCTGCAGCGCCTGCGCGCGATCTGCGACAAGCACGGCATCCTCTTGATCTTCGACGAAGTCATCACCGGCTTCGGCCGGCTCGGCACCGCGTTCGCGGCGGAGCGCTATGGCGTCATTCCCGACATGATCACGTTTGCCAAGGGCGTGACCTCCGGCACCGTGCCGATGGCCGGCGTGATCATGCGCAAGGGTATTTACGACACGTTCATGCGCGGACCCGAGCACGTGATCGAGCTATTCCATGGCTACACCTACTCTGCTCACCCGCTCGCCTGCGCGGCCGGCATTGCGACACTCGACGTCTACCGCGACGAGAAGCTGTTCGAGCGCGCCGCAGCGCTCGAGGACAAATGGGCCGAAGCGGCGATGTCACTGAAGGGCACACCCGGCGTGCTGGACATCCGCACGCTCGGCCTCGTTGCTGCGATCGACATGGCGTCGAAGCCTGACGCGGTTGGCCGGCGCGCCTATGACGCGATGGAAAAGGGCTTCCACGAGCACGGCCTGCTTTTCCGCATCACCGGCGACACCATCGCGCTCTCGCCGCCTCTTATCATCTCGGAGAACGAGATCGGCGAGGTCTTCGACAAGGTCGGCAAGATCATCCGGGCGGTCAACTAGCGGGCGCGCGCCTAATGCGCGCGTGACGACGCGGCGAGCGACGGACTGCGTAGCAGCGCCGACTGCGCCTTGGCGGCGAGTTCGCCGGGCGCGAACGGCTTGCCGACAATGTGCGCCTCGCTGACGTCCGCGAGCAGGCTGCGGTCGGCAAAGCCGGTGACAAACAGGATCGGCAGCTCCGGCCAGTTCGAGCGCACGCGCGTCGCGAGCTGCGCCCCACTCATGCCCGGCATCGCGAGGTCGATGATCAAGAGATCGAGGCTGAGGCCTTCGAGCACTTCGAGCGCGGCGCCGCCGCTCCCCGCCTCCAGCACCTCGTAACCCATCTCGCGCAGCGCCTCCGCGGTCACCTCGCGCACCGCGCTGTCGTCGTCCACAAGCAGAATGCGTGCCCCGGCAAGCGCCCGCGCATCCGTAGCGCTGACCTCGCCATCATGTGCACGCTCCGGCGCACGGTCAGCACGCGGCACATAGATGCAGATCGAAGTCCCTTCGCCAACTATGGAATCAATACGCACACCGCCCCCGGACTGTTTCGCGAAGCCAAGGATCTGGCTAAGCCCCAGACCCGAGCCCTTGCCGATCTCCTTGGTCGTGAAGAAGGGCTCGAAGGCTTTCGCCCGCACCTCCGGCGTCATGCCGCTGCCGGTGTCGCTGACGCAGATCTCGATGTATTCGCCGGGCGGCGGATCTTCCGGGTGGACCGGTTGACCGAGGGCGACATTGCGGGTCGAGACCGTCAGCGTTCCGCCAATGCCCATGGCGTCGCGCGCGTTGATCGCAAGGTTGAGCACGGCGAGCTCGAGCTGGGTCGGATCCGCCATCGCGGACCACAAGTCATCGGCGAGCCGCGTTTCGATGCGGATGCTGCCTCCGATCGTGCTCTGCAGCAGCTCGCGCATCCCCGCGACTGCCTCGTTCAAGTCGAGTGCGCGCGGCTCGAGCCGCTGGCGTCGCGAGAACGAGAGCATCTGGTCAGTCAGCTTTGCGCCCCGCTCGGCGGCCGCGCGCATGTAGCCGAGCCGCTGTCTGATCTTGCCATCGATACCCGCAGCGGCAATCTCGCGCTCCAGAAAGCCAATGTTGCCGAGCACGACGGTCAGCAAATTGTTGAAGTCATGCGCGACGCCCGAGGTGAGCTGTCCGACCGCTTCAAGCCGCTGCATCTGGCGCAACGTTGCCTCGACGCGCTCGCGCTCTTCCATCTGGCGCAGAAGCTGGCGGTTTGCAGTCGCGAGCTCACCGGTCCGCTCGTGCACGCGCGATTCCAGTTGTTCGTTGAGCCGCCGGGATTCGTACTGGCGGCGGCGCCCGCGCAGATTGGTTTGCACCATGCTGATCAAGGTCGTGGGATGAAACGGTCGCTCCAGGAACGTGACGTTGCCGAGCGCGCGAGTGAGCTGGTCCGCCATCGGATTGCGCTCCAGCCCGCCGCCGTGCTCGGTCAACACGATGAACGGAAAGTCGGACCACACCGGCTGCGAGGACACCCAGTTCACCAGCGCACGCGTGTCCACACCGCGAAACGCCTCCTCAGTGATGATCGCGACCTCCGCACCACTCACGATCTCGGTGAGCACCGCGTCAATGTCGCGACAGATGTCAGCTCTCAGATTCGCTTCGCGCAGGATACCGCGCGCGACAACCGCGTCGCGCCCCCGGGTCGCCAGGATCAGCGTCCGCTCATTATCCTCCGCGCGGGTCACGTCTGCCCCATCAGCGGCTGTGACCGGCCCACATAGGTTGGCACGCCGCGTAACACGCCCTGGAATTCATGCAGCGGATCGCCAACGCTCATTCCAGTGCTGTTGATCTTGAACTCGCGGATCGTGTCTTCGTGTGAGCCGGTGCGCTTCTTCATCACGGAGATGGCTCGGCGCACGCGTCCGAACGCCTCGAAGTAGCGCAGCATGATCACCGTGTCGGAGAGATAGGTGATGTCGATCGGCTGCTTCATGTCGGTGACCATGCCGTGCTGCGCGATGGTGAGGAAGGTCGCGGCCCCCCGCCGGTTGAGGTATTGCAGCAGCTCGTGAAGATGCAGCGTGAGGAACTGCTCTTCCGGCATCGAAGCCTGATAGCCATTGAGGCTGTCGATCGCGACGATGCGCACGCGCTCCTTGTCGACCCGCGAGCGAACCCGATGCGCAAATTCGCCCGGCGTGAGCTCGGCCGCGTCCTGCTGCTCGACAATCACCTTTCCGGCGTCGCGCATCGCTTCAAGATCGATCCCGAGCCCCTTGGCGCGCGCGAACAGAAGCCCGAGCTCCTCATCGAACACGAACATCGCAGCCCGCTCGCCGCGCGCGACCGCAGCGGCAATGTATTGCAGGACGAGCAGCGACTTGCCGGTGCCGGCTGGACCAAGCACCAGTGTGCTCGATCCCGTCGCAATGCCGCCGCCCAGCAAAGAGTCGAGCTCCGGCAGCGAGCTCTTGAGCAGTTCGCCTGTAAAACTGGTGCGGTGCTCGGCCGCCACGAGGCGCGGGAACAGCTCCACGCCTCCCGGCCCGATGATGAAGTCGTGATAGCCGGAGCGGAACGACTGGCCGCGGCATTTGACGATGCGCAGCCGCCTCCGCTCACCGCCATAGATCGGCGCAAGCTGATCGAGATGGATCACGCTGTGCGCGATCGAATGCACCGCCCGGTCGGTCGACTCGGTGGTGAGGTCGTCGAGCATCAATACGGTTGACTGATGCTGCGCGAAGTAATGTTTCAGGGCCAGCACCTGCCGCCGATAGCGCAGCGAGCTTTGGGCCAGCAGCCTAATTTCCGACAGACTGTCGATCACGACGCGCTTCGGCTTCAACCGCGCGATCGTTTCGAGCATGCGCTTGGTCGTTTCCCCAAGCTCCAGATCGGATGAATAAAGGAGGCTCTGCTGCTGCTCGGGATCGAGCACGCTTTCAGGCGGCACCAGCTCGAAGATCATGATCTTCTCGTCGAGCGTCCAACCATGTGAGCGCGCGCCATCGCGCAACTCCTCCTCCGTCTCGGCAAGGCTCACGTAAATACCGACCTCGCCCAGCGCCGCGCCTGCCATCAGGAATTGGAGGGCGATCGTGGTCTTGCCGGAGCCCGGGTTGCCTTCGAGCAGGTGCATCCGGTTGCGCGCGAAGCCGCCGCCGAGCACGAAGTCGAGCCCGGCAATGCCAGTACTGGCGCGGGGCAAAAATGTAGCGTTCGCATCCATCGGGCTGCCCCGGGTTGGCCTCCAAATATGTGTGCGGGAGAGGCGATCAGAACGATCGCCCCGGCCCCCTGCGGGGAATGAAACTCGCGGATGGCTGAGTCGGTTCCCGGCGCGTGTGCAGCGATGGGTAGTGACAAAAAATTCAGTTTCAACAATGTGTTATGTTGCGCGAGCTCTGGCCCCAGAACCAGGCTCCGAGCTTTACCGAGAGCGCGATACCACCGCCATAGATCGCGAGCGCCAACCCGACCACGATGAACATCAAGCGCAGCGAGCTGGTGGTGCGTAACACGAGCCAGCCGCCGCCAATGGCGAATACCATGCGGGAGAAACCGGCGACGAGCGGCCAGAGAAGCCGGCCCGCGCCTTGCGACGCGAAATAGAGGGCGAGCCCGAAGCCGAACAGGCCGTAGAAGGGCCCGACCGCTCGCAGGTAGGCAGCGCCGGTTTCCAGCATCGCGGGGTCGGAGCCGAAGAGCGTGAGCCAGGCGCGCGGGTAGATCGCGGCCGCGACACCGATCGCTTCGGTGAGAATGAAGGCGATGCCAGCCCCGACCCATGCGATGCGCAGCGCGCGCTCGCGATTGCCTGCGCCGATGTTGGTCCCGACCAGCGCCACCAATGGCGCGCCGAGGCCGAACACCAGCGGCACCAGCAGATATTCGAGCCGCGCCGCCGTCCCGTAGCCAGCGACCGCCGCAGGTCCCGCCGCGAGGCCGACCAGCGCGGTGGTGAGGATGATCGTCACATTGGTCTGCACGGACGTCACGGAGGCGACCGCACCGACACGCAGGATCTCGCGCATCAGCGGCCAGCGCAGCGGCGCGACCATCAGGCGCGCAAGATTGCGGCCAGAGAGCACGTACCAGCCGAGCACCGCGATACCGGCGACATAGAACAGCACCAGTGCAATGCCGCCGCCCGCGATCCCGAACGCCGGGATCGGCCCGAATCCAAAGATGAGCACTGGCGAGAGGGGCACCAGCAGCGCTGTGCCGGCGCAGATCGTGAGCGCAGGCACCAGCATGTTGCCGGTGCCGCGGACGACGCTTGCGAGGCCGTTCATCACCCAGAGCAGGATGCTGCCGCCGAACACGATGTTGGAATAGATGAGCGCCGCATCGAGCGATGCGCCCTCGCCACCCATCGCGCGATAGAGGGGCCGGCCGAAGAGAAGCAGCAGGCCGGAGAACACCGCGCCGAGCAGCACATTGATCACCACCGCATGCAGTACCAGCGCGTCGGCATCCTCGCGCCGCCCGCGCCCAAGCGCACGCGCGATCGCAGACGAGATCCCGCCGCCCATCGCGCCGGAGGAGATCATCTGCATCAGCATCACGCCGGGGAAGACCAGCGCCATGCCGGCGAGCGCGTCAGTGCCGAGCCGGCCGACCCAGTAGGTCTCGATCAGCCCGGTTGCGGCCTGCGCGCCCATGACCAGCACGTTCGGCCACGCCATGCGCAACAACGTCGGCACGATCGGCCCCTGCAGCAGGAGGCGCGTGCGTGGATCCATGGTGCGAGGCTTCGCCGGTGCGGGCGCGGCGACCGGCTCCGCGGCTATGGGCAGCTCGGGCCGGATGTTCATGCGGCGCCCACCTCGACCTTGCGGGCCGCATAGCGCTTTTTCACCCGCGCGTTCGCGGCGGGTCCCGGCACCATGCGGTAATCGGGCGCCGCGATCGGGAGACCGGTTGCGCGATCGAACACGCCGATGTCGGCTACCTTGCCGGTGTTCGTATTGATCACCTCGACCATCGCGCCTTCGGGCGCGAAGTGCTTGTTGCCGAAGGCCATCAGGCTCAGCAGCACCGGGCGGAAGTCGCGGCCGCGCTGCGTCGGCACATATTCGTAGCGCGGCGGATGTTCGGAGTACTGGCGCCGTTCGAGGAAGCCATCGTCCACAAGCCGCGCGAGCCGGGTGGTCAGGATATTCGGCGCAACGCCGAGGCTTTCGCGGAATTCCTCGAAGCGCGTGTACCCATGCAGCGCGTCGCGCAGGATTAGGATGCTCCACCACTCGCCGACCCGCTCGAGCGAGCGCGCGATTGGGCAATTGGCTTTTTCCAGACTTTTGCGGCGCATATCCCTGACATATACCGAGTCACTTGCATGATGCAAGTTACTGCAGAGAGGGGCCTCCATGCCGATTCTGCATGACCGAACAAATGTGGCTGGGCGCAACCATTGGGGCATACTCGGACTTCTTCCCGAGGCAGACCGGAGGTCCCATGCCAATCCCTGAAGTCCGCAAGGGCATGCCATCGCCGGAGCTGTCGCGCGAGCAGTTCGAGCAACGTTTCAAGGCGCGGTTCTTGGATCCAGCCTTTGGCTCACTCTCACGCGAAATTCAGGCGATCACGAACGTGGCCTGGGATGCCTATTCGGACAGCCGTAAGGCGCCGCGCATCCGCAAGGCCGGCCCCGGCTTTTCTGACCCTGATTATGATCTCTCGGTCGAATGGCTTGCGGCGCGTGACGCGATTGCCGCGGCGCAGCGGCATCATGACGACCCGGCCGGACCCTCGCGCGTTCTGCTGATCAATGGTTCGGCGCGCTCGGAGCACACTTGTCCCGGCGAGATGTCGAAGACCTGGAGGCTGATCGAGTTGGCGCAGCACGTTTTCGAAGCCGATGACTTCGCGGTCGACGTTCTCAATCTGAGCCGCACCACGTCTGAATTCGGCAAGACGATCCATCCTTGCAAGTCGTGCGTCGCGACCGCGATGCCGCTCTGTCACTGGCCATGCAGCTGTTATCCGAATCACGCACTCGGGCAAACATTCGACTGGATGAACGAGATCTATCCGCTTTGGGTGGCGGCGCACGGAATCATGATCGTCACGCCGGTCAACTGGTATCAGGCGCCGACCTCGCTCAAGGCGATGATGGATCGTCTGGTCTGCGCCGACGGCGGCAATCCCGACCCGACCACGACGCACGGCAAGAATGCCGAAGAAGCAAAAGCGCTGGAACTCTCCGGCTGGACCTTCCCGCGCCATCTCGCGGGCCGCCTGTTCGCGGCCGTTGTGCATGCCGACTCTGCGGGCGCCGAGAACCTGCGCCGCATACTGGTGGACTGGGCAAGCGACATGCACCTGACTCCTGCCGGGAAGACTGCGGAGCTCGACCGCTATGTCGGCTACTACGAGCCCTATGCGACGAGCCATGATGCGCTCGACCGCGACCAGGCGTTTCAGGAGGAAGTGCGCATTGCTGCCCGCACCTTGATGGAAGCCGTCACCGCGAAGCGCGAAGGACGGCTGGTAACCGCGGGCGCCGACCTGAACGAGCCGCGGCCGAAGTGACGCGGCGCAATCAGCGCGACGACGCCCGAAAAGGCGAAGACGCGAATTGAGCCGCGTCATAACTCCTTGGTCATGAAAATCCGGCTCGTGCCCGGCGGATGACACGGGACTTCGCCAAACCTGCGCCAACCATTGCGCTCATAGAAGCCCGGGGCCTGGAAGCTGATCGTGTAGAGCACGGCCGAGCGGCAGCCGCGTTGCCGTCCCTCGTTTTCGAATGCCCGCAAGACTTCAGTGCCGAGGCCCGAACCGCGCAGCGTCTCGGGCAGGAAAAACAGATCGAGGAAAAGCAGGCCGAGCGACGTGCGGCCGATGGCGCCGCCGACGATATTGCCGCTCGTCGGGTCCTTGACGACGACCGCGAGTGGGCGGCGGTCGCTCATCCCCGTGAGGGCGTCGTTGAAATCATTCAGCCCGCCGCCGATCGCGCGTTCGATCTCGTCATCGATCACATCGGTGACAATAATGTCCTGTTCTCGCATGCAGCGTCACTCTACACCGCCGGCCCGCCAGGTTTTGTCACCATCCGCTGCGGCTCGGCTTCCGTCTCGGCCACGATGTAGCTCGGGCGGCGCATCGTCTCGCGCAGGATGCGCCCCACATACTCGCCGACGATGCCGAGCACGAGGAGCTGCGCCGCGCCGAGGATTGCGATGACCGCGATCAGCGAGGACCAGCCCGCGACCGTGTGCTGCACGAACAGGAAGCTCACGATCGCATAGAGGATGAACAACAGGCTGAGCAGCGTGAAGCCGAGCGCGAGCCAGATCGCGAAGCGCAACGGGCGCAGGCTGTGGGTCGCGATGCCGGAGAGCGCGAGCTCGACCATGCGCGACGCCGAGAACTTGCTATCGCCGCTCTGGCGCGTGCCGCGCGTGTAGGGAATCGTCACCAGTGGGAAACCAAGCCAGCGCACCAGCCCGCGCAGGAATATGTCCTGGTCTTCCATCCCGTTGACGATGTCGACCACCGCGCGGTCGAGCAGCATGTAATCGGCGCTGCCCGGCTCGATGCGCACGTCGCCGATTGTATCGAGGAAGCGGTAGTAGAGCTGCGAAGAGAGCCGCTTAGGAGCCGCCACACCCTCGTCGTCACGCCGCGTGGCGACGATCCTGGCGCCCTCCTTCCAGGCCGCAACCAGCTTGGGGATCAGCTCGGGCGGATGTTCGAAATCGCAATCCATCACGATGACGGCGCGCCCGCGCGCGTGGCGCAGGCCGGCGCGCAAGGCTGCCTGGTGGCCGAAGTTGCGCGTGAACGAGACATAGCAGACGATGGGATCGTGCGCCGCCTCCCGGATCGCCGCGAGCGTTCCATCGGTCGAGCCGTCGTCCACGAACACGATTTCATACGACCCGCAGGACGCCATGGCCTGCGCGATCTTTCCAGCACAGTGGGATCCGAAGCTTGGAATTCACGTGACTTGAAGTCGCG
>JADMIO012771140.1_pt1 | contig 15085 bp, 10 predicted proteins | sample 8958161 | NCBI WGS metagenome assembly JADMIO01 (sample SAMN16585339, study PRJNA669376) | soil metagenome | isolation source: Crop rotation soil | place: USA: Cullars Rotation, Alabama | collected 2011 | reverse complement strand
GAGGCGTCGATGGATTCAAGGGGAGGCTCGGCGTCGCGGCAGCGGGGAATGGCGTAGGGGCAGCGCGGATGGAAGCGGCAGCCGACGGGCGGATTGGCCGGGGAAGGGACGTCGCCTTTCAGGACAATGCGTTGGGTGCGGGGTTGGCCGGCGTGGGGAATGGCGGAGATCAGGGCGCGGGTGTAGGGGTGGCGCGGTTTGCCGATGACATCTTCGGTGGGGCCGGTCTCGACGATTTTTCCGAGATACATGACGGCGGTGCGGTGGGCTATCTGGCGAACGACGCCGAGATCGTGGGTGATGAACAAGTACGCGAGCCCGTATTTATCGCGCAAATCCATGAGCAGGTTCAGCACCTGGGCTTGCACAGAAACGTCGAGCGCGCTGACGGGCTCATCGCAAATGATGAGCTTTGGATGAAGGGCGACAGCACGCGCGACACAGATGCGCTGACGTTGTCCGCCGGAGAACTCGTGCGGATAGCGATGCAGTGCGTCGCCGCCCAAACCTACGTCGGAGAGAAGACGCGCGGCTTCCGATTCGCGCTGGCGCGGGGTGATGCGTCCGTGTCGGATTAATCCTTCGGTGATGATGTGCATGACGGTCATGCGCGGGTTCAGCGAGGCGAAGGGATCCTGGAAGACAACCTGCAGGTCGGGGCGGAGGGGGCGCAGGGTGGCGGCGGAGGCGCCGGTGATGTCGATGCCTTCGAAATGGATTTTGCCGCTATGGGCCGGCTCCAGGCCGAGGACCGCGCGGGCGAGGGTGGTTTTGCCGCAGCCAGATTCACCGACGAGGGCGAGGGTTTCGCCGGGAGCGATTTCGAGGGAAACGCCGTCAACGGCGCGGACGTTGCCGACGGTGTGGGAAAGGATGCCGCGGCGGATGGGGTACCAGACGCGGAGGTCGGTGAGTTGGAGGAGGGGGCTCGTTGAAATGCCCGTGCGCGGAGCGCTCGGGCCACCTTGGAACTGGGTGGAGGATGTTGTCATTGTTTTTTGGGGGACCGGGGTGGGGGCACCCCGGTTCCATCGGGAGGGATGTGGGTTGTGGCTGGGTCGCGCAGGAAGCAGCGGGCGGCGCGGGTTTCGGGGCCGTAGAGGGGCGGGTGGGTGGAGCAGCGGTTGAAGGCGTGGGGGCAGCGCGGTTGGAAGTGGCAACCGGCGGGGTATTGAAGCGGGGATGGGACTTGGCCGGGAATGGTGGCGAGGCGGTCGCGGCGGTTGGCGAGGGTTGGAATCGCGGCGAGCAGGGCCTGGGTGTAGGGATGCTGGGGCGACTGGAAAATTTCGGCGACGGTTCCGGTCTCGACGACTTCGGACGCGTACATGACGGCCATGCGGTCGCACATTTCCCAGATGACACCCATGTCGTGGGTGATCAAGAGGATGCTGGTGTCGGCGGCTTTCATGAGACGCATGAGATCGAGCACCTGGGCCTGGACGGTGACGTCGAGGGCGGTGGTGGGTTCGTCGGCGATGATCAGCGCGGGCTGCAGCATCAGTGCCATGGCGATCATGACGCGCTGGCGCATGCCGCCGGAGAGTTGGTGGGGATAGGCCTGGAGGGCGCTGGAGGGATCGGGAATGCCGACCTTTTCCAGCCAGGTGCGGGCGATGTCCTGCGCGGCTGGCGGAGAGATGTTCTGATGAAAGCGCAGGGCTTCAACCAATTGCGCGCCGATGCGGTGGAGCGGCGAGAGCGCGGTCATGGGCTCCTGAAAGATCACGCTGATTTTGTGGCCGCGGATGGCGCGCAGTTCGGCGATGGGCATGCGCAGCAGGTCGCGGCCTTCGAAGAGGATGGTGCCTGAATCGATTTTTCCGGGGGGCGAAGGAATCAGGCGCAGGATGCTCATGGCGGTGACGGTCTTGCCGCTGCCGGATTCGCCGACGAGTCCGAAGACCTCGCCGCGGTTGATCGAAAAAGAGACCTGGTCCGTGGCGCGGATGAGTCCTTCGTCGGTGCGGAAGGAGACGGAGAGATTTTGGATTTGGAGGAGAGGGTTCATGAAAGCGAATCCGGAACAGGAAACCGCGAATGGGCGCGAATGGGCGCGAATGGGGAGGGAGGGAGGGAAACGTCCAACGTCCAACGTTCAACGTTCAAGTTAGGAAAGTGGGAGGAAGAAGAGAGATCCCTCGCCGGGGCTCGGGATGACGGAACGGGGGTGGAGTTTGGGAAATGCATTGGGTTATTCCATGCGGCTGATGGGCTTGGGGTCGAAGGCGTCGCGGATGCCTTCGCCTACGAAGACGCCGAGGAGCATGACGATGAAGATGGCGGCCGCGGGGTACAGCGTTAGCCACCAGGCGGAGCGGAACTGCTGGGCCTGGAAGAGGAGTTCGCCCCAGCTGGCGGTGGGAGGAGGGAGGCCGAAGCCGAGGTAGTCGAGGCTGTAGAGGGCGGAGATGGCGCCCACGAGCAGGAAGGGAAAAAATGTGATGAGCGGCGTGAGGGCGTTCGGGAGAATGTGTTCCAGCATGATGCGCCAGCCGGGCACGCCAAGGCAGCGCGCGGCTTCGACGTAAGGCTGGCGGCGCAGGCGCAGGAATTCGCCGCGCATATAATAGGAGATGCCGATCCAATTAAAGATGCCATAGCAGATCAACAGCAGTGCGAAGCTGCGGCCATAGATCGAGCCCAGCAGAATGACGACGTACAGGAATGGGAGGGCGCTCCAGATTTCGATCATGCGCTGCGTAATCAAATCGGTGCGTCCGCCGAGATAGCCCTGCACGCCGCCGATGATGACGCCCAGCACCATGGTGGCGACGACCAGCAGGAAGCCGAATGACATTGAGATGCGGAATCCGTAAATGATGCGCGCGAGAACGTCGCGGCCGGCGCTGTCGATGCCGAACCAATGGCCACGAACGGGCTCGTGGGGCCAGGTGACCTCCTTTTTGCGGATGTCCAAGCGGAAGGCGTTTCCACCGACGGCAATCTGCGTGGAGGGGACATATTCCTGCATGGCGCGGGTGACGGTGTTTGAAATGTAGTCGCGCTCGCCGTCAGACAATTGGGACCAGACGGCGGGTGCGGTGTGGGTGAGGGGAAGCCCGTCGGGCGCGAAGGCCATGGAGGCTGTTTTGGTGCCGCGATCGGCATCGCGAAAGGTGATGCGGACGGAGGTGGGCGCTTCTTCGCGCGGGGTGAAGGCGGGGATGGAGAGCGCGGCGGTTTGGGCGGGGGCGGATTGAGAGGTCAGGGTTTCCAAAAATTCCGGCGCGGATTGGTTGTTCAGGCGGCGGGCAACGGCTTCGCGCAGGGACTTGGAGATTGGCCAATGTTGGGTAAGGTCAGCGCCCACGACCGAAGCGTCATTGGTGGCGAAAAAGACGCCGCAAGCCTGGGCACGTTCCACGATGAAGTTGGAGGAGACATTCACGTTGCCGACGTGCGGCATGGGGGTGAAGGTGACGCGTACTGTGGTGGCGTCGGGGAGGGAGGCGGGATCGATGCTTTCGTAGGGGCCAAAGGGGATGGGGGGGAAGATCATGAAGTTGTTCCCCCTCACCCCCGCACCAGAGCCTTCGGCACGGTGCGGGGCAGGCCTACCCTCTCCCACTGCGGGGAGAGGGGAAGAAGGGGCGGAGGAAGGCGAGAGCGAAGTGGATTTGCCACCGAATAGTGGGGTGGCATTGAGGGCGCGGTAGTTGGGGCGGGTTTGCTGGCCGTTGTGCAGGAAGGCGTCCTCGGGATAGTAGCGGAGGACGGGGATGAACCAACGTCCGTTGCAGCGGACGATGAGGGGGCGGTCGTTGGAAATGAATTCCGAGCCGAGGCTGAGCACATACGCGATGGCGAGAATCCAGAGCGAGACGTGCGCGCGGCGGCGGGCGCGGAAGCGTCGCAGGCGTTTGCGGGTGAGGGGATTTTGGATGAGTCGGGTCAGCATGATTGGAAATTCATCCCAGTTGAGCGGCCGGGGTGGAACCCGGCCATCCAGATTGAAGAAGAATTTTGCATGGGTTGTGGGTCACTGTTTCTGAAAGTTGATGCGCGGATCGACGAGGACGTAGCAGAAGTCGGATAAAAGGTTTCCGAGGAGCATCAGCACGGAGGTGATGGAGAGCGTGCCCATGAAGACGGCGTAGTCGCGGCCGACGATGGCGTCGAGGCCGAGGCGTCCCATGCCGGGGATTTCGAACATCTGCTCGATGATCACGGAACCGGAAAGCATGACGGTCATGATCGCGCCGAAGCCGGTGGCGATGGGGATGAGACTGTTGCGCAGGGCGTGGCCCCAAATGGCGCGGCGGGCCGTGCCACCTTTTGCCAGCACGGTGCGGATGTAATCGCTGCCGATCTGGTCCAGCAGCGAATTTTTCATCAGGACGGTCAGGACGGCGAAATCGCCGGCCATGTAACAGAGCACGGGCAGGAACATGTGCATGAAAAGATCATAGGCCTTGGCGCTGGTGGACATGGCGGCGAAACCGTCGCCGTGAAATCCGGAAACAGGAAAGATGTCCCAAAAATTATCGACGGTGCCGCACAAGAGCATGCGCAGCACCATGCCGAGGGCGATGGGCGGGATGGCATAGCCGGCGAAAACGACGAGGCTGCTGGCGAGGTCGAATACGCCGCCGTGACGCAGGGCTTTCGTGATGCCGAGCGGGATGCAGATCAGGTAGCTCAGGAGGAAGCCGGTGATGCCGAAAATGAGGGAAACCGGGAGGCGCTCGCGAATCAGTTGGAGTGCATTCTTGTTGGGGTACATATAGGAATCCATGGTCAAGCCGATGCGGTTGGTGACCAGCCAGGTCCAGTAGCGCTCGTGGAGCGGGCGATCGAAGCCGAAGTGGATTTCGAGTTGCTTGCGGTAATCCGCGGAGACGGCAGTGGTTGCGGGACCAGCCGGGCCGGATTCCGCGGAACCGATGTGGCGCATGCTGGCCAGCAGTTGTTCGACCGGACCGCCGGGAACGAACTGCGTGAGGGCGAAGCACACGAGCGTGATGCCCAGGAAAGTGGGAATGATCAACAGCAGGCGGCGGATGAAGTACTCAAGGCGTTCCATGCGAAGCCGGGAAATAAGTCTCGTCGAATACGACCCGTTCGGGTCGCGGTGGCAGGAAGTCGCCGCTCTCCATGGCAGCTTTAAGGTCGGCGGCTGAATCGGGATCGAACCACCAATAGTGATAGGCGCCCCGCTCATCATCGAACTTGGCCAGCACGGTTGGAGGCGTGCCAAATTTATTCCAATAGAGCAGGCGGGTGGCGTTGATGTTCCAGAGCAGCACGTAGGGGCATTGGGCGGCAACGATGCCGTCGATCTCGCGGCAGATGGCGTTGCGCTGTTGTACGTCAAAGAGAGGCTTCTGTTTCTCGATCAAATCGTCGACGTGGGGATCTTGAAAGCCGGTGATGTTGTTGCCGGCCTTGCGGACGGCTTCCTTGGATGCCCACATGTCCTCGGGGTCCTTGTAGAGTCCACCGCCCCAGGCGGCCCAGGTCATGTCGTAGTTGAATTCATCCATGTCCTTGGACCAGGCGGCGGCGTCTTTGCGGTCCATCTGCAACTCGATGCCGACGTCCTTGAGGTCCTCGCTGAAAATGGAGAGAAATTTGTCGCTGCTGGCGTCGCGGCTCAGGAAGCGGAAGGTCAGGCGTTTGCCATCTTTTTCCAGGAAGCCTGTCTCCGGATTCGCTTTCCAACCGGCTTCCTTCAAGAGCGCGCGGGCGGCGTCCTTGTTGAAATCATAGAGGGGGTTGCTGCAGGGATTTTCGGGGGAATACAGATCCTCGAAATAGGAGCGGTGCAGGAAGTACTGGCTATACATCAGCGTGCGGTTCATGCGTTCGCGATCGACGAGGTGGGTCATGGCGATGCGGACCTTCAGGTCATCGAAGGGCGGGCGGCGCATGTTCATGGCAAACCCCTGGAAGCCGATGGGGTTGTGATTTTCCACGCGCTGGCGGACGATCCAATTCTTGTCGAAGCGTTCGCCCTTGGCTTCGTTCACCCACAGGCGCGCCATGTAGACGGGAAAGAGGTCGATGAGGCCTTTCTTGAATGCGTCGAAGGCATTTTCCTGCTCGGCGTAGAAGCGGAAGAACAGGGTTTGGAAATTGCCCAGGTCGGCATTGCGGCGCTGATGCCGCGCCCACCAATCGGGGCGGCGCTCGAGTTTCAGGGAGACCCCGTCCAGTAATTCGCCCATGGCGTAGGGGCCGGACACGACTGGAAACGCGAAGTTGATCTTGTTGAAGTCCTGGCCGGCGAAGGTGTGTTTGGGAAGGATGCAAAAGGTGGCGGCCGCGTTCAGGTTGCGCCAGTGCACTTCCTTGTTGGTGAAACGCACGATGTTGCTGCTGACGACCTCGGGTGGCTCGAACGTTTGCAACGCGACCTTGTGAACGCCGGTGAGGTTCTTGGGATCCATGATGGTGTCGAAGGTCCAGCGCACGTCCTCGGCGGTGATGGGCTGTCCGTCGCTCCAGTGGGCGGCGGGGTCGATCCAGAAGGTGAAGGTTTTCTTGTCGTCGGAGATGGACCAGCGTTCGGCGATGCCTGGCACCAATTCGGCGGTGAGCGGATCCGTTGACAGGAGCGTGTCGTACATGGACGAAAATGCTTCCGCGACGAAGGAGTTGTTGGCGAGAAAGTAATTGAGGCTTTCGGGATAGGGGCCGGCCCAGGCTGAGAGGGTGCCGCCGGGCGTGGCATGGGGGGAGGCGAAGGGGTTGGGGGCGTCCTTCCAGTCGGGCTTGGGGAAGAGGTCGTCGGCGCGGGCGGTGAGGATGAGAATGGGGATGGCGAGAAGGAGGGGCAAGCGGAGGATTTCACGCAGAGACGCGGAGATCGCGGAGAATGTTTTTTCATCCCGATCCGGTGAGAGGCCGGATGCGCGTGAGGCAATTGGTCGGTTCATGTGGATGAGTTTATGGAGGAAAGGAAGAAGGTAGAAGGAAAAAGGAAGATTGGGGGAAGTGGTGGGTTGTTGGTGTGGGGTGCGGTCCGCGCGACGCAGTCGCGCGGCTACGAAGAGGATTGGTGAATGGGATGAAAAGGGACCGGGGTGGGGTCACTCCGGCTCCATGGGATGCGGATCGCTGGTGCAATGCAGGCCCGCGAAGGCAGGCCGCTCCGGGGAATGTGGATGGGTGAAATCTTTCGAACGCGGGTTGGCGGGGCCCCTCGACTAGGCTCGGCACAGGCAACCCGCCCACGTGCAGATTTAGTGGAGGTGGTATCGTGCGAGGATGCCGTCGGTGATATTATGGTCCGCATGGCGAAGGAACGGTTGGATTTGGTTTTGGTGGCGCGGGGACTGGCGGAGAACCGCGAGAAGGCTGAGCGCTTGATACGGGCGGGGGTGGTCGAGGTTGGCGGGCACGTGGTTGACAAGCCGGGGCAGCAGGTGGACGCCGAGGCGGTTTGCACGGTGCGGGCGCCACCGCCTTTTGTCAGTCGCGGCGGCGAAAAACTGGCGGCAGCCTTTGCTGCGTTCCCGCTGGATGTGTCGGGGAAGACTTGCATCGATGTCGGTTCGTCGACTGGCGGCTTTACGGATTTCCTGCTGCAGCATGGGGCGGCGCGCGTATACGCGGTGGATGTCGGCAAGGGGCAGTTGCACTGGAAACTGCGGCAGGATGCGCGCGTGGTGGTGATGGAAGGCGTGAATGCGCGTTATCTCGATGCGGCGCAATTTGAGCCACTCCCGGAGGTGGCGGTGGTGGACGTGGCGTTCATCTCATTGACAAAGGTACTCCCCGCCGTCTTCAATGTCCTCGCTCCGCGTGCACGGCTAGTGACGCTGATCAAGCCGCAGTTCGAAGCGAAGCGCGAGGAAGTTGAAAAAGGCGGCGTGGTACGGGATGCGGGCGTGCATGCGCGCGTGGTTGAAGAGATTCGCGCCTTCGGTACGGAACGCCTGGGGCTCACGTGGGTTGGCGTGGTGGCGTCGCCGGTGATTGGTCCGGCGGGTAATGTCGAGTTCCTGGCGTGTTGGGAAAAGATAAACAAGGCGGTTACCGCTTCTTTCCCTTCGTAGCCGGGAACGACCAGGTGCAAGCGATTACGTGTGGACGACTAGGAGTGTAGGCGTGAAACGGCTTGGAATCATCGCAAATATCAGCAAGGCGCGGGCCACCGACGTCTTGCGTCGCATCGTTACGAAAGCGACTGAGCTGAAGTTGGATCTCTGCGCGGATGCGGCCACGGCGGCGCTGATGCCGGGATTGCGCGCGACGTCCGCGGAGGCGGCTTTCGGCGAGGTAGATGCAGTGATGGCATTGGGTGGCGACGGGACGATGCTGCGCGCATTCCGAACGCTTGCAGGGCGCGACCTGCCGTTGATCGGCGTGAACATTGGCAGCCTGGGTTTTTTGACGAGCGTGGCTGAAGGTGATCTTGAACGCGCGTTGGAGTGCCTGGCGCGCGACGAAATTGTTTTCAGCCGCCGGTCGGTAGCGGAATGCACGGTGCAGCGCGGCGGTGTGGAGGTGGGGCGTTACGCGGGGCTCAACGATGTGGTGATCGGTGGCGGGGCCTCCAAGCGCGTGATCACGCTCGATGTGTCGGTGGGAGGCGATCGCGTGGCCTCGTATTTGTGCGATGGGCTGATCGTGTCCACGCCGACAGGCAGCACGGGGCACAATCTGTCCGCGGGTGGGCCAATCGTCGTGCCGGAGACGCGCGCGTTTGTGATCAGCCTGATTTGTCCGCACACGCTCAGCTCGCGACCGCTGGTGTTGTCGGACGACAGCGACATCGTGATCCAGCCGGGGCGTTCCAACGAGACGGGATTGAGCCTGACGGTCGATGGGCAGGTGGGGCAGCCGTTGCAGGGCGAGGACCAGGTGCGGGTGCATGCCAGCCGCACGGGCGTGCGCTTCATTCACTTGCCGGGGTACAGCTACTTTGGCGTGTTGAGCCAGAAGCTGGGTTGGAAGGGGTCGAACGTGCGGTAGGAGGCGTCGCGGCGCTCCGCCCTCCCTGACGGGGAAACAATTGGAGTTTCACGCAGAGGCGCTGAGGCCGCGGAGAGCTAGTTTGACCCCTCACCCCGGCCCTCTCCCTCAAGGGGAGAGGGGGTAGGATCGCTTGGGGGCGATCAGTTTGTGTTGCGGCGGACGCCGATTTTGTAGAAGCGGTGGGGATCGGCGGGGGGAGTGTTGCTGAAGGTCAGGGGAGCGCCGCCACCGGGGACGTCTACACAGGCCGGATCAGGCATCCATTCCAAGTCACCCAGCAGATTTGTAGTCCAGTACACGGAATAGAAACGTCCGGAGACGGTGGGCCAGGCGAAGTAGAGATCGTGGGCGTTGGTCTGCACCCAGACGGCGGTGGTGCGCAGGACTTCGAGCGCATTGGTGGGATTGGTTCCGGCTTCGTGTTCGCCGGCGTCGGACATGCCATCACCATCATTGTCGGCGCTGCCATCGCGCGCGAGTGAACCGAAGAATTGGCGTTCCCATGCATCCTGCATCTGGTCGGCATCACCGTCATAGTCCGCGGGTCGAACGGGGAAGTTTGTGCTTTCACCTTTGGCGGCGCCGACGAGGGCTTGCGCGCGCAGGAACATGTTCGACGAGGTGTTCAGGACGCTGACGGATCCCAACCAGCGACCGGCGAGCAGCGGGCTTGAATTGGTGGGAGCGACGGCAACATTTGCGGGGAGGATCGAAGCGCCTTGGAAAGGCAGCTGCAGTGCAGCCGAACGCGTGCCGATACCCGGCGCCACATTCTGCCAGTCGTTGCTGGTGTGGGTGTCCACGGAGCCGTAGCGCGCGTAATCAAAACTTCCCAAGGGCGCGGGTATGGGATTACCGAACCATTGATTGGTGGGAATGGCGACGGGGGCCGTGATCGACGAGGGCGTCGCATTGTTGGCGCAGGCGAAATCGATGATGTTGCCGCTGGCATCGCGCATCAGGATTGCGGCGCGGGTTGAGCCGGTCCAATTGATATTGCCGCCCGTGAAAAAGCTGGGGAACGTTCCGGGGCTCACGCCATTTTCGACGATCGTAAAGACGGCCCCCGTCGCCAGTGTGGTGCCGTTGGGGATCACGAAGGTCGTCAAGGGTGCCGGCCAGCTGTTGAAATCGTAGAATGTGATCTGCCAGCCCGAGATGTTCACCGGCGTGGCACCGGCGTTGACGAATTCCGCGGCATCGGGGGAGGTGTGATCAATTTCGGCAATCAATACCAACGGCGCTGGCACGATCCCGACGGGTTCCCAGCCTGACAGGGCGACTGGATTTGTGAAGTTGTTTACGCGATACCCATACTGGTCGCAGGCGGTGATGCCGGCAGTGAAAGGGACGGTTGCGTATTGCGGGGAGGGGACGGGGTCCCAGGTGAAGTGATCGAGGACATCGGCGCCGACGTCAAACGCCGTGCTGTTGCCGGTGGCGGATGAGGGATCGGTGACAGTCAGGATGACACTGTCCACGACGGTGGTGATGGCCATCATGCTGGACCAGGCGCCGTTGTTGAAGACACCGGAGGATGTGGGCGTGTGCGGTACGGAGCCGTCAACGTTGGCGGCGGCGATCGAAACTGTGCCGGTAAAACGATATTGAATTGCGTCTGTGTGGGTATAGGCGGTGATGGCGATCGGGAAGCTCACATGATTGGTCTGCGGCGAGGAAATGTTTCCGAAACCGAAATGATGGGCGTCGTTGTCGAAAAGCAGCAGGGGCTTCTGGTTGCTGCCGAAACCGCTGGCATTGGCTACGACCGCGACAGACTGCGAATCGTCGTAATGCAGATTATCAGGGAAGCTCAGGTTGAAGCGGGCCTGCGTCTGGCCGGACGTGATGGTGACCAGGGGCGTGACCACGAGCGTGTTGCTGGAGTCGGAAAAGAGAGCGACCACGAGGTTATTGGTCAGCGTACCCGCGATGCTGACGAGCCCGGAGTTGATCATGGTGCCTGAGCCTTCGGTGGCCTGGGAGGGAATGGTGAGTGTGAGATTGGTGGATTCGTTGTCGAGAATCTGGACGGCGTTAGTCCCGTCTGTCCAGCGGGCGACGTGTGCCGATACCGTTGCCCAGCGCGGGCCGGTGATCTGGTTGTCGTTGGGAACGGTGACGGAGAATTGCACGCTGGTGGCGCCCTGGGGAAGGATGACGGAAGCGGGGACTTGCAGGATGGACGGAGAGCCGCTGGTGAGTGTGACTGTGAACGCGCTGGTCGGAGGCTGATCTACCAGGACCTGGCCGGCATTTGGGACCACCCCCATGCCTTCCGTCAGCGGACTGGTGATGAGGAGGGAGAGCGTGCCAGATTCGTCATCTTGAACGACGGTGGCGGCCTGGCCCGCGAGGTAGCCTGATGCGGCAGCAGAAATCGATACAGCGACGTCGCCGTTCAGCAGGGAATCATTCACTGGCGCGAGGTCGAACTGGACATTGGTTTGGCCGATTGGGATATCGACGGAATTCGTGATGGTAAGCCGGCCGGGGATGGCACTGGTCAAAATCACGTTCACCGCTTGGGTGGATGGCTGCGAAAGCGTAACCATGCCGGCGCTGGCAAGTGTACCGGCGTTCTCCTGCACGAATGCAGGTAGTGTGACGAGAAGGTTTGAGACGAGCGACGCATCCACGCGTTCGTAGACGCCCATATCGACGTAGGTGCCGGAAATGCGCGGCAGGCCATCCAGGTCCACGGCACCCGCCATCCAGGTTTGATTCGTACCCCGGTTGAGGCAGGGCGAGTCGGCATTCAGGTGGACGTTGGTGTGGAGGATATCGACGAAGGACGGGTTGTTGGTGATGTTGCCGGGACCAGGCCAGACGTTGGTGCCCTGGATGTCGCAAAATCCGAACGTGGTGGTTGACCCATTTTCAAGTGAAACCGAGTTGGTGCAGTTCCAAATGATACTGTTCGTGACGGTGCCCTTGCCGCCACCCATGCCGAAGTTTTTCTGATACGCGCGCACGCCGAAATTGCACTTCACGATTGTGCAGTTGCTGAGGTCGGGCGTGCTGCTGTCCTTGATGGCGATGCCGATGTTGCAGCCGGAGATGAGGTTATTATAGCCGATGACCTTTGAGGATTCGCCGATCGAGAGGCCCTTGTCGCCAAAATTGCGGACGATATTGTTGCGAAAAATCACGTTATTGGCGGTACCGAAATCGATGCCATCGGCGCCGGGGTCGGGGCCACCGTCGAGCAGGTTGTTTTCGATTATGATGGTGGGATCGCCGCTGCCGAGCCAGGCCAGGTCGATGTCGACGCCGTCGGCATAGCCGATGACCTGCGAGACCAGATTCGAAGACACGGTGCCGGCGCAGCGGACGAGGTTGATGACTTCGCCGGTGTTATCGATGAAATTATCAACGAAGCGAATGCGTGAATCGTTGAGGCGGACGCCGGTGCCGAGGAGATTGCGGAACGTGCAATGGGTGATGGTGAGATCCGCGTACTGGGATGAAAACACCGCGGAGTAATAGACTGAGTTGGCCAGCATCAGGGTGAATTCGCAGTAACGGACGTCGCCCAGCGCGGGTGTGTTTGATGTCACTCCTGTAAAGGTGATGGCGCCGCCGTAGCCGCCGATGAAGGAGGGAGAGGAAAACCGGATTGGCTGGTTGGATGTGCCGACGGCATTCAGCGTACCGCGCACCTGGAGGACCTTGGATTGGGCGATGCCAATGTTGACGCCGGGCTCGATGGTCAGGGTGACGCCCTGGGCGACGACAATGCCGGTTTGGGTGTAATAGGGGCTTCCGGCGATGGTCCAGACGGTGTTGGTGGTGAGGGTTCCCTCGACGGCGGTCTGGGAGCGGGCGGGGGTGGCGAGTATGAACAGGGCGGTCCAGACAACCCAGCCCGCCAAACCGCGATATGCGTTATGCACCACCAAGTTCTCCGAGTCGCCCCAGCAATTAACGTAAAGGCGGTGCAGGATAGCGTTTTCGACGCGACTCGTCGAACGACTTCGCAAGGAGGTCGTGACTCATTTTGAAACGCTGCCGCTCGCGGAGCGGCTACTACAGTGCAAAAAGATGTAGTAGCGCCTCCGTGAGGCGCATGCGAAACCCGCGATTTCAAAATTCGTCATTACCCGCGAGGAATGTGTGCATTTGTTTGAATTAATCTCGAGTGCTGCTCTGGTCGCGCCGCTGTGCGGCGTGCGAACACGGCGCACAGCGCCGTGGCTACAGAGGCGCGGTAATTGGGAGGTCTTTAGAGCGGATATTGGGTCAATTCGTGATGCGGCGTACGCCGATTCTGTAATAACGGTGGGGATCTGGTGCGGGCGCGTTGCTGAATGTCAGCGGGGTGCCGCTGCCGGGGATGTCCACGCTTGCCGGATCGGGCAGCCATTCCAGATCGTTCAGCAGATTGGATTTCCAGAACACCGAGTAGAAGCGTCCGGAGACGGTTGGCCAGCTGAAGGAGATGTCGCTGCCGGAGATATTCGCCAAGACGTTGGTGGCGCGCAGAACCGCGGAGGCGTTGGTGGGGCTGGTGCCGGCTTCGTGCTCGCCGGCGTCGGACATGCCGTCGCCATCGTAGTCGGCGCTGCCGTCGCGGGACAGCGATCCAAACTCGGCGAGTTCCCACGCATCCAGCAGGCCGTCGTGGTCCTGGTCGGGGTCGGGTGCGAGGACGAAGGGATTGCTGTCGTTCGCGCGGTCGGCCCAGGTGGCGCGGAGGATGGCGGGGCTGGCCACGTCGTGCACGGTGATGTTGCCGGACCAGACGCCGGCGGCGAAGGGGGCGGTGGCAGGTGGGTCCACAGGCAACGGCGACTCGGACGCATAGGGGAGGAAGGGGACGGAGAAATTGGTTGAGATCGGGAATTGTGGATACCCGTTCTGGTATTGCGTGAAGTCATCCGAGCGATCCGTATCGATGCTGCGCCAACGCGCGAGGACGCCGTTGGTAATGGGCAGGAGGCGTGGGCCGAACCAGAGATTGCGGCCTTTGATGGGGAAGCCTTGAACGGAGGTGTTCATGGTGGCGACTTGTGGTGCGGTCCACCCCCAGGCCACGAAGTCGCGAACACTGCCGTTCGTGTCGAGCAGCATCACCCAACCATTGTAATTGGTCATCCATTCGCGCGGGGCTATCCAGGAGCTTTCCAGCACAGTGGGATCCGAAGCTTGGAATTCACGTGACTTGAAGTCGCGGCCGCACTGACCCTATAGTGAGTCGTATTAATTTAAATCATACCAACATGGTCAAATAAAACGAAAGGCTCAGTCGAAAGACTGGGCCTTTCGTTTTAATCTGATCGGCACGTAAGAGGTTCCAACTTTCACCATAATGAAATAAGATCACTACCGGGCGTATTTTTTGAGTTATCGAGATTTTCAGGAGCTAAGGAAGCTAAAATGGAGAAAAAAATCACTGGATATACCACCGTTGATATATCCCAATGGCATCGTAAAGAACATTTTGAGGCATTTCAGTCAGTTGCTCAATGTACCTATAACCAGACCGTTCAGCTGGATATTACGGCCTTTTTAAAGACCGTAAAGAAAAATAAGCACAAGTTTTATCCGGCCTTTATTCACATTCTTGCCCGCCTGATGAATGCTCATCCGGAATTTCGTATGGCAATGAAAGACGGTGAGCTGGTGATATGGGATAGTGTTCACCCTTGTTACACCGTTTTCCATGAGCAAACTGAAACGTTTTCATCGCTCTGGAGTGAATACCACGACGATTTCCGGCAGTTTCTACACATATATTCGCAAGATGTGGCGTGTTACGGTGAAAACCTGGCCTATTTCCCTAAAGGGTTTATTGAGAATATGTTTTTCGTCTCAGCCAATCCCTGGGTGAGTTTCACCAGTTTTGATTTAAACGTGGCCAATATGGACAACTTCTTCGCCCCCGTTTTCACCATGGGCAAATATTATACGCAAGGCGACAAGGTGCTGATGCCGCTGGCGATTCAGGTTCATCATGCCGTTTGTGATGGCTTCCATGTCGGCAGAATGCTTAATGAATTACAACAGTACTGCGATGAGTGGCAGGGCGGGGCGTAACCTAGGTGACAGAAGTTAAAAGCCTCCGGTCGGAGGCTTTTGACTTTCTGCTAGATCGGCCGCATCGAATATAACTTCGTATAATGTATAATGTATATTGATTTAAATTGCAATAATAAAT
>JADMIO011298111.1_pt1 | contig 15085 bp, 12 predicted proteins | sample 8958161 | NCBI WGS metagenome assembly JADMIO01 (sample SAMN16585339, study PRJNA669376) | soil metagenome | isolation source: Crop rotation soil | place: USA: Cullars Rotation, Alabama | collected 2011 | reverse complement strand
CAACTTGTCCACGTGGAATTCTAAGCTTAGGATCCCAATGTGCTGGAAAGCCGCTAACGGGCAGTCCTCAACAATTCCCCGCCATCGCGAGATCAAAAGGCACCTGGCGCGGAAGATCTGCCACGATCTCGGAATCCCTCGGCCGGTTCAGTAGCAAGGCAGAAAGCACGGAGGCGGCAGGAAGCAGGCCCTTGGCAGTTTCGAGTTTCGGGTTTCGAGTTTCGAGTTAAGAATAGAAGGCAGGACGCAGACGAGAAGCAGTGATGAGTGATGAGTAATGGGTGATGAGTTCTGATGGTCTAGAACTGAGAATTCAAAACCCAGCACAAAAACCAGGAAGCTACTCCCCTGCCCCCACCGCGTTCTCTTCCAATTTCTTCAAACGATATCGCAGTTGATCGCGAGAGATACGCAGGAGTTCGGCGGCCTTTGTTTGATTGCCGCCACTGCGCTCGATCGCCTGGCGCACGAGAGACATTTCCACGTCTTCGAGCGCCACGCCGTCCGCCGGCAAGCGAAACTGCGAGCCTGACACAGCCGCGCCGCGGCCATCGCTGACAACACTTCTGGCGCCATCGGCGACCGCGCGCGGAATGTATTTCATGGTGATGACGTCTTCATCCTCGAGAATCAACGCGCGCTCGATCACGTTGCGCAGCTCGCGCACGTTGCCCGGCCATTCGTAACGCCGAAAGGCCGCGGCGACTTCAGGCGCAATTCCTTCAACGCGCTTCCGCAAACGTTTGCTGAACGCATCGATGTAGTGTTCGGTCAGCAACAAGACATCCTCACCGCGTTCGTGCAAAGACGGAATGTCGATTTGAATCACCGACAAACGGTAATAAAGATCCAGACGGAAACGATTGGCCTCGCTTTCTGTTTTCAGGTCGCGGTTCGATGCGGCAATGATGCGCGCATCAAACGGAATGTCTCGTAACGCGCCGACGCGCCGAAACGCGCCTTCTTCAAGCACGCGCAAAAGCTTGGCCTGCAAACTCAATTCGATTTCGCCGATTTCATCGAGGAACAGTGTGCCGCCTTCAGCCTGTTCGAACAGCCCTTCCTTGCGCGCTTTCGCATCGGTGAACGCGCCTTTCTCGTAGCCGAACAGTTCACTTTCGATCAGCGTTCCCGGCAACGCAGCACAATTGATCGCCACGAATGGGCCATCGCCGCGGTGAGATTGATAGTGGATCGCTTTTGCCACCAGATCTTTTCCGGTGCCCGATGGACCTTGCAGCAGCACGGATGAAACCTCGCTCTCAGCCACTTTGCGCGCGATGGCCAGCATTTCGCGCATCGCCGGCGAGTTGCCGATGATTTGATCGAAACTGAACTGCTGCGCGCGTTCGCGGCGCAGGAGGTTGACCTCTTTGCGCAAGCGACCCGCCTCGATGCCGTTACGAAGCGCAACGTGCAGCTCTTCCAAATTGATCGGCTTGCCGATGAAATCATATGCGCCGCCGCGGAGCGCGGCGATCGTTTCATCAACCAGCACGTTCGCGGTGATCATGATGACGACGGCGTCCGATTGGCGTTGCCGAACCTTGCGCAGCACTTCGATTCCCGAAGCATCCGGCAGATTGATGTCGAGAAGAATGGCGGCCGGCGCCTCGGAATCGAACGCGGTGAGCGCTGCTCCCGCGGTCTCGGCCTCAATGGGTTCAAAGCCCCAACCACGCAACGCTTCGCCGAGCGACCAACGAATCATTTTCTCGTCGTCAACAACTAATACCTTGGGTTTTTTCAGGATGTGCTTCTCGACTTTCATTTTGCCGGCCGCGCAGTCAACGGCCGGCACATTATAGGTGAGGAATCAGCATGCGCAGAAACCTCTCTGGAAACTTCAACTCTGTGTTTCTGTGTGTCCTCGGAGTCTCTGTGGTTGAGTCTGCTTATTTCGATTCCACCACAGAGGCACAGAGGCATGGATGACAATCCATGGTTGATCGCTCATACGTTCAATTCACCGACCTCTCCACGACCATGTCGGGATGCTCGCGGTGAAACATCTGCGCGATGTGACAGTTCCAGCAGACCGGCAGACAACTGACCATCGCTTCATTCACTCCGGCGAGCGGAATCCGATTCCATTCGACCGTGACGCCTTCGGGATTCAGCAGCGCCGGTTTGTGATCGATCATCTGGATTGGCTCAAACGGCCGTTTGCAGAAAGCGCAGGTCTTTGCGCGATACCACTTCTCGAGCACGCTGCGCACCAGACACTCGTCAGGCGCAACATCGAATTGCAGCAGACAGTCCTGTCCACAATCTTGCTTGATCGGCCAGCGCGAGCACTGCTCAAGCTGCAAATCGGTTTGGCCGATTAGATTCGTCAATGCCGCATGGCGCGCATCGAGTTCGACCAGGGCTTGCTTACCCGTCTCAGGACAGATGATGACGCGTTCGCCTCCGAAGCGTTGTGAGGTTCGCACAAAATATCTGACGCCAAAATAAATCGCGATTACGAACAACGCAGCCACCGTTAAGTAAACCGCTGTCATCATGATGCGTCACCTCCTTCTCTCAATCTGTCTTGTTCCCTCTCGCTTAGGGAGAGTATTGACATACTTGAGTAATCCGCGACTCTGTAGATGACCAAACGCCGAAGGCGTTTAGTACCGTCAGCCCAGGGTTGCGCGCGCCAGCGCGCTACCCTGGGTAATCAGGACAAAACAGATCCCAACCCTGAAAGGGTTGCGAATAGATCCGGCTCCGAACGATTCATATTTGTGAACCCTAACTCAAAACGGTTGGCACTACCTTCGGCAACCCCTTCAGGGTTGCACGTATTAACACGACCTTTTCCCAGGGTAGCGCGCTGGCGCGCGCAACCCTGGGCTGTTAGTTGGTGAACGCCTGCGGCGTTAGAGCCTTGGTAACTAGCTCTTTGCGGAATCAAGTATGTCATTGCCATTTCAACGGCCTCAGATTAACCCGACGTCCGATCCCTTACTGACGCCAGGTGTGAATCACACGTGCGTGCGGCTTCAATCTCATGAATCTTCCTGCGCAGCCAATGCTTCAGGACGTCTTCCAGTACCGACTGATTGCCGTCGAGTGTTTCGATCGTGTCGCCGGCTTCTGTCAGTGGAATAAAGTGGCATGGGACTTCTTCATTACGCTTCTGCGGCGGGACAAGATCGATTAAGTGGCATTCGTTGCATGGATGCGCTTTCTCAGGCAGCGCGTAATTTACGCACGATAGCGAATCGCGAAAGACAGATCGCTCGCGCCAGGGCGTGCGCACATCGCGGCCATAACCGCCTTTTTCGATGAAATCCAACTCACTTCTTAACAAATCGAGCATGTCGCGTTCGTCTTTCGACATAACCACCTCCATTTCCCGGCCACGTCGAGTTAAGCATTGTGCGCGATCGCACGACCGTTTGTGGCCAGACCGGGCCGTTCCAGGTATTCGCGAAATAGTCGCGCTGATGCTTCGAGAAAATCGTAAGAAGTGACAATCCCGACCAGCTGATCAGCATCGACCACCGGAAGACAGCCGATTTTTCGTTCGCGCATTTGCTCAATTGCGTCGAGCGTCGGTGTCGCCGGCGAAACGGTCACTGGATTCGGCACCATAGCATCACGCACGGTGACGTTTTCGTTACGTGGTCCGGCGCTGAGCAGACGCAGCAAATTGCGATGAGTGACCAGGCCGACCAAACGGCCTTGATCATCCTCGACGGGCACGTGTCGAATATGCCGCCAGTCCATCAAACTCGCCGCGAGATCAATCAAGTCATCCGGGCGCACAGTGAAAAGATCTGTCGTCATGAATTGGCCAATGGTGCGATAGCCATTTTCCCAGTCATCATCCGTCACAATTTTTGCTGCCGGCCATTTGTGCACGGGACGCTCCTTCTTCTGATACTCAAGCATAGTTGTGGCAAGTCGCCGCAGCCGCAATTCGTTCGGGACGCCGGCCAGCGCATCAAACGAATTCAGGATCCAGGTTGCTCCCGTTTGTCTCTTGCGTGCCCGTTCTTCAATGATGTTGAGATACTTGTCCACATCTTGCTCGGCGACTTCGGCTTTCTTTAGCCCAGCGCGCGCCAAGGGCAGCAAATGATCGAGTATCAAGGCTGAGGCTGAATGTGTCTCGCCATCGATCCAGTTGAACTGCGCGTCGAGACCATGTCGCGCCGCGCGGAAGAAATTTCCTTTCGCTTCATCAAACGACATGCGCCTGGCGACGTCGCCATACTCTTCCGGCAACGCCAACATAAGTCCTGCGAAGAATGCGGTGTTCGCGATCTCGTCGACGATGGTAGGCCCCGAAGGCAACGCGCGATTCTCAATTCGCAGGTGTGCTTTGCCGTCATGGATTCCATAACATGCGCGGTTCCAACGCCAGACGGTCCCATTGTGCATGCATAAAGCGGACAGCTTCGGTGTTTCCCCGCGCGCCAAAACCTGGAAAGGATCTTCGTCCGGCTGCGAGATCATGATCGGACGAAAGCGCGAAATCTGATCGTGAAACAGCGCAATCACGGAATGCTCGAGCCATTTGTCGCCAAAGCTGACACGCGCGGGCTGGCTGCGCGCAAGCTGAGGTCGCGATCGGGCATCAGTCGAATGCTGAAAGAGCGCGACACGCGTTTCGCGCCACAGTCTCTTTCCAAACAGCAGCGGCGAATTGACCGCCCCCGCCAACACCGGCGCCGTAATGGCTTGCGCCAGGTTGTAGTCGCGCACGAAATCGTTTGCATTTGTCTGAAAGTGAATTTGAAAGCTGGTGTTGCACGACTCCATCATGATGTTGTCGTGCGACAGATGGAGTTCGTCGAGTCCTTTGATGTAAATCGACAGCGGACCGCCGCGCGAGCGAATGACTTCGCGATTCAACTGATCGTAGCGTGGCGAAGGCGTCAGATTCTCGAGTGTCAGGTCCGACGGCTGCAGTGTGGGCAGAATTCCGGACAACAAAACGTCTGCGCCAAAATCTTCCGCACCGGCCCGCGCCATCGCAATCAACTCGCGCAGTTCACTCTCCATCTGTTGAAAGCATTTGCCGCCAAGTATGCGCGGTGTCAGGTTGGCTTCAAGATTGAACCGCGCGATTTCCGTTGTCAGTCGCCGGTCGTGGACCGTGTCCAGGACCTCGGCAGAAAGCGGTGCTGGACGCATCGCCCGATCGATCAAAAACATTTCCTGCTCAGCCCCGACGCGCCGCACGCCGCTTTCCACCCGGCCATCCTCAAGCATAAACGCGAGCGCGCGCAGATCGTCGAGCAGCGCCTTCATAAAGCGTTGATAGCTTGCTTCGTCGTATTCTTCGACTTTGTGTTCGCCCACGAACGCTGTCCTTTTCCGCAGTACCTGTGAACTGCGCAGGGTTTGACTCTGCTTCGGCAAGTAACATGCCGAGTGGCACTACGCCGAAACGCTTTGCAAATTGATGTAGTAAGTCGAACGACTGCGGGTTTTTGCGAGGAGGTGCGGATTCTTGCGAGCGTTATTTCTTCGCCTGCGGCTCGTCTTTTCGGTGGCATTCGGCGCATTGAAACATCGAGATGTCACCGAGATTGATCGGGTGTTGGAATGGCTTATTCGGCTTATGACAAAACTCGCATTTGCGATCGGCCAGCGATCCCAGGTCAACCGGATGAATGAAGGGTCCCGTCTTTACCGATGCTTGAGGATTCGCCGAATCGTAGATCATAGTATGACAGACGTTGCAGTTATTGGTGATCACCTTACCATCTTTGGTTACGTGGTCGCCGTCGTGACAACGGAAACAACCTGAGAAATACAGATGCCCGATATTGTTAGGGTGCGTTTGCCAATCCGTCTTCATCTCCGGAAAGAAATAAGTTTGAAAGATACGCTGTACTTCGGCGATCGCGCCATCGACGGACTGGCGCTTCTGCGCATAAACGTCGGGATAGTTCTTGCTATAAAACTCTGTGAGGCCGGCGGCGATATCGGCGACCGCTTGCGGCGTCGTATCGTACGGCCGGCTCAAGATCTCGACCGCTTGCTTCTTCAGAAACGGGAGCGAAGGATCCAATCTGCCCGCGACGAAACCAAGATCGACTGCCACATCCGGTGGTTGATAGACATGAGCCGGCCGATTGTGACAATCAACGCAATCCATCTTTCGCCGGCTTCCGTTGGCGATCTCGTCGGCGGTTAGCGGTGGGCGATTGCGATCGAAATACTCCCTGACGTTGCCGTTGCGATCCTTGATCCGCACCCACGGAATCACCTGGCGGCGATCGTCGATCGAGATGTAGGTAATCTCGTTGGCGATGTTCATGTGCCAGTGGATGCCGGTTACGAGTCCCGTCTGCGGACTGCCACCGCCCACGTTGATGAGCATGCGGCGCTGACGCAGTGTGTTGTTTTCGTCGTAACCGTAGCGGTTGAAGACTTTCAGTTGTGCGCCGAAAAATTTCTCGGGCCAGTGACACTGTTCACAAGTCTCCTGCGCCGGGCGCAGATTGTGAACCGGTGAACCGATCGGCTTCGAATATTTTTTAAAGGTAACCGAGTACAGTTGGTATGCACCGGAGAGTTTCGAACGCACATACCAGCTCGCGCCCGGACCCACGTGACAACCAACGCAGCCCACACGCGCGTGCGCGCCGGCGAGATATGCAGTGTATTCCGGCTTCATCACCGTGTGGCAAGTCTGCCCGCAAAAATTTACCGACTCGGTGTACTCATAGCCGCGATAGCTGCCGAAGGCGCTCGCTGAAACAAATACAAACGTTACTACCAGGAAAACGAAGAAAGCTTTCCGCGAACGCGGATCGTTCAAATCAAGTTTTGGATATGCCGGATGATCACCCGGCGCGGCGCGATGGCGGCGGCGACGCTCGAGAACCCTGCCGACGATAGTCAGAACCAATCCGAAGATCAGAATCGACGGAAAGATGATGTACGTCAGAATGCCAAGGTAAGGATTCTCGGCCTTCGAAGTGACCTCGATCAGAAACAGCAGAACGACGCTGACGAAGCTCGCAATGACGATCGCACCGCCAACCAGGCTGATGTAATTGCGGAACAGGCTGGGTGGCTTGGCCGCTGGTTCGGCACGGCCGCCGTCCTCCGGGGCCTCCGGGATGTGCAGCGTTTCGTTGCTCATCTACTCGGCTGTTTCGGGTGATCTTTCGCTTGGGACGAGGCTGTCCGATGCTGTCGAGGTTTGTTTGTTCATCTGCTCGAACGCTAACTCGTGCTCTTCTCGAAAAAGCTCTTCAGATACGCGACCGTCAATGAGCGCGAAGTTTACCGGATAAACGTCCGGATCGAAAATCACGTGATAGAAGTGCCAAACGATAATCGCGAGGGTGGCTAAGACCGCTTCGTAGAAGTGAATCGCCAACGCGATATCGATCCACCAGCGCGCCAAAAATCCGAAGACGCCGATCTTGAACCAGATCATCAGGCCCGTCAGGCCCATGACGAAAGTGCCCCAAATGACCGCCCAATATTCCGCCTTTTCCGCGTAACCGAATCTCGCGATCTTCGGTTTGATGCTGCGGATTCCGAGATAGTAAGCAAAGTTTCCTAACAGGTCCTTGACGTCCTTCACACGCGGTAACATGTCTCTTACCCAGCGCCGGCCATCTTTCGTGAGTGCGAGATAGCCGATGTGGTAGATGCCGACGACGAGCATTACGACAGCCGCCACGCGATGAGTTATGCGGCGCAGATATTCGTTCGAGCCGAGCAACCCACCCAGCACCGAGTCGGGATACTGGAGCGCAAAGCCGCTCAGTACAAGAACTATGAAGCTGGTCAACAACAGCCAGTGTTGAAGTCTTTGATTGGCCGTGAGGCGCACAATTGTCCGTGACTGTCGTCGCCGGGCGGCGACTTTGCGACGCCAAACAAGTACGTTGTGAAGCGCCATGCCGCCAATCGTCAAAAAGATTAGCGGTAAGTAAATCCAGCGCACGATTTTGGTCCCACGTGTGCCGGCATCGCGGCTCGCCACATTGGAAACTAATTCAGAGTTGAGATGGATCCTGCCTTTGATGAAGTTTGCGCTGGCGCCAATGTGACACTGTCCGCACGTCTGTTGAAGGTTGTTCGCGTTAATCATTGAACGCGGATCGGACGAAGGAAGGATATTGTGCACGCCATGACAACTGGCGCAATTCGCCACAACTTTTGAGCCGAGCTGCGAAGCCAGCCCGTGATAACTGTCTTTGTAGCTGGCCACTCGTCCACTGGCGACACCGAACTCCTGCGTTAGCGTTACGCCTTCATGACACTTGGCGCAGCTTTCAGTGGCAAGCGCGGCTGATGCGAGGTTTTTTTCGCCGTCGAATGGCTGCGTGATGTTGTGGATACCGTGGCAATCGGTGCACACCGGCGCGCGCGAAACACCGCGGGTAACTGCCTGACCGTGCACACTCTGCATGAATTCGTTTGCTTCCGCGCTGTGACACTTGCCGCACGTGTTGGGGATATTCATTTTTGCGATCGACGATTGCGCGTTGGACGCCGGCAGAATCTCGTGCGCGCTGTGACAATCAGTGCACACTGCCGCACTCGTGTTGCCGCGCGCCATCGCTTTCGCGTGCACGCTCTCGCGATATGAAAGGAATACCTGATTGCTGATGCCACTGCCTTTCATCACCGACTGATCGCCGTGACAACGTCCGCAAGTTGCGGCGATGTTCGCGCGATTCACGGGAGAGGCCGGATCGCTGGCCGGCAGCATTGTTGTCATGTCGTGATTGCGCGCGTGACAATCCAGGCAGGTCGCCGCCTTTGCTCCATTCTGCAATGCCTGGGCGTGGAAGCTGTGGCCGTAACCGCTGTGCTGGGTCGCGTGAAAAAGCGAACCGGCGAGATATGGAAGCTGCTTGCCTTCGCCATGACAGCCCTGACACTGAAGCGTCGGTGAAGGAATAGGTGAAGCTTGGGCATTGGGACCACCAATCACGGCCCCTTCATTTGGCTGAACTGATGTCGTCGATGAGCTTTGAGTCGATGAGCTTTGATTGGACTGGGCCGCGGCAGAGAAAACGACAAGGAGTATCGACAAGCCGAAAAGAAGAAGAATTAGCGCGGCATGTCGTCGCATGACATCATTCGTTCAGTTTGAGCCCCGTCGAAAGCTTACCTTCGCGGGTGAACGCATGCAGTGACTCGCATCACACGCGAACCCACGCGCTTCGGCTATGCCGGCTGATGTGCGGAAGGCCTTGGGCCTTCCGAGGATACGGACAAACAAAATGGGCTACGCCAGTTCCTCGCGGGCGAAGCCTACCATTCTTAAATGCTTGTCGGAAGCGCGGAGCGCTTCCGCACATCAGGCGGCATAGCCGAAGACTCGCCGATTGGTCGTTACAACGGAAAACAAACGAAACTAACTGCGGTCTTCTGTTCGTCACTGGAGTGACTTGATGTAGCCGACCAGCGCCTTCGCTTGATCTGGTGTGAGGCCTTTCTCTTTGAAGGCCGGCATGTTGGGCGGCTTCTCAGCGGCTTTTCCGTCGAGGACGATTTGGATCAAAACATCATCAGCCTTAGTTTTGTCCATCTTCTTCTCAGCGGTTGCGCCGTGGCACATCTTGCACTTCGTGTTATAGAGCGCTGCCGTGTCGTCATCGATGGCGCGTACGGGTGTCGAAACGATCAGAAAGGCCCCGGCGCCAACTAACGCTGCGACCATGAAAATCACTTTGAATAAACGGCCCATCATCATTGCCTCCGAATTAGCGAGTATCTTGCGCCTTGCGGCTGCGATTAAGGTTGGCAATGGTCGTGCCGGGCTGATTTGTGCGGATTTTCAACAGACGGATGACGAGGCTGGGAACTTTTCCACGTTAGTTCGTGGAAAAGCTCTCGGTGCGACCGCTTCGATGCAGTCCGCGATAGCGGACGGTGTGAAAATAGCCCGGCGCTTCAGGGCTGGGATCGGCGTGTGAAAGAGATCTCAGAGTCCGTGAAACGGACGACAGAGATACAGAACCGCGAGCGGTAGCGAGCGGGATAAAGATTCAACGTAGTCCGAATAATGTACTAGCTCTTCGAAGGTTGCGCCTTTAACCCGCTCACTATCGTTCGCGGTTCTGTATCTGTCGCCACCTTCGCGGACGATAAGGCTCCCTCTACAACTATGGGCAAAGCCTCAGGCGGCCGCTTTCTTATGACATGCGACGCACTTCTTTGAAGTCGGCGGCGCCGGATCGAGCGCCGGGCGCGCCTTCACCACGTCGTCGTGGCAGCCGCCACAGTTGCGGTGAAACGCCTGCTGATTCGTCATGATGGTTTCCTCAGCAGCACCTTCAAACTTCAGACGCGGAATCTCCGGCAGCAACTTCGGTTTCTGGTCCGCGCGCGCGTGACAGTCTGTGCAAATCACAACAGTCATGTTTGCATCGCTTGCCAGCGACTCAGCCGTTAGAGTGGTCGTGCGATCGGCGGGCCAAACCGTCTTGTGCGGCGGATGCTTGACCGCTTCCGACGCCGGCTGCGCGGTGTGATGACATTCGACGCAGTCGATTTTCTTCGTGCCGTCGGGACTGCGATTTTCGGTGATGTGCTTCAGGTGATTGAAAGTCACCGGACCGAGTTTTGCTTCTTTTGCGAGGACGATTGTTTCAGGCGGTGTCTTGCCGCTCTGCGCCGATGCCGGCACTGGATTTAAGCGCATCGAAACGAGCGCCGCGGACAAAACAAGAAATGCCAGGATCGAAATGATTTTCATAATGACCTCCTCGTAGCACAAATTGCTAATTTGTGCGCAAGTGGTACTGGTTCAGTTTACAAAGGGGCACGGGCGTCCCGCCCGTGAAAACCACCCGCAAGATGCGCGTGCCACCTCAAACTGAACCAGCACTCGCAAGTTAACAACTTGCATTACGTTAAAACCGCCACGCCGGTCCGGTATGGCACCGTTTACAACTCGTAAAATCGTCGCCGCCAAACGCGCGCTTGCCGTTGTGACAAGTCATGCAGCTTTGACCGCGCCCCGTCGCATGATGGTTCAGCGGCTCAGGCGTCGTAACTTGCCGGCGCTGCGGCTGCCCGGCACGAACATCGTGACATTCGCTGCACGTCACCTTATCGTGCTTCGCGTGACTAAAGCCGACACGAAATGCCGGCATCATCATCGGCGTGCGCGAATAACCGCCGAGTTGATGACAGGTCCCGCACGAAGAAATGTCACGCCCGCCTGATTGAGCGCGCGGCGTGTGACAGCGGAAACACGTTGTATGCGCGTTGAAATCCGCTGGGATCGTCATCGCCAGTCCGCCGCGCGAAGGCCGATGACAAGTGGAGCAACTGACGCTGCCCATGTTTATGTGCCGCGCGTGATCGAATTTCATCCTGAAACTCATCAACCGCGACGGAAATGGCTTCACCGCTCCGGATTTAGGATCGGTGTGACAAATCGTGCAAATCGGACTGTCGGAAGACGAAAACTGCTGCGCATGACAACCGGCACACGGAAGATGTTGCGACGCGCCTGGACGTTTTGGCACGGCTGCATTTGAATCGCGTCGATGGCAAAGCAAACACGGAAGACGCGAGTGATTGCGGCTGTCGTGCTGAAACTTCGAGTAGTCGAGTCCTTCGGGAAACTGCATCTCTTGCTGTGGCGACTGCCCTTCAAAACTTGTTGAGGCGTGCGAGTTAGATGCGTGAAACACGCCAAAACCAAGCAATGAGAGCAGCAATAACGCCAAAGGCGCGGAATATCTATGGAATCGTGAGTCTGAAACGATTCTCGAGCTCCTTAGGAGCGACATGTTTCGGACGCGCGAAATTTCGCTCCCATCGAGCTTTGAATCGTTGTTTTCCTTGGGTTCTATAAACATTCGGCTCCTACGGAGCTAAACAACATCCCGCACCCAGAAAGAATTACTCATTACTCATTACTCATCACTCATTACTCATCACTCATCACTCGTCACTCATCACTCATCACTCATCACTCGGCTTCTTCGGTTTTGGTGTCGGAATCGCCTGGGGATGACTATCGGGCATCGGCCCTTTCCCGAACGTTACGTGACATTTTGTGCACGTGAAATTCGGATCTTTTTTCTTCGAATCGATTTCGAAATTCAAAGCTCCACCCTCGTCAGTTGTCGTCGTGATGTGACAGCCATCCGCGCCGCCGCACGACTTGATGGGAACCTTCATTGTCCTGAAATCGACCGTGCTGAATGTGGAAGCATCTACCTTGTGACAATTCAAACAATTCAAATCGGGGTGCTCACCACCTTCGTGACGAAATCCGCCCGCGGAAATGCGGCGACTCCAACGCGCCAGCATCGTAGTGTCCGCCCCCATGCTGGCAGCCAGCGTCGCATCAAAATCAACCTTCGTTGGCTTTGGCGGTTGCAGCTTGTGACAGACTTCGCAGTTCTTGGGCTCGGGCGCGATTCCGGAATCCGCGCTGTGACACGTGAAGCAGATAGTGTGGCTGTTTGGAATCGTCTTGAACGTGCCCTTCTTTAACCAGAAATTGTCGCCGATGTTCTTCGGCGGTTTCACCAGGTATTCTTCGCTCGATTGACCCTGCGGCTGATAAGTCTGATGACAAACGGGACAGCTCGCGGGTATCGCTGATTTCTTCTGCTGAAATGACGCGGTAACAAAACCAGCCCGTTCGTTTAGCGTCGGGCTACTGAGCGACCACGCAGGCGTTAGCCCGCGTCTAAACGGATTCGAGTTGAAGCTCACCACGTCGATGTGTTTGTCGTGCGGAAAGCCAATGCCGAATTCCGATGCAAACTCGCGGCGTTTCAGTTTTGGATCGGTGAGATCGCCTAAACTCGGAAATAACCAGCGCGCAGTGTCGCGCGGCGTCACCGCAATATGGCAATTCGAGCAAATCGCGGGCGCCGGCCGCTCACGCGCAAAGAATTGCGTGCGATGACATTCGAGACAACTCGAGTGCTCCGGAAAATCGGTGACGTCGGCAAAAGCGGCGTCGCCCTTGCGCACGGCATTCCAATTTTTGGACGGGACTTTATGACAGGCATTGCAGGCGAGCTTCTGCGTAACTACGTGCGTCGTATGCGAGAACTTAGTGTAGTCGACCTTCGGCGGCGGCAGCGATTTGGGTTTCTGCGCGCGTGTTCGCGAGCGTCGATCCGGAGAACGCTTTTGCGGCGCAACGTTGCTTGCAGAACTTACTCTCCCAAGACACAGAGATATTAACAGCGTCCCGAATCCGACGAGGGTGATCGTTATTAGTTTCTGTACCGAAACTTGTCTCACTCGATGCAAAGCCGCCGAGCGGCGCAATGTTTATAGATCAATAGATTAATAGGATCGACCAACTCCTTTAGGAGCGGGATATTGCCTCGTCCATAAATGGGCTAAGGTTTTGTTCCAACCGTGCTGCGATGAATATTTCGTGCCCAGCGCATTTCTTAAACGAGCCATTTCTGCTGGCTATTCGTTCCTCGCTTGTCGACTCTCGATTTGTTTAATCTTCAAATACACGAGCGTTGCTAAAAATAGAATGAACAGGAGCGAAATCGCCAGCCCTTTTCGCCGAAAACTGAGTTCCGCCAGCGCACCGAGCCCCGCCTGGTAGCCCTTGTTAGCCACCTCCATCCCAGGTTCGATGACTTTATCCACTTCAGTCGTTGACGACGAGTGAATTAAAACGCGCGCATGCGTCAGTGCATCGGTCGCGCCTTTCAGCTCGAATTTCGGCTTGCTGACCTCCATGCCCTTGCGTTCGGCAAGGTTCAGAATCGCCGTTGACTTGTCGATGCTGGCGATTAAGTCGTCGATTCGAGACCGCATTGCGCCGGCCGCCACAAAACCTTTGTCCCCCGCGGTGTGGCAGTTAATACAGAGCGCGCCCTGCTGTGTGCCAATCATCTGATCGCCGGGTTTCGGAATTGCGTGATTGCCATGACAAGTGATGCACTCGCCGAGTTGCTTGTCGTCGAAGGCTTTCTTATGCGGACTCGTCTGAAACAACTCAGCCTGGCGCGCGTGACACTGGCCGCAGACATTCGCCACTGAAGCAATTCCGGGCGGTGTCGCGCCATGATTTCCGTGACAGTCGTTGCAAGTCGGCGCCGACAAATCCTGTTTGTCGTAAAGCGCCTTGGCGTGGACGCTTAATTTGTAATTGTCGAACTGGTTGGTCGGAATCCCAAACGGTTTCATGTAGTCGGCGCTGGCGTGACACTTCGCGCAGGTTGTCGCCACGTTGCTTGGATAAACCGACGATAGTGGATCATTCGGAGCGCGAATCCCATGCACGCTATGACAACTAATACAGGTCGCGACGCGTGTTTCGCCCTTCTCTTTCAGCAGGCGACCATGGACGCTTGTGTAGTACTCATTTTCCTGGTCCACCCGTAGCGACGGATTAAAACGCTTCATCAGATTGGCATCGCTGTGACACTTGCCGCAGTACGCCGGAATGTCCAGCGTCTTCGGTTTTCCGAGATAGCCTTTGCGAACGTCGTGAGCGGCTTCGGCGGTGGTGGCGTTCGGATCACCACCGTGGCAATCGTTGCACATCAGGCCGCGCGCCTTGTGAATGTCGTTATCGAACAATTTTGCCGGGGCGCTGATTCTCGGATCGTCAAGCTTGGCGTGACAGTCAATGCAGGAGTTTTTCTGTTGAGCCGAAGTCTGCGACGCCGCAAGAAATAACACGGACAAGGTGGCGAACAAGAACAGTGAAAATTGAAAAACGAAAACTGAAAAATGAAAATTCGAACGGCGAGGCGTCGGCGTCGCAAGTAGCGTGACAGACTCGCCGCAGCCGATTTTCAATTTGCACTTTTCAATTTTCAATTTGCAATTTCTCATCTACTTAGCCACGTATCCCACGACCGTCATCACCACGATGTAAACCACGGCGACGATTCCGACGATGTTCAGGATCAAATGCTTTCTTCGATTGGCCGGATCGCGATCGATAAAGGGCACGACGAACAAGAGCGCAGCGATGACGTTGAACGCCATGATGCCCAGTACTTCTCCGTCCAGGCCCAGGATTTTTGCCGGCAGCCATTTCAAGGTCTGAAACATGAAGAGGAAGTACCACTCCGGCTTGATGCCGGCCGGCGCGGGCGCAAACGGATCAGCTTTCTCTCCCAGTTCCCAGGGAAAGATCGCTGCCAGCGCCGCC
>JADMIO011096062.1_pt1 | contig 15086 bp, 19 predicted proteins | sample 8958161 | NCBI WGS metagenome assembly JADMIO01 (sample SAMN16585339, study PRJNA669376) | soil metagenome | isolation source: Crop rotation soil | place: USA: Cullars Rotation, Alabama | collected 2011 | reverse complement strand
TGCATGACACCCCGCTGGCCACCGGCCAAGGCAGCCATGGCTCGCTGTCGCGGGCGGAAACCCGCAACTTCATGGCCGCCATCGGACCAAGTTTCAAATCCGGCTATGCCGACCCGGCCCCCATTTCCAATGCCGATATCGCGCCCACTCTGGCGCACATCGCGGGCATCCCCTTGCCGGCCAAAGGCAAGCTGAAGGGGCGGGTGATCAGCGAGGCGCTGGTGGGCGGAAGCGAGGTAACGGCGCAACGCAAGACCATCCAGTCCGCGCCCGCAGCGAACGGCGCGCGCACGATCCTGAATTTCCAGCAGGTTGGCGAACAGCGATATTTCGACGCCGCCGGTTTTTCGGGCAAGGCAGTTGGGCTGACGCCTCCCTGAGACATCAGCCCTTTTTGGTTTCAGGCAACCTTCGCCTGCTGGGGATCGGTGCAGCCTTTGATCGACATGATGTTAGGCGCCGTGCCGGTCTCCAGAAAGCTCTTGAGACCGGAGAGCACCATCGGCCAGCCCCCCGCAATACCCTGGGCCATTTCCGAACCGGCCACGAGCCGATCGTGAATAAGCTTCAGGCGCACCACATCGCCCATAGTTTCGATCTCAAAGGTCACGCGCGAGTATTCGTTTCTGTTGCCAACATTTTCAGGGTTCACCCAGCTTAGAACCAGGCGATTGGGGGCATGGCTCTCCAGCACCTCGCCGGTGACATTGACGGTGTTGGTACCGTCAATGCGCTCCATGTCCCATTTGGAACCGGGCTTCCAGTCCGAGACAATGTTTCGGGCCCAATACTGGCGGGTGAATTCGGGTGTGGTGATGGCGTCCCACACCTTCTGGGGTGTGCTGGTGATGTAGGTGACATAGACGAACTCGGTCATTGTTTGATTCTGGGCGTCGCTCATTGGTCTTTCTCCTGCAGGGCTTGCTTGAGATTGTGGAGCGCCTGGACGCGGTCCTGCTCGAATTTGCCGATCCAGCGCATGTAGATCTCGTTGATGGGGACGGGGTTGAGGTAGTGCAGCTTCTCGCGACCTCTTTTCGCTGTGGCGACCAGATTGGCCTCCTCCAGCAGGTTGAGGTGCTTGGTCACCGCCTGCCGGCTCATGTCATGGCCCTCGCAAAGTTCCCCCAGGGTCTGGCCGTTCTTCCGGTGCAACCGGTCGAGGAGCTGCCTGCGGCTGGCGTCAGCAAGGGCTTTGAATACTTTGTCTTCATCGGCGACCATGCAGGATAATATGCAACCATTTAGTTGCATGTCAAGCCTCATTAAAATCGTCCTTTTTCGTCCCGAATCCGCTATCAACCTTCCGATGCGGATCGTGGAAACCAATGAGGCGCTTAGGGAATTCGTCCACGCGCTGGCGCATGCGCCCTATTTGGCGCTGGATACCGAATTCCTGCGCGACCAGACCTATTACCCCAAACTCTGCCTGATCCAGGTGGCGGCCCCTGGCATCGAGGGCATCATTGACCCTCTTGCCCCCGGCCTCGACCTCACATCCTTTTACGAACTGATCGCGCGGCCCGATATCGTCAAGGTGCTGCATGCGGCGCGGCAGGACATCGAGATCTTCTATCTTCAGGGCGACGTGCTGCCCAACCCCCTCTTCGACACCCAGGTCGCCGCCATGGTGTGCGGTTTTGGCGACGCCGCCTCCTATGAAACCCTGGCGCGCAAGATCGCGCATGTGGAGATCGACAAATCCGCCCGTTTCACCGACTGGAGCCATCGCCCGCTGAGCAAACGGCAGCTGGAATATGCCCTGGCGGACGTCACCCATCTGCGTGTGATCTATGAATGGATGAAGGCCAAGCTGGAAAAGACCGGCCGCTTTGCCTGGGTCGCAGAAGAGGTCGCCGCCCTGCAGGACCCCTCGCTTTACAAGCTCGATCCCGAACTGGCCTGGAAGCGGCTGAAGCCGCGCACCAGCAACAAGCGCTTCCTGGCTATTCTGGCCTCGCTGGCAGCCTGGCGGGAGCACGAAGCCCAGACGCGCAACATTCCCCGCGGCCGGGTGCTGAAGGACGAGGCACTGACTGAAATCGCCGCGCATCCGCCCGAGACGCCGGACGCGCTGGAGCGTATCCGCGCGGTGCCAAAAGGTTTTGCCAATTCCAAGCTCGGCAAGGGGCTGCTCGAAGCCATCGCCCAAGGGCTCGTGGCCCAGCCTCCGGAAGGCGCTATGGCGGACAACAAGCAGCGCCGCCGCCGCGAACCTTCGCCCGCCGTGATCGATCTGCTCAAGACCCTGCTTCGGCTGCGCGCCGAGGCCGCCGGCGTGGCACCGCGACTGATCGCCAATGCCGAGGATATTGAGCGGCTGGCCGCCAATGAGGACGAAGGCGTCGCCGCCCTGCATGGCTGGCGCAACGAAGTGTTCGGCAAGGATGCCATTGCGCTGAGGAAAGGCGATCTGGCCATCGCGCTGGAAAATGGCGAGGCCGTGGTGGTGGAACTGGAAGACTAGCGTCCGAAACGGCCAAGAACTGACATGGAGGGAAAGAAATGAAGAACATCTTGATCGCGTCGGCGCTGCTGACGCTTGGCACCGTGCCGGTGCAGGCACAAACCCCGCAACCCGCCGACTGGACCACCCTGACCCTGACGGCAGACCTCAACAAACAGGCGGACATTGCGTGGGAGCGGATCGGCGGCAATGACTGGTGCGCCATCGCCAAATATCTGGATGTAAAGGGCTGCACCATCAATTCCGGCAAAGGGGAGTTGGGCTCGGTACGTACCATCGCTACTGCCACGGGCAGCGTGGTGGAGAACGTGGTAGCGCGCACGGCGCACTCCTACACCTATGCCCAGCCGTTCACGCCGATCTTCTATCACGGCACTTTGGCGGTGGAGCCGGTGGACGCCCATCACTCCAAGCTGATCTACACCCTGATCTGGAACCAGACGGCGGTGGGTGATGCAGCGGCCCAGGCAGCAGCACGCGATGGCCGCAAAACCCGCTTCCAGGCGGCGGTAGACAAGATGGCGGCGGCGGCGAACGCGCCGTAACCCTCCATCCGCTGCGTTCCTATGGGAACGCAGCGCCCTCTCCGCAAAGGAGAGGGAAAAAAACACGCGAGCCTTTTTCCTTCCTCGCCTGGCTCGTTGCCAGTCGATCGGTCGGCCATTCCGCCACTGGTCGAAACACGACCGCTCAACCACCATTCAACCCGGATCACTCAAGCGGACTGGTCAAGACGCTTTTCCTAGGGGAGGCTTGAATATGAAGTGTGCCAACGTCGTGTGCGCAACTATTATGGGCGTTGGGCTGTTGAGTGGCATTGATGTTACCCAGGCTCAGACGCAACCTGCCAAAGTTCACCTAGGTGGCGGCAGCCCTTACGTACTAGTCGGTACTGAGGTTTGGGATGTGCCGGACCCAGTATCCCAGAGGGGCTATCAGGTCTTTGTCAGCTTGCCAGCGTCGTATGAGAAAGAGTCATCCCGACGATATCCTGTCCTCTTCGTCACAGACGCCAATTACGCATTTCCAGTCATCCGTGAGATCAGCCGCCGCCTAAATGTCGAGCATGCCCAGATCGCGGATTTCATCCTCGTTGGACTATCCTATGCCAAGGGCGAAGACGGCATGCAGAGCCGGATGCGCGATTATACACCGACACCCAATGGTCCACGCAGCGCACCGGCCGGTGCCGTTCAGGGCCATGGTTTAGCGTATCAAGCCTATTTGCGTGATCGTGTGATGCCGTTCATCGCACAGCGTTACCGGACAGATCCTCGGCGTGCCCTTTTCCTAGGCCATTCCTATGGTGCGCTGCTGGGAGCGCAAATCCTTTTCACAGATCCCGGCATGTTTAGCGGTTACGTCTTGGGCAGTCCGTCATTCTGGTACGACAAGCATCATATCTTCAGTATGGAGGCCACGTATGCCGCTCAACACCGTGATCTACCTGCCAAGATTTATATGTACGTCGGAGAATACGAGACCAACCAATACAACCGGACAAACGACCTTGTTGCCGACAACCTTGATTTTGAAGGCAGACTGAAGAAGCGGAAATATCCGAACCTCGTTCTGAAGTCAGATGTCTTGAACGACGAAGATCATGTTTCCGTGGCGCCGCGTGGATTCACACATGGGCTGAAGTATCTACTGCCAGCACGATAAGCTCATCATCCGAGTGACAGATCGCCCGCTTCATCTCGGCGCTGTACGTCAATGTAGGAGGTCCGTAGAGCTCCCGGCCGCGATTAAGACGTTCCGTCACGCGACGGAAGAAGCTCGCGTCATCCGGCCCGGTCAGATAGCTGTAGAGCTTCATTGCATCGCTCCTGACAATGTGCGGCAGCCACAAGCAAGGCGCGAGGGATTTTGGGACGTGGGCAGGAGCGTCGGGCGCCAGGCCCGTAGCGACGAACTCACGGCCCAAAAGACCTGCGCCTAGGCTTCGTCCAGATTCACAGAACCGGTAGCCAGCTCTTCCGGCTCCTCACCCGTGTACGGATCCTCATCCGGGCCCAGTTCGTCGGACGGGGTCGGCACATCGAAGCCGGAAGGCGGCATCGCCTCCAGGAAGCCCGCCGCCTTCAGTTCGTCCACGCCCGGCAGGTGCCCAACGCTTTCCAGCCCGAACTGGACCAGGAAGGCCTCGGTGGTGCCGTAGGTGACCGGGCGGCCGGGGGTCCGCTTGCGGCCCCGGATCTTGATCCAGCCGATCTCCATCAGGATGTCGATGGTGCCCTTGGACATGGCCACACCGCGAATGTCCTCGATCTCAGCTCGGGTGACGGGCTGGTGATAGGCGATGATGGCCAGGGTTTCGATGGCGGCCTTGGAGAGCCGCTTCTGCTCCGGCTGCTCCTTGCGCAGCAGAAAGGCCAGATCGCTGGCCGTGCGGAACTGGTATTTTCCGGCAACACAACAGAGGTTTACACCGCGCTTCTCATAAATTCCTTGAAGCGCCTTCAGCAGCCCCGGCAGATCGGCACCCTCCGGCAGGGATGTTGACAGCGCTTTTTGGTCCAGAGGCTCCGATGCCGCAAACAGCAGGGCCTCGACCATCCGCAGATGTTCGGGGTTGGCCTGCGGGCCTTCGGAAGTGTGGGCATCCATTTCGGTTTCAATCGTCTCAATCATCTTGGCTACGCTGCTCATGTCATGCTCCCGCGGGGCGGTCCCGCACAAATATGTCCCCAAAGGGTGCGAGCTGCTGGATTTCCACCTTGCCGTCGCGGGCCAGCTCCAGACAGGCCAGCAGGGTCGAGGCCATCGCGGAGCGCCGCCGCCCCCCTCCGGACCATTCCATGGGCAGCAGACGATCCAGCGCGCTCCAGTCGGAAATCCTGCCCAGCATCCGCTCCAGCCGTTCCCGCGCTTCTTCGATGTGCAGCACCGGCGCCATCTGGGGGCGATAGGCCTTGCCACCCAGCTTGCGCACCCGGTCGGTGGCATAGGCCGTCAGCAGGTCGTACATCGTGTCCTTGTAGGTCCGAAGCTTGACCACATTCACCGCTTCGGGATCGCCGCGGCCGAACACATCGCGGTCCAGCCGCTCGCGTCCCATCAGCCGGGTGGAGGCGGCGCGCATGGCGTCCAGCCGCTGCAGCCGCCAGCGCAGGCGGGTGGCCATTTCATCAGCGGTGGGCTCGCCCTCCGGGCTCTTTTCCTGCGGCAGGATCAGGCGCGATTTCAGATAGGCCAGCCAGGCCGCCATCACCAGATAATCCGCCGCAAGCTCGAGGTTTAGCTTCTTGGCCGTTTCAATGAATTCCAGATACTGCTCGGCCAGCTTGAGGATCGAGATTTTCGCGATATCGACCTTCTGGTTGCGGGCCAGCGTCAGCAGCAGATCCAGCGGACCTTCAAAGCCATCCACCTGGACCAGCAGCGCCTGATCGTCGGCAACGATTGCCGTGGCCTCGAACTCGTCGAAATTTTCAGCCTGCTCGGTCACGCCTGACCTCCCAGCAACGCGGCGAGACGGGCCCGTGCCGCAACAGGGTCGAAGGCGCCGGGAACGGAAAGATGCGCCAGCGCCTGTTCGCTGCGTCTTAGCGCCAGCCCTTCCAATGCCTTCACTTCCAATGCCACGTCGCGCATTTCTTCCATATCGCCATTGCAGTGGAGCACCAGGTCACAGCCCGCAAACAAGGCCGCCCTGGCACGCACCGACAAGGGCCCGTCGAGCGCCTTCATGGAAAGGTCGTCCGACATCAACAGCCCGCTAAATCCTATCTCACCGCGTATCACATCCCGAATGACTTTGGGGCTGGTGGTCGCAGGACGCTGTGGATCAATCGACTCATAGACAACGTGCGCTGTCATCGCGATCGGGCATTGGTCAAGGCTGCGAAAGGTCACAAAATCGCTGGCGGAAAGCTCCTCCGCCCTGGCCACCACCCGAGGCAGCGCCAGGTGGCTGTCGGCCCCTGCCCGGCCATGGCCGGGAATGTGCTTCATGACGGGCAACACGCCCCCATCCAGCAGACCCCCGATCTGGGCCTTGCCCAAGGCGATGATAGTGGCCGGATCGGCAGCGAAAGCCCGGTCGCCGATAATGTCGTGGGCACCGGCCACCGGCACGTCCAGCACCGGCAGGCAATCGACGTTGATCCCCAGGGCTGATAGATCATGGGCAATCAGCCGGGCATTGAGATAGGTCGCTTCGCGAGCGGCCTGTGGATTGTCCGCATGCAGCGCACCAAAGCGGGCTGCCGGCGGGTACTCGGCCCAATGCGGCGGCTTGAGCCGCGCCACGCGGCCACCTTCCTGGTCGATCAGGATGGGCGCCCGGCTGTCGGACACCGTCTCGCGCAACTGCGCGACCAGCGCCTTGACCTGTGCCGGGTCGCTGATGTTTCGCGCGAAGAGGATGAAACCCCAAGGCTGCACATCGCGAAAGAAATCGTGCTCTGCCGCCGACAGCACCGTGCCGGCGCATCCATAAATCGCGCGACTGCGCATCGCTACCTACCCGGAATACAGGCGCCGCCGTCCGCCTTCAGCCGGTCGCACAAGGCGCTCGCGACTTCCCGGTCGGAAAAGCCGCCAATCCGCAGACGATACCAGGTGCCTTTTTCGCCCAGATCGACTTGCTGGACATTGTTGGAATAGCCCGTCAGCAACGCGGCGTGCCTGGCCTTGTAGGTCTTCCAGGCGCTGTCGGCGTCGGCCTGGGATTTGTAGGACCCGATCTGCAACACGTAACCGCCGGCGGCGGCAGGCGTGGACACGGGTGCCTGGGGCGGCGCAGTCGCAGCCAATTTACGCGGCGCACCGGTGGCGGGACTGCCCACCGGAACCGGAGACGTTACGGTGGCGACGGGTTTCGCGGCCTTTGCAGCCGGCTTGGGCTCAGGCAACGAACTGGCCTGCTGGATAAGCGCCGCCACTGTTTTTGGAGGAGCAGCCGCCGCCGGTTTGGCGGGCGCCGCAGCCTTAACCGGCGGTGCTGCGGGGAGCGCGGGCTTCGACTCAACAGAAGGAGCCGCAGATGGTGTGGCAGCCTGCACAGGCGCCGGTTTGGGCGCGGCAGGAGCCGGAGCAGCAGCAGGCCCGGCGTCGGCGCTGTCGTCCGGCGGTGCGGGCTGCTCGTAAATCTTGAAGCCCTGATAGGGCACATTGCTGCCACCGGCCTGCTGCGGCGCGACCCGTTCGGGACCGCTGGCTGCTGTCAGCACAGGCGTTTCGCCCCGGCCGCGAGCGACACCCTGGGTGTAGGCCAGCCAGACCACGCCGCCGAACATCGCCAGCACCAAAAGCGCCAGCACGATCAGGAGCGGAAGGCGCGAGCCTTCAACATCGTCTTCTTCTTCGGAGCCGTCGAACACCCGTACCTCATCGCTGGGCTCATAAACGCCGCGCTCGAACTTGGCCAAAGTCGTGGTTCCCGAATCTCCTGGTCCGTAATTCTAGCACCGAAACGGTGCGAATCATCGGCTGCCAGTTCCCTTCCCGAAGGAAGAGTGACATCAAAGCGCGATCTCTGTCTTAAACACCCGGGCATATTCTGCCAAGGCAAAACGGTCGGTCATGCCTGCGATATAGTCCCGGGCCACGGTTCCCGGCACCGCTTTTTCCGCAGCTTGGGCCCAATCCGCCGGTAACAGGCCGGGCTCTGCAACAAAAGCCTCATAAAGGTCGGTCACCACCGCCTGGGCGCGCGTCATCGAAGCGGTGACGCGGGGATGGCGGTACATGTTCTGCATCTGGAAAGCCTTCAGGGCCTTGAGCCGATGCAGCACCGGCGGCGAGAAGGCCGCCATGGCCCTGCCTGCCCCGCGCAGCGCGGCTGCACTGGCAAAATTCCCGGCCTCCAGATTGGCGCGGGTGGTATCGAGGACGTCTTCCATCAACTCACTCATCAGGGTACGGATCAATTCCCCGATGAAGCGCGACAGTTCCAGTTCGCCGTGCCGTTCCAGTACGCCTTTGACATGGTCCCCCGCCAGCGGCGCATGGGCGAGATCCTGGACGGTAAAAATGCCGGCGCGCAGGCCATCGTCGATATCATGGCTGACATAGGCTATGTCGTCAGCGAGAGCGGCAAGTTGCGCTTCCACACCGGGCCATGTCGAAAGCTCCAGCGGCCAACGTTTGTCGAAGCTCGCGATGGGGCCGGGCAGCTTGCTCAAGTCTGCCTCCCCCTCATGCAGAGCATTTGAGGGTCGGAGGGGGCGATCAATCAAAGGCCCGTTATGTTTGACAAGGCCTTCCAACGTTTCCCAGGTCAGATTCAGGCCGTCGAAATCGGCATAGCGATGTTCGAGTTTGGTGACCAGCCGCAGCGCATGGGCATTGTGGTCGAAGCCGCCAATGTCCCTGGTCACCGCATCCAACGCCTCTTCCCCGGCATGGCCGAACGGGGTGTGTCCCAGGTCATGGGCCAGCGCCACCGTCTCGGCCAGATCTTCATCCGCCTGGAGCGTGCGCGCCAGGCTGCGCGCCAGTTGCGCCACTTCCAGGGAATGGGTCAGCCTGGTGCGGTAATAATCGCCCTCATGCTGCACAAAGACCTGGGTCTTGTGCTTGAGGCGTCGGAAAGCGCTGGAATGGATGATCCGGTCGCGATCACGGCTGTAGCAGGATCGGGTAGCGCTCTCGGGTTCCGGATAGAAGCGGCCGCGGCTGGTTCCGGGGCGGCTCGCATAGGGGGCATGCGGCCCGGGCGGGCTGACAACAGGCCCCAGAAGGCGGCCCGCAGGGGCGGAAGGGTTGGTTTCGGCCATTCCGGGGACTACATAGAGACTGTGTTCCAGACTGCAAGAGTCCCCTGATGACCGCCATGCCAGTGACCCTGTCCGACCGCGCCGCCCGGCGGATCGCGGAGATCCTCAAAGCCGAGGCCCCGCCTACCGCCCTGCGGGTTGCGGTGACCGGCGGCGGCTGCTCGGGCTTCCAGTACAATTTCGCCCTGGACGACGCCCAGCTGGACGAAGATCTCGTGGTGGAAAAGAACGGCGCGAAAGTGCTGATCGATCCGGTGTCGCTGGACTTTCTGGCGGGAGCGGAAATCGATTTCACCGACGACCTCATCGGCCAGGCCTTCAAGGTCAACAATCCCAACGCCACCGCCTCCTGCGGCTGTGGCACCAGCTTTACGGTTTAAATTCAGGTTCGTTGATATCCGGCTCGTTGCGAGGAAAAATGGCCGGATGGCAGGAGAGAAGCGAAGGGCGTATAGGCGATACGGCCGAGCTTTTCGACGAACCAGCCGGTCATTTTAACCGCAACCCCTCATGATTGGCTAAGTCCGTTGAAGATCGCCACCTGGAACGTGAATTCCATCAAGGCCCGGCTGGAGCCTGCATTGGCCTGGCTGAAACAGGCCAATCCGGATGTCGTCGCCCTGCAGGAAATCAAGACGGTGGACGAGAATTTCCCGCGCGAGGCATTCGAAAGTCTGGGCTATAACTGCGCCGTACACGGACAAAAGAGTTATAACGGGGTCGCCATCCTGTCCAAGCGCCCGATGGAGGATGTCACGCCGCGCCTGCCCGCCCCCGATGGCGTGCTGGACGAACATTCCCGCTATCTCGAAGCATTGATCACCGGTGACAAGGGCGTGGTGCGTGTCGCATCCATCTATGCCCCCAACGGCAATCCCTGGCCTGGTCCCAAATTCGACTACAAACTGGCCTGGCTCGAACGACTGCGGTTGCACGCCAGGAAACTGATGAAAAACGAGGAGCCCGTGGTTCTGATGGGCGACTACAATATCATTCCGGAAGACAAGGACGCGGCCAAGCCCAAGAACTGGCTGAAGGACGCCCTGTTCCAGCCGGAATCCAAAATCGCGCTGCGGCGGATCGAAAATCTCGGCTATAGCGACGCCTTCCGCGCGCTGCATCCCGAGGGCGGCCATTACACTTTCTGGGACTATTTCGGATCCTGGGAACGCAACAACGGCATCCGCATCGACCACATGCTGCTTTCGCCGCCGGCGCTGGACCTGCTCGCAAAGGTCGGCATCGACAAGGAAGTACGCGGCGCCAGCGAAAAACCGTCCGATCACGTCCCGGTCTGGGTCGAGCTGAAAGTCTAGCCTTCGCCATGACCCGGCCCCAATCTCCACTATAGTCGGCTGTGATGAAATTGCGCTTTTTCCTTTCCTCCGCTTGCATCCTGATTTCTGCCGTTCCGGCTTTCGCTGCCGAAAAGCGCGTCTACCGCATCGACAGCCTGATCGCCTCGCAGAAGAACGGCGTCATCCAGCTGCAGGCCAAGGGCGCCGTGGAAACCGGCGGCTGGACCAGGCCCCGCCTGCACGTGATGCATGGCGATGGCCGCACCATAACAGTGGAGTTCCTTGCCACGCCGCCACCCGCGGGGATGACGGTGATCGATGCGCTGGTACCCGTGACGGCGAACGTGGAAATGAAAGGCCGCGCGACGTCGGTGCACGTGCTTGCAGACGAAAATGAAATGACCAGCCAGGTCCTTCACTGATACAAATTGCCAATGCAAATAGATGTCATTTCCGACACGGTCTGTCCCTGGTGCTTTATCGGCAAAAGGCGGCTGGCGCGCGCCATGGCGCTTCGGCCCAACATCGCCTTTGACGTGAAATGGCGCCCTTATCGCCTGGACCCGACCGTGCCCAAGGGCGGCATGGACCGCCAGGCCTACATGCGCGCCAAATTCGGCGATAATCCGATGAAGATCGTGGAAATGCACAAGCTGATCGCGGCCGAAGGCGCCAAGGAAGGCATCGAGTTCGATTTTGCTGCCATTTCCCGGCGGCCCGATACGCTGGACTCCCATCGCCTGATCCGATGGGCGGAAGGCCATGGCGTGCAGGACGAGGTGGTGGAGCGCCTGTTCATCGCCTATTTCGAGAATGGCGAAGATATCGGCGATATCCGCGTGCTGGCAGACATTGCCGACCTGTGCGGCATGGATGGTGTCGAGGTGGCACAGATGCTGGAGAGCGACACCGATGCGGCGCTGGTCGCGCGCGAAGACCAGATCGCCCATGAAATGGGCGTCACCGGCGTTCCGTCAATGATCTTTGGCGGCAAACTGGCGGTGTCGGGCGCGCGCGAGCCCGAGATGCTTGCGGTCGTAATCGACCGGGTCGCCGCCATGTCGTCCGGGCAGGGCGAACCTGATGAAGCGGAAGATGACGAAGACTCCGAAGAAGACTAGCGCTTGGCGCAAAATATGTCGTTAGGCCGCGCCCCGCGCGCGAAGCGCGTCACGAAATAAAAGGGTGCGGCTACGCCGCATCCGCCACGACCCGATTGCGCCCGCTGCGCTTGGCGCGATACAGCGCCTGATCGGCCCGATGCAGCAAGGCCTCGGCGGTATCGCCCTCGCCTTCCGCCTTGGCGATGCCGATGGAGATGGTGATATTCAGCGCACCAGGGGCACGGCTGATCTTGACGGGCGTGGTCTCGATCGACTGGCGCAGCCGTTCGGAGATATTACAGGCAAAGGCCAGGTCGGTATCGGGCATCACCACCACGAATTCCTCGCCGCCATAACGGCAGGCCAGATCCAGGCCGCGCACATTCGCATTGATGCGGTTGGCGAATTCCCTCAGCACCTCATCGCCTATGTCATGGCCATAGCTGTCATTGACCTGTTTGAAGAAATCGATATCCATGATCACGAAGGCCAGAGGACGATCATTCTTCTTGGCGTTGACGAGCAATGTGTCGAGATGCCGGCTCATATAGCGGCGATTGTGCAGGCCGGTGAGTTGGTCGGTAATCGCCATTTCCAGGCTGAGCTGGACATTATGGCGCAGCCGGTCGGCATAGCGCTTCTTCCTGAGCTGGGTACGCACCCGCGCCACCAGTTCATTCTTGTCCACCGGACGGGTCAGATAGTCGTTGACGCCCATCTCCAGCGCCTGGGTCAGCTTCCGGCGGTCGCCGTCCGAGACAACCACCAGGATCGGCACATGCCGGCCTTCCGGCAGGGAGCGCAGCTGCGAGCACAGGCGCAACCCGTCAAAGCCGCGCATGCCCAGCGACACCACGATGAGGTCGAAATCGCCGCCCTTCACGCGCACCAGCGTTTCTTCAAACGTGTCGACGGACGCGACTTCATGCGCCGGGGTCAATGCGCTCGAGAACCAAGCCACGGATTCCGCCCGATCCTCGATGATCAGGATGCGGCCGGAATGGTTGTTGTCGGTCAGCGTCTCGGCCGGATCGATCAGGCCCATGCCCTGGCCAGTCGACTCGCGCATCCGAAGCTCGTCGGTCATCATCTTCAGCCGCACCAGCGAACGCACACGCGCAAACAGCGCGGCATCGTCTACCGGTTTGGTGAGAAAATCGTCGGCGCCCGCATCCAGGCCGGCAACCCGGTCACTGGGCTGGTCCAGCGCTGTGACCATCACCACGGGCACATGGGCGGTCTTGGGATTGGACTTGATGCGGCGGCAGACCTCAAAACCGTCCATGCCGGGCATCATCACGTCCAGCAGCACGATATCGGGCGCGCCCTGCTCCATCCTGGCCAGACATTCCAGGCCGTTGAAGGCGGTGATGACCTCGAAATATTCCGCCGTCAGCTTGGCTTCCAGGAGCTTGACGTTCGACAGAATATCATCGACGACGAGAACGCGGGCCGTCATGAAGCGTTACCCGATGAAGCGGCGCACGGTATCCAGGAAGCTGGTCACCGAAATCGGTTTGGAGATATAGGCTTCGCACCCGCCCTGGCGGATGACTTCCTCGTCGCCCTTCATTGCGAAGGCGGTGACTGCGACGACAGGAATAGCCTTGAGGGAATCATCTTCCTTGAGCCACTTGGTGACTTCCAGGCCGCTGACTTCCGGCAACTGGATGTCCATCAGGATCAGGTCGGGATGGTGTTCGCGAGCGATGTCCAGCGCTTCCATGCCATCCTTGGTCTGCAGGATGTTGTAGCCATGGGCGTCCAGCAGGTCGTGGAAGAGCTTCATATTGAGCTCATTGTCCTCCACGATCAGGACCGTTTTGGTTTTGGCGTCCATGTCTCAGATCTCCGCAAACAGCCATGTGAGCGCCGGCAGGGGGCTCTGGCTGTTTTCGGCAGTATTAGGGAGTATCTCTTAACGCTCCCTTGACGATGGCCCTTATGCACAACCCAAAAACCCCGGAAAACGCCGAAATTCTCGCTTTGGAGGCCCTTGGTTGGCTGGCGGGCGAGGAAGATGGTTTCCAGATGTTTATGGAGCAATCCGGGATCGATCCCGGGACCCTAAGACAGGCCGCGGACAGCCCCGGCATGGCGGTGGCGGTGCTGGATTTTCTGCTCGCCCATGAAGACCTGCTGCTGCGCTTCTGCGAAAGCGCTTCGGCCTCGCCCAAGTCATTGCATCTGGCGCGCCACCGCCTGGGCGGAGCGGCGTGATGCGTTTTGGAATCGATCTGGGCGGCACCAAGACGGAAATCATGGCGCTCGCCGGCGACGGCGCGGTGGCGTTGCGCCGCCGGATTGCCACGCCCAGGGATTATGACTCGCTGATGCGCGCCATCGCAGAACTGGTGAACGGCGCGGACGCGGAAACGGGATCGCGCGGCAATGTCGGCATGGCGATCCCCGGCAGCGAGAGCTTCGGCTCGGGTCTGATCAAGAACGCCAACACCACTTATCTCATCGGCAGACCGCTGCGGTGCGATCTCGAAACTATATTGGGCAGACCGGTGCGACTGGCCAACGACGCCAACTGCTTTGCCTTGTCCGAGGCCAGCGACGGCGCAGCCGCGGGTGCCGGTACGGTGTTCGGCGTCATCGCCGGTACCGGCGTGGGCGGCGGCGTGGTGGTGGACGGCAAGGTATTGAATGGCGCTCATGGAATCGGCGGAGAATGGGGCCATATTCCCCTGCCCGCACCGACGTTTGAAGAAGTCACCGGGGCGCCGCCCTGCTACTGCGGCAAGCGCGGCTGTCTGGAAGTCTGGTGCAGCGGTCCGGGCCTGATATCGGACTTCAAGCGGGCTACAGGGCGCGATGCTTCCGCGGAAGAGATCGCGGCATCAGGTGACTCCGAAGAACACGCCGCCATCGGCCGCCTGATCGATCGGTTCGCCCGCGCCATGGCGACCATGGTGAACATTCTGGATCCCGACGTGATCGTGATGGGCGGGGGATTATCGAATGTGGAGCGGCTGTATGGCGAATTGCCGCCGCTGGTGGAACGATACGGATTCAATCTGGGTGGTCCGCCGCGCATCGTGAAAAACCAGCACGGGGACTCGAGCGGTGTGCGGGGAGCGGCTTGGTTATGGCCGGCGTAGAAAGCTGGCCCGGCTTCTGCCGCGACTGCCTTTCCGATGCCAGGGCCGATGCGCCCTGCCCGTCCTGCGATTCAAGCCGGGTTCTCGCGCATCCTGAGCTGGAAACGCTCGCGATCGCGCACCTGGATTGCGATGCTTTCTATGCCGCAATCGAAAAACGCGACGATCCCTCACTAAACGATAAGCCCCTGATCGTGGGCGGGGAAACACGCGGGGTTGTCTCCACCGCCTGCTATATCGCGCGCAGATATGGGGTGCGCTCGGCCATGCCGATGTTCCAGGCGAAGAAATTGTGTCCGCAGGCCGTGATCCTCAAACCCCGCCATTCCCACTATAGCCAGGTGGCGCGCCAGATCCGCGGCATGATGGAGGAACTGACCCCTCTG
>JADMIO011614263.1_pt1 | contig 15089 bp, 14 predicted proteins | sample 8958161 | NCBI WGS metagenome assembly JADMIO01 (sample SAMN16585339, study PRJNA669376) | soil metagenome | isolation source: Crop rotation soil | place: USA: Cullars Rotation, Alabama | collected 2011 | reverse complement strand
ATAGACCGCCGCTACAGTCGATCAATGCGTTCCGACCAGCGAGCGTCCTTCATCAGCATCGATGAAGGAGAACATTGTTTCGATTTCGGAACGCCCGGCCATGCCAGCTTCTTTCTTGCGGCGTTTGAGCGTTTCGGAAAGTTCGTCGTTCCAACCCCGCTTGCGCATAAACTCGTTCCACACGTAGATTTCTTCATCGCTCGGTTTTCTACCCGAGCTATAACACCATTGAAGAATTTCCTCATCGCTCCCGCCCTGTTTCGTTTTCTCCACCAGCTGGGCGTAATCGACTCGCAGGAAACGAATGCAGCTGGCGTCGAAACCGCGCCCCAGATTGGCCTGGTAATCCTCTGGCAGTTCGCCTTTTTCATGGGTTCGAATCTTATCCAGCATGCGTCCGAAATAGACCAGCCCGCTTACCGTCGCGGAAGGGCTGCGCAATTTCAGTTCCCTGGTCATCTCAATCCAGTCTGCGCGCTTTTGGCAGACCTTTCAAGTTTGCGATCGAAGACGCGCGGCACCGGCCGTCCTAGTAACCGATCACCGAAATGGTCCGGGAGCATTCGGCCGGGCGGGCGTTCAGGGCTCGATTGATATCGTTCACGCTAAGATCGTAAACGAAAATGGAATAACCGATTTGAGCGATCGGTCTTCTATGGCGTAGATAGGCGCAGAGCCGGGCAAAACGAAGACTCTCGAATTCCCTGACCTTTTTCAGGCGCGAAAGCGTGCTTTCGTTGGCTACCAGATGCGGCGGCGCCGACAGGTTGAGACCGGTTTGGTGATACTGACTCATCTGGCCAAGAGCGATTTGATAGTCGGCTTCATAAGGAAGACACCAGGGGCCGATTTGGGGACTGTAGACGCTCTGAAGAGTCGTGGCGCTGATGCAATAGGTTCCGGCTCGAAGAGGCGCGGGGGTATCCCGAACGTTGAATCGATCATCCGGGAGCGATTTTGCGGTAATCTCGTACCATCGTGGATCAGCCGTTCCGAAATAGGCAAGATACAGCGGCCGGTTCCTGACGTGATTATCGTCGAGCCACGTTTTCAGGGCCGGCAGATCCTGTCCCCAGTCCAGTGAACTATCGACCAGATGCTTGTAACCGTCCTCCGATCCACCAGCGACCGTGTTGAAGTAGGAAAGATAGTTGGGCCGGATGGCGACCGACTCGCCGATCTGCCAGAGCAGAAGAATGCCGACTAACAAATGACCGATCAAACGGTGGTATTGGCTGAGTAACAGAACCGCCGCGCCGCTGGCGATAAACAACGCCGGATAAATCGGGAGAAGATGCCGATGACCGATGTTCAGATCGCTGCCCAGTGCGCAAAGGCCGTAAACAGTCAGGAAAACCCAGAAGGGGACCATCGGCAGCTGATGGCGTCGGACCATCGCCAGAAACTCGGGCCAGGATTGCTTTCGAACAATCAAACTTCCCCCGGCCGCGAGCAGGACCAGTCCTAACAAGCATAAGAACGGGAGCGGTGTTTTATACAGGAACGCTTTGGGAAAGAATGAGCGAAATCCGATGATGCTCCAGCGGTTGTCGAGAAACGATGGGCGCCCTTCGCTGTTGGTATGCACATACCCCAATCCATAAAGATATGCTTCCGGAAGAAGCTGATGTTTTCTGGCAAATTGGATCGCGTTCTCCACCGGCCCGCTATTCTCGATAATCTTGTCCCAATGCCACGCGCTGCCGGCATGGTTCGATTGATCTTCCGATACCTGGATCGCCGGCGCCTGATTCGGCTGGTTGGTCCATGCGGAATACCGAAAAGAAAAGGAAAACCATATCGACAAAATTAAGGCGATCACGAGCGCGACTGATGCCGCGGAAATTGCGCACAGTTTTTCCAGTTTGTTCGCCAGGGTGCGGCGATATCGGCCGATTTCCAGATGAATCGGTCCGGACAAAAAAATGCGCCCCGCGGCCGCCACGGCCAGGGCCGGCAAGACAATCGGCGCCGAAAACTTGGTCAGGAACAGACCGGCCAGGCTCAGTGCGGCGACGAGGAAAGTGCCGGGCGTGATTTTTTGCCACAATTTCCAGGTGCTCCAGATGGTTGCGGTAAAGAAAAGCGTAGCCGCAACGTCCGACGTGACCAGCGCGCCGTGGGCAAGCAGGGTGGGATCGAAGGCGGCGGCGGTCTCGGCGACCAATCCGCCAATCACGCCGAAGAATTCGCGAGCAATTCGATACACCAGGAGACACAGACCCAGGCCAAAGAGCGACATCATCAGGCGAGCCTCTCGCAGCATCAGATCGGAATTGTTGCCGACCTCGTAAAAGAACTGGTGTCCGGTTCGCCCTTCCTCGCCTCGGATCCATCCGCGATCTGTTAGGGGAACGAACGCCGGCCTGGTCAATAACAAAGGCAGGGCGGCCCACCGGGCGGCGAAGTTTCCGTTTTCGGGATCGAGGCGGAAATCATTCTTGATCCAGTAACTGTAACCCGCGGTCAGGTGCGCCGGTTCATCAAAGATCGGTGATTTTTTGTCGGCAGCGGAAATGGCCATGCCGGCATGAAGGACGGCAATAAGCAGTGCTATCAGCCAGACCGGGCGGTTGCCGCCCTGTGGCCGCGCTCGGGGCGACAGTTCCATCGGATCCCCCTAAGAGCAGGCGGCATGCAAAATACATTTAGAGATTTGGCCCATTCAATGCGTTAATTGGCTCCATGGATCGGATCGTGGGAATCGAGACCGAATACGGCTGCTTGCTGAGTGATAATGAACCGCACGGCAATTCGGATCTTTGGCCGGCCAAGGTCAAAAATTACCTGTTCCGAAAGGCCGAGGTCGGGACCATAGATCTTCATTATCGCGATTACGAGGAGCCGCCCGGAAACGGCGGATTTCTCCTCAACGGTGGCCGGCTTTATCTCGACATGGGTCACATCGAGTACGCTTCGCCGGAATGCCTGCATCTTCACGACCTCGTTGCCTACGACCTGGCCGGTGATGCGTTGCTGCAATCGGCTCTGGTGGCGCTCGGCGCGGAAGGTCGGGTGTCGTTCATCAAGAACAATGTCGATCATCACACCGGCGCGACCTTTGGATGTCACGAGAACTATTTGATGAAGCGCGAGGCCCAATTTACCCCGCCGATTTTGGGAACGCTCCTGACCTTTCTGGCTACGCGTCAGATTTTCACCGGCGCCGGCCGGGTGGGCCAGGCCAATCCGCTGGCCTTCGACTTCGAACCGCCTCAGCTGGAAGCTCAGGTAAACTTTCAATTGAGCCAGCGGGCGGACCATATCGTTAACGACATCTATCAATGGGTGCAATTCAATCGGGCCATCATTAACGCGCGCGACGAACCGCTGGCCGATTATCGCAAATACCGGCGGCTGCATCTTCTCATTGGCGATTCGAACATGAGCCCGTTCGCCACGGCGTTGAAGGTCGGAACCACCGCGTGTGTGTTGACGCTTCTGGAAGAAGGCCGGTTGCCGCGCAATCTGGTTTTGGCTGATGCTGTTCAAAGCACCCGTGATATTTCCCGCGACCCAACCGGGAAATGGATCGTTGATCTCGAAAATGGAAAGACCATCGGCGCACTGGATGTGCAATGGCAGTTTCATGAACTGGCTCAGCGGAACCTGAGAAACACCAGCGCTGAAACCGACTGGCTTCTGGAGAACTGGAGTTTTGTGTTGGAATCGTTGGAGCAGTTTCCGGAAGCGCTGATTGGCGGGGTGGACTGGATCACCAAGAAGTGGCTGCTGGAGACATTGATCGAAGCCGAAGGCCTGACCTGGGACGATCCGTGGCTGCAAAGTGTCGATCTTCAATATCACAATATCGATCCGGCCCAGGGATTGTTCTTTGGGGTAACGCCCGGCAAGCGAATTGGTGAATGGAATAACAACGTGATTCGCCCGGAAGCGATGCGGGCTCCGCCGGTGAATACGCGGGCCAGTGGACGGGCCCGGGCCGTGGCCGCGTTCCAGAACCGCGAGTTGCCTTACGTCATCAACTGGGATTCGATCGCGTGTGACAGCCGCGATTTTCTGGTAATGGGCGACCCGTTTAAAACTTACGACGAAGAGGTTGATCAGTTTCTGACAACGGCCCGCCCGTTGCCGGAAAGCGGTGAAACAGAATGATATTAGGTTGATCCGCCTGATCCGCGGCTGGTCCTGCTTCTATTCCAAGCGCTGCAGCGATGAAATGCCGTAGCTTTCCTGGAGGACCGGCGCCTCTTCGTTAACCTGGGCGGCGTCGAGCTCAATCTGGCGTGGATCTTCCTCCGTCTCGATCTTGATAAATCCGCCACCGAGCGGTTGCTTGGCTGCGGCTACCAGATCCTCCAACGATCGAATTTCTTTTCCGTTAACCGCTTTAACCGTCAGGTAAGCGACGTCGTCGTAACCAATCGTGGCGTTGGTCGGCAGGACCTGACTGAGAACAACGATCTTGCGTTTTCCTTCCGGAAACAGCTCCGATTGAAACCGATCGAGGTAGACAAATTTCTGGGGCGCTTCCCGAAGCCAATTGCCGCCCCATTCTTTCAGATATTGACGGGAGAGTTCCTGGAAGATCAGCCCGCCCAACACGTAATAGCGGGGCGCCTTGTCGTAGGTGTAGGGCGGAACTACGTAATCGTCAGTGCTCTGATGTTCCAGAGCCATGTTCAATGCCATGGATTGCCCTTTACGCTGGACCTGCAGAGGCACGGTGTCGCCGGCGAACGCTTTCGCGGTCAGAAGATTCGTAAATTCAATCTTTCCGTAAAGGGGATCGACATAATTGCCATTCTGGTCGATCTCGCTCTTCGCTACCGACGTCAGAATATCGCCTTCCTGGAGTCCGGCTTTCATGGCCGGCGAGTTCGGCTCAACACTGGTGATATAAACTCCACCGGGCTTTCCGGTTTGGCCGGCGAACTGCCGCAATTCCGGGTCGCGGGTAGGGAAAAAAGTGAAGCCAGTCGACGGAAACCCCTTGTAGCTTTCGCCCTCGGCGTCCTTCAGGAAATGGGTAATGATGGGCGCGGGGATGGCATCGAGAAGTTGCGAACGCGAATCGTAACGCAACAGCAGGGCGGCCAATTTGTTATTTTTAACCAGCGGCACGGTGTAACTGTTTTCCCGGTATTGCATCGACAGACTGATCCGATAGGTGAGGAATGAGCTCACGTCGGCCGGATACCGCATTATTTGGATGGTCGTAACCAGACCTTCGGTCGCGATCAAAGCCCCGGTCGGCTCCAACTGCCACGCGGCCACCCTGTCTCCGACTACGGTATCCATCGCGATTTCCATCGGCGAGATGCCGTCGAGAAACTTTGGTTCGGTCGGCTCCAGCAGAGCGAGGTTCGCGTCGTAATCGATTACGGTGACGTTAGCCGCCATTTTCTCGCCCGACTCCGCCCGCTCGAGCTCCACGTAATTTTGGTTGGCCACGAGATCTGCGGTCACCAGTACCCGACCTTTGGATAGAACTGCTCCCAGTGCTCGTTTTGAGAAGGGCGCCTTCTTTTGCCATGGCCTGAAGTAATCGTAGGCCTGGCCGGTCACATTCACCCGCACCAGCGCGAGCTGCTTTTGTTTGTTCAACGCGGCCGGAACGGCTGTTTCTTTTTTCGGAACGGCGGCCCCATTCGCGGCCAGATTTGCCGCCAGGACTGCAATAGCAATGAGCAAAGATTGTTTCATCTCAGGTGTCCTTTTGATCCTTCGGCGTCTTGGCTCCGGGTTGTTCCTCGAGATTTTGCTCCCTGATAACGTTGTAGCGCGTCTTGATCCGTTCGCGGGCCCCTTCGACCTTGGCGCGGTCGAGAACCAAAGGCGGGCCGTCACCGATCAAATGAATGACAAAATGTTCCGGCGTTTCCGCGAAAGCCTGGGCCAGCTCATCCAATGTGCGAATTTTTTTTCCGTTTACTTCGTCAACGATTCCGCCCCGGTAGGGGGCCAGATAACTGTTGATCGGATCCGGCAGAATATTGGTCAGCACGATGACGTCCGGATGCTCGCGATAAATCTGGTCGATCACGTAGTAGCTGAAGTAATGGCGGACCCGCAGATCGGTTGGCTGATAAGTCTCGATGAGATCGAGGTTGAGCGGTTGGAAAAGAAGACCGCCGTAAAGAACGTAACGTGGCCGCACATCATAGCTGTGACCCTGCACAAAATAAGGCCAGACCGTCCCGAGAACGATGTTCACCGTCATCGGTTTTCCGTCCCGGATCAGATCGAACTTAACCGACTCGCCTTTAAATTTTCGTTCAACGACTTCGGGCATTTCGACCCGAGTGCCTTCCAGTTCGACGTTGGAATCGCTGGCAATCGGATGATCGTCGATGGAGAGGAGAACATCGCCAGTCTGAATATCTTTGCCGGAGGGACCGGCTTCAATGACCGTATTCACGATGACGCCACGGTCGTCGTCCTTTAAGCCGAGATATCGGCGCTGTGCCGGGTTCTGCAGTTTCGAATAGGTGAAACCGAGATCGACGTACTTGTCGTAGTGGCCGTCGGCGACATCCTTTAGGAACCGGTTGATCACCGGAGTGGGAATCATGTAGGCCACGCCTTGGGCGACGTCGCCGCTGTATCCCTGAAACGCGACGCCGACGACTTTCGCATTCTGCATCACCGGCCCTCCGCTGTTTCCCGGATTAATCTGGGCGCTGATCTGGATTGCCAGGTGCTGGTCGATTGCCGAGTGGGTGTAGAGTTGAAAATCGACCCGCGAAACAATTCCGGTCGTGACCGACATCCGCTCGCCGCCGATTGGGTAGCCGTAAGCGGAGACGGTCGATTCGAGATCGGGAATCCCGCCGAGTTTCAGTGGCGGCATGTTCTTAAAGAAATCCTTGTCGGCCACCGTGATGAGCGCGAGGTCGCAATCGTGAGCTACGAACAGGAGTTTCGCCGGATATTTGTTCGGATCGCCTTCGCGTTCGACAACCAGGTAACGATTGTTGCTCACAACGTGAGCGTTGGTCATGATGCGATTGCCCTCGATCACAAAGCCTGCCCCGACTCCTTTTTGTATTGAGCCGGCATTCCAGGGTGCCCGGTAATCGGGTTCGCCCTCGGTGGCGGTGATTCGCACCAAACTTTTTTGAACCGGGCCGTTTGGCCGCGGTGGCACCATCGGCACTGGAACCACGGCCGGCGGAGGCGGACTCTGTCTCGCCGGCATTCCCGGCGGCTTGGGAGGTTGTTGCTCGCCCGGGCCGGCTGGTCCAGCCGGTGCACCGGGGACGGGGCTGGTTTGTTGCGCGTTTGCTGTCGTTCCGAGAACGATTCCGGCGAAAATATAAATTAAAACGCGCTTCATGGCGTAAAGTCCGAGAAGATCAAGCGAACTCGCAAGAAATCAAATTGCGATTCGCTGCCGGTTTGAGCGAAAGCAGGTTCTAGTCCGAATTCCTGTCCTTCTTGTAAGTGATGAACGCGTCGGCGTCCGAGGCGGCGGTAATGGTGACCGTGGCCGGGCCGGCAATGATGATACTGTTGATCGGCTCCTGTGTGCTTATCTCGGGAGCCGGAGTTGGTGTAGCCGTCGGGGTCGGGCCGGCCGGAGCGGTGACCGGAGTTGGGCTTGGCGTGGGCGAAGGGGTCGGCGAACTGGCTTCGGTCGCGGTATCGATCCGTGCGGCAGTGAGAACTTTCGTCGTGTGATTACCGATCGTCACCGTAACCACGCCCCGTTCCGTTCCGCCCTCCTGGCTGAAATTGCGGATCTTGAAAAAAAGTCCGTCGGGCACATCCACGTTCTTTTGTTGTCCCGCGGCGATAATGTCGCTCTTCAACGGACCGCCGAACACGCTGGTGGCCAGCACTCCGGGCAAGAGAACGACCGCCATTAACCGAGCGATAACCCTCATGAGCAAACCTAACGCCGCGCTTCGGGAACGCAAATCGCCGGGCCGAACACGGAATGAGACGCCTAACGATTAGCCATCGCGTCGTCGAGGGCTTTTTTAGCCGCTGCCGTTTTGGCAACGGCCGCGTCCATTTCCCGCTGAGATGCCATTCTCATGCCGAAACGCGCGCGCACAGCTGCTTCGTCCGCCTGAGCCCTGAAATACGCGGTTTGCAGTTCCATTAACGAGGCGGGTGAAACCGGGGTGGGCGTCGGCGTCGTTTTCAGCTCCTTCTCGATCGGCGTTGGCGTTCCCTTGTCACCCTTATCGAGCGGGGTCGGCGTGGCCCGCGGATCCTTTTCAATCGGCGTGGGACTTCCCTTGTCGTCCTTATCGAGTGGCGTCGGCGTCGCTCGCGGATCCTTTTCGATGGGCGTTGCGGTCGGCTTGAGATCCTTATCAATGGGTACAGGAGTGGCGCTCGGCTGCTGGCCAAACGCGGCGAAAAAAGCGGCGAAGGAGATACACAGGATAACCGATAGTTTCTTCATATGTTTGTTTGGTAGACGAGGTCAGTTAACAAATCTTCAACAGTATTATGAGATTCGTATCGTTGGCAGAATGTGCGTCTAAATTCCAGCTCTATCGAGCAATGATTTGAGTACCGTCTTCGCTTCGAAAATCTCGCGGGCCAACTCCCTCGCTGCCTTGGAATGCTTCTTGTAATCGGCGTTAATCCTCTTCACCGCATCGGCAATCTCAGCGACTGAGCTAAAAGCAAAGAGGCCTTTGCTGCCCCCGTAGTATTGGGTGAACCCGGTTTCCTGGGTAATGACTGGACGCCCGGCGGCGAGATAGCAGGCGCTGCGGTCGCTGAACCAGCCGGTGTTCAACCGGATGTATTGATCCTTGGCCACGGTGAATTCACCTTTCGATTGCCGGATGTAGTCCCGGTAAAGCCAGTAATCGGCGCTCATCTGATGAGGCAAAGTTAACCGCCAGCCGTTTCGAACAAACTTGTCATGCGTTTTCTGGTCTTTGATGTCGGTCGCCAGTTCGAAAGTTTCTCCCGCCTTCCTCGGCGCGCTGACATACCGCAGGAACTCCCGCGATTTGCTCCAGAGATACTTCTTCCCCCGCCAGGTAATGTCCTTCTTGCCGCTGGTCGACCAGTTGGCGATCGAGGTAAACACTGCCGCCCGGGCCGGAGCGCTGCTGGCTTTCCACAGGTCGGTCACGACCGGCTGCCGCGTCGGTTTCCATTTGAAACCATGCAACGGCACCGGGAATTTTTTGGTGCCGACATTTTCGCCAAATGTAAACAGAGCGTGATGCCGGCCGAGGTAATTGACGGTCGATTTAACTTTTTTGTCGATCTTGATCTGCTCGACCGCCGGGTCGCTCTCGACGTAAATGATGCGGTTGCTGGTTAACAAGTCGTCGTTGAACTCCTGGGCACCGCAAACATTCAGAATTGCATCGGCTTCGCCGTACAATTGCCGGATCCGCTTTAGGGATAGACCGGCGGTCGGGTTTTTCTCCAGGTAACGGGCGCAGAAGGCCCAGCGATCATTGAAATCGAATTCGCGGGCCAGCCGTTTAAGCAGCCGGGCGGCATAACTGTAATCGTTGCCGGTGTCGAACGTTTCCGGGTTGTAGGGAATTCTGGCCGAATCTTCGACGTAATAAACCTCGTGCCCCAGTTGCTGGAGGCCGACCACGTAATGAACATGCTGCCAGATCACGCCGGCGATCGGGCACGATCCCATGAAACCCATGACCACGATGCGCTTCTGTTTCATTTGAACACCACGAAGATCGCGAAGATCACAAGACGAAGCGTTTGATTCCGTTTTGCAATTTTGTCACATTGAAGTTTATCAACAAAGCAGTGGGAATTTTTGCTAGGCGCAAATACGTAAGCACCTGGGCCTGATGGATTGGAAGCAGAGTTTCGATGCTCTTAATTTCAACTATGAGGTCGCCGCTGACGACCAAATCGATTCGGTATCCGCAGTCAAGCAAAACGCCTTTGTAACGAACGGGGAGAGGCGCCTCCATTTGGAACGCAATTCCATTTTGCGATAATTCATGCGCTAGGCACTGTCGATAAGTCGACTCAAGCAGACCTGGTCCAAGATTTCGATGCACTTCGATCGCACAACCGATAACGCGATTGGAAAGCTCATCAAATTCCATCTTTTCTTCGTGCCCTTCGTGGTTAGAGAGTCTTTACCACAATCCCGGGATTCCCCGCCACGATGCTGTTGGGCGGAACGCTTTTCGTCACGACCGCCCCCGCCGCAACCACCGAATTTTCGCCGATGGTCACGCCTTTCAAAATGATGGAATGCATCCCGATCCAGACATTGTCGCAGATCTTTACCGGCGCGGTAGCCAGTCTCGGACGCGGCGGCCGGTCCTTGAAATAGGGAGCCAGGGCCTGGGCATCGATGAGGCGTTGAGCCGGTTCGAGCGGATGAAAATCGGAATCGGCGATTCCCACGTTCCACGAAACGAGGCAATGCGATCCGATCTCGATCTTCTCCTCGGCCATGATCAGCGCGCCATTCAACAAAGTGAAATCGCCAACCGAACAGTGACCGTTCTCGCCCACGGCGAATGAGCAGCCGACATAGCAGGACACGTGATCGCCGATCACTACCGCCCGCGGATTCCTGGAGCGGAGTCGGCGAAATACCGACGCGGTTTCGCAGTAAAAACCTTCTCCGAACTCGACGTTGGGCGGAATGACTCCGTCGTACCAATCGTGTTCGACCCGCCGGTCCTGGTTGACATTGCTCATGTTGGAAATTTCCCCGAACTAAACAGTTTGGCGTAAACTCCTCCGCGGGTCAGCAGATCCGGCCCGCGTCCTTGTTCGACAACCCGGCCATGTTCCAGCACCACGATCAGATCGACGTCGTGAATGGTGGCCAGGCGATGGGTGGCGATCAATGTGGTTCGGCCCCGCATAAGCTCCTTGATCGTTTCCATTATCGCGGCTTCGGTGGCCGGATCGAGCGCCGAAGTCGGTTCATCGAGGAGAAGGATCGGAGCGTTCTTTAGAAAAGCCCGGGCGATGCCGATACGTTGCCGCTGGCCGACGCTCAAATGTCCGCCCCGCTCGCCGACCAGGCTGGCATAACCGTTAGGCAAATTTTGTATGAACTCGTCGGCCTGGGCCCGCTTGGCCGCCTCGACGATTTCCGCCTCCGTCGCATCCGAGCGCCCGTAGGCAATATTTTCGCGGACGGTCGTGGAAAAGAGCAGGGTATCCTGCAGGACGAGACTGATCTGCGATCGCAGCGATCTCTTGGTAATATCGTGCAGGTTGCGGCCGTCCAGCGAGACTTTACCCGTCGTCGGATCGTAAAAACGGGGCACCAGGCTCAGAAGCGTGCTCTTGCCCGCGCCGGTCCCGCCCACCAGCGCGATGATCTGGTTTGGCGCGATGTGCAGATTGATATCGTGCAGCACCGGGCGCTGATCGGAATAGCCAAAGGAAACATTATCGAACCGGATATCGCCTTTCGCTTCGGTGAGGGTGATGCCATTTGGCGAATCCATCACATCATCCTGGCGATCGAGGACCTCGAAACATCGTTTGGCGCCGGCCGTGGCTCCTTCCATGGCCCAGGCAGTGTAAGTAAGTGATTCGAGCGGCTGATAGAGCATCAGCAGGTAGGCGCTAAAAACGAGCAGCGAACCGAGGGTCAGCGTGCCGGCCAGAACATGCATCGTTCCAACGTAATACATCGCTGCCGTCCCGATCACCATGAGTGTGCTGATGACCAGGGCGCTGTTTATATTGGTTAACGTCAGGCGAAGATTGGCTTGCAGGCTTTGCTCGGCCCGCATGTGAAACTGGCTGACTTCCCAGTCTTCACGCCCAAACGCGTGCACCATTCGGATCGAGCTCAATCCCTCCTGGGCCTGCACCAGCACCGCGCTTTCCTGTTCCTGGATAAAGGTCGAGTCGCGCCGGATGCGATGCGCAAAAAAGTAAATGGTCCCGATGAGCAGGGGAATCACGCCCAGGGAAAGCAAAGCCAATTGCCAGTCGAGACGGACCATCACGATAAATGTCCCGACCAGGGTTATCACCGAGCTGAAAATTCCGGTAAAACCTTTGTTGTAGATGGTCTGGATCGCCTGCGAATCATAGGCCACACGAAAAGTGGAATCGCTCGAACGCCGGGCGTCATGAAACTTCAGAGAAAGGCGCTGCAAATGAGAGTAGATATCGGTGCGCATCTTCAACAGCGCCCGCAACCCGATCTTAACGAAGATGTAATTGGTTATCCAATTGGTGATCCCCCAAACCAATTGCAGCCCGACGAGCGCCAGACAAAGAATCAGAATCAGCTGCCGCGTGTCCCAGCCAGGCCAGGCCGCCGAATGCCCGTTCGAAGGGATTATATCATCGACGATCCACTTGAACGGCCAGGGCTTGAGCAGATTCAAGCCGATGCCGACCAGCGACAACAGCAGCGCAATCACCGTTTGTCCGACAAACGGCTGATAGTACTTAAGGACGCGCCGGTAGATCGACATGTGAATTTAGATTGCCAATTTCGAGTTTTGGATTGAACTACTCGCGCGTCGGCCACCGTAATCGAAAATAGCCGATCGAAAATCGAAAATCTCCATGCATCATCTTCTGCAGATTTGGTTTCAATGGGTCCTCACCGGCGGTTATGCCGGCATCATCGTCCTGATGGCGATGGAAAGCTCGATTTTTCCCGTGCCGAGCGAGATCGTGATCCCGCCCGCGGCCTTTCTGGCCGCGCAGGGGAAACTGAGTTTCACCGGGGTGGTCCTGGCGGGAATCGTGGGTTCATATCTGGGCTCGGCCATTACTTATTGGATTTCGCGACTGGTTGGACGGCCTCTCATCTTAAAGTACGGACGTTTTGTGTTCATCCCGCCCCAAAAACTGGAGCGGGCCGAGGTTTGGCTGGCTCGGTATGAGGCCGGGGGAGTCTTTTTTGCCCGGTTATTACCGGTAGTGCGCCATTTAATCTCTATTCCGGCTGGAATTGTGAAGATGAACTTCGGCGTTTTCAGTCTGGTTACGATCGTCGGCTCCGGTATCTGGTGCTGGATCCTGGCCTACCTCGGGAGCGTCGCTTACAAGGCCGAGCCCGAGCTCTTAAAGGACCCTGAGGCCATGATCCGGTTCATTAAAGGCCAGTCGGTATGGATATTAGTAGTGGTAGGGGTTCTGGCCGTACTCTACCTGTTGACAATGAGACTTTCCCGGCCTATACAGGGGCAAGAAATGACACGCTAAAGTGTTAATGAATTTGACACCTATGTCAGATTGTTGACACCAGCGGTGTTAACAACCCCAGAACAACTATCCCCCTCACGATGCTACAATTGTTCACATTGAACAATGGCACCGGAAGTGCTGTCAAAGGCTGTAATTCGATGAAAAAGAATACCCTCATCCTTAAGCCCAAACCGAAACTCTCGCTCGGCGACCTGATCGTTGCTGTGAGCTCGTGCACCAAAAACACGAAGGAAACGGTGGCTACCGTGGCCGATCTGCTGGCCAGTGGCAAAGTCCGTGTCCAGAGCAACGGCCGGTTTCTGCGAGCAAAGGTTTGCTAATTTAGCGAACTAACCATTAACGGCTTTCGAAAGTCGCTCCGGTGAATTGTCGCCGGAGCGATTTTTCTTTTGGAGGAGAAAGGGCTGTAGAGTCCGCTGTCCTCAGCGGAAAATCCAACCCAATGCGCTGAGGACAGCGCACCTTACAGCCCTGCTTGACCGGAGTGGAACTGGGACCGCGCCCGATCCATCGCACCAAAAAACGCTTTCCGGTTTTGATCCGCGCTTTTATCTTCCGGCGTGATTGACCGTTATTCCCGGCCGGAGATGCGCAATCTCTGGTCGGACGAACGAAAGTTCCAAATCTGGCTTGAGATCGAGACGCTTGCCTGTGAAGCGATGGCCGAGCTCGGCCAGATTCCCAAGGCCGACGCCGCCGAGATTCGAAAGAAGGCCCGGTTCTCAATCCCCGAGATTGCTGAGATCGAGCGCCGGACGAACCACGATGTCATTGCCTTTCTCGAAAATGTAGCTCAGTCGGTTGGCCCGGCGGCGCGCTGGATTCACCAGGGACTGACTTCGTCCGACATCCTGGATACGACGCTCGCGGTGCAGATGAACGAATCGGCCGGCCTGCTGCTGGCCGACCTGAAAGAACTGCGATCAACAATCGCCGGCCAGGCGAAGCGATTCAAGATGACGCCGATGATTGGTCGCAGTCATGGGATCCATGCCGAACCGATCACGTTTGGGCTGAAGCTCGCCTTGATGTTCGATGAATTCGGACGTGCGGAAGAACGGTTGACGCAAACACGTGAACGAATCCGGGTGGGAAAATTAAGCGGAGCGGTCGGGACGCACGCTCATCTCGATCCGGCCATCGAGCGCTCGGTCTGCCAGAAGCTGGGACTGAAAGCGGCGACGATATCGACACAGATTGTCCAGCGCGACCGGCATGCTGAATTCTCCGCCACGCTGGCGATCATTGCCTCCAGCATCGATCGATGGGCCACCGAGTTCCGACATTTGCAACGAACCGAAGTGCTCGAGGTCGAGGAATTTTTTGGGGAAGGGCAGAAAGGCAGCTCGGCCATGCCCCACAAGCGGAACCCGATCACTGGCGAACGATTGAGCGGTCTCGCTCGCGTGATCCGTGGAAACGCCCTGGTCGGACTAGAGAATGTGGCCCTCTGGCATGAACGTGACATCAGTCACTCCAGCGCGGAGCGGATTATTTTGCCGGACTCGTGCGTCCTGATGGACTACATGTTGGTGAAGCTGCGGGACATCGTAGAAAAGCTCCAGGTATATCCGGAACGCATGGCTCAGAACCTGGCCCAGACCAAGGGTCTCTATTTCAGTCAGTCGATCCTGCTCGCCCTGACCAGTGCCGGCGCGGAACGCAAAACGGCTTATGAAGCGGTTCAACGCGCGGCCATGAAAGCCTGGAAAGGCGAGGGTAGCTTCGCCGAAAATGCCAAACAGGAGCCGGAAATTACGGCAAAGGTTTCGGCCGCGGAAATTGATCGGCTCTGCTCGCTCGACATCCATTTCAAACATGTCGACGCGACCTTCAAGGCGTTAGGCTTGGAGTGAGCTTGGGTGGATCGGCCGCTCCGTCGGCGATGCTCAAGTAGGCCGGCTGCGGCCGCATAAATCTAACCGCCGGTTTGTATGACCGGGCTGAGCATCAGCTCGGTA
>JADMIO011347074.1_pt1 | contig 15092 bp, 15 predicted proteins | sample 8958161 | NCBI WGS metagenome assembly JADMIO01 (sample SAMN16585339, study PRJNA669376) | soil metagenome | isolation source: Crop rotation soil | place: USA: Cullars Rotation, Alabama | collected 2011 | reverse complement strand
GCGAGCCGGTGTGGTACCCGAGCGCACCGCCTGCGCCGCGAGCGTCGACGGCGCCGCAACAATGACAGCCACCAGCGCACGACGAATCATTCGAGTCGTCATCATGAACTGCAACCTCGTTGTGAAGTGAACGAACCGGCGCCGTGCGGGCCGCCATGGTTCAAACGTAGCAGCGCGCCCCTACGGTTTCGGGGCGGCGCTGTTTCGTGGGGGAACCGCCGCCACACGGCGGTTTGACATGTCGCTGACAATCGCGATCATCGCGGCAGCTCGCGTCCGTCGGGCCCGCGCCCGGGGGGTGGTCTTCCGCGATCTCCCGGAGGCCCATCGGGTGGTGGCGCTCCTGGGGGCCCCCGTCCGCCGGGCGGTGCAAAGTCCGGCTTCACTTGCGCGAATTCGTCGAGGCGCGCGCGCTGTGCAGCGTCAAGCAGCGGCGCGAGCCGGGCGCGCATGCTGTCGAGCGCCGACCGCAAGTGATCGTTGGCCGACCGGATGATGGAGTCGTTCGCGAGCGCGGTCGCTTCCAGCGCCGCGTGAATCTGTGCGCGCTGCGCCGCATCGCGCGGCTGGATGATGTCTTCCATGTGCGCGACAAACCCCGGCGGTCGGCGGAGCTCACGCACGGCGGCGTTGCGGTGGCGAACCAGCGCGGCATCACCCAGCGCGCCCAGCAGCACGCCAAGGACAAGTGTGCCGATCAGCACGAGCGCGGCACGTGTGTCGATGGAGATCACGGGTTGCCACCGGCATCGAAGGTGTACGCGGCGTCGAGCGATACCGCGGGCAGGCCGAGCGCCGCGCCGACGAGGCCGCCCGGGCCGGAACCCGACGCCCGCACGTTCACGAACAGGAGTATGGCGATGGTTGCCAGAGCGGGCGGCGCGAGCCAGAGGAACAATCGCTGCAGCGACAAGCCCAATTCCTGGCGGGGTGTGCGCATCCGCTGCAACACGCGAGCCGAGAAGCCCGTGGAAAAATGGTCGCTGCGCGCGCTGCGGAGCAGGCGCTCGAGATCGTCGTCATGCATCACGCAGGATTCCTCTCAGCCGCTCCATTCCCCGGGCCAGCCTCGACAACACGGTGCCCTCGGCAATTCCCAGCAACGTTGCAGTCTCCCGAGTCGAATGTCCCTCGATCATCCGAAGCACCACCACCGATCGCTGGGCGGCAGGAAGCAGCGCGAGCGCGGCATGCACCTGGTCGCGCGCATCGCCGGACTCGTGCAGGCTGCCGGCCGTTACCTGCAGCGCGGCGTGCGACTCACCGGCATCGTCGAGCGAAAAAAACCGGCGCACGCCACGCTGCCGACGGCGCAGGGCGTTGATCGACAGGTTCATCGCGATGCGCTGGAGATAGGTGCGCACCGACGAGTCGCCACGAAATCGATGAAGCGAACGGAAGAACCGTATGAATGTCTCCTGGCCCACATCGTCGGCATCGTCGCCCGGGCCCAGCATTCCGATCACGACCGCAGCCACGGAATCCTCGCACGCCTCGACGAGCGCGCGGCATGCCGCTTCGTTTCCGCTTCGGGCCCGGTCGACCAGCTCCCGCTCGGTCGCCGCGGCACCGCTGGGCTCGGCGCCTTCAGGCATTAGACATCGGGGACGGGAATTTCATTCCGTCCCGCGGCGAGCGGCGACCGGTCGCAATCCCGGGCATCGCGGTCTCGGTACGGACTTCGGAGTGTCCGACTGTCGGTCGGACCACGACGGCAAGATCACACCACGCGCGACGCGCGACCCCGTGGAATGAAACACCCACCGCCAATGTCCAATACCCATCAACACTCACTCCAACACCTGGAGAGCAGATGACAACAGGACACTTCGCGCTGGCCATGTCATCGGCCGTGGTGGCGCTTGGGCTCGCTTGCGGCGGCGATGCGGTGACCGGAACCCAGGGCACCGTGGACGATTCGATCCCGGCCGTGTTCCAGCAGTTCGGCAACGGTGTGACAGTGACGCGTGACGGCGACTACATCGTGCTTCGCACCAGCGATGTGCCCGATCACAAGAGCGTGTATTTCGATCCATCCGATGCGCGCTACGAAGCGTACAACGGTACCAACCCCGCGTTCGCGATCAATCCCAACCGCATCGTGACGCAGCAGCTGGTGTTCCGCATCCCTGTGCATCCTGCGGTGGCAACGACGCACGCGGCCACACCGCTCGGTCCCATCGGGATCGCAACCAACGGCGTGGCACTGTTCAACCAGTACGCCGGCCCGAGCCGGCCACTCACCAACGAGATCAACTCGTTCGACCAGGCCAACGGCCACCCGCAGCAGACCGGCGTGTACCACTACCATGTCGAGCCGTTGCGCATCACGGGCACCAGGGGAAGCAGCGCGCTCGTGGGTTTTCTGCTCGACGGATTCCCGGTGTACGGGCCGGTGGAGAACGGTTCGCGCGTGACGAACGGCAGTCTCGACACGTATCACGGGCACTTCGGAGTGACGGCGGATTATCCGGGCGGAATCTACCATTACCACATCACCGACGCCGACCCGTACATCAACGGTTCGGGCTTCTATGGCACGGCCGGCACGGTGGGAGGCTGAGGTGGTGGCGACAGGACGGGCGGCGATTGTCGCACTGCTGGCCGTGCTCATGCATGGCGCGATTCCTGGCGCGGAGCGGATGCCGCACGATGCGCGACGCCCGATCCCTGACGCACGACGTGCGACGCGCGACGCCCACTACCCCAACGGTCAGCTGATGTATCGCCGCGAGTATCGCAACGGACGTGAAGACGGTGCTCACGTTGGCTGGTGGGCCGACGGCCGTATTCATTTCCAGTATCAGTATCGCGACGGGGTGCTTGAAGGCTTGGCGCGCGAGTGGTATCCCAATGGCGTGCTCTATCGTGAGCAGCACTACCGCGCGGGGCACGAGGAGGGATTGCAGCGCATGTGGTATCCCGACGGCGTCATGCGGGCAAACTATGTGGTGCACGACGGACGGCGTTATGGCCTTCCCGGCACCAAGGGATGCACCGGACGTGACTCGGCGGCGGTGGCGCCATGATCATCAAGTGGAGTGCATTGACCGCGTGCGTAGCTGCCGCGTTGGTGTTCACGCACAGTCGTCGTACGCACCAGCTTCCCTACTACAACTCACGCGACCTCACGCCCGAATGGCTGCCGGTATCGGGCGCCCGCACAGCGCACCGCATCGGCGAGTTCGCGCTCACTGACCAGCGCGGCCACGTGCTCAACCGCGACTCGCTCCTTGGTCGCGTCACTATCGCATCATTCTTCTTCACGGAATGCCGCGACTTGTGCCCGCTGCTGCGCTCGAGCCTGCAATCGGTGCAGCGCGCCTTCGCGGGCGATGCGCGTGTGCTCATCGTGTCGCACACCGTAAGACCGGAGCACGACGATACCGCCGTGCTCGCGCGGTACGCGCGCGTGAACGGACTCAACGACTCCAGCTGGCGCCTGGTCACCGGCGATCGCGCCACCATCGAGCAGCTCGCCCGCGAATCGTACTACGTCGAGCTCGCCGACTCGACGGGCAACACGCAGGGCAAGCTGCTCCACACCGAGACGCTCGTGCTGCTGGACACCGGCGGGCACATTCGCGGCGTGTACGACGGATCGCTGAAGTTTGACGTGGAGCGGATGGTGGAGGATATGGGGGTGCTGCTTACGGCTTACGGCTCACTGCCAGCCGCCCCATCAACAGCGCCGCGCGTTCCGTTTGCCGCAGGAGCGAATTGAGGTTGACGCGTTCGTTCGGCGAATGCGAGCCGCTCCCCGCCGCACCGAGGGCGTCGAGCGCGGCCGCAATGTTCGGCGCGACGAACGAGATATCGCCCGCGCCGCGCCCGCCCGGATCTTCGCTCACAACGGGACGATATCCGAGTGCCTGGCTGATCTCGCTGTACATCCCGATCAACCGGTTTCCTGCATCGGTAGGCGGCATGGCCGGGTAGGCATCGGCGAAGGTGATCGTGGCCGAGGTGCCGGAAAGATGTTGCGCGACGATCTCACGCATGACCGTGCGCGCGGAATCTTTCTGGCCTTCCGTGAGGAATCGCAAGTCGCCGCTCGCGATCGCGTGCGGGGCAATGATGTTGGACTTGCCGGCTGCCGTCGCGCTCACGCCTGCCGTATCGAACGCGGCATCGACGCCACCGGCGATCAACCCGGGATTGAACGTCAGGTTGGGCTGCCCGGCGAGCTTCTCGCGGAACGTGTTGATGATGCGCGCGAGTTCGTAGATGGCGCCGTATCCGCTGCGGAATACTCCCGAGGAGTGCGCCTGCGTCGCGGTCGCGTCGACGGTCCACAGCGACGCACCGCGCCGCGCGATCACGGCACTCCGCTCGTTGCCGCCCTCGAACGCCAGCGCGTAGTGCGCGCGCTTCCCGGCATCCATCAGGTCCTTTCGGGCGATCGCGATCGGCTCGTCGGCGCGCTCTTCGTCGCCGGTGAACACCGCGATGATGTTAGCGTCCGCGAGCGCGCCGATGGACTGCATTGCCTTGAGTGCGTACAGCATCGCGACATCGCCGCCCTTCATGTCGCTGCTGCCGGCGCCGCGCGCCATGGAGTCGGTGCCGGTGCGCTGCCATTCCTGTCCGGGTCCCTCGAACACCGTATCGAAGTGACCGATCAGCAGGATCACCGGTCGTCCCGGGCGTCCGCTGTGCTCGGCGATCAGGTGCCCGGCGCGGTTCACCACACCCATCGGCACCCATCGCGTGGTGAAGCCCAGCGAGTCAAGCGTGGCACGGAACACGTCCGCGACGCGCTTGACGCCGGCGAAATTCATCGTGCCGCTGGGGATGTTCACGACGCGGGCGAGGTAGGCGACCTGCTCCTCGCGGTGCTCCGCGAGCCACGCGTGCATGCGCTGCTCGGTGCTCGAGAGCGTGGCCTGCGCGCCAAGCGGCGTTGCGATCGCCGCCAGCGCAGCAAGCAGCAGTTCAGCCCGCTTCAAGCGTGACCGTTGCCGAACCATTCTCATCGTAGTGAACGTGGACATTCCAGGGGCGGCAGCAGATCTCGCAATCTTCCACGTATTCCTGGTCGTCGCCGCTGCCGGGGTCGAGGCTGATCGTCACCACCTCGCCGCAATAGGGGCACGCGACTTCTGCCTCGGAGTCGAGATCGCCGTTCTCTGACTCGTCATCTTCGCCGGCCGAGAGGAAGACATCGTCGTCGTCATCGTCGGAGTGTTTCAACTGGCGATGATGTAGCTGCAGCCGGCGTCCTGCGCGCGCATCACCGCAAAGATGCCGGACGGCTGCAGGATCACTCCGGGAATCATGTTCGCAATGGCGGCCTTGCGCGCATCGTCGGCGCTCACACCCTGCCCGCGATACTTCGCCACAACGCTGGCGAACGCGAGGTTGCAGGCCAGCACGATGCCGCCGTCGGCAATGAACTTGGGGAGCGACGCGCGTGCCGGGTTCATGACGCGACGCGGCGCACGATTGGCCGGCGCCGAATCGGCCGGTGTGGCGGCCGCGCTTGCTGCATCGGCCGGCTTGTTCTCGTACTTGTCCCAGTACTCGTCGTTCATCACCATCGGAATGCCCGCGTGCCGGATGACAACGATCGCCGAGAGCTTCTTGGGATCGAGTCCGAACACGGCGTTGTACTGCTGCTTCCACATGGTGGCGCGGAACACCGCGGCGCCGTCGCTCACGGCCGGCGAATCGAACACGCCGCGATACTTGCCCTTCACGCGGTCGGCCCAGCTCATGTCCCACTTGTCATCCACCGCCTTGAGCTTGTCGCCACCCAACGATTCGGCGTGCGCGCTCACCGGGGATGCTGCGGCGACGATGCCGCCGAGCCCGAGCAGGCGGAGAAAACTGCGTCGTTCATTCATGGGTCAGCTCGCCATCATGAGGTCACATCCGGCTTCCTGCGCTCGCAGGACCGCAAATACGCCCGACGGCTGGAGAATCACGCCGGGAAGGAGCATTTCCTTGGCCTTCGCGCGCGCGGCTTCATCGCTCAGCTTGTCGGCCTTCTGCACCGTGGCCACGATGTCGCCAAACGCGAGATTGCACGCCAGCACAATGCCGCCCGACGCAACAAAGCCTTCGATTGAATATCCCGCATACTCGGGTGGCGTTCCGGGATCGGTCGCGCGCACGGGGTTGCGGCGGAACCACTTCTTCGTCACGGGATCCTTGATCTTCTCGGCCTTGCCGACCTCGAAGCGATCCCAGTACGCATCGTTGGTTGCCAGCACGATGCCGTTGTGGCGCAGCACGAGCACCGGACTCATCTCCGAACGCGGAGTGCCATACACTTCCTTGTGCTGGTCGCACCACACGACCGCGCGGAACACGGCCGCGCCACCGGATACCTCGGGTGAGTCGAACACCGCGCGGTGTTTCCCCTTCACCCGGTCCACCCAGCTCATGTCCCATTTATCGGTGATCGGCATCGCGGCGCCGGCAGGGACGTGCACTCCGGGCGCGACCAGGCTCGGCGCACCCACCGCGGCGTAGAAGCCGCTGGCACCGAGCCAGTTGACGAAGTTGCGGCGGTTGGTCATGGGTGTTGGGCGTTAGGCGTTAGGCGTTAGGCGTTGGGCGTTGGGCGTTCGGCATCGGCGCTCGAGGCACCGAGGCACCGAGGCACCGAGGCACCGAGGCACCGAGGCACCGAGGCACCGAGGGGGAATATGGCGCCGTTCGACTCGCTTCGCTCAGGGCAGGCGCCTAACCCTTCGACTCCCCTTCGCTTCGCTCAGGGTCGCTCAGGGCAGGCGCCAAACGCCCAACGCCCAACGCCCAACGCCTAACGACGAACGCCTAAGACCTAATAATCCTCAGGCGGCGGCAACGCCCGCCTCGCCGCATCCAGCCGGAGCGGCGTGCTCGGCGTCATCATGCGGGCGAGGAGGTCGGAGGTGTGCCGCATGACGGTGCCGGCGGCCCACATGTAGCCGCCCACGCCCATGTGCGCGCCGGAGAGCCAGAGCGTCGCGCGGGTGCCGTCGTTGCTCACCAGGATGGTGGAGCGGTAGATCACGTCGGCGAAGGCCGGCACCTCGCCCGCGCGGAAGATTGGCGACGGGCCCGTGGTCCAGTGCAGGCCATCGTTGCTGCGCGCGAGGTACAGGGCGTTGGTCGCGCAATTGCCGCCGTTGGGATACGTGTTGTACAGCGCCCAGTATTCGTTGCGCGCCGGTATCCAGGTCACCTCGACGTGCCAGATCGTCTGGCCCGGCTGTTCCAGATCCGTCGCAACGGGCGCGGCCCAGTGACGGCCATCTTCGGATGTGCGCATGAGCATCGTCGATGCGGGCGCGGTACAACCCCAGCCGCCTGAATTCACGCCGAACATCAGCCACTTCGCGACGGGACTTCCGTGCACCACCGAGGGCGACACGAGCTGGTGATTGGGCGCCTCGGCAACAACTTCGGGCGGACTCCAGTGCACACCGTCGATGCTCTGCGTGAGGAACACGGTGTTCTTGTAGTCGGCGACCTGGCGGTAGTAGAGCCACAGCAGCTTCGTCTCGTCATCCGACACGATATCGGGATCGGAGAGATAACCCGTCGACGAACGCGCGATGGGATTCGCGAGTCCGGACGGGACGCGCCAGTACTTGCCGTTGCCGCTCTGGAAGATCGACGGATTCTCGTAGCCGGCGTTGCTGCCTGGATATGGTGTGATCGCCATCCAGTACCGTGAGCCTCGGCGCGCAACGTCGGGATGCACAACCTGGCCCGACGAATCGTATGTCGTCAGCGTGAGCGTGAACGGCTGGTCGAACTCAACCGGCTCGCTGTCGCAGTCGACTGCATTGCAGAGCGCCTTCGCGTTCGCGCTGGCGACCGTCACGTCGGCGTAACGCGCCTCCAGCAGCTGGATGCCATCGACCAGCCCGAGTGTCCACGAGGTGCTGACGACGCCGGACGAGTCGCTCATGACGCGGGACAATGGCACGCTGCCGTCGCCGGCCGTGACGACAAGTTCCACGGCGACGCCGCGCACCGGGCGGCCCAGGGAATCTTCTACGCGGAATCGCACCGGGAGGGGAAGCGTCAGGCCGACATCGGCCTGCTGCCCGTCGCCTTCGAGCACGACGATCCGGTGCGCGGGGAGCGGGCCTGGCGTGGTGTACTCGCGACATGCGATCGCAGCGAGCGCGCCACAGGCGAGCGCAATGCGAACTCGGCGCCCCCAACCCCGCTGCTGTGCGTGCCACGAAAGAAACGTCACGCGATCCCCGTCAAAATGAGGCTTACGCACGGACGGCGCGGAAGGAGCAACGCGTCCGGATGCGAATGCATTCCTGAACAGTTGAAGCTGGGAATCAGGGCAGCCCTGACGCCGAGAATGTCGCCCGCCAAGGCCCATTGCGCAATCGGGGGGCCATCAGGAAACCGTCAACTCGCGCGGCCGTGAATCTTCCGGTTACTATATCCGTAACGGATATAGTCACGGGAGCCGTTCATGAAGCACGCACCGCTCACACCCGCCGTACTCCAGATCCTCATGGCGCTCGCCGACGGCGAGCGCCACGGCTACGCGATTGCGCAGGAAATCGAGCGGTCGAGCCGCGACCACCTGCGAATGGGGCCGGGGACCCTCTATGGCTCGCTCCAGCGGATGCTCGACGACCGCCTCATCGAGCCGGCCCCGGCTCCCGACCGCCGCGATCCCGACAATGCACGGCGGCGCTACTACCGATTGACGCCTTCCGGGCGTCGATCGTTGCACGCCGAGCTCGACCGGCTTGCCGCGATCGTTGCGTTCGCGAAGCGGAAACGGCTGTTGCGTTCGCCGGAGCCGGCATGACCGGGCGCCGCATCGCCGCGCTGGTCACCGCGTGTTACCCGCGCGCGTTTCGTGAGGAGTTTGGCGGCGAACTCCATGATTTCATCGCGGCGCGTACCGCCGAACCGCGCTTCACCGGCGTGCGTGGCCGGATCGCTCTGTGCGTGTCGCTCATGGCCGATACCCTACGCAATGCACCGCGCGAGCACCTGCGCGCGCGGCGAACCGAACAGCAATCTCGCGAGGACCGGATGGATACCCTGCTGCAGGACGTGCGCTACGCAATCCGGACGCTGCTGCAGCGCCCGGCGTTCTCCCTTGTCGCCATCATCACGCTCATGCTCGGCATTGGCGCGAACACGGCGATCTTCAGCGTGATCAACAAGGTGCTCCTGCGGCCGCTGCCGTATCCGCAACCCGATCAGCTGGTGACGGTATGGGGAGCGACGGCGACGCAAAAGCCGCTGCTCGTATCGGTACCCGACGTTGTCGACCTGCAAACGCGCAGCAAGACCATGTCGGCGATTGGAATGGTCCGGTCGCAGAGCGTAAACCTCACCGGTGGCGACGCGCCGGATCGCCTGGTGGGCGAATACACCAGCGCCAATACGCTCAGCATTCTCGCGGCTCGCCCGGCCATTGGCCGCCTGTTTACTACCGACGAAACCGCGATCGGCGCCGGCGCGCAGGTCACCGTGATTTCCAACTCCACCTGGCGCAGCCGTTTTGGTGGCGACCCGGCGATTCTCGGCAAGACGCTCGTCCTCAACGGGCGCCCGCACCAGGTGATCGGCGTGACCGCCGCCGATTTCATCGACCCGTTCGGCAATCCCGATGTGTGGCTTCCGATCACCTCGGCGCCATCGGGCGGCTGGTTCCAGCGCGGCAACGGCGTGGTGTGGACCGTTGGTCGCCTGCGTCCGGGAATCCATCCCGAGCAGGCGCAGAAGGAGCTGAGCAGCATCATGCGCGATCTCGCGCGGGAGAATCCCAATACCAATACCGGTGTCGATGTCGTACTGACGGGATTGCAGGAGTATCTCGTGGGCAATTCGCGGTCGACGTTGCTGATCATTCTGGGGGCGGCCGGTGCGGTCCTCCTCATTGCGTGCGCCAACGTCGCGAACCTGCAGCTGGCGCGCGCCGCGACGCGCCGTCGCGAGATGTCGGTGCGGGCCGCGCTCGGCGCCGGGCGCTCGCGCCTCGTGCGACAGCTCCTCACCGAGAGCCTTATCCTGTCGCTCTTCGGCGGCGTGGCCGGCGTTGCGTTTGCATTCTGGGCGGTGAAGGGACTCACGGCCCTCATCCCGGGAACGTTTCCGGTGAACGGGACGATTGGCCTCGACCTGACGGCACTGGGATTCTCGTTTGCGGTGACGGTACTCACCGGCCTGCTCTTCGGGGCGGCGCCCGCGGTACACGCGGTGCGCAACAGCTTTGGCGACGCGTTGCGCGTGCGCGCGGGCGATGCAGGCGCTCGTGGCCGCGCCGACGTGCGCAACATCTTCGTGGGCCTGCAGCTGGCGCTCAGCGTCGTGCTGCTGGTGGGCGCGGGTCTCCTCACGCGGAGCCTGATCGCCAGGCAGCGCATCAATCCCGGTTACCAGGCCGATCACGTGCTGTCGGCGGAATTCCGGCTGCCGTCCGTGAAGTACAAGGACACCGCGCAGATCATCGGCTTCATGGAACGGGCGCTCGATGCGGTGCGTGCGGTGCCCGGCATTACCTCCGCCGCCATGGTGGGTGCAGTGCCATTGAGCGGGAACTGGGGTTCGGTGGGCTACGCCATTGAAGGCGAGCCCGCGCCGACTCCCGGTGCCGCACCCAACGCGCTCGCAACCAACGTGAGCAACAAGTTCTTTGCCACCATGAACATTCCGCTGATCGCGGGGCGCGACTTCAACGCCGACGATCGCTATGGTGGCGCTCCGGTGGTGATCGTCAACCAGGAATTCGCGCGTCGCCACTTTCCGAATGGCTCGGCGCTCGGCCGGCAGGTGCGCCTCATCGGTCCGCCCGACATGATCGTCACGATCGTTGGTGTCGTTGGCAACACGCAGCAACGCGCGCTCACCGATCCGGTGTCGCCGCAGCTGTACGGCCCGATGGCGCAAAGTCCCAGCATCTTCAACAGCGTCGTCGCGCGCACGACGGGTGATCCCGATGCGCTCGCCAACGCGCTCCGCGCCGCGATCTGGACCGTCGACCGCGACCAGCCGGTGTGGAAGATCCGTTCGCTGCAATCCCTCGTGACGCGCGACATCGCGCCGTCAAAGTTCACCATGCAGCTCACAGGCGGGTTCGCCCTCCTGGCATTCCTGCTCGCCGTGGTTGGCGTGTATGGCGTGATGGCCTTCTCCGCAGCGCAGCGCACTCGCGAGGTGGGCATCCGCATGGCGCTGGGCGCGCGGGATCACCAGGTGATCCGGTTGCTGCTCCGTCGCGCCATGGCAGTGATCGGGATCGCGACCGCCGTTGGCGTGGGGGGAGCCATGGCCGCAGGCCGGTTGATTCGTGGTGAATTGTTTGGCGTGACCGCCACCGATCCCCTCACGCTGGTCGCGGTACCACTGGCACTGGCCACCGCGGCGCTGATCGCGTGCTGGCTCCCGGCGCGGCGCGCGTCGCGGGTTGATCCGGTGGTGACGTTGAGGGCGGAGTAGGCGTTGGGCGTTAGGCGTTGGGCGCCTGCCCTGAGAGCGCGTAGCGTATCGAAGGGCTGAGCGTCAGGCACTTGTTCGGAGGGCGTTAGCTGGGACGGCGCACCGTAACCCGCGGCTAGATTAATTCGTCGGTTGCAGATGTTCGGCAGCTGAACGCCATTACCCAAAGCCCAATGCCTGAGGGCCGAGCACCCAACGCCTGAAGGCCGAACGCCTAACGCCTAAGGGCCCAACGCCTAAAGCCCAACGCCTAATGCCTATCCGTCGCCTGCTCATCGCCGCGCTGCTCGTTCCCGTCACGCTGGGTGCACAACAGAAAACACGCTTTGCGTCACTCGAGCAGGCCATTCAGTCCTATGGCGCGATGGCGAGCAAGAGTCCGCCCGCGGGTCTCACATGGATCGAGGGCGGCAACCGGTATTCCTACCAGGCGAACGCAAACGGGCAGCCGGCGATTCATGGGTACGATCCCGAGTCGGGACGGGACACGGTGTTGTTCACGGGACAGGGACTGACGTTCCCGGGAACGTCAACCGCCTTCAATTACCAATCGTTCCAGTGGGCCCGGGATTTCAAGCACCTGGTGTTTGCCGCCAACGAACGGCAGCTGTTCCGGCGTTCGTCGATTTCCGACTTCTACGTGTACTCGCTTGCTGATCGCTCGCTGACCCTCGCTGCGCGCGATGCGCGAAGCGCCGAGCTGTCGCCCGACGGCACGATGCTGGGCGTCGAGCGCGGCGGCAACATGTTCATTGAAGACCTCGGCGCGCGCACCGAAAAGCAGGTCACCACCGACGCGACGGATCACGTGTACTACGGTCATCCCGACTGGGTGTACGAGGAAGAGTTCGGGATGACCAAGGCGTGGAACTGGTCGCCTGATTCGCGCCACATTGCGTTCTGGCAGATTGACGAAACCGCAGAGCCGGTGATCCAGCTCAGTGATTTTGGCGGCGCGCATCCGGCATGGGACCAGCTGCGCATTCCGCAGCCGGGTGACTCCAATCCGCGGGTGCGTGTGGCGGTGGCCGACGCGAAGACCGGCAAGCGCACCTGGCTCGATACCGGCACGCCGGGAGAGTTCTACATCCCGCGTGTGTACTGGACCAGCCGCCCCGACACCCTTGCCGTCATGACGCTCGATCGCCGGCAACAGGTGCTGACGCTCTACTTCTTTGATGTAAACACCGGTGGCAAGCGCACCGTGATGACCGAGACGTCGAAGACGTGGATCGACGTGTTTGATTTCTACGCCGGCATCGACGACATGATGACGTTCCCGGCGGGCGCGCACGAGTTCTTCTGGATCTCGGACCGCGACGGCTGGCAACACGTGTATCGGTACGACTATTCCGGCAAGCTCGTGAACCAGGTGACGCGCGGATCGTGGAGCGTGACGCGCATTGAAGGCATCGATCCGGCGGCGCAGCTCATCTACTACTCATCGACCGTCGCGTCTCCGCTGGAGCGGCAGCTCTCCGCGGTGAAGTACGACGGCAGCGGCACTCGGCGCCTGACCACGACCGCGGGCATGCACGCCATCAACATGGCGCCCAGCACGCGCTACTATCTCGACAGCTGGTCGTCCATCAAGTCGCCAGGCATTGTGGAGCTGCACGCCACAGCCGACGGTGGCAAGCAGCTGCGCGTCCTGGAAGACAACACCACCGCCACGCAATGGGTCGCTTCGCACGAGTATTCCGCGCCGGAACTCGGGAGCTTCACGACGAGCGATGGGACGAAGATTGACTACTCGGTAATCAAGCCAGTGCCGTTCGATCCCGCGCGCAAGTACCCGGCAATCTTCGCGATCTACGGCGGGCCCGGCTCCCAGGGCGTGTTCAACCAGTTCGCCAGCAATCCTGAGGAACAGTGGCTGGCGCAACAAGGGTACGTGGTGGTGAACCTGAACAATCGTGGCACCAACAACTACGGCCGCGATTTCATGAAGATCGTCTACCGCAACCTGGGCCAGTATGAGAGCGGCGATGCCGCCGAAACGGCGAAGTACCTGATCGGGAAGGGATTGATCGACCCGGCGCACGTTGGGATTACGGGCGGTAGTTACGGCGGCTACACCACGCTGATGGCGCTCGAACTGCATCCCGACATCTTCACTGTCGGCGTTGCGGTTTCGGCAGGCACCGACTGGCGCCTCTACGACACCATCTACACCGAGCGTTACATGGGCCTGCTCGCGGAGAACCTCGCCGGTTACAAATCGAGCTCGGCGGTGGAGAATTCATCGAAGCTGCAAGGCCACCTGCTCCTGATTCACTCGATGATGGACGACAACGTACATCCGCAGCACGTGATGCAGTTGCTCACGGCGCTGACGAATCAGGGGAAGGACGTCGACTTGCGGATCTATCCGCCGGGCAAGCACGGCGCGGCGTACGATTTCGCGAGTTATGTGCTGATGACGAAGACGACGTATGAGTATCTGGGGAAGTATCTGAAGTGACAAAGCGTCGCGCGTCGCGCGTCGTGCGAAGTGATCGGCAACCTTTGGCGCGTGAGCCAGCTTTCCGGTCCGCAGTCTCTGCGAGCCTACGAGGCGAACATCGCCCGCACCAGCGATGGTACGAGGCCTAGCCCCCAGTACACGGCGGCGGTGGTCCAGGCCTTCGAGGCCTCCACGCGCGCCATCGTCTTGACACCGAGGTAGATGAGGAACGTTGACCAGAGGGCGAAGAGACTCAGGTGCTCAAGTACGTCGGTTGCCAGGGGTGCAGTTGCCGGGTCGAGAAACCGCGCCGGTCCGATGCTCAAGTGTGCGGTCCACGTGGGATCGATGCCGGGCATGAACGCAGCTTGGAGAGCGTTCACGATGGCGGCGACAAATCCGACAAATCCAGCGAAGGTAACAACCGTCATTGCTTGTGAGTACGACTGCCTGGATCCGGTGACGCGCGCTACGACCCACAGTACGCCGCCAAGGAAAAAGGAGCCGACGAACATTGCGACCGGCAGGATCACAACGGCAAATCGTTCGACAACTTCCCTGTTCTGACGCAACCGGTCCGGATTGGGCGACTTCGCCAGCGTTCGCTCAAAAGCGGCATCAGTGAAGGGCCGCATCGGTTCCTGCGCTGCGAAGGACGCGAGCGAAAAGACCACCACCAGCACCAGCAGCGGCCACCAGAACTGCCCGCCGCGCCGGCGCTCGAACACCTTGCTCGGCTCGTAGTAGATCTCAAGCGGATCAGTGATGCTTGGCGTTAAGACAGTCACTGGTCGTTGGTCGCTAGTCGGTGCATTTGGCATTTCGGTCATTGGTAACTCCTGGAAACGCGGACCCGTGGTTTCGCCGGCGCCCAACCCTTCGACTCCCCCTCGCTTCGCTCAGGGTCGCTCAGGGCAGGCCCTTCGACTCGCTGCACTCGCTCAGAGCAGGCCCTTCGACTCGCTGCACTCGCTCAGAGCAGGCCCTTCGACTCGCTGCACTCGCTCAGAGCAGGCCCTTCGACTCGCTGCACTCGCTCAGAGCAGGCCCTTCGACTCGCTGCACTCGCTCAGAGCAGGCCCTTCGACTCGCTGCACTCGCTCAGAGCAGGCCCTTCGACTCGCTGCACTCGCTCAGAGCAGGCCCTTCGACTCGCTGCACTCGCTCAGAGCAGGCCCTTCGACTCGCTGCACTCGCTCAGAGCAGGCCCTTCGACTCGCTGCAC
>JADMIO012771139.1_pt1 | contig 15093 bp, 17 predicted proteins | sample 8958161 | NCBI WGS metagenome assembly JADMIO01 (sample SAMN16585339, study PRJNA669376) | soil metagenome | isolation source: Crop rotation soil | place: USA: Cullars Rotation, Alabama | collected 2011 | reverse complement strand
TGGTGGTCGCGGCGGCGATCGCGGTGGTCGCGGCGGCAACCGCACCTCGGCCGGCGGCATGGGTGGCGGCGGTGGAGGCATGGGCGGCGGCGGTGGCGGCATGGGTGGTGGCGGCGGCGGCATGGGCGGCGGCAACGGTGGCGGCGGTATGGGCGATGGTGGTGGCGGTGCGAAGCAATAGTGCAACGCAAACGAATCGATCAGGCCCCGGCATTGCCCGGGGCCATTTCGTTGGTGCAACGCTCAGAGTTGGTTTCTGCAACGCAATGCATCACGGCAATGCACGGCACGCAGCAGCGCGTCGCAACGACGCACGCAGGCAATGGCCGCTGTCAAAGCAATGGCCGCTGTTGCTGAACACCTGTTCAGGATTTTGCAAGTCTGTGCTGGTTTTTTTCTGAACCAAAATTGCCCCGATGCGTTGGGTAGGCAACCAACCAGAGGAGACGACACCCATGCATAAGCTCATGCTCGGCGCGCTTGCCGCCGCAACCCTTGCGATCGCTGTGCCGGCTTCGGCGCAGAGCGTCCGCATCGGCGATGGCCCTGGCGGTGCGCCCGATGTGAGGGTCCGCGTCGGACCCGGCCATCCGAACTATCGCGCCCGCGCTGAACACTGCCGCGTCGTCGTGACGCGCGTGCATCGGCCGAATGGCACGACGGTGACGAAGCGCGAGCGGCGCTGCCGTTGAGTGATGTCATGAGGAGCGAAGGCCCGGGCATGTCCCGGGCCTTTCGCGTTTTGGCGTCACAGGCTGGCATCCCAATGGGCGTCGTGCGCTTGCGTGCTTGAACCCGCGGATCGGCCGGCCCGACCAAGGCACAGGGGCTCACGCGAGCCCGGCGCAATCGGCGAGGGTGTCATGGATGGCTTCTGGCTTTGGCTCGGAATCGGCTCGTGCGTGTTCCTGTGCTACGCCGGCCACGCGATCTCGATGTGGGCGAGCCATCGCTGGCCCGCGAAGACGAACTGATCGCGCCGCCGGCCGCGCCCTGCGGCCTTCGCTATGCGGCCGACGACGACAGCCATCAATCCGCCGTGCCGAATCCGTCGCGCACCAGCCGCGTCAGCGCGGCGTCGAGCGCGGACAGAAAGCGCGAGCGATCTTTCGGGGCGAACGGCGGCGGCCCGGAGGTGACAGCGCCGGCCGAGCGCAGGTCGCTCATCAGATTGCGGGTGGCGAGCGCCAGGCCGATGGCGTCCTCGCTGAACGGCTTGCCGTTCGGCGCGAGCACCTCCGCGCCCGCCTTCACCGCGCGCGCCGCCAGCGGCACGTCCGCTGTGATCACGATATCGCCGCGCTGCATGCGCTCGGCGATGAAGTTGTCGGCCTCGTCCATGCCGCCGCCGACCACGACGCGCGAAATGAAATCCGCGCGCGGCACCATGATCGGTGCATTCGCCACCACCACGACCTCGAGCGCCGTGCCGCGCATGATGAAGCGCTCCGCCACGCGATAGACCTCGGCTTTCACCGGGCAGGCGTCGGCGTCGATGTACAGGGTGATGGGTGAGGGCATGCAGGAGGCGTAGCACGCGCTGCCCGCATGGCGAAGCCAGTGAGCGAATCGCGGATTTCGCGCCGGTCATCCCGGCGGGTTGCTAGTTCACCGCCTCGTACAGCGTCACCTTGGCCGTCGCGCCTTTTAGCCCGCGCGTATGCTTGACGATCTCGGCGTGCGCGTCGCTGTGGGCATACATCTCGACATCGGCCTCCGATTCCCATTCCGAATAGGAGATGAACGCGTGGTCCTCGCGGCTGCGCAGGAGCTTCTCTGAGATGCAGCCCTTCTGCTGGATCATCAGCGGCGCGCACTCCTTCTTCCAGACCTGCATGGCCTTGTCGGTGTCGGCGGGATCGATGCTGATGTGAATGAGACGGATGATTGACATGGCGTCCTCCTGACCATGGACGACAACGTTTGAGGCGGGATTTGGTTGTGGGGTTTCCGCGCGCTTGAGCCGGGAAGCCGGGCAGGCATCGGCGTCGATGCAGAGGGTGATGGGGGAGGGCATGGGGCGGTGCAACGACGGTCGCGGGTGTCGGGATGCGGCGCTAATGCTTGCGCGCGTCGACGCGGTAGCCGGCGATCGTGGTCTCGCCGAGAGCCTTGCAGGCTTCCAGACGGTGCAGGCCCTCGACCAGGACAAAGCGATCGCCGTCGGGGCGAACCATGATCGGCGTCTGCTGGCCATCCGCAAGGATGCTCGCCGCGAGCGCGTCCACCCGGCTCTGATCGAGCGTCGCCCGGCGCTTGACCGGCACGTAAATGGCCGCGATCGGAAACGTCTCGCGCTTCATCATGGCGGGCAACCGTAGCACAGGGGCCGCCGCCGCGGATGACGTCGCAGCGCCAACGCTGAGGGGAAAGAACGTCTAAGACCAGCGGCCAAAGTCGCGGGTCTTGGAATGCCGGACCGAGCGCTGACGTTTGGGCTTCGGCGGCACCGTTCCGGCCTGGGCGAGACGCAGCGCCTTGAGCTTGGCGATCCGCTCGACGCCCGCGTTCTGCTCGCGACGGTATTCGGCGGCAGCGATATGCGCCGCGTCGGCCTGCGATGGCTTGTGGGGCGGATCGTCGGTCATCGACCGGATGCTTTCTTGGCGGCTTTCTTGACAGTCTTCTTGACGGCTTTCACCGGCGCCGGCGGCTTCGGCTGCGCCAGCCGCTGCGCCCGCAGTCTCGCCGTGCGGTCGAGCGTGGCCTGCCGGTCGCGTTCATACTCGGCCATCGCCATGCGGCCATCGGCGGCCTGCGTCGCCTTGCGATCCAGCAATGCGAGGCGTTCCGGGCTTTTCGGCTCGTCGGGCTGTCTGATTTTGGGGGTGGTCATGGCTTCTATATGGGGTGTGCGTGCGGCGGCCGCCAGCTTTATCGGCGCGGCATGGTGCCGATTGGACTGCCGCGGTTAACGCGATCCGTTTGTAGCCCGCATGAGCGAAGCGACATGCGGGATCAAAGAACCCCGGATTTCGCTGCGCTCATCCGGGCTACTTGCTACTTGCTAAACCTGAGGCTGTTCTAAAATTTCGGGTACCGCAGGTCTGCGCAAATAGGCTCCTGCGTTCAATGCTTCATATACCTCTCTCTGAACAAAACTCATTACCGCAAATGCAGTTGAAACGTAGTCGTCAAGCTCATCTGCTTTTGGAACTTTCAGGGCGTCACCGTGAGCGATTGCATTTCGAACACCAAGGAGTTTATTTATGTTGGAATTCTGTGCTTCTACCACAGGATAATTCAAACCAAGCTTGAACAAATTCTTCATCAGCACCACCGCACTCAGGTTTGACTCTGTGTCGACCACAATGAAGCTGAATAAGTCGTGGTTCCGCTACCATTCCAAGGATCGTAAATAACCGCTCCGGCTTTCAAACTTGCATTGGAAATGATCTCGCGGGCAAATGATTCAGGAAATCCGGCGTAGTACGGAAAAAAGCCGGACCAACCGGTCTGAATTTTCTTGCCTCGCTTGGGTGACGGGATATGGAGCAAATCTATTGTGCTCATCTCACACCCGCTCCACGAAACTATCCACCACGCGCTTCTCGCCGGCCTTGTCGAACGCAATCGTCAGCTTGTTGCCGTCGACATTGACGACGTTGCCGTTGCCGAATTTCTGATGGAAGACGCGGTCGCCGATGGCAAAGGCGGAGACGGCGCCGGTGGATTTGGCGACCAGTTCGCCTTCGATGGTGAGCGGGCCGCGGCGGCGGGCGGCGTCGCGGCGCGAATTGCCAGCTCCGTGCCCGCCGAAGTTACCCCTCTCCCTGTCCCTCCCCCTCAAGGGGGGAGGGGACGATGTGGCGCTGGCGTTCGCACCCTTGTGTGAGGAACTGGTTGCGCTGCCGCGCCCACCGCCCTGCGGCGAGTTCGAACTGAAGCTTCCCTCCGGCTCGTAATCGTAATCCTGGCTCTCCTCTTCGAACTCGCGATCGCTTCCACCGAAGCCGCCGCCCTTGCCGCGCTTGTCCTGGCGTCCTTTGGCGCGCTGCCAGCCGGGCGTCGAATAGGTCGAGCCGAAATGCGTCATCTGGTCGAAGCGCGAGCCGCCGGCGTTGCCGTAGGCGCTCATGCCGGAGGCGAAGCCGCCTTTGGCCTCGGACACCTCGACATGCGCCTCCGGCAGTTCGTCGAGGAAGCGCGACGGGATGTTGGACGACCACAGCCCGTGCATGCGCCGGTTGGCGGCGAAATAGATTTTCGCGCGGCGGCGTGCGCGCGTGAGGCCGACGTGCGCGAGGCGGCGCTCCTCTTCGAGGCCGACGCGGCCCTGGTCGTCGAGGGTGCGCTGGCTCGGGAACAGGCCTTCCTCCCAGCCGGGCAGGAACACGGTGTCGAACTCGAGCCCCTTGGCGGAGTGCATGGTCATGATCGAGACCGCCTCGCCGGACTCCGACTTGTCGGCGTCCATCACCAGCGAGATGTGCTCGAGGAAGCCCTGCAGGTTCTCGAACTCCTCCATGGAGCGCACCAGCTCCTTGAGGTTCTCCAGGCGGCCGGCGGCGTCGGCGCTGCGGTCCTTCTGCCACATCTCGGTGTAGCCGGACTCGTCGAGCACGATCTGGGCCAGCTCGCCGTGCGGGGTCGTGTCCTTCTGCGCGCGCCAGCGGTCGAATGAGGCGACGAGGTCGCGCAGCGAATTGCGCGGGCGCGCCTTCAATTCGTCGGTTTCGACGATGGCGCGGGTGGCCTCCAGCAGCGGGACTTTGCGCTTGCGGGCGAAGGTGTGGAGGAGGTTGACGGTGGCGTCGCCGAGCCCGCGCTTCGGCACATTGACGATGCGCTCGAAGGCGAGGTCGTCGGCCGGCTGGTTGACCAGCCGCAGGTAGGCGAGGGCGTCTCTGATCTCCATGCGCTCATAGAACCGCGGCCCGCCGATCACGCGGTAGGGCAGGCCCATGGTGACGAAGCGGTCCTCGAACTCTCGCATCTGGAACGAGGCGCGCACCAGGATCGCGACCTCGTCGAGATTGTGCGGCTCGGAACGGCCCGAGGGACCATAGGCGCCACGCTGCAGCGCCTCGATCTCGTCGCCGATGGCGCGGGCTTCTTCTTCGGAGTCCCAGCAGGAGGTGACCTGGACTTTCTCGCCCGGCACGTCTTCGGTGCGCAACGTTTTGCCGAGGCGGCCTTCATTGTGTGCAATCAGATGAGAGGCCGACGCCAAGATATGGCCGGTGCTGCGATAATTGCGTTCCAGCCGGATGACTTTGGCGCCCGGGAAGTCGTGGTCGAAGCGCAGGATGTTGTCCACCTCCGCCCCGCGCCAGCCGTAGATCGACTGGTCGTCGTCGCCGACGCAGCAGATGTTTTTCTGGTGCAGCGGCGGCGAGGCTGTTGGCAATTCGGTGGTCGCGTGCGGCGACCCGCTAAAACCAGAACCGCCGATGGCGACATTGGGAACGGGCGCCGGCTGCGACTGCCCCAGCAGCCGCAGCCACAGATACTGCGCGACGTTGGTGTCCTGGTATTCGTCAACCAGGATGTAGCGGAAGCGGTTTTGGTACTGCCTCAGCACCTCCGGATTCTGCCGGAACAGCCGGATGCACTCGAGCAGCAGGTCGCCGAAGTCGGCGGCGTTGAGCGTCTTCAGCCGCTCCTGGTAGGCGGCGTAGAGCTTCTTGCCCTTGCCGGCGGCGAAGCTCGCGGCTTCGCCGGGCGGTACCTGGTCGGGCGTGAGGCCGCGGTTCTTCCAGCCGTCGAGAATCTGCGCGAACACCCGCGCCGGCCAGCGCTTCTCATCCAGATTCTCAACCTCCAGCAACTGCTTGAGCAGCCGGATCTGGTCGTCGGTGTCGAGGATGGTGAAGTCGGGCTTCAGCCCGACCAGCTCGGCGTGGCGGCGCAGGATCTTGACGCCGATCGAGTGGAAGGTGCCGAGCCAGGGCATGCCTTCCACCACCTCGCCGACATAGAGGCCGACGCGGGTCTTCATCTCGCGCGCCGCCTTGTTGGTGAATGTGACGGCGAGAATCTCGGAAGGACGCGCCCGAGCGGTGGCGAGGATGTGCGCGATACGGGTGGTAAGCACCCGAGTCTTGCCCGTACCGGCACCCGCCAGCACCAGCACCGGGCCATCCAGCGTCACCACAGCTTCGCGCTGTTCGGGATTGAGATCGTTGAGATATTGCGGTTGCGTGCGTGCGGCCATGGCGCGCGCGGCGATCCCGCCCGGTTGAGGAGACGGCGGCAACGCATTGTCATCGCGGGCGAAATCGTCCGGCTGCGCCATCACTTTGTCCGTTGAGCCGAGCCCCGAGGGCCGGCGAATCTCAACGTTTAAGATGGCATTGCAGACCCCTGAACGGGAGGGGTCAACCCTTTGCCGGCATGGCGATTCTGCGCCCGGCCGCCTCCGGCACGGGGAGCTTCCCATGCGCCTCGCGCATGCGCGCCAAACAGTGCGCAACTTCGGAAGGAAATGGCGCGGTCTTCTTGGCCGCCATATCCACGTGCAGCGCCATGTTTTCCGACGTGGCGGAGACCCAGCCGTCCTCCGCGTGAAACAGCTGCTCGAAGTAGTGCATGCGCTTGGCATCGTAATCGAGCAGCTGGAAGGTGACGCGCACGGGATCGCTGGCGTGCAGCTCGCGCAGATAACGAACGTGGACCTCCGCCGTGAAGCAGGAATGCTGGCGGGTTTTGGCATAGTTCGGGCCGCAGCCGAGCAGTTCGAAGGCCTCGTCGACCGCGCGGTCGAACAGCACGTTGTAATAGGCCATGTTGAGATGGCCGTTGTAGTCGATCCAACTCTCCTCGACCGTCATGACCGAGGAGACGAAGGGAGCAAAGAACAACGGCTCGTAATCGACGCGGTCCAGCATGCGAACACCCCAGCAGCGTGCTCAAGATGCCAGAATTCCAGGCAAAGCGCCCCCAACATCTCCGTGATTTGCAGGGATGTTGGGCGAATCCAATCACCACTCTTCCATTCCGCTAGGAAGCGCCGATATTCCGCGGGGCGCGCGCGAGGGATTCTCGATCCATGCCGATACTCCCAAAATTGCCGGCCATGCCGGACCTGCCGTGGCTCAGTCCGGTGCTGGGAAAGGCGTCGGGCTGGCTGTCGGAGGTCTCCAACCTCGCTGACCTCGCCCAGGGCTCGACCGTCAATCTGGCGGTGACCGGGCTCAGCCGGTCCGGCAAGACCGTGTTCATCACCAGCCTGATCCACAATCTCCTGAGCGCCGTCCATACGCCCGACCGCATGCCGCTGCTGGGCGTGGTCGGAGAAGGGCGCTTGCGCGGCGCCCGGATCGAACCCGAGGGCGTGAGCCGGCTGCCGCGCTTCCGCTACGAGGAAAACGTTGAGGCGATGGCGGCCGGCGCTCCCCTCTGGCCTGATCGCACCGACGATCTGCGGGAGATCGCAATCGAAATAAGCTTTGCGCCGGCCAACGCTCCTGGAAAACTTCTCACCGAGATCAGCGGCGCCCCGGCCCATATCACGATCCGGATCGTCGACTATCCGGGCGAGTGGCTGCTCGACCTGCCGCTCTTGACACAATCCTATGCGGAATGGTCGCGAACGAGCCTTGCACTCTACCGTAAAGGCATCCGCGCCGAAGCCGCGTCCGATTTCCTCGCCTTCCTTGCGGAGCACCGCCCTGACGATCCCGCCAGCGACGAGATCGCCAAGGAGGCCCACGATCTTTTCCGCGCCTTCCTGACCAAGGCGCGCGACAACCACAGTCTCAGCTTCCTGCAGCCCGGCCGCTTTCTGTGTCCGGGCACCCTCGCGGACGCGCCGTTTCTGTGGTTCGCGCCGCTCGATGTTCCCGACCGCGGTCGCATCGCGCCGTATACCCTGGGCGCGCTGATGGAGGAACGCTACGAGGCCTACAAGCGCGAGGTGGTCGAGCGTTTTTATCAGGATCACTTCCGCTGGCTGTCGCGCCAGGTTGTGCTGGTGGATGTGCTGCATGCGCTGTTGGCTGGTCGCGAGGCATTCGAGGATCAGCAACTCGCGTTGCAGGCGATCCTCAAGAGCTTCCGCTACGGTTCCGGCTACCTCTTCTCCAGGCTGTTCAAGGGCCCCCATATCGACAAGGTCATGTTCGCAGCGACCAAGGCCGACCACGTGCCGGATATCCAGCGCGATCACCTCGCCGAGCTGTTGCGCAACATGGCAGCCGTCCCGGCCATCGAGACCGGGAACGCCAGCGCCCGCTTCGATTTCACCGCGCTTGCGTCCGTGATCTGCACCGTCGACGGGACCGAGGAGTTCGATGGGCAAGAGGTGCAGGTGGTGGTGGGTAAGCCGATGGGTAGCAATGAGCGGCACAACTACTTCGTCGGTATCGTGCCGATCCGACCGCCGCGGCCGGAAAACTGGAACAAACGTTTCATCGATGTGCCGGTGTTTCAGCCGCCGCCGATCGATCCTGCGCCGGTGACCGGCATCGCGCACATCAATCTCGATCGTGCCTTGCAATTCCTGATCGGAGACTGGCTGCGATGAGCGACTCAACCGGCACCACAGCTCCGACGCCGCGACTCACCAAGGTTCGCGAGGATGTGCGGCCGCCGCCGGTCGAACTCGCACCACGCCTGGTTCCGACCGGACGGACCGATCCGATCGTGCCGGTGCAGCCGTCTTTGCCGCGCGTCGCGCCGCTTCCAGAGCGCAGAAGCCGCATAGTTTCGTGGGCATTGGCTGGGCTCGGCCTCGGTTTCGCCGGCTGGTTGATCGTCGATGCCTATTGGTGGGTGGCAGCTGCCTTCGAGCGTTCGACCGCACTCGGCACGCTCGCCGCCACGGCCGTGATTGCCGGCGTCGCTGGCGCCGGCACCATCATTGCCCGCGAAATCGCGAGCCTCTGGCGGCTGCGCGACGTCGAGACCGTGCGGCGCCGTTTCAGCGAGGAGATCATCACGCCGCGCGACGCGCGTGGTACGATCGCTGGCATCCTCGCCGTGGTGCCGCGCGAGCCCGACACCCAAGCCGCCATTGAGCGTTATCAACGGCAGGTGCAGCCGCACCATTCGGTGGCGCAGCAGGTGGAAATCCTGTCGGGCACCGTGATGAAGCCACTCGACACGCGCGCCGAGGCGCACATTCGCGCCGCTGTGCTGCGTGCATTCGGTATCACCGCGATCAGTCCGACCGCGCTCAGCGATGCGCTATTCTTCCTCGCCGTCGGTGTGCGCATGGTGCGCCGGATCGCGGCCTCCTACGGCCATCGGCCGACCACGGCTGCGACGATCCATCTGCTGCGGCGCCTGGTCGTGGAGGCTGGCCGACTCGGCGCAGTTGACATCGCCGGCACCACGCTGACCCAGCAACTCGGTGGCGCAATGCTGGAGCGCATAGGCACCAGCGCGGCGGAATCCTTCTACGCGTCCTATCGCATGGCGCGGCTCGGTGTCATCGTCATGGATATGTGCCGTCCGATCCCGTTCGGCGACGATGAAATGCCGAAGATCACGTCGCTGGTGACGAACGTGATCCGGCAGCGCAGCGAGTTGTCGTCCAAGCAAGGCACGCAGGCTTGACGCTTGCAACGGTGAAGGCGGACGCGTTTCTTGCGTTGTCGGACGTGTGCATGAAAGGCGGACAGGCTAATCGCCAATCCGCCCTTCACGTGGTTCAGCATCAGAGCATGTATTCGAGGCCGCCTGGCGCTCCGCCGCCGAGCCCGCCAACCTGAGCCGGCACGAGGATGGACTCGTTCTCGATCATCTGGTCGAGTTGGGCCGCGTTGACGTTCAAGAACGTGGCGATGTTGGTCCAGCCATGGTCGGCGGTGTTGGCGACAAGGATGGAATCGGCGCCGCTGTTGACCACAAACAGGACATCCTCCAGGTCGACGGCACCCACCGGCTCGACAGCGAAGAAGCCGGCGCCGAAGTAGACGTGGTCCTCGGCCAGGTTGAAGCCTGCGATGGTGTCCATGCCTTCGTCACCGGCGAGCCATTCGACCGCGTCGGCGCCGGAGCCGCCGTTGATGGTGTCGGTGCCGTCGCCGCCGCGGATGCGGTCGGCGCCGTTTTCGCCGTAGAGGACGTCGTTGCCGCTGTCTCCCTTCAGCACGTCGTTGCCGTCCTCGCCGTGGATGGTGTCGGCATCACTGCCGCCCCAGACCGTATCGTTGCCGGTGCCGGCATAGACAAGGTCGTTGCCCTCGTAACCGTAGACGAGGTCGTTGCCGGAGCCGGCATAGACGATGTCGTGGCCGTCAAGCGCCAGGACCGTGTCGTTACCGGCACCTGTGTCGATCCGGTTGCTGCCGAAGCTGCCGTAGACGAGGTCGTTGCCGCTGCCGGTTTCGACGCGCTCGATGTTGCTCAGGGTGTCGTTGCCCCAGGCGCCGGACGCGTTGCCGTTCCACAGGTCGACGGTGACCGCGCCGGCTCCGGTGTAGACGACGGTGTCGGTGCCGGTGCCGCCATCGATGATGTCGTCGCCGCCGCCGCCATTGAGCATGTCGTTGTCGTTGCCGCCATTCATGGTGTCGTTGCCGTCGCCACCGTTCATGGTGTCGTCGCCGTTGCCGCCGATCATCGAGTCGTTGCCGGTGCCGCCGTCGACAATGTCGTCGCCGTTGCCGCCATCGAGCGAGTCGTTGCCGCTGTCGCCCCAGAGGTGGTCGTCACCACTCATACCGGAGATGGTGTCGTTGCCACCGCCGCCGCGCAGCAGGTTGTCGTCGGACGAGCCAACGATGACATCGTTGTAGTTGGAGCCCGTCACGTTCTCCATGTCGAACACAAAGTCGGTGGATTGCACGGCGCCGTTGTGAATGCGGTCGATCAGACCGGTGGTGAGGTTGGCGACGATCTTGTTCGTGGACAGAGTGTAGGAGACGGTGTCGTTGCCACTGCCACCATAGTAGTAGTCATCCGGGTAGTAATACGTGCCGCCTCCGGTGGGGAGCGCGTCGGTGGCGCTGGCGTAGAACACGTCGTTACCGGCGAATCCGTAGTACACATTGAAGAGGTTGTTGTCGTAGATGACGTCGTCGCCGTCGGTCCCGTAGTATGGGCCGTAGTCGACTTCCTGCGGGTTATTGGGCATGGCCTTTTTCCTCTGGTTGTGCCGGCAGGCTTGCTTGTTGCAGTCCCGTGTCGGCGCTTGCTGTAGAGCCTGAGTGGCTCGGTTGTTGCGGACTGCGACCAGCGCTGCCCGTATGCTGCTTAGTCAGGAGGGAGCTGTTGCCGGTTCGCGGATCGAGATCGAAAAGTGCTTCGAATCAATAAGTTAGGACGAGAGCGCACTGGCCTGTGCGCTGCTGGCATAGTTTTGGCAGGCAGAGTTTCGCGTGCAAAGCCGCTGGAACAGGGTTGGAGACAGCCGGTAAAGTGAGCGCGTTTGAGCACGAAAAGCTGCCCGCCTCGCCGGTGCATTCGTCGACAAAGGCAAGCAGGGCGGATGACTGCGGCGGACAAGTCGGATCAAGTCGGCCCGGTGCTTGATCTCCAGGTGCTGGGCGCATTTGCCATCCGCTATAAGGGCAAGCCGCTCGATCTTCCGCGATCGCGCAAGACGCGCGCGTTGCTGGCCTATCTGGCGGTCGTTGACCAACCCCAGCGGCGTGCACGGCTTTGCGGCCTGTTCTGGGACGCACCCGACGATCTGCGGGGAGCGCTGCGATGGAGTCTTTCGAAGATCCGCAAGGTCGTGAACATCGATGCACAGGACTTGCTGACCGCCGACCGCAACGAGGTGACGCTCAAAACACAATCGATTGCGCTGGACTTGCGGCAGGTCCGCGACCTGGCGCAACGCCTGCCGTCGTGCGAGGTCACCGAACTCGAAGAAGCCGCGGCTGCGCTCAAGAGCGGATTTCTCGAAGACCTTTCGCTCCCGCGCTGTAGCGAGTTCGAAGCCTGGCGCCTCTCGCTCGCCAACGAAGCCGACCTGATCCGAGCCAGGATCCTGCGGACCCTGATCGATCGGCTTGCGACCGAGCCCTCACGCGCCTTGCCACATGCGTTGGCCTTGCATGCGATGGATCCTGCCAACAGCCGCTTGGCAGCAGAAGTGAGCGTGGTGGCAGGATCGGCACGCGAGCTTGCGGTCGCGGCGCCGGACGGGCACCGCTCACCGCAAACTCTCGACGACGGTGCCGGTGTCGCACCGATGAAACCGGCGTTCGAGGATGGCGAGCGTCAGGACGTGACCATCCTCTCGATCGAGATCGTCAGTCCCCTTCATGGCTTTGCGTCCGTAGCGCCGGACGTGGTGTTCCGGGAGTTGGACTCGCTGTTCGAGGCTGCCCACAAGCTCATCGAGCGGCACGCTGGCATTGTCAGCGCCTCCGGAAGCTCCGGCATCACGGCGCTGTTCTGTTCTGCGACCTGCGAGAACCATGCGCTGGTGGCCTGCCGAACAGCGCTCGCCATCAAATCGGCAATTGAGACGCAATCAGCGGGCAGCGTCCGGGTCCGCGCCGGGCTCGATTCCGGCGAGGTCGTCGTCCGGTATCGGCGCCATGGCACGACCGAGCGTATCGAGGTCACGGGCGCTGCGGTGCGGACCGCCGAACGTCTGGTGCATTCCCTGCGACGCGGCGTATTGGCGCTGACCGATCGCACGCAGCTCGTGGCGACGGGCCTAGTCGATGTATCGCTTTTGCCTCGCTCTGAATTTCCCCGGTTCGGGCGCGATGGGCAGGTCTACGAGCTGGTGTGGGAAACGGGTGGAAAACTGGCTAGCAACGCCGGCGATCAGCGGCTGGTATGATGCCGGACGATTTGTGCCCGGCGCGCATTCAGATCCGCAACAATGGTTCTCACATCGGCGGCGATCTGGAAATCCTCTAGCGTCAGTCGTAGGAGTCCGATCATCTCGTCGAAGGCCCCTTCGTCGATCGGAAGATGGGCATGAGAATCCCGTAGCATGGCGTCGGTGTAGGACTCAGGACCACCCATGACGGATGAGATGAATTTCGCCTGATGCTCGATCAGGCGCTGCATGTCGGTATCCGCAAAGAACGGGGCCAGCCGAGCGGACGCGAGGACGCGATCATAGAAATTCAGCACGACACGCGAGATGAACGCGAAGCCACCATAGCGTTCGAACATCGTGTTGGGGGTTTGGACGGTCACGGCCTGGTCGTTAACGCAATTTCCACGGAGAATACCACGCATTTTCAACGCAGAATACCACGCTTTTCCAGTACCTTGGCTCGTCCCACGCAACCAATGGACCGAATGCTGGAAGCGTTCGTCCGTGCCGCACTTTCAGGCATCTGCAAGAAATCCTGGGTGCGAGTGGGAGAGACGTTGCCGATGAAGACGACCCGGATTGCCTCTCCGTCCATGGCCCTCGTCGACGACAACCACTCGTCAGCAGCCTCGGGTGTCCAGGCGCCGCTGCAACGCCCGCTCCAAAGCGACAATCCGGGCTTACTCGTGCTCGACGGCTATCTCGGCGCGATGTTGAGCATCGATCAACATCACGATCCGGCGCATGCCACATTGCAGATCCGCGATCTCGTGCTCGGCGCGCTTGGGGTGCGTGGGCAGGCGCTGGTGCGGGATCGTGCCATCAACGCCGCCCGGTTAAGCACCGTACTGGCCGCGATCCGGGTTCGCGCCAGCGAGCAAGGCCTCAACCCGGCGGAGGTTGCAAGGCAGGCGGGTATCTCGGTGCGTTATCTGCACCGACTTCTCGAACCGACCGGCCGGGCATTTTCGCAGCACTTGCTCGCGCAGCGGCTGGAGCGTGCGGCCGGTATGTTGCGCGATCCGCGTTTCGCTCAGCTTAAGATTGCCGCCGTCGCTTCCGAGGCGGGATTTGCCGACATCTCGCATTTCAATCGCAGCTTCCGCCGCGCGTTCGGCGACACACCGTATGGCGTCCGCGTGCGGGCGGCGCGCCGGCGGCAAAACTGACGCTCCCTTCGGCTTGCAGGCCGGTTGCGGTTCCTGGTCTGACGTGCCGCGCGCAATCTGTTAGCGTGTGAGGATGACAACGGCGGACACTGCGGCGACGCGGAGCGGCGACCAAGTTGCAACCGCCATCCGTGCGCTCACCGAAAAATTCGGCAATCGCCTCGTCACCTCGCAGGCGGTGCGCGAACAGCACGGCAACACGCTGACCTGCTTTCCAGCACAGTGGGATCCGAAGCTTGGAATTCACGTGACTTGAAGTCGCGGCCGCACTGACCCTATAGTGAGTCGTATTAATTTAAATCATACCAACATGGTCAAATAAAACGAAAGGCTCAGTCGAAAGACTGGGCCTTTCGTTTTAATCTGATCGGCACGTAAGAGGTTCCAACTTTCACCATAATGAAATAAGATCACTACCGGGCGTATTTTTTGAGTTATCGAGATTTTCAGGAGCTAAGGAAGCTAAAATGGAGAAAAAAATCACTGGATATACCACCGTTGATATATCCCAATGGCATCGTAAAGAACATTTTGAGGCATTTCAGTCAGTTGCTCAATGTACCTATAACCAGACCGTTCAGCTGGATATTACGGCCTTTTTAAAGACCGTAAAGAAAAATAAGCACAAGTTTTATCCGGCCTTTATTCACATTCTTGCCCGCCTGATGAATGCTCATCCGGAATTTCGTATGGCAATGAAAGACGGTGAGCTGGTGATATGGGATAGTGTTCACCCTTGTTACACCGTTTTCCATGAGCAAACTGAAACGTTTTCATCGCTCTGGAGTGAATACCACGACGATTTCCGGCAGTTTCTACACATATATTCGCAAGATGTGGCGTGTTACGGTGAAAACCTGGCCTATTTCCCTAAAGGGTTTATTGAGAATATGTTTTTCGTCTCAGCCAATCCCTGGGTGAGTTTCACCAGTTTTGATTTAAACGTGGCCAATATGGACAACTTCTTCGCCCCCGTTTTCACCATGGGCAAATATTATACGCAAGGCGACAAGGTGCTGATGCCGCTGGCGATTCAGGTTCATCATGCCGTTTGTGATGGCTTCCATGTCGGCAGAATGCTTAATGAATTACAACAGTACTGCGATGAGTGGCAGGGCGGGGCGTAACCTAGGTGACAGAAGTTAAAAGCCTCCGGTCGGAGGCTTTTGACTTTCTGCTAGATCGGCCGCATCGAATATAACTTCGTATAATGTATAATGTATATTGATTTAAATTGCAATAATAAAT
>JADMIO011437954.1_pt1 | contig 15095 bp, 12 predicted proteins | sample 8958161 | NCBI WGS metagenome assembly JADMIO01 (sample SAMN16585339, study PRJNA669376) | soil metagenome | isolation source: Crop rotation soil | place: USA: Cullars Rotation, Alabama | collected 2011 | reverse complement strand
CCGCGACTTCAAGTCACGTGAATTCCAAGCTTCGGATCCCACTGTGCTGGAAAGGTGTTTAGCCTTGAAAGGTTCTTTGTGTTGAGCGCGGACGGCATTGATGGCGGACATGTCCACTTCGTTGAAAGTCGTGAGGAGAGCGGCTTCGTGTTGTGCGCTCACGAGGCGTTCAGCGATCTTCATGCGCAAACGGGACATCTTCACGCGGCGGTCTCCCGGGCGATCTTGAGCTGCAGGAGCGGCAGCGCTCGGTGCAGCTTTCGGAGCGACAGCAGGAGCGGCGCCCGCGGCTGGTGGTTGAAGTAAATCGCCTTTGGTGACGCGTCCATCTTTTCCGGTTCCCGCAATGGTCGCGAGATCGACACCTTGTTCAGTTGCAATTTTTCGAACGGCAGGACTGACCGGCATCGCTCCCGGGGCTATGGGCGCAGGTGGAGGTGTAGAAACTGCCGGGCCAGGAGGGGGTGCCGTTTTGGGTGCCGCCGCAGGTGCGCTGGCGGTCGCAGTAGGTTTTGCGGAGTCATCGATATTTCCGACCACAGCTCCAATGGGAATCCGTTCGCCTTCGGCTTTTTCGATGGATAAAACCCCGTCCGCTTCGGCGATGATTTCTACCGTCGCTTTGTCGGATTCAAGCTCTAAAAGGATCTCGCCTTTTTTGACCAGGTCACCAGACTTTTTAGTCCATTTGAGAATGCTGACTTCGGTAATCGATTCACCAACGGCAGGGGCCACGACGTTATGTTTCATGCCCTTATCTTAACAGTCGGATGTTTAAATGCCGAGAGCTTTTTCGATGATTTCTTTTTGTTCTTTGAGATGGATTTTCATGGAGCCGACTGCGGGAGCTGCGCCCCGTTCACGGCCAATGTACTGGATGTTTCGGTTGTTAATGAGTTTGGAAAACTCTGAATAACCGCCACTCCATTGATTGAAAATATACGACCAAGCGCCCATATTTCGGGGTTCTTCTTGAACCCAGAAAATTTCCTGAGCTTGCGGGTAATTGTTGAGAATTTTTGCCAACTGTTGTTCAGGCCAGGGATAGAGCTGCTCGACGCGGAGGAGCGCAACTTTGTTAATGCCCCGCTTTTGCTGCTCAGCCAGGATGTCATAGTAGATTTTTCCGGAACAAAGCAAAATACGCTTTGCTGTCTTAGCTTGGGGTTGAGGGTCATCCAGCACTTCTTCGAATGAAGCCTTAGAGAAATCTTCAATGCGCGAGACCGCCATCGGATGACGCAAGAGGCTCTTAGGCGTCATGATCACTAGGGGTTTTCGAAACTCCCACTTCAGTTGACGTCGGAAAACGTGAAAGATCTGAGCCGGAGTGGTGAGATTGCAGACAGCCATGTTGTTTTTTCCACAAAGTTGCAAGAATCGCTCAAGGCGGGCACTGGAATGTTCCGGGCCTTGGCCCTCATAGCCGTGTGGAAGGAGTAACACGATTCCGCAGGCCCGTTGCCATTTGGATTCCGAAGACGAAATAAATTGATCGATGATGACTTGGGCGCCGTTGCTGAAGTCTCCAAATTGAGCTTCCCAGATCACGAGTGCATTGGGGTCGGCCAAAGACCAGCCATACTCAAATCCCAAAACAGCCGCTTCCGAAAGGCTGCTGTTTTGAATAATGCACTCACCTTGGTTGGGAGCAATCTGGGTGAGGGGGGTATATTCCTTGCCCGTTTTCACGTCATGCAAAACCGCATGACGATGCGTAAACGTTCCGCGCTCGACATCTTGACCCGAGATTCGAATCGAATGCCCTTCGGCCAAGAGGGTAGCGTAAGCTAGCGTTTCGCCGGTTCCCCAATCGATGCCGACGCCATCTACGATGCTCTTTTTTCGATCCTCCATGAAGCGAACCAGTTTTTTGTGAATCGCAAAATCACCGGGCACCGTGGCAATTTTGTCGGCCAATGCTTTCAGTTCGGCCTCGGGAACGGCGGTTTTAAATTTTTGAAGAATATCGGCTTCAGTCGAAGGGCGCAGGCCTTTCCAGCGATTTTGATAAGCCGAAGTAAAGGGCTTAGGGTTTTCGGTGCGGGTGATGGTTTGTGCATCGGTGAGTTTTTGCATCACTCCATCAACCATGCTGGTGGATTCTTGTTCCGACATGACTCCATCTTTAACTAATTTTTTTGCGTAAATTTCGCGTACCGAAGGATGGTTTTTGATCTTTTCATACATCAAAGGCTGCGTGAAAGCCGGTTCGTCGCCTTCGTTGTGACCATAGCGACGATAGCCGATGAGATCAATGAAAACGTCTTTTTTGAATTTCTGACGGTACTCGGCCGAAATGCGAGCCACGTACCAGACGGCTTCGGGATCATCCCCATTGACGTGGAAAATAGGGACTTCGAGCATTTTTGCAAGGTCAGTGGAGTAAAGAGTCGAGCGCGAATCTTCGGGATCAGTGGTAAAACCCACTTGATTGTTGACGATGACGTGGATCGTGCCACCCGTATGGTAGCCTTTAAGTTGGGAGAGGTTGAGAGTTTCGTAAACAATTCCTTGGCCGGCAAAAGCAGCGTCGCCATGAATGACGATCGGAACGACTTGATTGCGTTCCGAATCGGTGAGGAGGCGTTGCTTGGCACGCGCGATCCCCTCTACTACTGGATTGACAAACTCAAGGTGACTGGGATTGTGCGCTAAAGAAAGATGCACGGGTTTCCCGTTCTTCGTAATCACGTCGGCGGAATAACCCATATGGTATTTTACATCGCCTTCGCCCATGAACCCATCGGTCTGATAGTTCTGTTCGAATTCCGTAAAAATATACTGGGCGTTTTTACCGTAAATATTGAGCAGGACATTTAAACGACCGCGATGGGCCATGCCCATGACGACGTTATTTGTGCCCAAATCCGCGGCAACCTCGATCATATGATCGAGAGAAAGGATAAAGGCTTCCGCACCTTCTAAAGAAAATCGCTTCTGGGCAACGTAGCGGGTGTGCAAGAAACGCTCGAAAGTCTCGCTTTCGGTGAGACGCATGAGAAGGAATTTTTTAGTTTCGGCCGAAAGTTCCTCACGATTGGCAGAAGATTCCATCTTACTCTTGAGCCACTCATGTGCAACGGGATCTTGAATGTGATTGAATTCGACCCCAATCGACGAACAGTAGGTCTGACGGAGGCGTTGAATGATTTCTTTCAAAGTCGCTGGTCCCAGGCCAATGAGTTTGCCGGCAGTGAATTTTTTGCTGAGGTCTTGATCGGTCAATCCAAAGTTCGCTAACTCTAGAAGTGGATGGCTATTGAGAGGGGGATTGAGGGGATCTAAATTGGCGAGGAGATGCCCCCGAGCCCGGTAAGCGGCAATCAGTTCTGCGACTTTCGCTTCTGAACTGAGATTGACCGTTTCGGTGGCGCCGTTTGCGGTTGTGACTTCGACGCTTCCATTGGCATGACCATTGGGAGTTCCGAGTTCGAGTCCGTCAAAAAAATATCGCCATGACTCGTCAATTGAATCGGGGTCGGTCTGGTAGCGGGTAAAAAGCTCGTCAATGTAATCCGCATTGGAACTTTTCAAGTAGTTGTACTTGGTATTCATGGTGTCTAAGGGATGATTCGGTATTAATTAAGATGAACTAAATAGTTTTACAATCATTTTTGCACAGAACTCGAAATCCAAGGGGCGATTACGGAGCGCGTCAGGGGCCCCTTGTTGGAAGCAAAATAAAATCCTCTGAGATCCTTCACGATATAGAGAGGCCGTTGCTTCACCTCTTCGTAGATCCGTGCAATATACTCACCTAAAATTCCAATTACGATCAGTTGAGTCCCGCCGATAAAGCAGACGACGACCGCAAGCGAAGTCCAGCCGCGGACCGTGTAACCCCCAGTGAGCTTCAAGTAGAGCGCCCAAATACCGGCTAAAATGGACAGGAATGAAATGAGAAATCCTAAATTCAGTGTCAAACGGAGGGGAACATACGAAAACCCAATGACCGCATCTTTGGCAAGCTTCAGCATTTTACGAAAGGGATACTTAGTTTCTCCGGCAAATCGTTGGTGTCGAACGTAGTGAACGCCAATTTGTTTGAATCCTACCCAAGTAAACAGGCCGCGGACATAGCGATTGCTCTCCCGTAAGGCTTTAAAAGTGTCAAGCACTTTGCGATCTACGAGGCGGAAGTCACCCACGTCGCGAGGAATTTGCATTTCCGCGAGTTTGTCTAAGAGTCGATAGAATATCGATGCGGTCCATTTTTTAAAAATGGTTTCGCCTTCCCGTTTTTCGCGGACTCCGTAGACGACCTCGTAACCTTCTTTCCATTTTTGAATCATTTCCAAAACGACTTCGGGAGGATCCTGAAGATCAGCATCCATGATGATCGTAGCTTGCCCTAGGGCGAGGTCCATTCCCGAGCTGATGGCTAGCTGGTGACCGAAATTGCGAGAGAGCTGAATGACTTTGAAGCGAGGATCTCGACGATTGATCTCGAGCATCATCTCAAAACTTCCATCGCGGCTGCCATCATCGATTAAGAGTACTTCACTGAGCCCGTCTAAGCGCTCAATGAGCTTGGTAACTTGTTGGTGAAGCTCGTCAAGGTTTTCGGATTCGTTGTAAATCGGGAAAATAAAGCTGTAGATCGGAGTTTCGTTCATATTTGCGGAAGTTCCTTAAAAAATTTAGCTGAATCCCTGGGGGCTGTCAATCTATGGCTGGTTATTGAACGGGATCGAGAAGCACAAAACGGTGGCTGGGATCGCGAGCCTTTTCGATCCAACGAGACTGAAGGCAGTTCTCTAGAAAGTAACGATGTCCTGGATCTTGAAGATCTAGGACAATGTGATCGGCTTGGGCGGCCGAATGTCCTTCTAGCCCTGTGCGGTCCCGAGAATTTTCTCGATCGAACGCCGGACAGGAGAGCCCTTGGGTCGGCACCCGGAATTCGCGGATTTCTCGAAGCGTTGAGAGCTGGGCCAGGGCTGTTAGGGAGCTGGCCAACGTGTGATCTTCGTTCCAGCTTGCGACTTTCTGTAGAAAAGCGTGCTGCGAAGATTGGGAAAAGTCGGGCCAATACTTTTGAATATCGCTCCCCGGCCATCTTCCGGAGAAGCTCAATGCGAGGAGAATACCGATAGCCAGAGATCGAAATTGGGCGGGTGATTCCGCCGCGAGGCCCCGCCAAAGTCCGAAGATTAAAAAAGGAAGAAGGATGAGGTCGTAGTGGAATTGAAGCGAAATCTGAGTTTCGGCATTTGAAAAAAGATTCATCAAAACTGCGGGCACCGCCGGGATGAGCCAAACTACGGAATAACAGTCCCCGGAGTGTCGCCCGGAGCGCTGGAGTGTACGCCGAAGAGGGCGGTATATTGCGAAAAAAAACACCGGAGCCAAGAGATAAAGAAGATATTTGAGGGCTTTGGGAATGAGAATCTTGGTTTGAATCAAAAACCACCAAGCCGAGGGTGAAAAAAGAATCGTTTTAAGAATCTCCGGCGGCGTCGAACCAAATTGCCCCAGACGCTGAACAATATTGTTGGGAGGCGAGCCTGTGCCTACTGGGGTCCAGCTTGGGATGAGAAAATGAAAAGAAATCCAACCCCAGAGACTGCAGAGACCGAGAGTAATGCTTGCCACGGCGATTCTTTGTTTTCGCGAAAAGGGCAGCTGCCGGTCGAGGAGGATGGGAATCGCGCTCATGCCTAAGACAAAGCTGAAATTTTCCTTCGAGAACAGAGCTAGAGTCAAGCCCAGGAAGGCGATCAAAAACTTCTTTTCCGAGAGGGCTAGGAGGCTGATGAGAACCCCGGCAAATGCGATGCCATCTTCTCGAAAATCCCAGACGAGGCTAGAGCGGAGGGCGCGGTGACAAAGAACGATAAAGAACGCCGTCAACCAAAGGTCTCTTCGATTTTTAAGGGGCCCCCAAAAAAGCCCGGCTATGAGGGGTAAGAAGAGCAGGAGCATTTGCAGGATGTAAAGGGCGGTATGGCTTTGAAGAAAAGCGGTGAGGGGAGCGAATAGTAAGAGAGAGTAGCTGAGATGTTCGCCTAGATAACTCCCCTGAATGCAGAGGTCGCACTTGAGCGGTGGATTCGAAAACGGCCAAAAGAGTGCCTGATGAACCATGGCTTGATCGTAGGCATGAGTGGCAAGACTTTCGTTGCGAAGAATATGAGCGAAACATAAAAGGCCCAGAGTCACCACTAGAAGGAGGATGGTTTGGGGTTTTCCGAAGATGGGCAGTTTGAAATTCTCAAAGCCGAAAATTCCGGTTTTCTTTTCTTGGATCAAAATCAAACTTAAAAGCACCATCGCCCAGACATCTACTGACGAAAATTCGATCTTCCCCCAGGTGGAATGCCAAATGGTTCCTCCGGTTAGTACCAGAGTGGCAACGAAAATACTTAGACTAATGATCAAAATGCGGACCATAACTACCAGTCTCCCAAAGTACCATCACCAACGTTCGGATCGCCAGTATTGGCTTTTTCCAAGCGCATTAAACGCTCCCCGGTGGTGGTGCGGTCGGGAAGAGGATCGATGGGTCTAAATTCATGCATCAAAATCCGACGGCTTTCGGGATGAGTAAAAGCCGGGAGGATCGTGTCCGGACACCAGTACCATGGACCGCTTACCCAATTCCTCCGGAGCGCGAAATCCCAGGCCCGGAAGGGTAAAATCGAAAGGATTCCAGAAGGCAGGAGACGACATCCCTTTTCGGCAAACCGGGGATCGGGCTTGTGCAGATGGAGGAGAACCGAATGCAGACCGGTGCATTTAGGGGGTTCTTCGATCCAAATCAATGGCCTTTTTGAAAGCTGGTCGAAACTAGGCTGACGGCGTTCGGAGGGGAAGTAGCCAAAGGGAATCGTGGGCAGGTCGAGAGAGAGAGGTTTTCGGACGCTGATGACGGCACACGTTCGGTTCGAGAGGTCGGACTTGAGATGACGATCAATTTCGAAATAAGTGTCATTCGCTGTCCACGTTTCGCCCCAGAGACTGCGGGTAAAGAGAAGAAGATTGGGAATGGCGAGGACTACGACGGCCAAACGGAGCTGAGGGATCAGACTGAGAACTTGAAGAGCGCCCCAGTATAGCAGCAATTCGATGGGCGCCATGAACCGCGGTTCTTTGTGGCCGATGAGAATATGGCCAGCAACGTAAAACATAAGGGCCCACGCCCAGGGTTCGAGGCGCAGAATTCCCCGTACCCCGGCCGCGACAGCTGCAACCGCCAAAGGGAAAAATAAAAAGGCAAGGGCACCCCACCGGCCAGTAAAAAATTCGAAGTAGACCCCGGCCGGTTGGGTTCCAAAGTTTTTGGCGCTGAGTTGGGTAAAAACATTGAACTGGAGATACATCCAAAGACTTTCCCAGGGGCGGCCATAAATCCATGCGTCACTCAAACCAAAAGCGAAGAGGCCAAGAGCAGTACCGACGCCGAAAAAAAGCGGTGTTTTCCGAACTTTGAGCGCATGGATCCCGACCGCCAGAGCAATTCCGAGCGAAAGGAGGCCGGCGGGATATTTGAAGGCTCCAATCGCGACGGCAAAAAACCCAGCCAGCATTTGGGACCAAGGCTTTCGTCCGGGATTAGAAAGCATCCCCAGACAGACCCAAAGGGCGATGGTTGCCAAATGTTCCTGGCTCGGGCGAATGGAATCGGCGACCGAAAACCACGGGAGTATGATGAGCGCGAGAAAGAAATTTTCCGAAATCCGGTTGCGGATTGGGCTCTGCCGCCAGCACTGCCACAAACCCCAGAGCATCGCGAGATCCAGGAGTCCAACAAAAAATTGAATTAAAAAAATTTTAATTCCGATGGATTCGGGACGAAAAAATTGAGCTAGCCCCAGCGGTAAAGTAAGCAGTACCGGCCAGGAAAGATTCCGCATGTGCAGACTGATTTCCTGAGTGTGGGCTGCGACGTGATTCCAAATCAGATTACTGAATTCCACCGTTTGGTACCACTCGTCCGGATGGTTCCACTTGGAATGGGTGGCGGCGCTTATGATGCGAATGACCAGCGCAAACAATATCCAGGGGGCAAAAGCGTAACGTGATTTCATTCGTTATTCGAGAGCTTCAGAAAGGACGCGGCCCTCAGAACCGCTCGGGGCGATGACGCCCGTCAAAAAAGATAAGGTTGGGGCAATATCGACGACTTCAGCTTTTTGCGAAAAAACGCCGCGGCGAATGTGCTTCCCACTCAAGATGAGCGGCACGGTTCGATCGTATGTATATCCCGTCATATGGCCGGCAGTATCGAAACCAGAAATGTGAAACGGTTCAGCAATCACCATGAGATCAGAACTTCGGCTCGGAAAGAAAGTCTTGAGAATCTGGCGCTCGTAGATACCCGGAGGAAGCGTGCGTGCGAAATAATCGGATTGGGAAGCGACCCGGAGAACTCCCGGAAGTTCTAAAATCTTCGCGCGGAGAGCGCCTTCGACTTCGCTGAGGGCTACGCCCTTTTTCCTAATCGCAGCTTGATTCAAGCTTAAGCTCATCTCTTCAAAAAAAGCGATCCACCCGTCGGGGAGGCTTCCAAATTTTTGATCCAAGAAAGCGTTCCACTCTTTAATCAAAGATTTTTCGGACCACCGTTCGGCGCGAATTTTATTTTGCTTTAGCCAGTCGGGATTAGGGGCGACTCCGTGATCGGCCGTCAGTACCACCACCACGTTTTTGAGTCCGCCGGGAACCGCATGATTTACGGCGTTGAGAAGTTTAGAAATAGTGCGATCGGTGGCGACCGTCATTTCTTCCATTTCTAAACTGTTTAACCCAAAAGTATGTCCGGCGTAATCAAAGGAAGAAAAACTCACGGCCAAAAGATCCGTGGCTTTTCCTTTCCCGAGGGAATAGGCCGCTAGGGCCTTTTCGGCGGCATTTTCGGTAATTTTTAAACCAAAGGGCAGACTGAGCTGAAATTCGTTTTTGCCGACATGGGGAAAGCTTTGACCCAAAAGTCCTACGAATCGGTTGTTGCTGGGCACGGCGGGATCGGATGCGGAAAGTCCGGTGGCTTTCCCTTCCGCCTTCCATTCTGATTCGGTGGTTTTGAACTCAGTCGCATTGAGCTTTTTAACCCACTCCGGAAGTTCGCTCGCATAGTGTTGGCTCGTGACCCAAGTGAGGGGTTTCCGGTGGGTCCAGAGCGCCAGATCGGCGCGGTGACCGCCCATTAAAATTGCCGCGCGATCTTTTACGGCAATGGAAATGACCCGAGAAGGATAGCCAGCGTTTTTGAGTTCGTCGCCGAAGGTCGTGCCAATAAAGTTTTTGGGAGAAGTGCCGGTGTGATCGGGCGTAATCTCTACGCCAATGAGCTTCTTGGTCTCATCCTCGACGCAGTAAATTTCCCGCTGCCGAGTTTGGTCGTACCAGCTATTGGAGGGGATCCCCATGCGATAGGGATAAGCGCCGCTCAAGATGGTGGCGTGTCCAGGGCCGGTCATGCAATTGAGAATGTCGTACTCGGCAAAAGGGTAGTAGGCCCCGGAATTCATAAGGTAGTTGAAGCCGCCGAGCCTTCCATCTTTTCCCTGAGCGGGGAGAAATCGAGATTGGAAGCGAGTCAGATAGTCGGCGCGGAACTGATCTACGACGAGAGTTAAAATCAATTTTGGGCGCTCCGTCAGGACCTTGGTCGAAAGGGGGACAATTGGTGCGGAGAATGCAGGGGGAAAGAGAATGGCTTCGAAGAAAATCCATTGGAAAAAAAATCTTTGAAGGTTCGGTCGGTTGATCATGCTTTCTCCTTGGATTTCGCGATTCTATCCGCAACCCCGGCGATAAATCGAGAGAAAATGCAGGCGCACTATTTCTTTAGGAATATCGCTGGGCGTTATTGAGGCAAAGGGAGAACGCTTGACTTCGGAGCGATCCCCCGTCAATCTCGAACGGATAACAGCCATTCCAAAGGAGGAAATTTATGAAAAAACTCGCAATTATTTTAGTAGCTTTGACTTTCACCACTAGCGTTTCGGTTTTTGCCAATCACAAGGGCCATAAAGGGCACAAAGGTAAAGCAAAACACCATGAAAAGAAATCGCATGGCGGACATGATGCCGGAGCCGCGGCGGCAACGGGTGCGGGCGCTGCCACCGGTGATGCCGGTGGAGCTCCAACGGGCCAACCCGAAGGTGGAGAAGCTCACTAGAAATATTTTTTAAAACGGGTAAAAGCTTAAAAGCTGTGGGGGGCATTTTGCATCCCACAGCTTTTTTTTTAACGGACTTGAAGCGGGTTGGGAGTAGACGAAAATGTGCGGTGGAATTGAGTTTCTGAGTTTTGAGGGTAAACCGATTAAGGTTTATTTTCCCAATCCGAAGGCGGTACTGCCGGTGATCGCCGATCGAGATTCTGCCTCACCGTTGCAATTCATCCGGTGGGGTCGGCGCAAGGAAGAAGTCGCCCCTTTTCCCCAAGGCGGCTGGGCCCGTCGTTCTTCTCTCCGGTCGGGCAAATGGGATAGCTATCGCCCAAAAAAGATTTTGATTTCGGTTCGGGGTTTTATGGAAAAGGACCAATCGGGGGTATCTCATTGGTTTGATCTTGACCGCGAAAACTTCGTTGAAGGCATTTTAGTCGAAAAAAATGGAGATCAGCGAGCTTACGTGGTGACGGAAGACGCGTCGGCGACGAGTGACCTGCAAGAGGCTTACATCCATCCACGGTGGCCTTCGGTAGTGGATGGCGCGGGAGAGAGAGCCGCAGCGCAAAGGCGGGAGACGAATTCAGCGCTCAAAGGGCGAGGCAGTGCCGAACGACCACCCAATCGTTTCGAAAAATTGGAGTTGCGCTTAGAGGGTGAAGCCAGTGCAGTAAGAACTGAATTTTTTGAAGATCACGCGCGCACCATTATCACAAAAAATGATAGCCCCGACGTGGGTTTTGACACCAGCGTGAATCCCTATCGGGGGTGTGAACACGGTTGCGTCTACTGTTATGCGCGCCCCACGCACGAATACCTGGGATTTTCCTCAGGTCTCGATTTCGAATCAAAAATTCTGGTCAAAAAAGATGCACCCCAGCTTCTGCGGAAGGATTTAGAATCTCCACGTTGGGTTCCGAAGGTGATTGCGATGAGTGGAGTGACAGACTGTTATCAACCCGTGGAACGAGACCTTCGTATTACACGCCGGTGTTTGGAAGTTCTCGTGGATTTCCGAAATCCGGTTGCGATAGTGACTAAAAATCATTTAGTAACCCGCGACGTAGATTTACTTTCAGAATTGGCCCGATGGAATGCGGCGGCGGTTTTTGTTTCTGTGACGACGCTGGATTCGGATTTGGCTTCTAAGCTTGAGCCGCGGGCGTCGCGGCCGGAGTTCCGTTTGCAGGCGATCGAAGCTTTAGCTCAGGCGGGTATTCCCGTCGGAGTGTTAGTAGCCCCGATCATTCCTGGGCTCAACGAGCAGGAAATTCCCGAAATCCTGAAGGCAGCCTACGACCGAGGCGCTCGACGAGCCGGTCATGTCATGGTTCGCTTGCCTTATCAGGTCAAAGACTTATTTCAGGCTTGGTTGTCTCGCCACTTTCCAGAAAAGAAGGATCGAGTTCTGAGTCATATATTGGAGATGCGCGACGGGAACATGAATCAATCTTCTTTTGGGCAGAGGATGAAGGGACAGGGACCCTACGTAGATCAGATCCATCAGCTCTTTACCTTGACGGCGCAAAAAGTGGGGATGTTAGCGTCTTCTCCGCCTTTAGAGACTTGTCATTTTAGAAAAGTCCCCGAAAATCAAATGACTTTGTTCTAAGGGGCGCTTGCGAAACCGAACTGGTTTGGGGATTCACGAGCCAAGGGGAAAGTGAATTTTCATCACCTGAAACAAGTTGAGAGAAATCATTACTTATCCCAGCGCCGTTTTTCGAATGCTATCCCTTACGCAAAGATCCGTAGAGTGCCAACGCGGCTCGGTCCATTTTCACAATCTTCAATGTCCGGACCATAGTCCGCTTGACCCGCAACTTGAGGGGCATGGACTTCACATGCAAGTCGATCGCCCGGTCAGCAAGGATCTGGGTAGAGTATTCCCGTTCGGCATCATTTTGGAGTTCAGGCGACCCAAAGAGATAGATAAATTCATTCATCACGTGCGCAACGGCTAAATTGCTCACATGCCTTTGATCTTTTTCGTAAAGGTCAGTGGGAAAAGGGGAATAACAAACAATCTCGTAGCTATGAAAATAGTGGAGCCTGCCCTTTCCGTCGGGGTTGTAGTGATCCACTAATTCGCCCACGGATGATCGGAGCGTGCTCTTTCCGTAAGAAGTCGCATTGACTACGTCCTTATCGGTAATCGTAAAGCTCATTCGATTCGGAGAAACCGTAAAGATCAGGTGCGCGTGGGGAACATGCTTTTGAATAAGGAAGTAACACTCTTCCATCGCTGCATAGTTTTCCTGAAAAGTCATATTATGCGGTTCGGCCAAACCGGGCATCTTGGAGTTAAAAAGGTCCGGAAACGGAATCGTTAAATAGACTTTCTTAGTTTGAGGATGCCGCCAAAGTTCGGTGCCGCCCAAAGTAATGACCACAATATCGGCGGCGAGCAGGTTTTTCTTGGCCTCTTGATCTACGCGATGAGTCCAAGCCATCAGCTCCGGAAGGGACTGTGCGCGGTAACTGGGTTTGCGAAAGGGATTGGCCCAACGTCCATCGGGCGTTTGCCACATATCTTTTTCGGTATAAACCGGCCCTTCCAAAATGTGCTTCAAGTCTTGGAGGGAGGAGAAGGTATTGTAGTGGGTAGTCTCGGGAAAAGAGGTTGCGTTGACTTTCCGGGTCCGCAGAAAATGAGCGACGTTTTGGGCGAAGCAACTGCCCATCGTGAAGACGCGGGTGGAGGGGTGGATCAGGGCCTTTCGGGGATGGCGCTCCTGATCTCGGTCAATCCACCGGTGAGAAGTCTCCCAGTTCCAAACGTTTCCCTTCCATTCTAATTTGGCCATGGTTTTTTCTATTTCAAAATTTCCTCTTTATCAAGACTGGAAATTTTCCGGTTGCCGTCACAAGCATCGAACCGCAAAAACCGGGAGTTCCAGGGTAATGTCGCTCCGGCCGTTAAGATGCAGGTGAAGATTCGCAAGTGAGATCGGTCTACTGAAGCCATAGAACAAGTGTTTTTTGACTATTCCAACTTACAGCCAGTAAGTGCCCACAACTTCAAGATACTGGTGTATGTACTATCTATTCCACCACTCTTAGTTTTTATTTTTTGACGAGAAATTCGGGCTACATGTTAGTACTCTGATGTCCATAGTTTCAAGTACATCATCAACTTCCGGCGTCTCATCTCAGGTCGACTGTGTTCTTGTTTAAGGGGATAGGTCAAAACGCGGAGTTTCTTTACTTTCACCTGGACTAAAACAGGGGAAAGGTCAAAGATCTAACAACGTTGAATTGTAATTTGCCTAATGCCTAAGGGACAGTTTGAAAATATTGAAAGGTCTTGTCAAAAAAAATCAAAGAAGAGATCTGTTGCGTCCGAACCCGCCTTGACTTCCTTGATATTTCAGCAATATTGTTGAATCAATGTTAGATAAAGACAAAGCCGCGTTAACAAATTTTTTATTACAATATTGTGCCCGTCTTGAACAAGGCTTATCTGCGCCTCAAGCTATTGATGAAATAAGAAAGCTTAAAGAAATGCAATTTAAACCTGAGCTGGATCGCTTCATTGAAAATTACAGGTCTGAAAAATCCGTTGAAGAATCTTTTTTGCAATTAGGGGCAGATATGGGAACTGAGCTAGCTAAAATGATCTGCTCTGCAATGGCATTACACCTTAAATTTGGAACATCAGCTAAAACGCTTAAAGAATTTGTAGGAATGTCTGCAACCGAATGAATCTTTTTTTGGCAGTCAGTTTCTATTCCTTGCCCACCACGCAGATGGCCTAAAATGCATCCATGAGTAGGGAAGAGTGTTTTGATTTGCGAACCGTGTTTTATATGTAGTCCAAATTTATAATAAGGTAAAACTGAGAACTTGCATTGGGCGATAATCTTTTTTAATATTTTAAATATGATTGTTCGTTGGCTCGGAGTGCTTTTGGTTTTAACAAGTCCTTCTTTCGCAAAAGAATCTCATGATCAATTATGTGAATGCAAACCTTTTACAAATGCAAAAAACTTGGACGAATGTTACGCGTTTGAAAAAAAGAGAGAAGAAAAATGCCACTCTAAATGTTTCTCTATCGCTAGCAATGCTAGCGATGGTTCAGGAGTGTTGTCGTGCCTCAGCCATCTGATGAATCATGTTTTGGATGTAAGGCTTCTCAATTTGAAGAAAACAGACCCTTCTCAATTTCAAAAAGAAATGAAGATACAAGCGCTTTTCAAAAAGTCTGTGCAGAACTTTGTTGAGCATTACAGCACAGTTTGTGAAGGCTCAATATGTGGAGACAATTGTTATTCTAATATTAAAGAAAGTTTTTATGGTTTTCGCATTAAGCAGGCCGTTGCCATTAATGACTCGAAACTTAAAATCTCCACAGTTAAATCAGAAAAAGCAAATCAATATCATCAATATTTTTTGGAATTTGTGGAGAGTCTTTGTCAAATGCCTAAGGTTGTGTGGGATGGCGGGAGTAAACCAAACCAATGTCAGGAAAATGCGATAGGGGAGATCGATCACATCATCGCAAGGTATATGATCCTTCCCGAAAATGAAGGGGATGTCTGCGCTCAGTTGCCAAACGCCCCCACGAAATGACATCTTTAGTAAAAAATAAATTTCTCTTGTAGATGTTATCGCTTGGCTAAGAATAATAACCAGGAGAGAAACAAGAGCTTAAAGTCACTCCGATATCTGCATAAGAGTAGAGCTGTTATGGTGCAGGAAATCCAAATTTTGCCTCAATCAATTTTCTATTTTTAAATTTATATTGTCCGTTATATTGAGGCATATTAAATTCGTTCAGAAATTCCGAGGCCGAATCGTTCATCATGACGTTATATGTGAGAATTGTCACTGAATCCTTAAGTTGAGTCTTACCTTCACCAAGGATCTTTTTAATGTCGTCCATGGTTGATGCCAGTGACAGACCACGGCTTGTGATGACCTGGCCGGATCAAACTGGTCCAGGTTGAATGTTATACTGGGCCTCGATATA
>JADMIO011288148.1_pt1 | contig 15095 bp, 8 predicted proteins | sample 8958161 | NCBI WGS metagenome assembly JADMIO01 (sample SAMN16585339, study PRJNA669376) | soil metagenome | isolation source: Crop rotation soil | place: USA: Cullars Rotation, Alabama | collected 2011 | reverse complement strand
GAGATCCGTGACATTCTCAAAACCTCGCGCGTATAGCCTCCCGATAGGCCAAAGTTGACAATTCCCCGGCGTAAAATTACTCTAAAAAACAATTAACGGGACGTAGCGCAGTCTGGTAGCGCGTTCGCTTGGGGTGCGAGAGGTCGTGAGTTCAAATCTCGCCGTCCCGACCAATAAACATGGGGCTTTCAGCGATTGCTGGAAGCCCCATTTTTTTGACTTGGTTGCAGGTTGGTTGCAGTATTCTTTTTGTCATCGTTTTTCTGCTCAAAACTCTCAAAGATCATCACTCTTGATCGGGCTGGTTTATAAACATCCTTTGTGTGGTGCAAAACTGCGTCGAATGGCGCGTTTTCGCGACTTTTATGGCCGATGCTGTCTATTTTAATGGCTTTTTGGCGAGGCACATTTTTTGCCAACTGGTGATCGGAGGTTCAGGAAATGGTTGAAATTATCACGATAGAAAAAGAAGAGCTGATTCGCTTGATCGACACCTCCGTCGCGGGGGCCATCGAAAAAGCTATACATTCATCTCAGCCGCCGCAGATCATGACGAAGTCCGAAGTTGCGAAGTATTTGAAGAAATCGGGAGCAACGATCAATCGATGGATGAGGAAAAATGGCCTTCCATTTCACGGAGTGGGCCGGCCAACTTTCAACAGAACTGAAGTGGATGCCTGGTTAGCGAATTACTAAGCGTATGTCAGTTTTTAAGAAATATAACGGTAAGCGGATAAACGCTAAGCATCCGGCGTATGCGGCAGCTCGCTGGTGGGTATACAGACGAGTTAAAGGGCATAAGACCATTCATCAGGTTATTCCGACCGCGCGGACCAAGGAAGAAGCTGAACTTGCTGAACGACAATTGGTGAAGCAGCTTTTCGACAGAGCGTTTGGGCTGACAGACACGACAATTACCTTTGGTCAGTTTGTTGAGATGACATATCGAAAGTATGTTGAGCAGAACAATGTAAATAAAGGCGCGAAAAACCTCTACATAAAGCAGCTCTTGACGCACCTCAAGGATCAACCATTGCATTCCATTACCCCGCAAGACTGCCGTGACTGCAGATCGAAATTGCAATATGGAAAAAACCAGCGGAAGAAGAAGAGCACCATTTCGCCGTCCTCGATAAACAGGATCATGTCGACCCTGTCCAAGATCTTCAGCCTCGCTTGTGAAGAGGATCTCCTTGAGCGCAATCCGATGCAGTATGTGAAAGCACTTCCGGAACCGCCACCTCGAAAAAGACTGCTCACAGCCGAGCAAAAAGAAGCTCTCTGGAAGGAGCTCGAATCGGACCGATTACTTTATAGGCTTGTCCAGTTGGCCGTTAATACGCCACTGCGTCGGGGCCAACTCTTGGCTCTTGACGAAAGTGTTATCGATTTTGAGAATCAGCGAATTTGGGTTATTGGTTCGAAAGGTCGCCCCCCTAGATCGGTTCCGATCAACGCAACCGCGACATCCGTCTTGCGAGAATTGATTGCCGACAGGCAACTTCCGTTTCCGATTGTCGATTTTCGCAAACGATGGCATCCCGCTCTAATAAGAGCCAAGATCAATAAACCAGATGGAACTCGAGAAGAGAACTATCATTTTCACGACCTAAGAACCTACTTCGCCAGTGAACTTATCCGAAGAAATACAAATCCTCTGATCGTACAGAATCTCTTCGCACACTCAGACATGAGTATCACGAACATATACGCTGAAACCGATGCAGATCTAATGCTTGAAGCGGTGAAACAGCTTGATGTTCCCCACAGCGGATGTTGGAAATAGAACCGAAGCGTCAAAAAGAGGTCACGACCGAAGAATGTTCTTAATGAGATTCTATGAAAGAAATAGAATCTCAGTGGGTTATGCGCCGACCTCATCTGATGCCATAATTTAGACCTTTTCGCCTACTTTAAAGGTGTCTGGGACCGGACAAGGAACTTAATTGGTCGATAACGACATGCAAATCAGGCAAGCTGATCACGCAGTAGAAAAGCATTTATGGAACCTTGTTCGACCAAATAGTCGAGAATACGTATTATTCGATCCCTTGCTTCAGGCGAGCTTCGAATCGTTCGTCGTTCGAGATCAGCATAACGTCGAGCCAGCAGTTCCAAATAGTAGGTTGTATTTGTCTCAGGGGATTCAGTTGCGGGTGATGGCCCTAGCTTAAGTAGGTCACTGATCCATCCGATCCCTTCATTAAGAAAAGAGCTTCCGATCTCGTTAAGGAACCGAGAGATCCCGTAAAACGCAGATGGATGTTGGCCTAATTCGCGGACAGCGTTCTGGAAGAAGACTTTCTCGCGATCCCGAATCGAAGGCCAAGACTTTGATTCCGTCTTCCAGTATTCCCACGCTAAGAAGTAGTTTCTGATCGACCGATCAGGCCTATCCCTCCATCTTCGAGTCTTACCGTGTTCAACCAGCTTCGGGTAGAAAGCTTGCCACACTTCCCAGAACGACTCGTATTGTCTGAGCTCGTCCTCAGCGAAGATCAGTTGCTCGAACAAATCCGGAACAACTGAAGAGTTGAATGTTTCGACGAAAGGGCGAACAAATGCGACGGCATCAGACGGTACGGCTGATATCACCAGGTTCGCAAACTTCTGCATTGTACGTCGCTTCAGAAGAAAGCCTGACTGGCTATCTGCGTCAGCTAGGATATCAGGTTCAGATAGTTGTACCCCGGCTAGATTGATCAGTTCTTTGTGAGCAGGTGCGTCGGTACCCAATGGCAAAAGGTCGAGGGCATTTGACAATACTTCAGCTGGAATGTCATTGAAGTCTCCAAATTCGGACAGTTCAATTTCGTTGTCGTTTACGCGCCCGAACAACTCCACGTTTTCCTTTGCAAAGATCGTGGAGAAACTCTCAACTGTACCGGCGACGACTTCTTCCGCGTTGTCATTGTGCCAGTTTCTTCTCTTATCGAAATAGTGTTTTTCCGCCAGTTTATCGTAACTCGCTTTGAGGGAAAGGAAACCACAAAGCAATGACTCAGCGTCGGCGGGATGCGTTTTCCAGAGGTGCTGCAGAATGCTTCGTCTCGCAAGGATTGATGTATCGGTTATCCTAGAGAGCAAATGTAATAGCAGAATCTCTTTAACTTCTGTACGAAGTTCAGGGCATCGCGCGAAGACGACACCCAAGCTGGTGATCGCGGGCTCAACCCCGTCTCCGCTCTGATAAAAGTAATTCTCTCGTATCAACGGGAGCGTCGCGAAGTTGAGCAGTACTTCGGCGCAAGATTCTACCTGCTCAGGAGAGAGCTCGTCGAAATGATCACGAAGAAGGATCGCGGAGACGTATGAGGGAGTTGATCCGTTTATCAACCAAAAACGACTTCGCTCGCCCTGTTCCTTGATGTCTTCAAGACGTGCCGTTATCTCACATGATTTCTCGAAGGCCGTTGATGGATCACCGTCAAACTGGTTTTCGTCGGGTGTTCTTTTCTCGAACCGTTCAATCGCCCAGAGTTTCAATGGTAGGAACTCTGTAAACTGGGCAGTCATCGTCGAGCCTTCTTCTTGATAGTCCTGCAGATCCGGGGCGATCTCCGGATGAAAACTCACGATCATCCGTTCAGTACCCTCTTCCGCCTCGACCTTTGTAGTAATTTTCCTTCGGTCCATTCGCGCCAGGGCCATCCGCCACGCTCTATCGTCTTCGGACTGCTCGTTATCAGGGGGCAGTTTGTAGTAGTGACGATCGAGTATTTCCCAGATCTCCGACTGACGTTCCGCTGCGAGCTTTGGATCATTAAAATAGTCAAAGTACTGATAATTGCGGGCGAGGTCTTCAAGGCTCCATTTGCGATGCTCTTGATCGCACGTTTCCAGTCGCTCCTGGACATGGTGGTCGATATCCCTTCGTCCCATCGAGGGAATCGTGTACAGGTGTCTCGCGCTTGTCGCATCGTTATGTTTGCGAATGTTGTCTTGCAGTAGGATCGTGCGATCCGCAAACAGGATCTTTGCCACGTCAAATAGTTTTCCCGGCTGTGCCAGAACTACGCTAGTGACAACCGCAGTAATCGATCCGTAATTCGATTTCGAAAGGAGTTTCTTACAGATGGAAACGATAAGGGGCTCGGGATAAACTTCAGCCATCTCGAACAGTATGCGCTCAAGGGCCATGTGCATCGATTCAAGCAGCGACGGAGCTACCTGCGTAGCGCGGTACATATTCCAAACCCTTGCGTCAACATACTGGACGACCCGCTTGCCGTCTACGTCGATGTTTATCTCTTCAGCATCAGGATCGGGATCAAACTTAGAATAGTGTCCGATGGTTTTTTCATTCAGCAGCTGAAGAAACTTGAACGCCTCGAACGGTTCAGCTCGAAGCCAGGCGATCATAGGCGTTTGAAACGCACTTGCAGGGAAATATTCGTTACCCATTACAAAACGTATATCAAAGAGTCGCTCCACACCCATATGGTCGTCGGCCCTTTCACCTTCGCTACGCATCCAATACAGCTCGGCGACTTTCATCGTTTTGACTGGAAGGGCTTGGGCAGCGGTATACCCTGCCATCTCAGAACACAGTAAGTGGATTACCTGATAATGTCGTTGACGATATTGAACCTGGCCTGCAGAAATCACTTCATCAAGAATTATCTCAAGCTCGGGCTTGATCTCGGTGGCAGAGTTGAACATGACCGTCACGAGACGCTCGACCATTTTGCTATCTGCGTAGGTGTCCTCGTCTACGACACTGTTGTAGCAGGTAAGAGCGATCAATCCTGCGGTTCTTGATCCGGTGCCAAGTTTGTTAGAACGGGTCCAATCTTCAAGCAACGATACGATCACCGGTATGCGATCCGGCAGGAACTTGTCGATGTGCTTAAGGGTGAAAGAAATCGCAGACGTCCATCCGCTCCCAATCGGACGCGTGAATAGAGTTCCGGCATCAACTTCCTGAAATTCTCTCATCGCTTTTGCGAGCGTGAAATCGATTTCCTTGCAACCGGTTCGGAGGAGGAATATCAGACGGATCAGTAATTCACAATCGTCGATCAAGATCAGCTGCTCGAACATATCGAAAAATGCTTCCGAAGCGTCAGAAAGCAGCACCGAAATAAGCACTTCGTCGCGCCAGTGCTGACCTAAAGTTGTGTCGGCAATCGATTGCTCTACGAATTGTTTGACCGTCGAAGGAGCATCCCTTAGCCGATCCGATAGCCAGTGACGGAAGGCGCGGCGCATTGGGAGTGAATTGCCGATCGACGCGAAAAAATTCGACGTCGATGCTCGGCGTTCGAAATTCTGTTCGATTATTTTCTCGAGGGACCATTCTTCGTATATGTCGTGCGTGATGAAGTATCCGGCTCTCGCCTCGTCGAAACCTAACACTTCATCGAGTTCAAGCGCTTGCAAAGCTTCGGCGTCTGAATTGGTGATCGACATAGTAAACGAGCCTGAATCAGCGCGATGCCGAGCTATTGCCAGAATGGTCTCTTCGCGGCGGCGATCGATCAGACCTTTTGACCCGCTGGATCGGATCTTCTTCTTCCAAAGGCTTTTTTTGAACTCGCCATACGTCCCACCGATGTCGCCCTCAGGTGTTAACAGCAGATACTCGGCAAGGTAAAACGGATTTCGGATGAGTTCTCTAAGTCTTTCAGATGACGGAAGCGCATACTTGTATGCAGAGGCACTCGCATCGAGTTCCTCATCCGAAATGGCCGTCAAAGTAACCTTTTCAAAACTCCGACCGAAAACATTCACGAGCTGGAACGTAAGGCTATCGAGGTAAACATCACGTGCCGTGAGAAAGATCGTCCAACCGGAATCGATCAGCCGCCGAAGAAACTCGCGAAATGCGACGTGGTCATCTAGATCGGAAAGTTTTTCCGCAGAATCGACCACCAGATATTTTCTGTCCGCCTTTGAGAAGACATCTATGAAATAGGAAAGCGAAGGTCGGCCATACGGCGTAAAAAAATCGTTGATGTGGCGTACGTTAAATTCCGAAGCCCTGAAGACCAGCAGCGGAATCGCATCCCCAACGGACTTGGAGAATTCTTTCAACAGCGAGGTCTTGCCAACCCCTCCCGGCCCGTGAACTACGATCAATCGTCCGGGCGTTCCAATGGAATTCAAGCGTTCTAATTCCTTCGTTCTGTCGAGTTTTATCGTTGTGTTGCGTATCTCTATCAAAGTACGTATAGGATCAAGCAACTCTGCCGTGTGGCGCTTCAACTCGGTCAGAAACTCGGATCGTCCGGGTTCGAGAACAAAGAAGTGTTCCGCGAAATCCTGGTTTTCGGGTAAGGAGAGAAGCGAAGCGAAGTTCGATCTGACTCTCCAATCGATCGTCAGCCCCAAACTCGCGGCAAACTTTTCGAGGTCTGATTGAGATTTAGGTGGGTCGGTTGTTTTACGGGTCTCGGTGAACTCATGGTTCACATAGACGACCACCTTCTGTAGATCAGGGTGTTTGCGTTTCGCCTTACCTAGAGACTCCTCTATTGCCGAGACGTTGACCTGCGAGTCGGAGTATTTTGCCTGGAACCCGACCCACTCGCCGTCGATGAGGACGGGCTCTGTCTCAATGCCGATTTGGTTGTAGTAGCCAAAAAGACCCTTCTCCGGCAACCGGTGCTCACGAAGAAAAAGAAGATAGCAAAGTAGCTCGAACGCCTTGTCCGCGCGCCCTTCGAATTTCGCCCGAAAGTTGTTCCATCGAATCTCGATCATTTGGGAAGCTGCCCTTCATTTTATCCACGTCATAGTTGGTTAGCTGATACTGTCTGAACAGAAGCTCGCATCTGCACAAGTTACCAGCGACTCCCCTCAATAAATATTATTTCCGACTGATCCGGCCCGGCCGATTATCTTATGTCTTTGTATAGGAGATGATGCTGCGAACAACACCTTCGACCCGGAAGTCCGGAGCCGCGATAAACGGGTGATACTTCTCATTTATGGATCGGAGTATAAAAGCATTACCTTCTCGATTCACCTTCTTAATAACGGCAACCGAATCATTGACAGCTACGACAATATTCCCGTCGACCCAAGTTCGGGCCTTTTTTACGATCACCAAGTCTTTGTCATTTATCTTCGGACTCATCGAATCACCCGAAGCTCTAACCATGAATGCATCCTTTGACTGAAATCCGAGTAGCCGACTGGCGATCGGTATTCTATCTATCGGGTTTCCATCTAGAATCGAACCATCGGGACCGCACCTGGCCAGACCGTAGAGATTTAAATAGGTGATCCGTTTTTCCGGATCATCCGCTACTATTTGGTAATCGTGTGGATTGCCTGGGTTACGGTGCAGGAAGCCGTACTTCTCGAGCTGCCGGATGTGATGTTGAACGACACTCGGCGATGACACGTCGAGCTCACTCTGCAATTCCCGTACGGTGAGTGGATCGTCAATGCTTCTTTTGAGCAATTCGAGCAGCCGTTTCTGCACGGGGTGAAGTTCTCGCGTCGCCATATCTTTATATTGTACAGCACAAACACGAAATCTACCGAACGAATTGCATTGTTCTAGGATTTGTTCTATTCTTGCGCGCGCGTATGATTTGCGTTGTGCAGCTACGCAAACGAAGCAATGTCTAAATCAGTTCTTGCAATTCAATTGGGTTACGACTATCAATCGCTCCTGTTTTGGTCGAAGATCTGCGATCTGTTCCTCCCTCACACTAAGACGGTCCTCGTCGAGTATGAAGTTGACGACGTTAAATCATTCGACGACGTTGTCGTGACCTACTCGGTACCTATCCTCGACGGCGGCGGCTCCAGATCGAAAGATTTTTTCCAGGCGAAGTTTCATTCTCACAACACGGCTCCGATCCTGCACACGAGTTTGACGGATCCGGCTTACATCGGTGCGACGACAAATTCCTTTCTTCAGAAACTGCTGAATGCTCATCGTTCCAAGCTTGGTTCGGGAGAGCGTTTCGGTTATCACCTCTATAGTCCCTCGTCAGTTCACCCCGACGACGTGCTCTCCCCTATCTGGAGCCGCCAAGACGGACGACTGAATCTCGATCGATTCTTCGAAGGAAAAACGGATAGGTCCGCGATGTGGGTGTTGCGAAATGAGTGGAAAAACCATCTCGCAATAGATGACGAAGAGCTCCGAGAAATCGTTTCGGCGATGAGTATAGTACAAGGCCCAGATATCGTCAGGTTCCGGGAGGAACTCAACATTAGGCTACATCTTGCAGGGCTGCGCCCTATCGACAAGAACAAACTTTCTAGCGAATACGACGATCTGGTCAGGAAGCTTCATGCCACCGGCGTTTCTATGTCCTTCACGCGGGACACCATAAAGGAGATCGCGGAGCAGCACGGCATGTGGGTTGGAGAGTCGCATGGCTATCCGAAAGAGAAGACGCTCGGAATACGCAGTTTTATGCGATACGCGGAAGAAATGCCTAACTTGACGCACGACATGGTTTGTCTTACGCCGCATTTTGAAGGACGTCATCTACGACCGGGATCAACCTGGGACGAGGACGTGAAAAAGGAGGTTTCGGATTTTCTCGAAAAATACCAAGCTTCCGATGAAACATTCTATTTGCTTCTCGAAACGCATATCAGCATCGCCTTCGCGGCGGGCATGAGCGTCGAACCAAGGAGCCCGGCGAGATTCGTTCCGGTTCAGAAAAGCGAATTCAGACGACCTGAGGTATGGAGCATAACGGGCGATCGTACGGACGGCGATACATGGCGGATCGACAGCATGGCCGCAGGCGGTAAAGCGGACGAACTAATCGTCGGGTTCAGTGTCACCCATTCGGTGTGGAACGACGTTAAGGACTTCGCGGACCGATCCATCCGGGCGGCACAATCCCTCGCCTTTGAAATTCTTCCCCGGCCCGGGAACGACTCGATCCGCGACGGTAACCACGCGTTCACGCTCGCTCAGGAGGCTTGCGAGGAAATCGTCAGGAAGGTCAAATCGGATGGCATCAAGTCTGTGCACGTATTTGCGGCGGCGCCGACGGCCTTCATGTTTTATCTCGGATTGTTACTTCGACTGCCTCGAAGCTGCAGTCTAGCGATCTACGAATATGATTTTGGATCAAAGGAGTTGGGAGCATACACAAGAGGGATCAGCTTCAATGAACCGTTACAAGGAGAATGAATCACGATATGGAATTACCAAGTTACTTCAAGGAATTTTTGACGAATATTCGCCCGACAATGAACCAGCGCAATGAAATGCAGACCGGGCATAGAACGCTTCGGGAAAGGCTGCGGAGCTATGATGGCCTCAAAGGCATCTACATCAGTGATTTTCTGCAGGGCAGTTATCGGCGATCGACGGCAATTCGACCTAAGGGCGACAAGCGCTCCGACGTCGATGTGATCGTCGTGACGAGTCTCAACGAAAACGAGTTCAAGCCCAATGAGGCTATGAAATTGTTCGAACCGTTTCTGAATGAATACTACGAGGGCAAGTGGGAGCCGCAAGGCCGCTCCTTCGGGATCAATTTGTCTTACGTGGATCTCGATCTGGTTATAACGTCCGCCCCGTCTGAGGTCGAAGCGGAGAAACTCAAGTCGAAGGCTGTTCGTTACGTCGGCGATGTCGAATCATCACCCGATTGGTTCCTTGGACCTGAGTGGGTGCCTTTCGAAGAACGAACGAGCTATCTGTCCCAGGTCGATCTTGTTAAATCCGCAGGCGTTGTTACGCAATGGAAGCTCGAGCCGTTGCGAATCCCCGACCGCGACGCAGACGAATGGGATGATACTCACCCGTTAGAGCAGATCTCATGGACCACCCAAAAGAACAAGTTGTGTAATGCCCACTATATAAATGTAGTAAAGGCGATCAAATGGCGGAAGAGGACAAATGAGAAACTGCCTAAATACCCGAAGGGCTATCCACTCGAACATCTGACAGGCGATTGTTGTCCCGACGGGATAAGTTCGGTAGCTCAGGGCGTTGTCCTGACGCTCGAATCTATAGTTCAGAAATACGGTAGTTATGCCCTGACGGAAACAACTCCCTTTCTACCCGATCACGGCGTCCCAGGCCATAACGTATTTCATCGCGTGAGCGGCGCCGACTTCGCAGCATTCTACAACGCGATCGCGGAGGATGCGTTAACGGCTCGAGCTGCGCTCGATGAGCAAGATAAGGCCAAAAGCGTCGAGCTCTGGCAAAGCCTTTTTGGAGACAAATTTCCACAAAGAAGTTCGACTGACACGGATGACAACGGCGGCAACGACAGCTCGGCAAAAAGTTATGCCGCGCCGCGCCGGAACAGCTCGCCTGGTGATCTGACCTTTGGGTAGTATTCGAATATGGTCAACGCTACAGCCCACTCCCGCGCTCCCAACGCCCTTCAAACCGGAATAAACGCTCTTCGAGCTGTTGCGGGTGTCGAAGTGCGGGGCGAAATCGAGTGGGACCAGGAGACGCAGAAATGGCTCCTTAACCTGCGGCTCCGGCCGAACGATCTTGCGTTTAGCAATTTCGTGCCATCGGAAACCGATTGGTATGTGGCGATCGATCGCTTGTATCCATTTGGCGAGATCGATTTCTTTCCTTCGGAAGATGGCGGCATCGAACATACGTTTCAGCATCAGTCTCTCAATAGAAAGAGCAAACGCGAGATATATAGAACCGGAAAGGTTTGTCTGAGCGATCCATATGCTGTTTTCGGCGATCGTTTTCTGTCCGAAGAACCGTTCACGGCGCCTGAGCGCTTGGCCTGGCTTGCCCGAAGGGCGATCAAATGGCTGGAAGCCGCATCGAGGAACCAACTCGTGCCACCGGGCGAGCACTTCGAGCTACCGGATTTTCCAAAATCAAGCACCGACTACTCTCTTGTCGCTTTTTCCGAGACAGCCGACACTCTCTCCCGTTGGAGCGAGGTTCCAGATCGTAAAGGTTATTTCGAATATTCGCGATCTCCCCATAACCGCTCTCTGATCGTCGTAAAGAAAATCCTCAAACGGAATCACAGACCCGTGTATGGCGCGCCTTTCGGAAACCATATCAACAGCTTTTCCGTTTCCAAGAAATCCGGGCTCTGGATACTACTGCCTAGTATGCCGGTAGTTCCGCCGTGGCAGGCCCCGCTGACATGGGGAGACCTTGACGAATCCTGCCGACGCCAAGGCGTCGATCTTCGGGCAAGCATTGAAGAGTTGGCTTTGACCAAAGCTGGAAAGAAGCGGATTGGAAATATCTTGCTGATAGGCTTCCCGATACCGAACAAGGTCGGTGAGGCTCCCGATCGCATCCACTGGGCGGCAATACAGCTTCCTGAACTGTACGGCGGAACGTCCAAAGTGAGTGGTTTCAAGTCATCGATACGAACCGCCCGGTGGGCTAACAATTATCAGCTGCAGAGCAGCAACCCGATTAATTGGATCGCCTCGGAGAATTGGAGTTCGGACCAAATTAACTCGCGGGGACGATTGCCGTCCGCGCTGCTCGAAAAGAAGATGTTAATTATCGGTGGCGGGGCAATCGGGTCGATAATTGCGGAATTCCTCGTCCGGGGCGCTCTCTTTGAATTTGACATTTGCGACGGCGACGACACCGGTGCGGGAAACCTGACGCGTCATACATTGGATCTTCGCCATGTCGAATTGAACAAAGCCAAATCGTTGGCCCATCATCTTAATCAGCTTTCGCCTTGGGCGAAGGTTCGGGCGATCCCCGATAACTTTCCAAAAGGACCGAACGTCAGCCTGGAGTCATACGATTTGATAGTCGATTGTACCGCGAGTCAGAAAACCCTGTTCTCTCTAGCGGGGAGAAGTCCAAGCAGCAAAAAGATTTTTGCATCTTTCTCGGTCAGCTTCGGAGCCAAACGTCTTTACAGTTTCGTAGCGACAGACACTCATTTTCCCTTCGAGGAATATAGAAATGAAATAATCCCCTGGATGAATACCGACGCTGCCGAGAACGCGGACGTAATTCCGCCGAGGGAGGGAGTCGGTTGTTGGCATCCGGTTTTTCCGGCACGGGCGGATGACATATGGATGTGGGGTTCGATCGCTATCAAAGTACTGCTTCAGTCTCTCGATGGTAGTTCGAGAGCATTTAGAGTTCACGAGTACGCAAGTGACGGCGATGGGTATGGGGTTCACGAGATCATCTCATCAATGTCGCATGCAAAGTGACGCTCACCTTCCTATGCACTACAAAGATTTTTGGTCGAGCGATGACCGTATCGGTGTTCGGATTCCTAAGGCTCAGATAAGCTTTATACTCGACCAGGCCCAATATCAGTTCCCGAATGAGACGGGAGGGATCATCGTCGGGGCGTACACTGCGGCGCTCGACTGCGCCCTCGTTGAGTCGTTTACCGCGGAGCCTTCCGATTCCCGTAGCAAAAGAAGCTGGTTTCGCCGAGGAACCAAGGGACTCTCATCGATACTGGGGCGAGCTTGGAAAAGAAAGAAATACTATATCGGCGAATGGCACGTACACCCTGGTGGGCAACCTTTTCCAAGTTCTACCGATAAAGCTCAGATGAGACAGGTAATAGCATCCAATAAGTACGACTGTGATTGTCCGATTCTCGTGATTATCGGGTTCACCAGTTACGGGGACTGGTCAATCGGCGTCTTCGCGTTCGCTACGAACGGCAACTTCAAAACCCTGGAGCCGATACAATAAGATTGGATGTGCTCCAATAGCCTCGAGAGCTCGCTTGCCAGGAAGAGCATTAAGTTATGCCCGGCTTCTCACTGAACCGACTATCATTCAAGCCGAAGATTTTACCGGATCTGATCGATTTAATAGCCAAGCAAGTACTTATTTCCGATTGCCGGAACAGCCACGTCTAGCGATTACCGGAAGTCACCCAGTAACGTAAACGATGCCCAGTAGAAGGGTTCGTGAAAGCCCGCTGATTTATTCTGTATTAATGAAATGGCTGCCCTCTGAAGTGCCGAGGCCGTTGACTGTCCACTTAGAAACTCTCTATAAAAGGCGACCGTGAGATCTTGTGTCGCTCTGTCACTAGCTTCCCACTGCGACGAGATTACTGATGAACTTCCCGAGCCTAGCAAAGCCCATGGAAGGCTGATCAAACCTTCGCCGTTATGGACCTTACTGGTGTCACATGATGCGAGAAATGCCAAGTTGTTTGGTTTGAGACGGACAGAAAGAAGATCATTTACGCTTAACCTACCCGAGTCCGCGACGTTCTGCTGAAAGGCAAGAAACGAAGATAGAGGATTCTCGCTATCGAGTTGGGCGTGCATAGAGAAATGAAGGATATCCGTTTCCGCTGCCGACTTGAGGAAATCCGATCTGGAGGCATTCAGCCGAGGTGAGGCTCCGAACAACTTTCCGATACTCATCGCCTCGTTGTTCACGTAGCCAAGTTTTTGACGGTTGAAGGTATCATTCGCAAAGATCTGTATAGTTTTTCTATTTGGCGGTTCATATAGGAGTTGTTGCTTTAGCAAATAGACAGACGGCGAATACGAAACCGTTTTCGTCTCAATCAAATATTTATTACCGTCTGGGCTTAGGGCATGGAATGGTATTCTCCACAATTGTTTGTCGGGGACGATAACTATGTTACTTGAGTTCAAGTCCAACGGTTTCAGTAATAGATCGTAGAGTTTCTTCCCATCGACCTTGAAGAAAATACGATCCTTTATCTTAGTTTGAGTTTCTGAGGCGAGTTTTGTGGCCTGTACGTCATTGACGGTAAGTTTGACGGCACGCAACGGCTTTGCTGATTCAAGAACAAATGCTAGGAGTTCACCTGATGGCGTGAATTCGTAGGAGACGATCGCCACGTCTTCCGGAAGTTTCAAACCCTGCGTCGAGAAATCCTGAGTTTGCTGGCTCGCTGTTTGTTTCTCGGCCACGATGCCGTTTTCCAGCTTTGTTAGAGCCTCTTCATTTTCTTTTCCTTCGACGTAGTTGCGAGAAGTCGTAAAAAGTTGGTTTCGGCTTGCGTCGGATAGATCAGGGCGTGGCTTAAGGGCCGATCGTTCGATTCTGTCTCTAAGCAGATTTGCCTTAAGAAGCTCAGAATACTCAAAGGCTTTCGCGGGATTGCCAGCTACCTCAATCTCGCTGAGTAGTCGATAGAGGGAATGGTGAACCTCCATCATTGCAATCGAAAGATCAACGATAGGAGTGTTTCGAAAAGGCTCAAATAAGGAGAGTGATTTTGCCGCGTGTTCCCTCGCAGATTGCTCTTCGCGTAGCCGCCATGAACCCAATGCGAGTTTGTAATAAATCTGGGGAAGGTCGTCTTGAAAGTTCTCCTGTTCCGTCAATTTACGCAGATAATGCGCATTCGTAACAAGTGCTTTCCAGTCCTGATCTCGCTCAGCAATCGTGCTTCTCCAATAGGGCACAATGAATTCGGAACTGCCTTTTTCGCTTACAATCCTTGAAAAATACTCCTCGGAAAGTGATCGATTTCCATTAAAGTTCTCGACCAAGGCCCTTCCAAGAAGACGCTCAAAACTAAATTGCTTTTCTTTATCGATTGATTCCAATCTTACGAGGTAGTTCTTAGCGGCTTCTATATCATTCTCGTATAACGATCGCAGTAGTAGGCTAGAAAGAAACTGTCCGGCGTGATAGTTCACTCTAGCTCGAGTCGCAAGGTCAAGGCCCTTGAGATAGAGGTCCTTCGCTCGCTGCGGCTGGCCGGTGACATCGAGTAGGTTCGCTAATTCAAGATGCGCGATTCGGTTTCGATGTTCGAATTCTCCTATCGAAGATTTCGCAACTAATCTTTCCGCATAACTAAGTGCGTTGGCGTAGTAGAACTTCGCAGTCCAAGCTAAGCTCAGAAATCGTAGTGCGTCATAGTAAATGGAAATGTGGCCGCTCGCCAGAGCCTCTTTTTCAGCTTTTTCCAGCCATATGATCGCTGCAAAATCATGACCCGCTGAATACAGGGTCCTGCCGACTTCCAACTGGTAAGCTGCGAGCGATGCTGAATCATTTGCCGATATCGACTTCGCTAGTCGCAGGTTTTCAAGCGCCGCTCCAAAATCACGCTTTGAACGAAAAACTGCTGCCTTACACAGGTAAAGAGATACGACAGAGTCGGGAAAGCGAATTCGTAGTGTGGGATCGGAAATGAATGGATCAACAACCTGAGCAGCTTCATCATATC
>JADMIO010809400.1_pt1 | contig 15096 bp, 9 predicted proteins | sample 8958161 | NCBI WGS metagenome assembly JADMIO01 (sample SAMN16585339, study PRJNA669376) | soil metagenome | isolation source: Crop rotation soil | place: USA: Cullars Rotation, Alabama | collected 2011 | reverse complement strand
CTTTCCCCGGCATCGCTCGCGACGCGCGAGCGCAGGTCGGCATTGAGCGGCCCGCCGAGGAGCCACACCACGCCGTCGTGAAGATCGCCGAACTCCTCGGGCTTGATGGAGGCGCTGATCGCCTCCATCAGCGCCATCGAGTACTCCTCGCGGACCACGCTCGAATCCACATCACTGGGCGTGAGCGGCGCGTAGATGCGCACCAGGGTCGGATCCTCGAACAACGAGTAGCGGAACGGCGACGGAACGTCGGGAGAGCGGCCCCAGCGCCGCGTCAGCAGCGAGCCGATCACGAGCGAATTCATGAAGAACGACGGGTGCGTGGTGTCGTCGAGCGCGGGTGCGATCAGACCGACCACCGCCATCGGCCGGGCCATTCCGTTCACGTTCAGCCGCTTGACGATGGAATGGGGCGTGGCGGGTAGCGCCGGCGCGATGCGGGTTCCGCCTGGGATCGTGGCGAATTCGTTCGCGATGAAGCGCTGCAGGTCGAGACCCGACCCCTTGAGGTTGCCGGCCAGGCTCAGTACGGCGTTCGCGGGAACGTACTCGGCGTGGATCGCCTGCTGCACGTCCTTGAGCGCGAGCGCCGTCACCGCCTTGCCGCTCGCATAACGATCGATGCGATCGGCCGCGCTCGTCACGCCGAACAGGTGCACATCGCGGTGGATCGCGAGTCCGGGACGGGTCGTGTAGGTCGCCGTGTTGGCGGCGAGCACCTTCTGCTTGGCCTCGGCGAGCGCCTTGGCCGACGGCACGGCGCTGCGCACGCGCTGCGCCCATTCGTGCAACACCCCCGCCAGGCGGTCGCGCGCGGTCACGTCGGTGAGCCGCGTATAGCTCGGACCGGTCTCGACGCTCCAGCCCTGCGGTCGTACCGAATCCAACTTGTCGAGCGAGCGCTCCGGGAAGTCGCCGGCCGCGGCGAGGAATGCGGCGTAGGCCATCACCTGATGCAGGCCTTCACGGCCGCGCGGGTCCTGATCGGAGCCCAGGCCGTAGGCGAGCGTCACCGCGATGCCCGACGCCCGCGGGATGTCGCGCGTCACGACGTGCATGCCGTTCGGCAGCGTCCAGAACGCGACCGTCGTGCTGTCGGACAGCATGCGCGGCTGGGCGCCGGCGGCCGCAGCCTGCATCAGCGCGCACGCGCAGCACGCGAGCACGATCGTCGCCCGCAGGTGGAACGGGGTGGCAGATCTCACGAAAACGGACCTCGATGGTGAGGGACAGGGAGAGCTTCCAGTCTAAACATTTTCACGCCCGCGGCGCACCAAGGGCGCGATGCTTGACCCTTGCCGGACCCGTTCCTACACTCGCCGGCCTATGCCGGAGGTCCCCGAGTCGGAGGTTCGAAAGCTGGTGCGCGAAGCCGTCGATCGCGCGCTGTCCCAGCCCGCGCCCGCCGTTGCGCCGTCGCCCGGCGCCGCGCGCCGTGTCGCGATCGGCTCCGACCACGGCGGATTCCCGCTCAAGGAGATCCTCAAGCGCCATCTGTCCGAGGAGATGGGCTGGGAGGTCCAGGACTGCGGCACCTATTCCACCGACACGGTCGACTATCCCGACTTCGCGGCGGCGGTCGCGCGCGAGGTGGTGGCCGGGCGCTGCGCCAAGGGCGTGGTGGTGGACGCGGCCGGCATCGGCTCGACCATGGCGGCGAACAAGATCGCCGGCGCGCGCTGCGCGTTGTGCCATGACGTTGCGACGGTGCTCAACGCGCGCGAGCACAACGACGCGAACATCCTGGCGCTCGGCGCCAAGGTGGTGAACCGCGGGCTCGCGAGCCGGATGGTGAAGCTGTTTCTCACCACGCCGTTCGGCGGTGGCCGCCACGAGCGGCGGGTGCAGAAGATCATGGCGCTGGAACGCAGTGGTCGCTGAGCGGCCGGGTCCGGCATGCGCCTGAACCAGCGTGTCCTCCAGCGGCTGCCCAAGACCGACCTCCATTGCCATCTCGACGGCTGCCTGCGGCCCCGAACCATCCTCGAGCTGGCCGACGCGCAGGGCGTCGAGCTGCCGACCCGCAACCTGCCCAAGCTCACGCGCATCCTCGAAGCCGGCAAGCGCACGCGCAACCTAGGCGACTATCTCGCGATCTTCGACTACACCCTGTCGGTGATGCAGGAGCGTGACGCGCTCTATCGCGTCGCGTGCGAGCTGGTCGAGGACGCGGCCAAGGAGAACGTGCGCCATCTCGAGGTGCGCTACTCGCCGATCCTGCACCGCAAGAAGCGGCTGCCGTATGACGTGATCGTCGAAACCGTGCTGGCCGGGCTGGGCGATGCCGGCAAGCGCTTCAACGTCTCGACCGGCGCCATCATCTGCGGCATTCGCTCGATGAATCCGCGCAAATCGGCGTTTCTGGCGGAGCTGGCGGTCGAGTACAAGCACAAGGGCGTGCTCGGCTTCGATCTGGCGGGGCAGGAGAAGGACTATCCGGCCAAGGCGCATCGCGCGGCGTTCCAGATCGTGATCAAGAACAACGTCAACTCGACGGTGCACGGCGGCGAGGCGTTCGGGCCGGCGTCGATCGCACAAGCGCTTCACTATTGCGGGGCGCATCGCATCGGGCACGGCACGCGGCTGATCGAGGATCCGGACCTGATGGCATTCGTCAACGACCACCGCATCCCGCTCGAGGTATGCCTGACCTCCAACGTCCAGACCCGCGTGGTGCGGAACATGAACGACCACCCGTTCCGGCAGTACTTCCGTCAGGGCCTGCGCGTGACGCTCAACACCGACAATCGCCTGATGTCCGCCACCACCGTGACCCGCGAGCTGCTGATCGCCGGCCGCGCCTTCCGCCTCAGCCCCTACGAGCTCAAGCGGATCGTCATCAACGGTTTCAAGAGCTCGTTCCTGCCCTACGCGCAGAAAGCCCGCATGCTGCGCGAGGTCAGCCTGGAGATCGACCGGATCTTCATGGAAGAGTTCCCGGATGAGTACGACAGGAGGGCAAGTTACTGAGAACGGCCGATGGACTGCGCAGGCTCGGGTTGGCCTCGCTCCGAAGTATCTGACGATACGTCTGCGCTCGGCCAACCTCTCGCCGGGTTGCCATCGACCGTTTTGGGTAACTTGCCCGTGACTGGACGGCGTCCGACCAAGACCAGAACTGGTTGTGAAGAATGCGACTAAGTATTTGGCGGGCCGTAATGCTTCTGCTAGGTTCGCGACCCCTACCCGTTTTCTGATCAACCGGCCGGATCCTATGTCCCGAACCTGTGTGTCACGGACGATCCTCAAGCTGATCATCGCGTTCGCGCTGCCGGTGCTCGCGCACCCGGCGTTCGCGCAGGACAAGGGCTCGATCTCGGGGCGGGTCCTCGACAAGCGCACCGGTCACGCGATTCCATTCGCGACCGTGACCGTGGTCGGCGCTCAGCGCGGCGCGCTCACCAGCTCCGAAGGCGACTACGTGGTGAGCGGCGTCCCGGTCGGGACCTTCGAAGTGCGCGTCCAGTTCCTCGGCTACAAGCCCGAATCGCGTCCCGGGGTGGCGGTCACCGCCGGCAAAGCATCGGTCGTGAACTTCCAGCTCGAGGACATCGTCGTGCGGCAGGAGAAGGCGGTCGAGGTGACCGCCGAGCGGCGACTGGTCGAGGTGAAGCAAGGCGCCACCGTGCGCAGCGTCAACGCGAACGAGATCCGCAACCTCCCGGTGCAGACGGTGAGCGAGGTCTTGCAGCGCCAGGCCGGCATCAACACCGAGAACGACCAGATCCACGTGCGCGGCGGGCGCTCCGACGAGACGGTGTTCATGGTCAACGGCGTGGCGAATCGCGATCTGGTCACCGGTCAGTCCACCGCCGGCCAGGTCAACGCGCGCTCGGTGTCCGAGGTGAACGTCGCGACGGGCGCGTTCGACGTGCGCTACGGGCAGGCGCTGTCCGGCATCGTCGAGCTCAAGCTCAAGGAAGGCGGCGACGAGTTCAAAGGCGGCGTGACCCTCACCAGCGGCACCTACGGCGGCCGCGCATTCCAGGTGGTGGCGGGCGGGCCGGATCCCGTGATCGGCAAGCTCTACCACGCGCTCGGCGGCAAGGGCTCGATGTCGTCGATCATCGATCTCAGCGGCAACCTCTACCAGACCCGCTACCTCAGCAAGACCAGCGACAACTGGGCGGTCGGCATCTTCGACGGACGTAGCCGCAACCGGCCGGCGCTCAAGTCGAGCTACGAGGACTCGTTCTTCGGTCACAAGTTCCATTACGGATCGTTCTGGGCTCCGTCGGAAGACAACAAGTGGGCGGGACGCTACGGCCTGACCTGGAAGCCCAACACCAACGACAAGCTGTCGTTCGACTTCTCCAAGCGGATCGCGCTCGACCAGGGCTTCAGCCGCACGTTCATCAACGCGACCGGCGACGTGCTCGACCCTTCGTACCCGTGGGTGTGGGACCACCGCATCTCGAACGCCTCGACGATCTTCGAGGACAACGTCCAGAACTCGTTCGAATGGCGGCGCACGTTGTCGACCACCGGCTACACCACGTTCCAGCTGTCGCGCTACTACTTCGCGCAGCGCGAGGACGTGCAGGGCAAGGACTGGCAGGCCTACCTGCAGCCCGACGACAAGGTGCTCGCGCGCGACGATCCGCGTCGCGACGATTACTTCCTCGACACCGGCGACGACAACACCTGGCAGGACCGGCGCACGCAGTCGTGGTCGGCGGAGTGGAGCCTGACCCGCCGCATCCAGCGTCACGAGCTGGAGGTCGGCGTCGAGCATCAGCTGCAGAGCGTCCAGTACATCACGATCCAGGACCCGTGGATCGCCGACAAGGACGGCCTCGGCCGCGCGCACGACCTGTGGAAGGTGCATCCGTGGGTCGGCGACTTCTACTTGCGCGACAAGCTCGAGTACGAAGGGTTCACCGCGAACTTCGGGGTGCGCGGCGACTACTGGTTCATGGGACGCGAAGCGGAGCGCGCGCTCGCCGACACCTCGAATCGCAACGTGACACCCGGCCTGCGCGACGCGTTCTACGGCAACACCGGCTCGCTGTTCGGCCGCCGCTACAAGTTCCACCTCTCGCCGCGCATCATCGTCGCCCACCCGATCACCGAGAACAGCTCGTTCTTCTTCAACTACGGCGAGTTCACCCAGAACCCCTCGTACCGCTACGTCTATTCCAAGCTCACCTCGATCTCGAGCGAAGCGTTCCCGCTGCTCGGCAACCCGAACCTGAACCCGCAGGTCTCGGTGAACTACGAGGTCGGCGCCAAGCACCAGTTCCTGGCGACCACCGCTGCGAACGTGTCGTTCTTCGTCAAGGACGTCTACGACTACCCGGCCGCGACGCTGTTCAACGTGGCGTCCGGCACCACCGGCAACCCGGTGCCGATCCTCGAATACCTGAACGGCCACTTCGCGCGCTCCAAGGGCATCGAGATCGAGATCGAGAAACGCCGCAGCAGCTACTGGGCCGGCAAGCTGACCTACACGTTCCAGCAGACCAAGGGCAAGAGCAGCGATCCGAACGAGCAGAAGGAAGTGCAGCAGTCCGGCGGCAACGCGGCCGAGACGCGCCTGTCCGAGACGTTCGTGAGCTGGAACCGCCCGCACAAGCTCGCGCTGTCGCTCGATCTGCGCTTCGACCGCGAGGCCCCGGAGCGCTTCGGCTGGCTCAAGCAGAGCGGCATCAACCTGTTCATCCAGGGCGAATCGGGGCGGCCGTACACGCCGACCAACACGCTCGGCAACAGTTTCGCCGCCCCCAACTCCGCGAACGCGCTGTTCCAGATGACGACCGACGTGCGCATCAATCACGGTATTCGCATGGGCGAGAAGCGTCTGGACCTGAGCCTCGCCGGCACCAACGTGTTCGGCAACCGGCTCATCTACCGTGTCGATCCGCAGACCGGTCGTGGCCGGGTGTGGGGAGTCGGCAGTTACGACTACACCAATCCGCACTCGTCGGCGTACGATGTCAACAACCCGGCCGGCAATTCCTACGTCTACACGTCGGATCTTCTCGACCCCTCCAACTACGGCCCGGGCGCCCAATGGCGACTGTCTCTCGACTATGACTTCTAGCGGTCGCCGCCCCGTCTTCGCCGCGCTCGCGGCGCTGATCGCCTGCTGCCTCGGGGCGTGGCCGGCCCAAGCGCAGTTCTCGCTGGGCCAGCAGCGCGCCGGCACCTCGTCGGGGACGTTCCTCAAGATCGGCATCGGCGCGCGCGCCTCCGCGATCGGGGAAGCGTTCGTCGCGGTCGCGAACGACCCCAGCGCCGTGTTCTGGAATCCCGCCGGGCTCGCGTCGATCCAGCGCCAGCAGATCGAGCTGGACCACATTTCGTGGCCGGGCGACATCAACTACGAGCACCTGGCGTTCGTGGTGCCGGTGCGGCGCCTGGGAGGATCGGTCGCGCTGCAGCTCGGCGCGCTGTCGACCCAGATCGACGAGACCAGCGAGTTGCAGCCGTTCGGCACCGGGCGCTCGTATTTCTACAGCGACTTCGTCGCGGGCGCCGCGTACGCGCGACGGTGGACCGACAAGCTGCTGATCGGCGCCGGCGTGAAGTTCGTGCGCGAGGATCTCGGCAGCGACGTCGGCAACCCCGCGACCAACGCCGTGCTGCTCGACATCGGCTCGATCTACTACCTCGGCTATGGCAGCGTGCGCATCGCCACCTCGCTGTCGAACTTCGGATCGGTGCTCAAGCCGAGTGGCCAGTTCGTGCCGCAGGGCGGCGGCGATCCGCGCTCGTACGACCCGTTCGATCCGCCGACCGTGTTCCGTTACGGGCTGGCGTTCGAGCCGATCGAGAATTCGCGGCAGCGGCTCACCACTTCGCTCGAGCTGAACCAGCCCGCCGACAACGCGCAGCTGCTCAAGGCCGGGCTCGAGTGGACGTTCGAGCGCCGGCTCGCGCTGCGTAGCGGCTACAACTTCGGCGCGGACGACCTCAATTTCTCCGCCGGCGCCGGCTTCTACGCGAACATCGGGCAGTCGCAGGCGACGATCGACTATGCGTACACCCACGGTGAGTTCCTGGACGCGGTGCACCGCGTGTCGCTGGGGATGCGGTTCTGATGTCGCCGCACCGGACGATGCGCGATCGCTCCGCAATGGCGCCCGGCGCCGGCCGCGCGCTGGCGTTGCTGGCCGGGCTGCTCGGGCCGTTGCTGCTCGCGCAGGGTTGCGGCTCCAAGTTCGACCTGCCGACCGAGACGCGCGCGGGGAGGGTGATCCCGGGCGAGCGTACCTACAAGGTCGAGGCGACCTGGAGCGGGATGGACAACATCCGCGACGTGTTGCTGACGCCGGCCGGCCAGCTGTTCCTGCTGTTCAACGATCCCAACCGTCCGGTGCCGCGCGGAAGCGTCGGCGCCTACGCGCGCCTGGCGCCGACCGGCCCGCAGGCGCCGCTCGGGGGTTACCCGTTTCACACGCTGCTGAGCCCGGTCGCGATGTGCGAGGACGGCAACAGCGTGTACGTGCTGGACCAGGGGGACACCTGTCTCGCGCGCAAGAATCCGAGCGGCGCCGACTGCTCGTCGGCGGGCGGCTGGACCGGCGAGATCACCGACCTCGCTTCCTACTGGCGCGTGCGCGAGTTCAACGCGGTGGGCGGCGGTGGCGGCGGGCTCGACACGATCGGCACGTTCACCGACACGACGCTCGCATCGGTCGAAGGGGTGGCCGTGGACCAGCAGGGCAACCTCTACGTGTCCGGCACCGCGATCATCAACGTTCCGGATCCGTTCGACGAGCGCTTCCACACCCGCACGTTCTTCCACCGCATCTATCGCTACCGCCGCGGACCGCGCTACCCGGGCGTCGTGCCGGGGGATCCCAACATGCCCGGCGCCCTTTGGCACCGCGACACGACCTGGGTGGTCGAGGAAGGGGAAGGCAGCGGCTACATCCAGGACGCCCGCGGACTGCTGTGGCGCGCGACCGATGCGAGTCACGGCTTGTACGCCGCGGACGCCGCGAGCGGGCGCATCGAGCTGCTGAGTGACGCGCTCAAGAACTCGGCCCTGCTCCAGATCAACGACGACGGCCACGGCAACTCGATGATCGGCACCCTGGACGTGTTCGCGGACCAGCTCGGCAACATCTACGGCACCGATACCGGACACGCGCACGTGCTGCGGTTCGACGCGCAGGGTGCGTTCGTCCAGCAGGTCGACAGCGATCCGGCCGGCCCGGTGCTGCAGCGTCCGGTCGCGGTCGCCGCCGACAGCGAGATGGTGTTCGTCGGCGATGCGGGCCTCGGCAAGGTGATCCGCTACCGGAGGACCAACTGATGCGCCCCGCGCGCCCTTCCTGTCCGCGTGCCCGGCGCGCGGCGATCGCGGGCGTTCACGCGCTCGCGCTGCTGCTGCTGGTGGCCGCGCCGGTACGCGCCGCGGGACGTGACCACGCGAACGCGCCGGCGCCGCTGCGCTCGGAGCAGGTGCTCGCCGACTCGGTGCGTTTCGCGCTGCACGTCACCGATGCGAACCAGGTCGGGATCACGCTCACCAACTACGGATTCCTCGGCAACAACTTCATCTCGCGCCTGCCGTCGCTCGAGTATCCGCTCGGCACCGGCTACGAGCACCTGGTGCGCGGCGGATTGTGGATCGGCGCCCAGGCGGTCGACGACCTCGGGCAGTTCACCAGCGTCGTGACCGGCGCGGTGGACGGCAGCCAGGGCAGCGCGAGCCAAGGCGCGACCGAGTTCACGCCGGCGTCGACCGAACTCAAGATCCGCTCCACGCTGCAGAACGACCAGCACTACAGCCCGCTCGCGGTCAGCGAGCAGGACGTGATCGGCCTCTACAGCGACATCCCGTCCAAGCGCGTCAATTCCGAGGGGCATCGCTCCATGGGATTGCTGGTGCGCCAGTCGAACTACATGTGGTCGTTCTCGGATTATGCGCACATCGTGATCATGCATTTCGAGATCACCAACCTGAAGCTGCCGGTCCAGAACGCATGGGTCGGCGTCTACGGCGAGTTCGCGAGCGGGCCCAAGAACGCCTATAGCGTCTGGCCGCCGAGCAGCACCGGCAGCACGCTGGGCGGCTGGTTCAACAAGAAGTACATCGCGTACGACGACTCGCTGCGCCTGTTCCGCGAGCACTACTGCCAGGCGCAGCCCTATCCCAGCAACTGTGCGCTGGAGGTCACGCCGTACTGGATCGGCCTCAAGCTGCTCGGCGTGCATCCGGGGAACATCGCCGACACCACCGACAAGAAGATCACGTTCGCAGCCTGGTCGTGGAGCCCGGGCAGCACACTGCGCGACGAGGACGTCGAGAAGTACGCGATCATGAGCGCCGGCACCATCATCCCCACCACCGGTGACACACTGTCGCCAGGCACGGGCGACCCGGTGAGCCTGCTCGCGGTCGGCCCGTTCCCCCTGATCAACACCAACCAGACGGTGAGCGTCGACTTCGCCATCGTGGGTGGGCAGGAAGTCGCGGACATCCAGGAGCACTCGCGCTTCGCGCAGCGCGCGTTCGACCGCAACTACATCGTGCCGGTGCCGCCGCCGTCGCCGCGCGTGCACGTGGTCGCCCGATCCGGCGCGATGGACGTGTACTGGGACGACTCCCCCGAGCATGCGATCGATCCGACCAGCCCGGTGCCGCTCGACTTCGAGGGTTATCGGGTGTACATCGGCGAGGACCGCACCAACCTGCATCGCGTCCAGCAGTTCGACCTCTCGTCCGCCCCGCACGACACGACCGGCTTCAACACCGGGCTGAGCGTGGTCAAGCTCGCGACCCCTGCGGTATTCGACGGCGTGACCTATCAGTACAAGTACACGATCTCGTCGCTGCGCAACGGCTTCAAGTATTACACCGCGGTGACCGCATACGACCTCGGAAACAGCGAGATCGAATCGCTCGAGAGCGGCATCACCCAGAACAAGACGCTCGCGATTCCCGCGCCCGCGCCCGGCGAGAAGGGCAAGGTGGTCGTGTTTCCCAATCCCTATCGGGTGGAAGCCCGCTGGGACCAGAACGGCCTGGTGCGCGACCACTATCTATGGTTCGCGAACCTGCCGCAGCGATGCAAGATCCGCATCTACACGCTGTCCGGCGATCTGGTGTTCGAGTCGGCGTTCGACGGTGCGACCTATCGCGGCCAGGGCACGCGCGGGATCTACGATCCCAACCGAGAACTGGACGTGAATGCTCCGACCCTGTCGGGCAGCGAGTTCGGCTGGAACTTGATCACCAAGGAAGGGCAGGCGGCCGCGACCGGGCTCTATCTCTACTCGGTCGAGGACCTGACCGGCGGCAGCAAGAAGGCCGAAGTGGGGCGCTTCGTGATCGTGAAATCGGATCGCGAGGGCTTCTGATGCGCGCGCGCCGAGCCCTGGCCTTCGCTTCGATCGCGGCACTGGTGGTGATTGCTGCGTGCTCGCCGCGCAAGACGCTGGTGCCCAAGACGGCCCCCGAGACGACCGTGTTCGTGCAGGGCGCGGTGGACACCGTCAACAGCCTCGTGCACCTCTACTGGTTCGGGTCCGACGCGGATGGATTCGTCGTCGCTTACGAGGTGCGGTTCCTGAACGGCGCCAACAGCGCGGACACCGCATGGATCCGCACTACGCGCCTCGATTCGCTGTTCTCGATCGCGACCCCGACCGGGTACGCCGCGCCGACGTTCGAAGTGCGCGCGATCGACAACGACGGCCTCATCGATCAGACGCCGGCGCGCGAGGACTTCAAGTTCTCGAATCAGCCGCCGACGGTCGCGATCAAATCGTACCCGAACCTGGCGGATACCACTTACGCGTCGCTCACGCTGTCGTGGACGGGGGTGGACCCCGATGGCAACTCGAACTTGTTGCATTACCGCGTGTGGCTCGACGACAGCACCAATGCGCACGAGGTGAGCGGCACCACGTTCACCATTCCGAGCGCGGACTTCATGCAGGCGGGAACGGTGGTGGGTGGAGTGCGCACCGTACACGTGCAGGCGATCGACAGCGGCGGCTATGCCGGCACGGTCGCGTCGCGGCAATGGAACGTGCGGCCGACCACGCCCGGCGGCCCTCCCAAGCTGCTGATCATCGACGATGTCGCATCGAACGATCCGCTCAACTTCCGCACCGACACATTGTTCGTCAACGCCGCCGCCCGCACGCTGCCCGCCCAGAGCTGGAGCATCCTGCGGCTCGAGACAACCCAGCCGTTCCGCTCCAATGCCGACGTCGCACAGACCATCGGTCTCTATGACGCTGCGATCTGGTACCGGGGCGAGCAGAACAACTTCGGCACGAACCTCAGCAACCTGCAGGATGGAATCGGGGCGGCCATCGACGCCGGGCACAGCGTTCTGATCGAGGGACTCAACCTGGTGGGCGGTCCGAGCAGTTCCGGTCCGTTGCGCGCCGACTTCGTCGCGCGATACTTCGACACCGACTTCATGTTCAAGAACTTCCAAAGCGGAGATGTGGACTCCTCCTTGTCGTGGGGGGCCGGAACCGGCGCGATCTTCCGCACCGGCGCGGCACTCCCCGGCGGTCCCGACAGCCTGCGCATTGCCAAGATCACGGCAGGCATGCGCGGCTTCGCGGTCCACGACACGCAAGAAGTTCTGCTCTGGGCCCGCGCGGGAACGCTGAGCCAGACGAGTGGTTACGACATTCCGGTGGGGTTGCTCGTGCCCCATCCTTCGGGTGCCAAGGCCGGAATCATCACGGTTCCGCTGGTGCTCACCTCGCAGTCGAGCTTATCCTTCCCTCAACGAGCTTCAGCATTTCTAAACAAAGTTCTCCCCCTGCTGGTGCACTGAGTCGCCTGACCGCCTCGTCATTCGTCCGACACAACCGTTTTCGGACAATTGCCTTGGGGCCTCTCATTTCCCGCTGTTAGAATCCGATCAGAGATCCATCCACGTCCACGCCCCATTCCAGTCCCGAGAGGAAACTCCAAGCCATTCAATGAGTTAAGTCGTTTTTCTTTTCGCAGTACGAATTCACCTACCCTCTGAGGATCCACCATGCGCAAGACTGCCTCCATTTTGTTCGGGGCGATGATGTTGCTCGGCTGCGCAACACTCGCGGGCGCCGCGAGCCGGTTTCCGAACGGCACATGTCCGGACTCGGTGACGATCGTCCAGATCCAGAATCCTGCTGCCACCTGCCATCCCGCCGTGCTCGACACCGTCGATGGCGTGGGGGGAATCATCACTGGGTTCGACGCGGCGCCGAGCGCCTACGGATTCTATATTCAGAACCGTGGCGTCTCCGCGTGGGCCGGCATCGACGTCTTCACTGGGGCCACCAACTACAACGCGGGGCCCTTCAGCCTCGCGGTGGGCGACAGCGTCGTGGTCTACGGCCGGACGCAGGAATTCCAGTCCACCGACGGCGAGAGCGAAATCGAAGGCCCCGACGGCACCCAGGCCTCGAATGACATCGTCATTCGCAAGGTGAGCTCGGGTAACAGCCTTCCGGCCTTCACCCTCGGCACGGTATCCACCTTCAAGCACGTACCGACCGCGTTGTCTCCGGGCGTGGCCGCGCAGGAGCAGTACGAGGGTATGCTAGTGCGTGTCACGAACGTCCCGCTGATCGTTCGCCGCGTGAACGCCACCAGCACCGACGGATTGTTCACCGGTAGCTTCATCGCCTATCCCAAGACCGGCGGAACCCCGGGCGATTCGGTGATGATCGACATGGCGACGCTCCAGGACGCCGCGGGTGCGGTGCCCGCCGTCGGGACGCAGATCAACTTCCTGCAGGGCATCGTCAACCAGCACGTCACCGAAGGTAAGAGCACCTACCGCATCCAGACCCGCACCTCGAGCGACATCATCACCGCGGCGCCGCCGCAGCTGCTGGACGCGTATCCGATCGACACCAACATGATCCGCGTCCTGTTCGATCGCGCGGTGACCGCTTCGAGCGCGACCAACGCTTCGAATTATTCGCTGACCACGCTGCGCGACGTGCTGGGCGCCGTGCAGACGACGCCCACCGAAGTGCGGCTCACGATCGACGCCTCCACACCTTACGCCGACGGTGAGACCGAAGGGCTGACGGTGGTGGGCGTGGTCTCCAGCGCGACGCCGGACACGATGAAGACCCCCGACAACGACACGTTCGTCGGCGGTATCGTCACCCCGGCCATCGTGCAGGAACCGGATCCCGCATTCCTCAGCGGCTCGTGCGAGGACCGTTCGCGGTTCGCAGGCACGGGAACCGCTCCGGGCGGCTTGACCGCGTCGGTGCGTGGCGTCGCCATCGCGAAATACGGCACCACCTACTACCTCGAGGGGCTCGCCGGCGGTCCGCGCAACGGACTCGCGATCTTCGCGCCGACGGCGCCGCTCACGATCGGACATCAGTACGTCGTGGTGGGACAGATCCAGGAGTTCGGAACCGGTCCGCAGAACGGACGCGAGACCGAGCTGGTGAGCACGGCCTACATCGCGGACGAAGGCGCGGCCGCGACTCCGGCGCCGCAGGTGGTGGGGATCTCGGCGCTGCAGGACACGACCTGCGACAACGGCCAGAACCGGACGACCGGCGAGGATTACGAAGGCGTGCTGGTGAAGGTCGTGAACGCGCGTGTCACCGAGCAGCGTAACGACGGGCAGAGCTTCCTGATCGGCGGCGCCTATCCGGACACGATCCTGGTGTCGAACTCGAACAGCTCGTACAGCACCACGCCGGACTCGGCGAGCCGGGTGAATATCACCGGCGTCCTGACTTCCAACAGTCTGGCGGCTTATCCGGCAACCCGATACCGCATCCAGCCGCGCAATCAGGCCGACATCGACAGCACCGGAAAGACGACGGATGTCGAGATCGTGCTCCACGACATCAGCTTCGCGGTCGCTCCGAATCCCGCACGTAGCCCGCGCATCACGTTCGGGCTGCCGAAGGACGCGGACGTCGATCTCTCGGTGTTCGACATCGTCGGACGGCGGGTCGCGACGTTGGAACGTGGCCACAAGGTCGCCGGCTCCTACAGCAGATCGTGGGATGGCGTCGACGACCGCGGTCGGCACGTGCGAGCCGGGATGTTCTTCTACCGGCTCCGGGTGGGCGATCAGGTCCGCACCATCCAGGCGATCAAGCTGAACTAGTCGCCTCGGGTTACATCACGAACGGCCGGGACCTCGAGAGGGGTCCCGGCCTTCGTTTTGCCCAGAATCCGGGCGCTCCCTATACTCCGTGCCGCTCGAACTCGGGAGGGTGAGATCGTCACGGAGAACGCATTGCAGCCGCGCACGGTGGCCGAATCGGCGACCGAGACCAGCGAGCTGGTGCTGCCCCACCACGCCAACGTGCACGGCACGGTGCTGGGCGGCACGGTCATGCATTGGATCGACCTGGCGGCGGCGGTCACGGCCAATCGTCACTGCCGCCGTCCGGTGGTGACGGCGGCGATCGACGAGATGTCGTTCCAGGCGCCGATCCTGGTGGGTCAGCTCGCGCTGCTCCACGCGCGGATCACGCTGGTCGACAAGAGCAGCATGGAGATCAAGGTCGACGTGGATTCGGAGGACCTGCTGACCGGCGAGCGCCGCCATACCAGCACCGCGTTCGTGACGTTCGTCGCGATCGATCCGATCACCCGCCGCCCGATCGCGGTGCCGCCGCTCGCGCTGCGTACCGACGAGGAGCGCGCCGAGCACGCGCGCGCCGTCGCGCGCCGGCGCATCCGTCTGGAGCATCGTCAGTCGCACAAGTCCGGGAACCGATAGTCCGCGGCGCCCGCGGGCGCCGTTCACGAAGTTCGCCCGCGTGTGCGGGACGCAGAACCAGGAGGGTGTCATGCCGGTTTCGATCGTGGTGCCGCAGCTCGGCGAGAGCGTCGCCGAAGGCACGGTTTCCAAGTGGCTCAAGGCGGTCGGTGACCGCGTGCGCAAGGAGGAGCCGCTGGTCGAGATCCAGACCGACAAGATCAACGTCGAGATCCCGTCGCCCGCGGAAGGCACGCTGCAGTCGATCGTGGTGAACGAGGGAACCACCGTGCTGGTCGGAACCGAGATCGGCGTGCTGGCCGCCGCCGGTGAGGCCGCCGGCGCAGCGCCAGCGCCGGCGGCTGCACCTGCGGCTACCGCGACCACCGCGCCCCCGGCGCCCGCGCGCACTGCAGCGCCGGCGCCTGCGCCCGTCGCC
>JADMIO011398698.1_pt1 | contig 15098 bp, 5 predicted proteins | sample 8958161 | NCBI WGS metagenome assembly JADMIO01 (sample SAMN16585339, study PRJNA669376) | soil metagenome | isolation source: Crop rotation soil | place: USA: Cullars Rotation, Alabama | collected 2011 | reverse complement strand
CGAACGCAACGGAGCCGCGGATCGTTGGCGAGCCGAAAAATCCGACGCCTTCAAAGCCCTCGAACGGCTGCGCGAAGCTGGCGAGCAATTCGACACGGTGGTGCTCGATCCGCCGAAGCTGACTCGCACGCGAGCCGCGCTGCCGCAGGCTCTGCGAGCCTATCACAGCCTCAATCAATTGGCCGTGTCGGTTCTGAAGCCGGGAGGATTGCTGGTGACGTGTAGTTGTTCGGGGCTCGTGTCGCACGATGACTTCGAGCAGATGCTCGCCGATGTCGCGATTCAATCGGGGCGTGACCTGCGCATCCTGGAAGCTCGTGGTGCCGCGCCGGATCATCCGGTGTCACCGTTCTGTCCAGAGAACGAGTACCTCAAGTGCTATTTCTGTTTTGTGGCGTGAAATACGCGGCGAGAAACGCCGATGCCTTGTTGCTTGTCGGACTGGATGACGTTGAAGTACAGGCGATCGGCTCGTGGCGACAAGCCCAAACCGCTGCCGTTGAAGGTGGACAGTCCAGGGACAACGAGCGGTTGCGCGGGACCGAACGGTTCACGCAGCGAGGGACGAGTCGCTTGCCAATACGAGAAGCCGTTGGCGATGCGATGAAACAACAGCGTGCAGCCATCGGATGACATCGCGGCACCTCCTTCGTTTTCCGACGAGTTGATTGTCGGGCCGAGATTCTTGGCAGTGCCGAACGATTCATCGCGAGACGCACGACGGCAGACCCACAGATCGGTACCGCGGTGCTCGTTACTGCGGTCGGAATGGAAGAACAATTCCAGGCCATCCGGCGAAAGTTCCGGTTCCCATTCGCTGCGGTTTGAATTCACGCCAAGTCCGGCAGAAACGGGAGTTGTCCAGGAGGCGTCGCCACTTGAGCGCGTGCTGAGCCAAATCTCTGCATTGCCACCATCACGCGCATTGGAGCGGCAAAACGCCATCAGCAATCCATCGGCGGATAACGTCACATCGCTGAGGCTGGCATCGAGATCAGAGTCATTCACGGAGGACTCCACGCGCACTGCGTGCCCAAATGGTTCGTCGACGGTGTGCCGCCAAGCGTGCCAAAGCAGCAGCCGGCCGGTGTTCTTTGGCCGGCCTTCACAAGCGTGAAACCACAGCGACAAATTGTCCGCAGCGATGTGCGGCCCAGAGATTGCCCACCCGACATCGGCACCGCGATCAAGCAATTCGATCGCCGACCATTCGTAGTCGGGCGACGCCAGCAACTCCGCGATCGTGGGTTCACGGCCGACGCGCCGCCAAACCGCCGGCCCCTTGATTCGGCCATCATGACCGTGGCCGGAAGAATCCTTGAGCGCGTTGCCCGATCCCTCGTCGCAGCGAAACAGAGCCAGCGTGTGAGCGTCCGGCTCGAAGCGTTTCTGCGGCGTGAAGTCCTGCTCGTAGCGAGCCACGGAGGAGATGTGGATTTCGTCCATCCAACCGGTGAAGAGATTCCCGATTTGGAACAGTTTCAGTGGAGTGAGCGGTTGACCGGATTCGTCGCCGCGGCTCGCCAATTGGCCGTTCACGAATAGCCGCATCTCCCGGTTTGCTCGGACGACCGCGACATGGGATCGTTGGTTGCGTTCGATCGGCTGGCTGGCGACATGCCGGAAGCCGTCAGCGAGCGACAATCCAAACGCCCAGCCGCCGCTGGTGTCGTCGAGAAACAAGCTGCTGGCTTGAGCTTGGCCAAAGACATGGATTGGTCTCTTGATTTCGGGCACCGCCGGAGTCACCCAGGCTTCTTGTGTGTGTGGTCCCATGGGGCCGAGCTTCAGAGACGGCACTTCGATGAGTGTGGCTGGCACAAACTGCAATTCGTAGCTTTCCGCGATCAACGGACGAGGCAGTGATTTCTTGATGCGGCGAATCATCCACAAATCCGCGTCGCCATGTCCGCCAGGACGCTGAGAATCGAAGATCAGCGTCGAGCGATCCGCGACCGTGACCGCTCCGATTTGGCCGAGCGATAATCCGGGGAACAACTCGACGGGATTGCCGAAGTCGGATTGCACATCCGGACGTGAGCAGACCATGACATGATTCGTTCGGTCCGCGGCCGTCCTCGTGAACATCAACACGCGGCCGTCACCCACTGGACGCGGGAAGAAATCATACTGCTGCGGATGATTGACCGGCCCCGGAAGCGGCTTCGGATCTCGGAACGGTTCATCGAGCCGGCTGCGAGTGGCCGTCCACAAGTCCGTCGTTCCGTTCACGCGATTGGTCGCGCGATTGGTCACAAACCAGAGCGTCAGGCCATCGGAGCTAAAACAAGGGCCGGCATCTTCGAGGGACGAATTGATGTCGGCCCCGATCTCCAGCGGTCCCTTGAATGGCTTGTCGATCGCCGGCCTCCGGAACATCCACAGATCTAATTCACCGTTTGGTGCAGGATGTCTCGAACTCATGATCAGAGTCAGTCCATCGTCCGACAAAAACGGCGACATCTTGCGATGCCCCTGATTCACCGACAGTGACAATCGTTCCGGAGGACCGAACGGCTGATCGACTCCAGCCCGCGTGCTCAGCCAAATGTCGTTGTTGTCTCGCATAAAGACCAACGCTCGCCCTGCGTGCCCGACGAAAGGATGCTCTTCGGAACTCGTCGAGTTCACGACCGCGCCCAAATTGATCGGCTCGGACCATTCGTATTGGTCGTCGATCAATCGCAACTCCATCGGCGTTTCATCGCGATCCACCACGTCGCGAACCGGTGAGGCCGTCACGGATTTTTGTTTGGGCACACGGCGCGATTGCCAAAGTTCATCTTGGGAATTGAGCGCGCGGCTGAAGATCAAAGTTTGACCATCGGCGGAGAGCGACATCCCTTTAGCGACTTGATTACGGCGGTTCAATCTCGGTCCCAGATTCAAAGGCGGTGACCAGGACGATTGCGCATCCGCTCGCACCGACATCCAGAAATCCGACTTTCCGATCGACGCTGCGCGATCGGAGACGAACAGCAACACTCGACCGTCGCTCGAAATTTTCGGCTGATACTCACCAGCCTGCGAATTGACCGGCAGCCCTAACGGCTGCGGCCTGCCGAATGGTTTGCCGAGTGCCGGCCGGGTCGCCATCCACAGGTCCATATCCCCCGCGCCTCCCGGCCGGTCAGACGCGAAGAACAGGGTCAGCCCATCGCGTGACAGACACGGCCCCCACTCGCGGTCGGACGAATTGACTTCCAGACCTATCGGCCGCGGCTCTGTCCAATCCTCCGTCGTCGCCCGACGAGTGCAGAACCAAATGTCATCCTTCCCTGCGGCGTCGGGATGCTCGATCGGCGAATCGAAGAATAATGTCATCCCGTCCGCACTGAGGTGCGGCGCACTCTCGACGCCCCAAGTGTTGATCTTCGGCCCAAGATTTTCGGGAACTTGCCACGGTGCGTCGAGCGCGGAACGAGTCGTCTGCCACAAATCGACTTCGCCATTGCCGCCGGCTCGACGCGATGCGAAGACCAAAGTCAGCCCATCGCTGGACAAGCTCGGCAAGAAGTCCGCTTGCCCAGAATTCACAGGCGGTGGCAACCTCTCCGGCTCCGTCCATTCCCAATCGGCCGACGTGAGAATCTCGAATGCCTTCGATGTCTGCTCCGCGAGCGGCGAGGCGACCGGGCGGGTGTCGGAATTGCTGACCTGGTCCCCGGGCTTTGAGCGAATGATGAACACTGCGGTGAGTACGATCAGCAAGACTGCCACGCCAGCGACGAGTCCTCGACGGCGAACTGGTTGACCGGTCAATTTGATCGTCGTTCCGGTCGCCAAAAGAGCTTGTGAGTCTGCCAGTAGAATTGGCGTCGTCGTTGCCGTTTTCCCGGCGTCGTTCAGCGAGCGCAGATTCGCCCCTTGCGCGAGCGGCGCGAGCGCTTCGGCAACCGCACTCGCGGATTGATAACGCCGAGCCGGTTGCTTGTCCGTCATGAGATGCAGGATTTCGATGACCCGCAGCGGGACATCGGGACGAATCTGCGCCAGCGATGGCAATGGCTCTTCAACGTGGGCCATGACTTTCTGAGCGATGCTGGCATGGCTGGCGTCGCCATACGGTGCTCGGCCAACCAACAGAGTGAACAGCGTGCAGCCCAAGCTATAGATGTCGGCTCGATGATCGACATTGCCGCCTCGCCGCGCTTGTTCCGGTGCGATGTAATCCAGCGTGCCGACCACTTGACTCTCGTGCGTCAGTTCGTGGGATTCAGATTGCAGCCGAGCCAGTCCCAGATCGAGGACTTTGACGGTCGGTGCCATCGTACGCACCGACAGCGCCGCCGGCGGTTCGGCCGAATCATTCAACGCCGCGAGCTGATCATGGAGTTGCAACGACGATCGCGACACCGACACCGTCTTGGCTTCTGCGGACTTGCCGTCGCCTTCGAACACCATCGTTTCCATCGCGTTGTGAATCATTGAGTCCGTGTCTGGCAGTGCCGGTCGGTCGGTCGTGGGCAAAGCGGGTTGGCTGGTGTCAGTCGTTGGCGGTCGAATCTGCGAAGAGGTCATTGACTGCGGTAGCGGTGAAGCCGTCGCAGCGGCGGTCGCAGGCGAAGAGGCCGCCGCCCGGTTCATGCCAACACCGGCGATCATCAAGTTGGACGGCTTCACGTCGCGATGCACCAGTCCGTGCCGATGGGCGCAATCCAGTCCGAGCGCCGCTTGGCGGATAATCTCGCACGCCTCGCGCACGGGCAGTGGGCCGCGGCGTTTCACCAGCAGATCCAGCGTCACGCCATCGACGAATTCCATCACCAAAAAATTGCAGCCCTGATAGTCACCGGCATCGTGAGCACGCACGATGTTGGGGTGCTCCAGCTTTCCGACCGATTTCATCTCGCGCTGAAACCGTGAGATCATCTCCGACGACGACGTCTTGTCCGGCGTGAGCACCTTGAACGCGACGGTCCGTTCCAGGCGCGTGTGCAGAGCCCTGTAGACCGCGCCCATGCCTCCTTCGCCGATCTTCGATTGATACAGGTAGTCGCGGAATCGGCCGACGGCGTCGAACGGCTTGGGGAACACCTGCGTCAGATGCTTCTCGGCGGCGGCTTCGCGAGCCATTCGACTGATGGCTTGCTCATACGCACGTTCGATAAGGCTCGTATCCGGGAAACGCTGCAAGTAGTCGTCGACGGGGACCGGAAGATTCGCCCGCAAGCGTTCTTCCATCTCGACGATCAGCAAGCGGCGCAGCAATTCCGGACGAGCCTCTTCGACAAAGCTCAGCAGACGTTCCTCGATGCCTGGCCCCATGTCGCTCATCAGGTCCACGCGAAATCGGAGTGCCTCGACGTCGATCTCCGAGTAGGTCCGCGCGCCAGACGGAGCCGCGCCGCCCGCCCCCTTGGCTGGCAGAACAATGGTCCCTTCCGAGTTGTGTGAGTCGGGTGTCAGGCGTTGAGCGATCGCGTCCGCCTGCGCCAGTTGCCGCACGAACGGATCGTCGGTGATGGCGGCTTGCTCCAGTGAGTGTTGGCACTCAAAGCAGTCCGCCAGGTGCTCTTCGATGGCAGTCACCTCGGACAAGCTCAACGTGCCGAGCACGAAAGCATGTAATTGCTCGGCAGAGGGATGCTCGGCTTGCGGTGAAGTCATCCTGTCACCATCACGGGCCAGTCAGAGAAGCGCGCTTTCCTATCTAATCAAACTGCGCGACGCTGTCGAATTGGACGCGAGTTTTTTGGAATTCCATAGATCAACGAGACTTTCCAATTCGTTGGGTGGGTCGAGTCATCGAGACCCACCACGCACGTCCGCCGATCTGGAGGATCTCGTACCCTGATTCACCCGACAGCCTACTCGCCCAGCAATTCGCCCGCTTCGTCGCGGAGGCGTCGCAACACGCGGGCGCGAGCACCGTACACGGCGGCGACGGTCATGCCCAATTCGCGAGCGATCGCGTCGGCTTTGCGTTTCTCGAACGTCAACAGGCGGAAGGCTTGGACCGTGCGTGGCTCGAACTCCACTTCCAGCCGAGCCAGCAGTTGCACCAGCACATGGTCGTCATGCAGCCGGTTCCACTCGGCGGTCAGCGGGCTGTTGGCGTCCTCCAGATTCTGGATCAACCGCAAGAACGTGCTGCCGCCGACCGGTTCGGCCCGCAAGCGTCCGTTGCGCAGGTACTCCAGCGACCGCAGCACGGTGATGTTTCGTAACCAAGTTCGGAACGAACCGGCTCGTCCTGCGTGCTCGAATTCTGGCAGCTTTTGAACGACGACCGTCAGGATATCCTGACCCAAATCCTCGACGTCCCGTTGGTCCACGCCGTGTTGACGCAGCCACGCTCGGATCATCGGGCCATACAGGTTGACCAAGTGCCGCCATGAGTCTCCATCGCGCTCGCGCAGGCGATGCAGCAGGCTCAGGCTGGTCTGTTGCGGCGTGTGAGTCATGTTCAGAGCATCGTGTTTGGCCTAAGAATCGTGGGGAAACTCTCCAGCGTCGTGCCTCGCTTCGCAAGGCTAGTTCCGGTGGCAGGCTTCAAAAGTTGTGCTGCTGGGGCGCCCGGATCAGACCGGTTGCGCAGACCATCAAATTCACCAGCCGTGAGGCGGCGGACGCCGGCCATCGCACGTTCGGTGCGACCCGAATCCATGGTCCGCCGCGACGGATGCTAACGGCCACGTTCGGCGAGCCGAGTCCATTCGCAGAAATCTTTCAAAGACGAATCCAATCGCGTTGGCTTGCGCAGTTTCTCTCATAGCGAGAATTTCTCCGTCCCAGTTTCCGTTTCGAGACGGGCAAGAGTGCCCGTCCTCCCAAGGAGACTGGATGAGCTTTGCGAGAGCACTCGTGTGGGCATCCCGTTTCACACCTCGCTGACGTTTCCGGTTCGTTATCCACATCCCACGAGAAAGAGGATTCCTCATGCGTTGGAACAACTGGCTCAAGACGTTCAAGAGGCCCCTCGCGAATCACCGGAGGAATCGGCGGCAGAGCACTCGCTGGGAGGGGTGGGTTGCCCGGGACGTTCGGCCGTTGATGGAGCAGTTGGAAGATCGGGTGTTGTTGAGCGTCCAGACGTATCACTTTGATGCGACAGTGACGAGCACAGGCGGTTTCTTCTTCGGCGACTCGGTGGCGGACATCGCGGTGGGGGACGTCTTTCATGTGGAGTATTCCTTCGACGACGCACAGACCGACGAACAGGCGATTACCAGTTTCGGGGATTTTCCGAATGCGGCGCAGTCGCTCAAGATCGGACCTGACGATGTCAACGCCGGTTCGTGGGCGGGTGCGCCAACCGGAGTGACCATCGGCGGCCAAAGCGTCTATACCAGCAATCCAGGCACGTTCACCTTCGCGCCGCAGAGTCTAAGCGGGACGCCCACAGTGAACGTCACGGGGGGGATTTCGCCTGGCCCGGCCTCACTCTCGCAAGTCCATTTCGAAACTCAGGTGCCGGTGCATGACACCGGCGCGGGCCAAACGCTGCTGGAGCAGATCGGCAACCCAATCGCGCCGACAGGATTCGGCAGCTCGTCCTTCACCTTTGGATTCACGGACGTCGGCTTCACGTTCTCGGACTTCGCGGCCGGGCCGCATCCGCGTTTGCCTTCAGACTCCACCGGCCCCACGATGGATTTCGGCGATGCGCCATTTACTGTATTGAGTGAAGGTATTGGCGGGCCATCGATTCGATTTCAAGATGAGAACGTCGACTCTGGCGAGGTAGCCGCCAATCTGTTCGACGACAATCCCAACACTAAATGGTTGGATTTTGCTCTGGATGAAGGGACGCGCGCCAGTTTTGTGGAATTTGAAACAGCCGGGGATGCGCGGTATGTCCTGTCTTCGTACACGCTCACTTCGGCCAATGACGAGCCCGCGCGTGATCCGCTGAACTTCCGGTTGCTTGCGACGAATGTCACAAATCCATCGTTTCCGGGCGACTACGTCGAACTGGATTCCCAAACCGGCGTCACTTTCGGCGATCGCTTTGAGAAGCAGATCTTCAACATCAGCAATAGCATCGCTTATCACACTTATCGCTTGGTGATCGATCGAGTTGCCGATCCTGAAAATGCGAACTCAGTGCAATTGTCTGGATGGGAGTTGATCGGACTGCCGGAGGGAGAAACAGGAACTCCGGCTAATTTCGCAACGATTTCGACCGCCACCGCCATGCCGGCTCGTGGCATGGGGTATGCCACTCTCGCGGCGCAGGATGGCGCGAGGCATGTGGCCCTTGGCCCGATGCTCGGTGCAGTTCGCGATGCCGAGTTCGATGGCCAGCCCGATGAGTTGGCCTTGGGTGATGATCTAAATGGTGAAGACGATGAGGATGGCGTCATGTTCGCCAGCAATCCGCGCGTCGGACAGCTCAATGCCACGGTCACGGTCAACGTGCAGGGCGCAGACACGCTCGATGGCGCGAAGCTGGATGCCTGGATCGACTTCAATGGCGACGGCAACTGGGGCGGGCCGGGTGAGCAGATTTTCGACAGCGTCGCGGTCACCAACGGCGACAACGCCCTGACGTTCGATGTTCCAAGCTGGGCTCCCGCTGGCAGCACGTTCGCACGCTTCCGTCTCAGCACGGTCGGCGGCTTAGGCATCGGCGGTTTGGCGGCGGACGGCGAGGTCGAAGACATCGCCGTCATCATCTCCGGACCGATAGCCGGCGGCGAGTTCCTGCCGGCGGTGGATGTGGGAACGATCGGTGGGCGCGCCTCCAGCGTATTCGCAGCCGACTTGGACAACGATGGCGACAACGACATTGTCAAAGCGCTAAGCGACCAGGGGCAGATCGTCTGGTACGAAACGCACGTCGTTGACGGCGTCGCGGAGTTCGAACCGTATGACGTGACACTGCCCTATGCTATTCCGGGTGCCAGCAGCGTGTTCGTGGCCGACATGGACGGCGACGGCGATTTGGACATCGTCGCCGCTGACTTGGGCAACCACACCACCGCCGCCGCCACGATCTACTTGATTCGCAATCTTGGCGAGGCTGGCGACGCGGCCCTCGGCGAGTTGAGCTTCGACGAGCCGGAAGTCATCACGTTCAACACGGCCAGCAGCGTGTTCATCGCCGACATGGACGCCGACGGCGATCCCGATGTGGTGGCGGCGCTCAGCAACGGCTTCAACACAGGCAGCCTTGTCTGGTACGCGAACGACGGCACCGGGGACTTCAGCGCTCCGTCCAGCGAGCACGCGATTTCTGCGCCGAGTGACAATCTCCAAAACCCGACGAGCGTCTACGCGGCCGACCTGGACCGCGACGGCGACTTGGATATCGTCGCAGCCGATTCCCCGCAAACATTCGTCAACGACTACGACACCGTCAACACCGTTCTATGGTACGAGAACACCGGATCCGACAGCTTCACACAGCGTCTTCTGACGACGTCCACCGGCAGCAGCGTGTTCGTCGCCGACATCGACAGCGACGGCGATCAAGACATTGTCGCCGCACTTGACGTTGAAAACCAAATCGTCTGGTTCGAGAACCAAGGGAACTCTGCTGGAGGAGCAGACCTGTTTCTGACGGACCCGCATGTCGCGATGTCGGACATCCCGCATCCGACCAGCGTCTTCGCCACGGACCTGGACGGCGATGGCGACACCGACATCGTCGCCTCCGACAACCCCACGTATGAAATCAGCACACCAGCCCTCACCGTGTATTGGCTGAAGAACGATGGCAACGAGAGCTTCAGCAGCACGATCCTCACCGAGTCGACCGCGAATAGCGTGTTCGTCGCTGACCTGAACAACGACGGTCGCCTGGACGTCATCGCTGGCACGGACGCATCCGTGCTGTGGATCGAACAGATCGTGCCGCCTCCACCTCCAGCGAACAATGCTCCGACGGTGGCCAATGCCATTCCCAATCAGAACGCGGGTAAGAACGTATCCTTCTCATTCACGTTCAATGCCAACACGTTCAACGACGCCGATGGCGACACGCTGACCTACACGGCCACGAAGTCAGACGGGGACATGCTGCCGAGTTGGCTCAACTTCGATGCCGGCACGCGCACGTTCTCCGGCACACCCGCGAATGGAGACGTCGGCACGCTCTCGATCAAAGTCACCGCCACCGACACCAGCAGCGCATCGGTCAGCGACGAGTTCGACATCGTTGTCGCCAACGCGGCCCAAATCCCGGCGGTGATGATCAGCGCTTTGGACCACCAGAACATGCCGGCTTTCTGGGATTTCTTCCCGGCCAGCATTTCAGACGCGGTCACGTTCCCTTCCGGGCCGGGGACTTTCTCCGGGCCGGGCTTCAGTGCCACCATCGGCAGTGGGGACACCGTGGTGCTGCGATTCGAGGCACCCGCAAACAACAAATTCGTGGTCCACCAACCCGCCGGAGCCAGCGCAGTGACATTCTTTGTCAACGCCTTCTGGCGCACGGGGTCCGGTGATATCACCAGCCCGCCCAACCCGACCCCCACAGTGACGTTTGAGAATCTCACCGGCATCGAGCCCACCAACACCTACAACAACTGCGACATCTCTGACCACGGCAATGCCATCATCTTTGAACGCTACTACGACTCGACCGGCGAGTTCTCCTTCACGGCGTTGCGCGTTGAATTTGTGGTTCCTCCGGGGCTGACCAGCGCGATGCGCACCTACGGCGCAGTGGAGTCCTTCAGTTCACCCTCCTTCGGAGCCAGGGCGACTTTCGCGGACTCTCCCGTAGATCAGCCCGTGATGTCCATCGTTTCAGCCAACTCACCGCCGACGGCCAGTCTGTCGGTGACCACGCACGGAGATGAAACAGGGCCGGTCAACATCGTCTACACCGTGACGCTCAGCAAGACGAACGACACGGGTTCGGCGATCACGTTCGATCTGGATGACCTGGGCACCGGCACGGCGACCTCTGGTTCGGACTACACAGCGATCGCGGCGAACGCTCAGATCAGCGTGGCGGCCGGTGCCAGCACGGGGACGCTGACCGTGCTCGTCACCGATGACGCTCTCTTGGAAGCGACGGAAACGGTGATCGCACAAATCTCCAATCCCAGCAACGGGGCCGTGTCGATTGGCACGGCCGTAGCGACCGCCAACATCACCGACAACGACACGGCCACGGCCGATCTGTCGGTCACCACGCACGGGGACGAGGCCGGGCCTGCGAACATCGTCTATACGGTGACCCTCAGCAAAACGAACGACACGGGATCGGAAATCACCTTCGATCTGGATGACCTCGCCACCGGCACGGCGACTTCCGGTTCGGACTACACAGCAATCGCGGCCAACGCTCAGATCAGCGTGGCTGATGGTGCCAGCACGGGGACGCTGACGGTGCTCGTCAGCGATGACACGCTGCTGGAGGCGATGGAAACGCTGATCGCTCAGATCTCCAATTCCAGCAACTCGGGGGTGACGATCGGCACGGCCTCGGCGACGGCCAACATCACCGACAATGACACGGCAACCGCCAGTCTGTCGACAACCACACATGGGAATGAAGCCGGGCCGGCGAACATCGTCTACACGGTGACGCTGACCAAGACGAACAACACGGGATCGGCGATTACATTCGATCTGGACGATCTGGGGACCGGCACGGCGACGGCCGGCTCGGACTACACGTCGATCGCGGCGAACGCTCAGATCAGCGTGGCGGCCGGTGCCAGCACGGGGACGCTGACGGTGCTCGTCACCGATGACACACTGCCAGAAACGACGGAAACGGTGATCGCGCAGATTTCCAATTCCAGCAACGCGGCTGTGACGGTGGGCACGGCCTCGGCGACCGCCAACATCACGGACAACGACATCACGTACTCGATCAGCACCGGGACGGTGACGGTGACCGAGACCGCTCAAACGGTGACGTTCACGGTCACGCGCAGCGGGGCGACCACGTCGGCCAGCACGGTGGACTTCGCGATCGCGGGGATGGCGGCGAACGGCTCGGACTACAACAGCATCGGCGGGACCGGCGGTGCCACGACAACGACGGGCACCATCAGCTTCGTGATCGGCCAGACCAGCAAGACGATCACGCTCAACATCCTCACCGACACGTTGGCGGAAGGGGACGAGACGATTGTCACCACACTGTCTCATGCGACGGCTCCGGGCACGGCCACAATCAGCACGTCCTCAGCGACCACGACGATCAACGACGATGACCTCGCGTACTCGATCAGCACCAGCGCGGCGACAGTGACCGAGACTGCTCAGACGGTGACGTTCACGGTCTCGCGCAGCGGCTCAACCAACGATGCGGCCAGCACGGTGAACTTCGCGATCGCGGGCACCGCGTCCAATGGCACGGACTACAACAGCATCGGCGGGACTAGCGGTACGACGACAACGACGGGCACGATTAGCTTCGCGGTGGGCCAGATCAGCAAGACAATCACGCTCAACATCCTCACAGACACGTTGGTGGAAGGGGATGAAACGATCCTCACCACGCTGTCCAACGGAACGGCTCCAGGCTCAGCCACAATGAGCACATCCACAGCGAAGACGACCATCACGGATAGCGTGCCACCCACGATTACTCCCAATGTCGGAGGAGGTTTGATCATTCAAGACTCTTCCGGAATCCGAACAGATCGTCTCACGGTTACCTATGACGCGGGGACTAATTCACTGATCTTTGTCGACACTAACAATCCTTTGCCGACGGGAGTGGGCACAGCCATCAACGCCAACACCGTCAGAGTGCCGCTCTCGGCGCTCACGACACAGAAGCTGACGTTCAACTTGGGAGGCGGTAACGACAAGCTCGATATTAGTACGGTGCCGTCGACATTGGCGATCGTGGTCAACGGCGGTGATGGCGACGATACGATTTACGCCAATAACAGCGGCGACACCATCAACACTGGTACCGGCAATGACGTGATCGACGGAGGGATCGGGAACGACACCGTCTTCGGCGGCAGCGGAGCTGACACGATCACCGGCGGCGACGGCGTGGATTCGCTCAGCGGTGATGGGGGTAACGACACGCTGATCGGCGGCAACGACAACGACGCCCTGTTGGGAGGCGATGGCGACGACAGCGTCACTGGCGACGCGGGAGCCGACAACATCAACGGCGGCAATGGCAACGATACGCTCGATGGCGGTTCCGAGAACGACATCATCAAAGGGAGCAGCGGAGATGATGCGATTCTCGGTGGAACGGGTGACGATCAGCTCTACGGCGAGAACGACAAAGACACGATTGCTGGCGGCACCGGGAACGACCTGATCTCAGGCGGCAACGGCGACGATTACTGCGCGGGTCAAGCCGGTATCGACACCGTTTCAGGAGACAGTGGCTCCGACAAAATCGCTGGCGGCAGCGGGACTGGCAAAGACACACTCCCCGGCAACATCTCCGACATGGTCACCGATGTGTCCACGGACATCAGAGAGAGCCTGGTGCTGGTCTTCAACAACACCAAAAAACTGTTTGACATCATGGGTGTGTGAGGCTGTCGTACCGATGTCGCTCAGCCTTTCCAGACTGACGCGGTCAGCGACTTGTGGACGTCCATTGAAGGTGCATACCTCATTGGAGGCGGCAACAGCGAGACGACACTCGACGCTTCAGGATTCTCAGACGGAGTGATACTCGAAGAGGCGCGGGACACGACACGCTGATCGGCGGCCAAGCCTACGTGTTCTTTAGCAAATCCTCCGGCACGTCATGGGCGATACAGGCAACGCAGTCCCCTTGAGCGACCATCGACGGGCCTCGGCAGCCGATGAGCACTCCGGCGGTCGGCGCGATGACCGGCACTGGTTCGCGTTCTGGCCGTTCGATGAAGTGGATCAGTCCGACGACTTCGCCATCGCCGACGTCCTGGCCGAGCGCGACCACGTTTTCATACAGACCGGACTCCGGCGCGAAACGATAGTCGTCCCGATGCAGCGCTTGCACCCAACGAGCCGGCGGAATGCCGCGTTGCTGACGAGTTCTCTTCTCGCCGACAACCGATCCGAAATGAACCAGCACTTCGCGCAGTCCGCTTTGAGTCAGCTTGTGAACTGCGGTTGTGACGGGTTCTCCGCCACCCATCTCGGTCGTGATGACAATCTTGCCTTGTCGCTCCGCCTCGACCGGCAGCAGGCCGGTGCCGGCGATGTCGGCGTAGAGGAAGCAGAGTTCGGAACCCCACGCTTCAGTTCCGGCCAGCATCTGCCGGCGTTGTTCGAGGTCCGGCACCAAGTGCATATGAGCGCACGGCACGAAGTCCATGCTCCGTCCGCCCGTATGAATATCGATGACGATGTTCGCCATCGGAAACAGCACCGTCGTGAGGTAATGAGCCAGCATCTCGGACGGCGTGCCGCTTGGATTTCCTGGGAAGCAGCGGTTGAAATTCTTGCCATCCAGCGGTGACAGCCGAGTCATCGCCTTCGATCCCGGCATCGTCAGACACGGGATCAAGATGAGACGGCCGCGCACGTCGGACTCTTGCAGCTCGCGACAGAGCTTGAGGATCGCGACTTGGCCGGGATACTCGTCGCCATGATTGCCGGCCATCGCAAGAGCGGTGGGGCCGTCAAACTTCGTATCACGCACGCCATCGCCATCAGTGTCCGTGTACCGATCGCCGTTCTGAATCACGGTGATCGGGACCATCAGATTTGCCCAACCGCCGAGGTTGTACGAATACGGAATGCACAGATGCCCGTGTTGCTTGCCCGGCTTGTCGAAGTCCACCGTCGAATGAATTTGCGTGTCCGCCATGAGTGTGCCCCGTCAGAGTTGTCGTGAGTCACTGAACGACTTATTTGTAAGGCCGATCGTGGCAGGCGGAAAGCAGACCGTTCGTGAAAGGAACTTCGGACCTTGGCCTCGGAAGTCGTCATTCACTTTTGCCGTACCTGCGGCTTCGACAAACCCGCGGAGCAAATCGCCGAGGCGGTGAGCCGCGAATTGGGACTGACGGTTGAATGCCGCCCCGGCTTTTGGGGCTGCTTCCGCATCGAGCACGACGGACAAGAACTCTTCAACCGCTGGAAGACTCGCGGCTGGCTCGGACGGTTGGGCTGCGGGCGAACTCCAGCTTCGGCAGAGATCGTCGAGTTGATCAAACAACGGTTGAATCACTCCTGAGCAAGCTCGTCGCAGCTATTTGGCGGATGACTTGGGCTTCGAT
>JADMIO011367261.1_pt1 | contig 15099 bp, 15 predicted proteins | sample 8958161 | NCBI WGS metagenome assembly JADMIO01 (sample SAMN16585339, study PRJNA669376) | soil metagenome | isolation source: Crop rotation soil | place: USA: Cullars Rotation, Alabama | collected 2011 | reverse complement strand
GAGGGGGAGGGTAGGGAGGGGGTTCCGGTGGTAGGGGCAAGGCGTGCCTTGCCCGGCTCCGTCTCTAGGCCTGTCCGTGTCATCCCGAAGAATGAGGGATCGTAGCTGCGGCAAGCTGCCAGGTAGGGCGAAGGTTCGCACAAGTAGGACCTCCCCCTGCTCGGAGGGGGAGGGTAAGGGAGGGCGTTCCGGTGGTAGGGGCAAGGCGTGCCTTGCCCGGATGGACACCTCCATAGATCTCCCTTGCTCGGCATGACAATGCGGGTATTGCGTTTCCTTGCCATCCCGAAGAATGAGGGATCGAAGCTGCGGCAGGCTTCCAGGTAGGGCGAAGGTTCGCACAAGAAGGCCTCCCCCTGCCTCGAGGGGGAGGGTAGGGAGGGGATTCCGGTGGTAGGGGCAAGGCGTGCCTTGCCCGGATGGACACCTCCATGGATCTCCCTTGCTCGGCATGACAACTGTGGCCGCTGCGTGTCGCGCCGCTATACTTGCGGGAGCTTGCCCTTTAAGAATTTCAGCATCTGGCGAGGCCGACTGCCCCATTGGAGGGCGGACGACGTCCGCTACTTCGTCACCTTCCGCCACCGCCGCGACCTCGATGCGCGAGAGATGAACCTGCTGCTCCGTGCGCTTCTCAGGCCCGAGGGTCGCAAGTGGGACCTGATGATCGTGTGCGTGCTGCCGGGCCAGACGGAGCTGATCTTCTCGGTGCGGGAGAAGGCGGCGGGGCAGCCCTACGAGCTGAGCGAGATCATCGAGAAGGCGAAGGCGAAGGTGGGCCGGGAGATTCTCAAGAAGTCGGGCGAGCGCTTCCCGCCCTTCTACGGGGAGAGCTTCGACCGGATCATCCGCGACGAGGCGGAGCTAGAGGAGCGCTGGCAGGCGATCTTCGACTCGCCCGTGGCTCACGAACTGACCGAGGACTCGGAAGAGTGGCCCTCGCTTTGGGTCGCCGACGCGCCCTAAAACGCCAAGAGGCTTTTCGGCGTCATGGTGTATCAGGCCCGATCCTTCTGGGCTCCTTTTTATTACGGCTGACTGACAGCCCCTTTTCCAGGAGAGACATGAAGCGTGCAATTTCAATCATCGCGGCGGTAGCCGCAGTCCTCATCGCCGGATGCGGCGGTAGCGGTGGCAGTGGCGGCGGGGCCAGCCTCAGCAAAGACCAAGTGGCCCAGTTCCTCACCCGCGGCTTTACCGCCATTCAGAGTGGCCACGGCAACGGCGGCGGAGGACTCCGACCGGCCATGGCGAAAGCGACCCATGCCGCCAAGACCGCTCCGAAAGCTCAGGCGAGCAGGGTGGCTGCCCTGGGTTCGGAGGAGTTCGTCTGGTTCGACTCGCAGTTCGAGCTGTACTACGTGGAGTTCATGGAGGGCGATCCGGGCGGCGTTCACGACTGGGGCAAGCACTATTTTGTTGACCAGGAGATGACGCAGCCGGCGGGCGACGAGATCTGGCACTCGGTTTGGGGCACCACTCCGGAGACCGACGACCAGACGATCAATATCACGGCCGGCCCCATGACCGGCTATCACATCGAGACCCATTACACGGCGGCCGGGGACGGCCACCACACCGAGATCGGCACCGGCCACATCCCGGGCGAATTCGACTACGAATACACCCTCACCTCCACCGAGGGCGGGTTGGCCACGATCAAGGAGAAGTACACGTATCCGGACGAGAGCTGGGTCTCGTACGAGAACGTTCCTAACGACGATCAGGGTGGTGCGGGCAACGTCTACACGGTGAAGACCTCGGTGGGCGTGGTGATGTCGCTCAACTTCGGCCCCGAGTACGACGGCACCGGCACCATCACCGGCCCCAGCAGCGTCCTCCCGGCGACGATAGAGTGGGACAACAACGGCACCGGCACGGTGCACTGGCACGACGGCACGACGACGACCTTCGAAAATTGGAGCCTCTTCAGCTAAGAGTTGTCGCCTGACGCTCTGTGGCCCTCCCCGTTCCCGGGGAGGGCCTTTTTTGGCGTTTGATGGAGCGAGGTAATGGAGGTGATAATCCTATCGGCCATCGCTGATCGCTGACCCCTGACCCCTGACCCCTGACCCCTGAACCGTGAACCCTGATTCGGTGTCGCAAACACTAACAAAAGAGGACAACTGCAGCCCGAAAGCTGCGTTAAAATCCTTTTGTCTTTAGGAGAGCGAAATGAAAGTCTTCTCGTACTTTCTCGTCGTTTGCGCGTTGCTACTCGCCGGCTGCGGCGGCTCGGGTGGGTCCGGGTCCGTGCTCAGCAAAGATCAGCTCGCCGCCCTGCTGGGAAGCAGCGTCAACGGGATGGGCAATCTCGCCAGCATTCCCGCCAATCGGTCCAACCGGTCAGTTAAGGTTGGCGCCGTCAAGCACGGCATAAGCCCGAAGTCCAGAGCCGCCAGTCAGATCCACCGCGGCGACCAGGCCCTCTTCGATGATGCGTATGGCCTCTGGTATGTCGAGTTCTCCGATGGGAACACGACGGGCGAGCACACGTGGGGCAAGCACTACTTTGTCGACGAGCAGATGACACAGCCGGCGGGCAGTGATGTCTGGACCTCGAACTGGGACGTGTGGCCGAACACCGACGACGAGGTGTTCAGCCTTACCGAGGGCCCGATGGCGGGCCTGCGGATCGAGGAGCACGACCGCACCAACGAAGACGGCACCGGCTCCAGCTCCGGGCTAGGAAACATCCCGGATGTCTACAGCTACACCTACACGCTTTCCTGGGACGAGGGCGAGCTTGCCCGGATCGATGAGAAGTTCACCAATCCCGACGGCACCTGGACTCGCTATCAGGGGATCCCGAACGACGACGGCGCGGATGACTGGATCATCTCCAACTCGAGCGGCATCACGTTCCACCTGCACTTCACCTGGGACGGATCCGGAACCGGAACCATCACCGGCCCCGGACCGGCGCTGCCGGCGACGCTGGAATGGGACAGCGATCAGGTTGGCGATATCCACTGGGCCGACGGCACGACTACTCACTTCGAAGGCTGGAACTTCTAATCTCTGCGAGTGGGGAAGGGTTCGGATTCAAAGCTCTTCCCCGCCCCGGCAGTTCCAACCAATCTTCGAAAAAGTAGTTGACGAATCCTCATGTGGGGCTCTATAAGTTAGAACCCCACCGAGGCCAAGGTTTCCTAACGAGTGTTGATGGTGTCGCACCCCCTGCGGGGAGTTATCAACAACAACAACACAACGTTCCGGATAGACGACGCTACACGACAACTTCCTACCTTTCAAGCGCCGTAAGAACCGCAATTCTCGTCTCATAGATCGAACCCGCAGGGGCGGCCCCACTGGTAAAATTTGCGCTTGCGCGTTTTATCCGTTACAATGCGGTACTTCGCAACTTCCATGGAGGGAGGTTTATGAACGTATTTCAAATTCAAGGTGGCAACAGACTCCAAGGAGTGGTAGATGTTGCCGGCAGCAAAAACACAGCTCTCGCAATCATGTCCGCGGTCGTGCTCGGTGAGGGCACGTCGATTCTTCACAACGTCCCCAACGTTTCCGACACGCGCATCAAGGCGTCTCTCCTAGAGCGCTTTGGGGCGAAGGTCGAGTGGCAGGGCAACTCGCTCATCGTCGACTGCACCGACATGCGGCAGGGCGATGCGGACGAGGAGATCGTCCGCGCGATCCGCACTTCCTTCTATCTTCTCGGCCCGCTCGTAGCGCGCATCGGCAAGGTCGAGATGCCGGCTCCCGGCGGCTGCAAGATCGGCGCCCGGCCGGTCGATTTTCACCTGAAAGGCCTCGCCCTTCTCGGCGCGAATGTCGAGCTCTCGGGCGGCGTCTACCGTGCCGAGGCAAAGGATTTGCGCGGCGCGGAGATCTACCTCGACTTTCCCAGCGCGGGCGCTACGCAGCACCTGATGACGGCGGCGGCTCTCGCCAAGGGAGCGACCACGATCCAGAACGCGGCGATGGAGCCCGAGGTCGTCACCCTCGCTCAGTTCCTGAATTGCATGGGCGCGCGCATCGAAGGCGCAGGCACCTCGACGATCACGATTCTCGGCGTCGAGAGGCTGAACGGCTGCGAGTTCCGCATCCCCGCCGACCGCATGCAGTCGGCGACCTACCTGCTTGGCGGAGCGATGACTCGCGGCGACGTCACCGTGCGCGGCATCCTTCCTGGAGACCAGACGGCGGTGGTGAACAAGCTGCGTGAGGCCGGCGCCGACGTGGAAGAAGGCGCGGACTGGGTTCGCGCATCGGCTCTGCGACGACTGAAGGCGATCAAGATCAAGACGATGCCGCATCCCGGCTTCCCGACGGACATGCAGCAGCCGATGGCCGCGCTCCTCACCCTTGCGAGCGGGACCAGCATCGTGGAGGAGACGATCTACGAGACTCGGCAGGGCCATGTGTCGGAGCTGAACCGCATGGGTGCGAACATCCGGATCGAGGGCCGCAGCGCGATCATTCAAGGCGTCCGCACCCTGAAAGGCGCGAATGTGGAGGCGAGCGACCTCCGCGCCGGTGCAGCGCTCGTCTTGGCCGGTCTTGCCGCCGAAGGCGAGACGATCGTGCGCAACATCCACTTCATCGACCGAGGTTATGAGAACTTCGAGCAGACTTTGCGGTCCCTCGGAGGCAACATCGACCGCGTGTCCGTTCCTGAGCTCGATCAGACTCTGCAGGAGGGCTAACCTCCGAGTGCCCGCAGCCCCTCTCCATCGGGTTCAGCCATGGAGAGGGGCATGAGGCTTGCTCCCGAGTTGGGGATCGACCTCGGCACCGCTAACATTCTCGTCTATCGCCGGGACAAAGGGCTGGTGCTCAACGAGCCGTCCGTCGTGGCTGTCGCTGTCAACACCGGCAAGGTGCTGAAGGTCGGCAACGAGGCCTACGACATGCTAGGGCGCACACCGGGCAACATCCGCGCGATCCGGCCGCTGAAGGATGGTGTGATCGCCGACTACACGACCACGCTGAAGATGCTGCAGTACATCATCGACAAGACCTGCGGCGTTAGACGGCTCTTCCGACCAACGACGATGATCTGTGTGCCGAGTGGGGTGACCAACGTGGAGCGCCGAGCGGTTCTGCAGGCGGCAAAGGAAGCGGGAGCGGGGATTTCAATGACGATCGAGGAGCCGATGGCGGCGGCGATCGGAGCCGGGCTGCCGGTGGCGGCGCCGGGCGGAAATCTGGTGGTGGATATTGGAGGAGGTACCACCGATATCGCGGTGATCTCGCTCGGGGGGATCGTGGTGTCGAACAGCCTCCGGATTGGGGGCAATAAGTTCGACGAGGCGATCATCCGGCACGTAAGGAACGCGTACAACCTATTGATCGGGGATACGACGGCGGAGGAGATCAAGATCAAGGTCGGCTCGGTGTGGCCTATGGCGCAGGAGATGCGGATGGAGGTGCGCGGGCGCGACCTCGTCACGGGTCTTCCCAACACCGTCGACATCACAAGCGAGGAGATCCGGGAGGCGCTGATGGAGTCTGTATTGCAGATCGCGGAGCGGCTTTATAGGACGCTGGAAGAGACTCCCCCGGAGTTGGCCGCCGACGTGATCGACCGTGGCGTCACCCTCACCGGAGGCGGCGCGCTGCTGCGGGGGATGGACCGGCTTCTGCACAGCAAGACGGACATGCGGGTGAAGGTGGCGGATAACGCGCTAACATGTGTAGCAGTGGGCACTGGCCGCGCGCTCGAGGAACTCGACTCGATCCGCAACAGCGGGGCCGTCACGACGATATAGCCATGCGACTTTTTGCCCTTGTCCTCTTCTGCTGCACCGCCGTAATCGCGGCGGCTCAAGGGGCGCTGGTTACGCAGGCTGAGGGCGCGGCGGTTTTTGCTCGGACCGAACAGGCGATGCGGACGGTTCTGGAGATGAAGGCGCAACTGCCGGCGTTTCCATCGGGAGCCAGCGTGCTTGGGCGCGAACAGATTCTGAAGCGGCTGGATGAGATGGTGATGCTGGCCGAACCCAAGTTCAAGTTTACGCCGCCGAAGGTGCGGTTCATCCCCTCGCTCGTTACCCTGAAGTCCCCGGCGGCGCGGCAACTCGCAGAAAAGCTGGTTGTTCTCGGTTTCGTCGACAAGGCCGGATCGCTCGTCGGCTCCAAGGCGGACGGACTTACGGTGGCGGAGTTCGGAGATGCGATCGGCTACTTCATCACTCGGCTTGCGGAGATGACCCATACCCCCACCCGCAAGTTCAGCCCGTACCTGATGCCTCCCGGTGGCGGTTAGGCGCTATCGCAAGAGCTCGGCGACGGCTGCGTCCAGCATCTCCTCGGTTAGGCGTCCGGTGAAGGTGTTCTGCTGGCTGGGATGATAGCTGCCGACGAGGCGCAGTCCTGATCCAAGGGTTTCTACGCGGCCGTGGCTGAACGGCCGGTTCTTCTCCCCCAGAGCCCGAAGGGTATGGGTCCAAGCAATCGAGCCAAGGCATAGCACGCTTTTCCAGGGACGCATCTCTAGGGTGCGGCGGAGGAATGCCGCGCAGTTCGTGGTTTCGATGGGCAGCGGCTTGTTGTCGGGCGGAGCGCAGTGGGCGGTGGCGGTGATGAGCACGCCCTTCAGGACCAGCCCATCCGCGATGTGATCGGCTTTCGGCATGTTGGCAACGCCTGCCTTGTGCAGAGCCCTGTACAGCCAGTCGCCGCTGCGGTCTCCAGTGAACATCTGGCCGGTACGATTGGCGCCGTGCGCGGCGGGAGCAAGGCCGACGATCAGCCGATCGGCCTCGGGATCGCCGAAGTTGGGCACCGGCTTGCCCCAGTACTCCTGGTCGGCATACGACTTGCGCTTCTCCCGCGCAACCTGCTCCCGCCAAGCGACCAGCCGAGGACAGGCGCGGCAGGCGACGATTTCTTGGTTGAGGAGATCCATTGGTTATTTGGTCGTTCGTTGCTCGTCAGCCGTAGTATAAGTTTGAGCAGGTTGGTACTTCGAAAGATCAAGCAACCAACAGCGACTACAAACAACGAGCAACGCCTGCAATGCCTATCTACGAATACGAACCCGATGATCGCGATTGCCTGATGTGCGATGGTCGAGTCACGGTAATCCAAGGCATCGGGGAAGAGGCGCTCAAGTTCTGTCCGGACTGCGGAATGGAAGTTAAGCGCGTCGTCAGCCGCGCCTCCTTCAAGGTGCAGCGGGACTCCGGCGCGGAGAAGGCGGCGGCCAAGGGCTTTACCACTTGGCGTCGGGCGGAGAAAGGGAAGTGGGAGAAGGTCGCCGGCGAGGGCGTGGATATGATCGTCGGCACCCCGGAAGATATGGCTGCCATCGAGGCGGAGAAAAAGCCGCCGAAGGTCGTCGATCTGGACTGATCGCCGCATCCTTGGGCGAGAGCGATGGGCGACAAGCGATGCCGAGGCTTTCGTGCATCTTGCTCTGCGACGTACACCGCACCCGCGTAGAACCCGAAGCCCAGTTTTCCTTTAGAGTCCCGCGTGGCGATTGCGGCTGAGGATCTCCTTGGTGGCCACCTCGATGAGGCGCATCAGCGCGCAGGCAATGCCGGTCTCCGGCCATGGCGGCTGTGCAACCTCCAGGTGCACGACCAAATCCACGCCCGCCTCGATATGCCGATCCTTCCAGGGCGGCGCCTGACGCAAGATCCGTCTGCCACCGCTCTCGATCAGCACATGGCCAACGCTGTCGCGGTCGAACTTGAACCGCTCCTCGCTGCCGAAGACGACACGACCCGAGTGCGGTATCTCTCGCCACCGGATGGAGACCTCGTCAAGGTTGCTCCGGAAGTCGAACGCGCAGTATCCGGCGTGTTCGACGGTGATCAGGACATGCTCGCAGGCAATGTGCCACACCCGGGGCAGCAGGTCGTGCCAGTGGTCCTTGACTTCCTCGACCGTCACCACCTTTCCCGAGCCAAATTCTGCCGATAGGCGCCTTGTGACCTTATCAATCTTCTTCGGGAGCCACACGACCTCGGGTGCAGGGGGTTCCATCATCAGCTATAAAGACGTCCCTCAAGGGCCAGCATCCTTACCAGTCGGACTACGATACAAAAAAGCCTAAACGATTTCCCATAAAAGTCGGGTCATGCTATAGGAGCGCCTTGTCGGGCGCATGTTGCTTCATTTGAAGGAGAAGAGAAATCATGCATCGTTGGCTTTTCGCCGCGTTTGCCCTGTCATTCGCCGCCACCGCGTCGGCACAAGGGATTCGCGCGCTATTCACCAATGTCCAGTCATCCAGCAGCTCTTTGCTTCCAGGCGGCTCCGGCGTCCGCTATAGCGGGGCTGTCGACAGCTTGAGCGTCAGCCCGAACGGCCAACGCTGGGCGATAGGTGGAGTGGTACCTGGCACCAACGGCTACGCGATCGTCACCGGGCAAGGCAGGTCCATCACCGGCTCCACTCTGGTTACCCAGACTGGCGTAAGCACACAGACTGGTGACGGCGGAACCTGGACGAGGGTCGAACGCTATTTTTCGGTGAACGATAGCGGCCAAGTCGCGTTCAGCGCCACCACCTCGGCCCAAGCCTCTAACGCCAACGAAGCGGTAGCACGATGGACTGCCGGCACGGTCGTTGAGATGGCGAGAGAAGGCGGTTCGGTGCCAAACCGCCCGACCTATATGATCGGCTTTAACAACGACTCGACGATGATCCTCAACAACGGGCAGGTCTTCTTCCGCACGACCGGCACCGACTCGGGACTCAACAAGCATTCGCTGATCCTAACGGATGGGTCGAATCCGGCTCTGCTCGCCGTTATGAACGAAGCCGTAGTGGGTGGTCCCTCCGGCTCCCTCACCATTTCGCAACTCAGCAACGGTCGCGCCTTCATCACGGAGGGCGGCGCGTTGTTCTATAAGACGAGTACCGACAATGGGACCGGCCAAGGCGGCTATATTGGCGGTGGCGCGTATCGCGCCATCGAGGGGCAGCCTTATCCTGGCAGCGGCTTCTCGAACAACATCTCGTTCGTTCACACCGATTTCGGTGAGACGACCATGTCAAGGCTAACCGGGCACTACATGTTTGGCGGCAGCAATTCCGGAACACCACGAATCGACTGGATGTCGCGGGACGGGGTTGTCATCGCGCAGACCGGGCAGTCCATTACACCAGGATCGACCGAGGTCTACACCAACTTCTCCGCGTCAGGCAGCGGCGCCAATACCAATACGTTCCACGCTGGGGCTTCCAACAACCTGGGAGACTATGTTGTTGGGGGATCCACGCGAGTTGGTGGAGTCAACACCTTTGCCTGGGTCCTCAACGGGCAGCAGGTGATCGCACGCGAAGGGGACCAGGTTGATCTAGACGGCGACGGCACTTTGGACGACGCATTCCTGGGACCCGCAACCGGCGGAACGGCTTCCCTTGCTTCCGCCGCTCAACTCACCGACGACCGCACCTTCTACTTCTCCGCCCCATTGCGGAACGCGGCCGGCGCATCACTCGGGCGGGGAATGTTCAGCGTTCAGGCGGTGCCGGAGCCGACGAGCATCGCCGCCTTGGCTCTTGGCGCCGCGGCTCTGCTGCGGCGTCGCAGCCGATAGCAGGTGGAGGAGCCTGGTTCGCCAGGCTCTTTTCTCCCTCATCAGCAGGCTTGTATCACCATTCTCAAACCCCGCATCTTGAAGTTGAAACACCCTGCCAACAATACAGGGAGAGGAGCCCGTCTATAGGTAACCTCTGGGTCTGGCGAAGCGACAGGGAACAAGCGCTCGTCAAATCTTTGCAAGCGTGCCCGGGACTAAGAACCAGGGGGTCCCGGGACACGTAGAAAAGGCAGGCTGAGCCAATCCTTAAACAAGGTGCGGAACAGTCTGGATAGGTGAACAAAAACAATATGTGGCAACGCTTTACAGAACGCGCAAGGAAGGTTGTGTTCTACGCGCAGGAGGAGGCTCAGAAGTTTGGGGAGGGATACGTCTCTACCGAGCATCTTCTGCTGGGCCTGGTCCGCGAAAGCGACAGCGTCGCGGCCCGAGTCCTCGAGAAGCTGGGCGTTAGCCTGAATCGTATTCGCGCCGAGGTCGAAAAGCAGCTTCCGAGAGGAGACGCCCGACCGAGTCAGGATATGACCCTGACGCCGCGCGCCAAGAGAGTCATTGACTTGGCGTACGACGAAGCGCGGAACCTGAACAACAACTACATCGGCACCGAGCACCTGCTGCTTGGCCTCATCCGCGAGGGTGATGGCCTGGCCGGCCGCGTGCTCGCAAAGCTGGGCGTCGAGCTGGAGAAGGCACGACGAGAAGTCATGGCGCTCCAGGACAACGAGACCCAGACCAAGTCGGGTGGCAGCGGCCGAAGCTCGAGCAGCGGCGGCGGCAGCACGAAGACACAGACCCTGGACGAATTCGGACGCGATCTCACGGAGCTCGCACGGGAAGGAAGACTTGATCCCGTAGTGGGCCGCCAAGGCGAGATCGAGCGCGTCATGCAGATCCTCTGCCGGCGCACGAAGAACAATCCCTGCCTCATCGGCGAGCCCGGCGTCGGAAAGACCGCCATCGCCGAGGGCCTCGCCCTTCGCATCGTCAGCGGCGACATCCCCGAGCTCCTCCGCAACAAGCGGATCGTGGCCCTAGACCTCGCCGGCCTCGTGGCCGGTACCAAGTACCGCGGCGAATTCGAAGAGCGGATGAAGAAGGTGATGGAAGAGGTCCGCAAGGCCGAAGGCGCCGTCGTCCTGTTTATCGACGAGCTTCACACGCTGGTCGGAGCGGGCGCCGCCGAAGGTGCGATCGACGCCTCCAACATCATGAAGCCGGCACTCGCTCGCGGTGAGCTGCAGTGCATCGGCGCGACGACTCAGGACGAGTTCCGCAAGTACATCGAGAAGGATGCCGCCCTCGAGCGCAGATTCCAAGCCGTCAAGGTGAAGGAGCCTAGCGAGGAAGAGGCGATCGACATCATGAAGGGCCTGCGTGAGCGCTACGAGGCGCATCACCAGGTTGAGATCACCGACGATGCGATCGTCGCCGCCGTGACCCTCAGCCAGCGCTATATCAGCGATCGCAGCCTGCCCGACAAGGCGATCGACCTCGTTGACGAGGCCGCTTCCCGAGTCCGACTGCAGCAGAGCCTGCCGCCGGACGACGTACGAGCAGACCGCGTCAAGATGAACAAGCTCCGAAGCGAAGTCGAGCATGCGAGCAAGCGCTCGGATGACGAGGCCGTCGCCAAGATGCGCCAAGAGCTGGAGGACCTCGAGAAGAGCGTTCAAGAGCGCGAGGAAGCCTGGAACAACGTCGAGAAGAAGGAGCCGGTGGTCGGTGAGGCGGAAATCGCCAGCATCGTCCAGTCCTGGACAGGCATTCCGGTTACCAAGCTTGTCGAAGCCGAAAGCGCGAAGCTCCTGCGGATGGAGGAAGACCTCCACGAGCGGATCATCGGCCAGCACGACGCCGTCGTTTCGGTGGCGAGAGCCATCCGGCGCGCGCGATCTGGTCTTAAGGATCCGAAGCGTCCGATGGGCAGCTTCATCTTCCTCGGCCCGACGGGTGTTGGAAAGACGGAATTGGCCAAGGCTCTAGCGGCTTACCTGTACGAAAAGGAAAGCAACATGGTTCGGATCGACATGTCCGAATACATGGAGCGATTCGCGGTTTCCCGACTCGTCGGCGCCCCTCCGGGATACGTCGGTTACGATGAGGGCGGACAGCTCACCGAGCAGGTTCGCCGGAACCCGTACACGGTCGTGCTCCTCGACGAAATCGAGAAGGCGCACCCCGAGGTGTTCAACATCCTCCTGCAAGTCATGGAGGACGGACAGCTCACGGATAGCCAGGGCCGCACGGTCGACTTCCGCAACACGCTGCTGATCATGACTTCGAACGTTGGAGTTCGGCCGATCGAGATGGATAAGGGGCTAGGCTTCCGCGACATCAAGATGGACCCGAGCGATCCGAAGGTCTACGAGAACATGAAGAGCAAGATGCTGGAGGAGATGAAGAAGCTCTTCCGGCCCGAGTTCCTCAACCGCGTGGACGAGGTCATCGTGTTCCAGCACTTGAAGAAGGAGGAGATTCTGCAGATCGCGAACCTCTACCTGAAGCGGGTGAATGAGCAGGCGGCTTCGATGGGCATCAAGATCCAGCTCAGCGAAGCGGTGAAGGACAAGCTGGCGAGCGAGGGCTACGACCCGAACCTCGGAGCACGGCCCCTACGCCGCGCGGTCCAGCGCTTCATCGAGGATCCCCTGTCGGAGGAAATGCTGCTAGGCAGGTTCCACGCAGGCGACGAAATCCTCGCCGACCTCGACGAAACCGGCACCGTGATCTTCAAGGACATGAAGGCAGAGCCTCCAGCCAAGAAGAAGAAGGAGCTGGCGGAAGCCAAGTAGCTTCCTGATCTCCAAGCCGGGTGGCAACAGCCACCCGGCTTTTTTGTTGATTCGGCTTACAATGGGACCATGGACAGCCTGGTCGCCTTTGGCTGGACGATTCTCGCATTGGGAGCCGCGGTAGCTTGCCTGGGTCTGGTGGGCTTGCGTGGGCGCGAACGTTGGGGCTGGCTTTGGATTGCGATCGGCCTCGCCCTCGCGCTTGCTTCGATTGACTGTGTCCGTCCTATCGTCGCCAACGGCTTGGCGGCGTGAGCTCCGGATCCCCTTCCTTCTTGCGGCGATGGTTGTGCGCCGGAGGAGGAAGGGGTAGGGGATGGAGGTCACAGTCTGGAGGCGCTGATCGCTCGTCGCAATGCGCTACCTCTCTCCTGCCCTCCACGGGGAACTAACATCCCGCGCAGGCGAAGGGGCTCCGGAGCTCTGTTACACTACCAAGGTGCCGACTCGCACCGACAGCCTCGTCCATCGCGTCCGCTCCGCCGGAGTTAAGACTGCCTCTCCTACCGACCTGATGGCGATCGGTTTTTCGCGGCGGGCGGAGGATGCCGACGAGGGCGAGAACAGCGCTCGTAGCGCGCTGAGGCGGTTTGGGAGCATCGCGAAGGTTGCCGATGCCAGCTTCGAAGATATCTCGGCCGAAACAGGGTTGGAAGAGTATGAGATCTTGCGCGCCTTGGCATTGATCGAACTCGGACGTCGCGCGGGCAGGGCGGAAAAGGGGCGCCAGCAGGAGATCGAGGTTGCGGATGACATTTACGAGCTGCTCGAGCACCTGAAGTACGAGAAGCAGGAGCACTTCGTGGCGGTGCTGCTGGACTCCAAGAACAAGGTGATCCGGGTGGCGAACGTCCACATCGGCACCCTTACCATGAGTCTGGTGGGTCCGAGAGAGGTCTTCCGAATTGCGATTCGGGAAGGGGCGAGCAGCATCATCGTCGCCCACAACCATCCTAGCGGCGATCCGACGCCGAGCCCGGAGGACCACGAGGTGACCAGGCGACTGGTCGAGGTGGGTCAGCTGCTGGATATCCCGGTGCTCGATCACGTGATCATCGGCGACCCCGCCTCGGTAAGCTTCTCCCGCAAGGGATGGCTATGAGCGACAACTGGGACGGGATCGTGGCGGGGCTGAAGGAGCAGGCGCAGTCCATGCACGAGGCGCGCGAGGCGGGGCTCAGCAAGTGCCGGCTGCTGATCCAGACCTCGGCCAAGTGCATCCGGCATATTCACCGCCACCAATTCGAGGAAGCGGGGAAGCTGCTCGATCAGGCGAAGGCGATCTCCGCCGACGCGCGGCAGGCGCTCGGACCTTACGGCAACCTCTACTACGCGGGCTATCTGAGCGATGCGGAAAAGGAGATGGTGGAGGCGGCGGCCGTGCTCGCGATCGTGAAGGATCAGCCGTATCCCACGCCGGAAGCGCTGGGCGTAGGCATGGTCGCTTACCTCAACGGTATGGGCGAGGCCGCCAGCGAGGCGCGGCGCTACTGCCTGGACGAGATGCGGCGGGGGGAGCTAGCCAAAGCGGAGGCGATCCTGGGGCAGATGGAGACGATCTATGACGATCTCATCACTTTCGACTTCCCGGACTCGATGACCGGCGGCCTGCGCCGCACCTGCGACGCGCTGCGCGCGGTAATCGAACGTACGAGGAGCGACCTAACGCAGACGGTGAGCCAGCAGGAGCTGGTGCGGGAGTTGCGGGCGAGTCGGGAACGGCTCGGCTGATCCTGGGGCCCTGTCGTGGCTTGGGTCTCCAGACCCGAGAAGGCCATGATGGCAGTTGGGCCCGGATCTATCAGATTGTCATCCCGAGGCAGGAGGGATCGAAGGAGCCGGTGCTCACAGGCCGCATTCGCTACCAATCCGTCCAACTTTGGATCCCTCCCAGGCTCGGGATGATAATTGTGAGTTAGGCGTCGTTAAACCATCACTCGAACGGCATGTTGACCGGGGGTGTAGGGCGGTTGACAGTGGCCTTCTTCTCGGCTCCCTTTTGGCCTGAATTGGAATCGTAAATCCCTACGATCCAGGTGACAACCGCCACCGCAAGAGGGAAGTAAGCCCAGCTTGGGATAGGGCTGCCCTTTCCGCCGAGATAGCCGGCGAGGAAAAACAAGGAGGCCGACACCAGCCAGACCAGGAAGATGGCGAGGCCTTTGCGGGGATAGCCGAGGACGAGCTGGCCCGAGCCAGGGATGAAGAAGGAAAGGATTCGCGCCACCTTGGGTGAGGCCATCGTCTCCTCCGGCCGCACGAACGGGGAGTCGACGCCGAGCCTCAGTTGGTCTTCAACCGACATGGTGCGCACGGTGCTGGAGGAGATCAGAGCGTACTTGCGCTCGATCCCCACGTTGGTCGGATCGGCGCGGTGGGCGGAGCGGTAGGCCTCGTGAGCGGCGGCGTAGTTGCCTCGGTCCATCAGATCGTCGCCCAGAGCCTCCAGCACAGTGGCGGCTCCCGGAGCGATGTCCGCCGCTTGCTTGAGCAGGTCTGTTGACTGCTGGTTATTGCCCCGCCGCTTCTCCAAGGCCGCGCGTTGGATGAGCTTTTCCGCCTGCTCAAGCTGTTCGGCTGATGGCGGGGGCAAAGGAGCGGATTCCGGCTCCGGCTCCGCTTCGGGTGCATCTTCAGTTAGCCCGCGCCGGAGGCGGACGATCTTCAGGCCAAGCATTGAGGCTTGGATGTTGAGCGCCTCGCGCACGTCGTCATCCTTTGCCCTGTCCGCCCGTCCTTTCCAGCACATTGGGATCCTAAGCTTAGAATTCCACGTGGACAAGTTG
>JADMIO012791485.1_pt1 | contig 15100 bp, 10 predicted proteins | sample 8958161 | NCBI WGS metagenome assembly JADMIO01 (sample SAMN16585339, study PRJNA669376) | soil metagenome | isolation source: Crop rotation soil | place: USA: Cullars Rotation, Alabama | collected 2011 | reverse complement strand
CTTTCCCCGCGCGCCATCTCGAGCTCGCGCTGCGCCAACGTCACGCTTTCCTCAGCCGCACGCACCTGCACCGCCGCAGTCCGCAACGTCGTCAACGCCAAACGCACGTCTTCTTCAACTTGTCCGCGCACGTTCGCGAGCTCCAGCTCGGTTTGTCGTTGACGACTCGCAGCCGCCGTCACTCTTCCCTGCGTCAAACCTCCATTGAAAATCGGCACGTTAAGCTGCACTGCGACGCGACGTGTCGGTAAAGCAAAACTATCCGGCGTAATACCACTCGAGCCGTAATCACCGAGGACTTCCAGCGACGGCAGGTGTTCGGCGCGCGCCGATTGATACTCGAGCTGACTGACTCTGTTCTCTTCTTCAGCAATCTGAATCTCGCGTCGATCGTGCGCAGCCTGCGCCACTGCCGTTTCGACTGACGGTAACGGGTCTTCGACGAATCGCAGTGGATCAGTGAGAGTCAACGCACTACCCAGCGGCAAGCCGATCAGTCGCTGCAGGTTGAGCCGCGCCTGTTCAGAGTCGGTTTGCGCCTGGGCCAGACCGGTTTGCTGCTCGGCCAAACGCGTCTGCGCGCGAATGACGTCGACGCCGGTTGCTACTCCGGCATTGCGCTGATCCCGCGCGAGCTGGAGTAACGCCTGGGCCAGGTCCACGTTGGCTTGCGCGGCAACAACGGCGCGGTCGGCGCGTAGTGCTTCGAGATAAAAAAGACCTGTGCGACTGGCCACCTCTTCACGCGCGAGCGCTTCGTTCAATTCGGCCACGCGCACGCCGGCTTTTCCCGCCTGGTAATTCCGAATCGCGCTCAGATCGAAGACCGATTGTCGTAAGAACAAACGTGCGTCGAAGTTTTTGAATGGACCGAGAAAAGTTTTACTGATACCCGGGAAGGTTCCGGGCTGGAAGCCCAGGGCGACGAGATTCATCGTCAGGTTCGCCTGGTAGGCCACGCCCGAAATGTTCGGCAGCAACGGCGCGCGTGCTTGTTCCTGCTGGCCGCGCGCCTCGTTGCGACGTTCCTGTGCGCGAAGTGTTGCGAGATTGTTGTCGATGGCAAGCCTGACTGCTTGCTCATAACTCAACGTGGCGGGCTGGCCCGGTGTGATCTTCGCAGCGCCTGGAGTCTGCTGCGCCGCCGCAGAGACCGCAGTGAACAGAACAATAACTAATGTGACCAATAGGCTCCTCGGTCCCATAACGGTTTAGTTATTTCACACCGAAGATGGCGCGGTATTGTGTCGGATTGTTCGTATTTGCTTGATTTTGCTCTCGCAAAACCGGACAAAAGAAAGCAACGACAGAAAAGACCCAGCACTCAATTTGCTTTAATTTCCCTGCATCATGCAGGCAATAAAAATCATCAAGCAGAAACAAAATGGGAATGAGGCGGCGACTGAGACGAAGAAAACCGATGAGCCCAGCACGCGGAAGATAGCGAATACAGTCAAGAGCTGGATCGAGGAGTCTCAGCAACGCAGGCGTAATATCAGCCGCGGATTTACGCGAATGAACGCGGATCAGAACTTACTTGCCTGATCCGCGTTTATCTGCGTTCATCCGCGGCCTAATTCAAAGCGGCCACGGTCACGGTTTCCGGTTGGACCTGGTTACGTGACATCATTTCACGTTTCAGTTCTCGTTCACGATGCGAAGGATAGACCTCCTCGCCAGTTTGCTCACCCGCAGTTCTGACTTCTGAAAGAAAATAGTCGTCACCGTAACGAGTAAAGATTAACTCGTCTCTTTTCGGCATCGCGCGATCTATTTTCGGCTCAGTCTCAAACACTACGTTGTCGTGCTTGTCGTGCACGTTCGTAAGCAGTAGACCAATCGGCTCATCGAGAATACGTCTAACCTGGTAGTCACCGGCCGGGAGTGTTTTTCCCTTCACCGTGAACTCAAACGGAATCGTAACGCGCATCGAAGTCCCCGGCTCCTGTGCGCTCGTAGTCCCCACAACCAACAAACTCAGCAGACATCCTGCCACTGCCAAACTAAAAAACTTCTTCATGATTTCTCCTTCCCTAAACCAAATGCTCGGCACGCCCGGTGTTAAGAAATTGCCATGCCAACGCCTGGACCACGCAATCCCGGCTTTGCGCAGACAATCGTTGAGGCTTTCTTACGTCGCGAAGTAAAAAGGCCACAGTTTTAGCGGCTCATTTACGCGGATGAACTCGGATCTGACATAATCTTTTGAGATAAGTGGAGGCGACTGAATGTTGAGAAGAGTCTGGCGATATGGCTTAGCGGTCATTAACGTCGCGGTAGCGCTGGTGCTCACCATCTGGCTCGAAAAATACACCGACATCACGCCTCTCTTCTACGCCGCGATCGTCGTCAGCGCGTGGTTTGGAGGTATGGGGCCGGGACTGCTCGCCGTGGTTCTTTCAGAATTCGCGATTGACTATTACTTCGTCGCGCCATTTTATTCGCTGCGTCTTGGACCAAAGCCGATTAGTTTCATGGTCGTCTTCGGAGTTTTGGCGATGCTCACCAGTTGGATGAGCTCGAAACGGAGGCAAGCCGAAGTAGGACTCAAGCTAGCGCGCGACGAGCTCGAGTTGAAGGTCCAGGATCGAACGAAGGAGCTCAGACAGGCAAACGAGAGTTTGCGCGAACGAGAGGCAGAGCTGACACACGTCACGCGCGTCATGACGCTCGGCGAGCTGACCGCTTCGATCGCACACGAAGTCAACCAGCCACTCGCTGCTATCGTTACGAACGGTAATGCGTGCTTGCGCTGGCTTGCCGGCGCGACGCCCAACTTATCTGAAGCGCGACAAGCAGTCGAGCGTATTATCAAAGACAGTTACCGCGCGAGTGAGGTTATTGCACGCATTCGCTCGCTCGTCAAAAAGACTCCGCCGCGGAACGACTGGGTCGACCTGAACGAGGTGATCGTCGAAGTGCTTGCACTCGCGCAAAACGAAGCGCGTCGCAATCGTGTTTCACTGAACCGGCAGCTTAAAGAAGACTTGCCTCGCGTCCGTGGAGATCGCGTGCAGTTGCAACAAGTTGTTCTGAATCTGATCATGAATGGTCTGGAGGCAATCGCAAGAAGCAAGAACGGCGCACGCGAGTTGTCGGTTTTGTCTGAGGCTGATGAGGCGAACAACGTGACCATCGCGGTGCGTGATTCAGGCGAGGGACTTGATGCCGCAAACCTCGAGCACGTTTTCGATGCGTTCTACACGACCAAGCCCCACGGCATGGGGATGGGTTTGGCGATCAGCCGGACCATCATCGAGTCGCATGGCGGGCGTATTTGGGCCACCGCGAACTCGCCGAAAGGAGCGGTCTTCCAGTTTACGTTGTCGACTGGAGCGAATGGCGCACGATGACTGACATGGTGTTCGTGATCGACGATGATGAATCGATACGCGAGGCGTTGAAGAGTCTCATTCGCTCGGTGGGGCTCAGCGTCGAAACTTTTGCCTCTGCTCAAGACTTTCTGCAGAGCTCGCGGCCGGATGTTCCTTCGTGTTTGATACTCGACGTGCGAATGCCGGGACTCAGCGGTCTCGATCTTCAGCGCGATCTCGCGGAGGCGAATATTCACATTCCGATCATCTTCATCACGGGTCATGGCGACATTCCGATGTCGGTGCGCGCGATGAAAGCGGGCGCGGTCGAGTTTCTGACCAAGCCTTTTCGCGATCAGGATCTGCTCGATGCGATTCAACAGGCGCTCGAGCGTGATCGGCAGGTGCGTTCGCAACAAGCCGGCAGTGCGGAGCTGCGGAATCGCTACCACTCCCTCACGCCACGCGAGACGGAAGTCTTTGCGCTCGTAGTAAAAGGAATGCTCAACAAACAGATCGCGCTCCAGTTAGGCACGAGCGAAATCACGGTCAAACTCCACCGCCGCCAGGTCATGGAAAAGATGCGCGCCTCCTCCCTCGCCGACCTCGTCCGCATGGCGGAAAAATTAAACGCCGAAGGCGTTCGCTAATTTCAGCGTAAAAATTAAACGCCGAAGGCGTTCGCTAATTTCAGCCCAAAAATTAAACGCCGTAGGCGTTCGCTAATTTCAGCCCCAAAAATTAAACGCCGTAGGCGTTCGCTAATTTCAGCCCAAAAATTAAACGCCGTAGGCGTTCGCTAATTTCAGCCCCAAAAATTAAACGCCGTAGGCGTTCGCTAATTTCAGCCCAAAAATTAAACGCCGTAGGCGTTCGCTAATTTCAGCCCAGGGTTCGAGCCAGACGGCAAGCCACCATCGTACGCCGAAGGCGTTCGCTAATTTCAGCCCATCTATGAAGCGATCTCCGGTGTCAAGAGGTTTTTAAGCACACTCGGACCGGGACGCCGCAGCGTCTGCGTTTGCTCTATTGCTGTTTTGCTCTTTGACATGAGACTGCTAGTTGAATTTACCGCCGTTTGCGGTCCTCAAAGGTTCCGTGGCGCACACGCGCCACGATCAATCATCTATGCGGTTATTTTCCATGAGGTTTGCTCCGCACTTTCTGTCCTTGCGGGCAGAAAGGCTGGCCGCCCAATCAGGGTGTCGGGCCTTTAATGCCCATGGGCTGGTGGGGCAGACCGAGCTGCGACGGCACGCCTTTGGAATTCCGCATAATCGATCTCATCACGCAACATGATGTAAGTGCGGATGAGTAGTTTTCTGCTCACTGCTACCTTGGCTTTTGGCCGCCCGTGACGTTCCGCGAGGCGCTGATAAAACCGCTTCAGCTCAGCATCCTTGCGGATCGCCGTGTGGGCTGCTTCCACCAGCAGGAACCGGAGCACGCGTGAACCGCCTTTGCTGATCCCCAGAAAACGTTGGCGCTCGGCGGAAGAACGTTCCAACGGATCAAGGCCGGCATAAGCCGCCACTTTCCGGGTGTTGGCAAAGCGACTGACGGGCTCCAGTGAGTGCACCACACAAAGCGCCGTCAAGAGTCCCACGCCCGGATGCGTGCGCAAGCGACTGATGCGCTCATCAGCCTGACTTTGCTGCTTCAGCCAGAGCATCGTCTCCAGCAATCGCTCGTTGAGCGGCTCGAGTAGTTGCAGCCACTGTTTCCGTTGCCATTGCATGGCTGACGACATAGTAACGTGGCGTAGTTCCTGAAGGCCGGCTTTAGTAAACAAGTGTGGGCCTTTGGCTAACCCCGCTTGCAAGGCCAACGCTTGCAGACTGTTCTTGCCGATGGTGCGTATCTTGATCAGCTTCTGCCGGTAACGCAGCATGCGCAGTATTTCCCGGCTCTGCAGGGGCGGCCGATAGAGACGCGGGAATTCATCATGGAGCATTAAGTCCAGAATCAATTCCGCGTCGCGCCGATCGTTCTTGTGACGGCCGCGGGCGCGCCGGCGAATCTCGGTGGCATGGCCCAGCCAGACTTCGCAACCGAGCTCTTCCAACATTCGCTCGAACCAGGGACTGTAACCACTGGCTTCCAGGCCCACGATCACCTGACCGCTGAACTGCGCGTAGAAACTACGCACTGCCGCTTTGTCTTCGTGCTTGAGTTGATGGAGCAGAATTTCTCCACTGTCAGTTGTCAAATAACAGATGGTCTGTTGTCGTGCATGAAAGTCAACGCCGATATATATTGTCTGCACAGCGCCTCCTTTCAGTCTCATGTCAAAGCTCGTGAGAGTTTAACTCTCACGGAGGAGGCGCTGCTTCATAACATCAGGGTTGGAGCGCAAGCGACAACCCTGGGTTAGCTATTCAAATTTCGTTTCAACCCTGAAAGGGTTCGCCAACCGCGGAACCCTTTCAGGGTTGAAACGTTTTATTGTTGCTGCTCCTCCTCCCTCGCCGATCTCGTCCGCATGGCGGAAAAATTAAACGCCGAAGGCGTTCGCTAATTTCAGCCCAAGGGTTGGAGCGCAAGCGACAACCCTGGGTTAGCTATTCAAATTTCGTTTCAACCCTGAAAGGGTTCGCCAACCGCGGAACCCTTTCAGGGTTGAAACGTTTTATTGTTGCTGATCCCAGGGTTCTCGTTCCTCGAACCCTGGGCTGAAATTAGCCAACGCCTTCGGCGTTAATCTCCAATTAGCCAACGCCTTCGGCGTTAATGTCCAACTTCTAAACCTATACCAAGGTATAGGGCGCGGATACCTCCATATAATAGTTTTTCTTTACCTCACACTCGTATCCTCCTACACGTAATGAATCCTCTGATTTCAATTGTTGACGATGATGAGTCGGTGCGAACCGCACTGAAAAGCCTGATCGACTCGGTCGGGTTTCGGGCTGAAGTGTTCTGCTCCGGCGAAGAGTTCCTGAAGTCCCCCTACGTGTTCAAGACGGACTGCCTGATTGCCGACGTTCGCATGCCGGGAATGACCGGTCTCGAACTTCAGGAACGGCTGCACGCCGCCGGCTCGGCCGTCCCGATTGTCTTCATCTCGGCCCACGACGATAAAGAAGCGCGAGCCCGTGGCTTGCGCGACGGAGCAATCGCGTTCCTGCAAAAACCATTCAGTGAAGATTCTCTGTTGGGCGCGATCAGCGAGGGTCTGGATAAAAGTTGAATCGAAAAAGGGTGTGTGATGTTACAAACTGCCAGTGCCTTGAACTATCAACCGTTAGCTGCTCGCTTACAACCGGCGCCAAGACCGGTGACGCACAGCGGGACAGCATTCGCAAACGATCTTTCAGTTCTCTATCCCGAATCAGTGCTGAGATCGAGTGATGCCATTGGTTGGCAAAATGTGCGAGCGATCTATTTCCGCCACGCTGCTAAAGAGGCGGTAATTCCCGCCTCCGACGATCACTGTATAGTGAAAAATCTTGGCGACTCGTTTTTCACGAGCGTCTATCACGGCAAACGACGATTCGAAGGAGAAGTGCTCGCCAGCGAAATCGCGATCATTCCCGCCGGCTCGTCGTGGGTCTGCCAGGCCGAGGATTCTGACTCGCTGACGATGCTGCTGCTTTACCTGCGACCGCTCTTTGTGCATTCGGCGGCAGGCGAGTTGGACATCTCACATAACGATATCGGACTGACTCCGCAAATCGGTTTCAAAGATAAGAATATCTGTCACGTGGCGATGTCGCTGTTGCATGAGTTGAATGAAGCGAACGTGGTTGGGCGTCTTTACGCTGATTCACTCGCGCCCGGACTCGCGATCCAGCTCGTCAGGCGCTACAGCTCTCTGCGCGACGTGCACGTCGGACACGGCGGAATGGCGCCGCACAAGTTGAGAAAAGCAGTCGCGTTGATCGATCATCATCTTTCTGACGAAGAGGAAGGGCGTGTCGCGCTACGGGCGGTCGCGCGCGCGGTGCGGATGAGCTACTTCCACTTCTCGAGGGCTTTCAAGCAGTCGATGGGAATGACTGCGACGACTTACATAGCGGAACGCCGGATCGAGCGTGCGAAGCGGATGCTGGAGGAGACGGAATTGCCAATCTCCGAGATTGCCCTGCGTTCGGGCTTCTCCAGTCAAAGCCACTTCACGACGGCGTTCCGCAGGCTGGCCGGAGCCACGCCGAAAGCATTCCGGGCGGCGTTATAATCAACTGTAGGGGTGGCCCTCCGTGGCCACCCGCTCGTTAATGTTCGACGACGGGTGGCCACGGATGGCCACCCCTACAAATGAAACAGAAGAAGAAACTAAAACTCAGCCATTTGCTGCGACCTCACCGCGGCATGCTTGTGCTTGCGTTCATCGCCGTACTCGGCGAGGCCGTTACCGATCTGCTCGAACCGTGGCCGCTAAAAATCGTCTTCGACTACGTCTTCGGAACGAAACACATGCCGGAGTGGATGTCCGGCCTGATTGGCGCCACGTTTGGTCTAACTAAAGTCTCGATACTTCATTTCGCCGTCCTCGCCGTGATAGTTATCGCCGCCGCCGGAGCGCTCAGCTCGTATGCAGAAAAATACCTGACCACCTCAGTGGGTCAATGGGTGATGCACGACCTGCGCGGCATTCTCTATCATCACATTCAACGCCTGTCTCTCGCTTATCACGATCACAAACCGGCCGGCGATCTGATCAGCACGGTTACAGCCGACATCGATTCCATCCAGGATTTCATCTCGCAGGCGCTGCTCGGCATTCTCGTCAATATACTGACGCTCGCCGGCATGCTCGCGGTGATGTTTTATCTCAACTGGCGCTTCACACTGATCGCGCTTTCCATAACACCATTTCTGTTTGCCGTGGTCTACACCTACACACGTCGCATCAAGCAAGCATCGCGCGCTTTGCGGAAGAAGGAAGGCGAAGTAGTTTCAGTCGTGGCGGAAGTGTTGGGGTCGATTCGCGTGGTCAAAGCGTTTGCGCGCGAGGATTATGAAGAGGCGCGACTGGCGCAGCAAAGTCTCGAGAACGTCGAAATCGCGCTCCGCGCCCGCAGTCTCAAAGCAAAGCTGGCGCCCGTGGTCCAGGTGATCGTCGCGGTGGGCACGTGTCTCGTGCTCTGGTACGGCGTCAATCTCGTGCTGACCGAGCAGATGACGTCCGGCTCGTTGCTCGTCTTCCTGCTCTACCTCGGCAAGATGTACAAGCCGATGCGCGATCTCTCGAAGATGACCGACACGATGTCGAAAGCAGCAGTCGGCTACGAGCGCATCCGCACGGTAATTGAGACTGAGAACGAAGTGCGCAATCTGCCGGGCGCGAAGAAAGCTCCGCAACTCAAAGGCGCGATCGAATTCGAGCACGTTGATTTTGGTTACGACAAACGTTACCCCACGCTCACCGATGTAAACCTGCGCGTCGAGCCCGGCCAGCTTGCGGCGCTCGTCGGTCCAACCGGTGCGGGAAAGTCGACTATCACGGGCTTGATCGGTCGTTTCTACGATCCACAAAAAGGGGTCGTGAAGATCGATGGCCAGGACATCCGGAATTACAAAATGAAGTCGCTGCGGCGGCAGATGAGCTTCGTCTTGCAGGAGACGCTGCTCTTTCGCGCGCCGGTCTGGCAGAACATCGCTTACGGAAAACCCGAGGCGACACGCGAGGAGATCCTGCGCGCGGCCAAGCTGGCGAATGCTGACGAGTTCATCAAGAAGATGCCGCAGCAGTATGACACGATGGTTGGCGAGAAAGGCGTGACGCTCTCCGGAGGTCAGCGCCAGCGCATCGCCATCGCGCGCGCGATCATTCGCAACTCGCCGATCCTGATACTTGATGAGCCGACGTCGGGTCTTGATGCGGCTTCCGAAGAATTGGTGTTCGAGGCGCTGGGTAGACTGATGGAAGGCAGGACCACGATCGTGATCGCCCACCGCCTCGCAACGATCCGCCGCGCCGACGTGATCTTCGTGATCGACCACGGCACGATCGTCGAGCGCGGCACGTACGAACAGCTAATCGCGGCCGGCGGACTCTTCGCAAAACTTCACGAGATCCAATTTCGAAATAAATCCGAGCCACAGATTACACAGATTTGAATCCGATTTTTATCTGTGTGATCTGTGGCTAATTCATTTGAGTTGCTTAGGCGTGGGTAGTTCGGACGCGTTCCAGCCGCCACCGAGCGCTTTGATCAGCTCGACGCTGGCGGTCATCTGCTGCGCTTGCAGGTTCACTGCCGTACGCTGATTGCTCAGGAGCGTGGCCTGGGCGGTGATCACGTTCAGATAACTATCAATCCCCGATCTGTAGCGCTCCGCTGCGAGTGTGAGCGCGCGCTGCGCCGAGGCGACCGCCTCATTCTGCTGTTCCAGTTCGCGCGAAAGAATCCGCAGCGCCGCAAGGTTGTCTTCCACCTCCTGAAACGACGTCAACACCGTGTTGCGATAACTCGCCACCGTCGCATCATACTGCGCCCGGGCGAACTCCGTTTCCGCTTTGCGCCGTCCTTTATCAAAAAGTGTTTGGCTCAACGTTGGTCCAAGTGAAAAGAAACGCGCCGGCCACGTAAACCAGCTCGCGATCGACGTGCTTTCCAATCCTCCAGTCGCGCCGAGCACGAGCGACGGAAAGAACGCGGCCTTCGTGACTCCAATCTGCGCATTCGCTTCCGCCACTCGTCGTTCAGCCGCAGCGATATCCGGGCGGCGCTCGAGCAGTTGCGACGGCAGACCAACTGGAACCGCCGGCGGCTTTGTGTCGAGCGGTGCATTTGCCAATGAGAACGTTGACGCCGGCTGGCCGGTCAGCAATGCGATCGCGTGCTCGAGTTGTGCGCGTTGGATACCGAGATCGGTCGCTTGCGCCTGCGTTGTTTTGAGCTGAGTTTCTGCCTGGGCCACGTCTTCGTCTGACACGATCCCCGTTTCGAAGCGAATACGGGTGAGATTGAGTTGCTCTTGAAACGCTGCAATCGTCGAATCGAGGAGGGCTTTTTCAGCGTCGACGGAACGAAGCTGGTAGTAATCGAATGCCAGCTCGGCCTCGACACTCAAACGCACGTTTTGTAAATCTGCCGCAGTGGCCTGGGCTTCTGACGTACTCGCGACGACGGTGTTGCGGATGCGTCCCCAAAAATCCGGTTCCCACGTCGCGTCGAACGGGAGCGTGTAATTCGTGCTCATGCGTCCGGGTGAAACGTTCGAGTGAGTGGCGGCGGCTGATTGTCGGGAGACGATGATCGAGGGGCTAGTCGTGACGGTTGGGAAGTATTCGGAACGAGATTCTTTCACGAGTGCGCGCGCGGCGCGGAAGTTCGCATCGGCGAGCGCGATGTTTTGATTCTCGGTGTTCAGTTGCTCCTCGAGACTGCTCAACTGCGGATCATTGAACATCTCCCACCACTTGCCGCGGATCACGGCATCCGCAGGGTGCGCGAATTTCCAGTCGTCTGTTTCCTTGAAAGCGTCAGGCGCGATTTCTTTGTAAGCCGGCGGTGTGGCGACCGTTGGTTTCGCATACTTCGGCGCCTTGTCACAACCTTTGAACAGGATCAGACCGATCAGCGCAACAGCCAAAATTCTAAAGTGAATAGACATTGTAGTCTCTTTTTTTAGCCACGGATTTACACGGATGGAACACCGATCCGGTTTTTTTCCGGCTGTGTTATCCGTGTAATCTGTGGCTTAATACGATCCAGGTATAGATAGACCACAGGGGTTGTAAACAACGTCAGCATCTGACTCACAAGCAATCCTCCAATGATCGAAATCCCCAACGGCCGTCTGAGCTCGGAACCGGTGCCCGTGCCCAGTGCGAGCGGCAACGCGCCGAGCAGCGCCGCCATCGTCGTCATCATGATTGGTCGAAACCGCAGCATGCACGCCTGAAAAATCGCGTCGCGCGAGCTCTTCCCTTCACCGCGCTCAGCCGCCAGCGCGAAATCGATCATCATGATCGCGTTCTTCTTCACGATACCGATCAGCAGGATGATCCCGATCAACGCGATCAAGCTGAGATCCATGTGCGTGACGAGCAGCGCCAGCACCGCGCCCACACCGGCCGACGGCAACGTCGAGAGGATCGTGATCGGATGGATGTAACTTTCATAAAGAATCCCGAGCACGATATACACCGCCAGCAGCGCCGCCACGATCAACATCGGCTCACTCGCGAGCGACGACTGAAACGCCTGCGCCGTGCCGGCAAAGCTTCCGTGAATCGTCGTCGGCATACCGATGCTCTGCTCCGTCTGATTGATCTTCTGCACCGCATCGCTGAGCGCCACGCCAGGTGTGAGATTGAAAGAAAAAGTCACAGCGGGAAGTTGGCCCTGGTGATTAACTGCGAGCGGCGCGGTCGCCGGCGCGTAATGCGCGATCGCACTCAACGGCACGACCCCGCCAGTCGCAGAATGCAAATAGATCTCTTTCAATCCTTCGGGACTCTGCCAAAATCGCGGCTCGACCTCCATCACCGCGTGATACTGATTTAGCTGCTTGTAGATCGTCGAGACTTGTCGCTGCCCAAACGCGTCGTAGAGCGTCGAGTCGATGTCCTGCGGCGTGATTCCGAGTCTCTGCGCAGTCGCGCGATCGTAATCGAGCGACGCTTGCAAGCCGCTGTTCTGCTGATCGCTATTGACGTCAGTCACGATCGAAACTTTCCGTAACTCCTGCAGCAGGATCGGCGCCCACTTCACGAGATCATCCAGATTCTCACTCTGAATCGTGTACTGGTATTGCGCGTTACCTCCACGACCACCGACGCGCAAATCTTGTGTCGCTTGTAAAAAGACCGACGCGCCTTCAACCGTCGCAAGCTGCCGTCGCAAGCGACGAATGATCTCGTCAGCGCTGACCTTGCGCTCGTCGAGCGGCTTCAACGCGATGAACATTCTTCCGGTATTCGTCGTCGTGCCACCGCCGCTTCCGGTGAACGCGACCACATTCGCGACAGCCGGATCAGCCTTAACGATGTCGACAAAGCGCGCCATCCGTTGTCTCATCGCCGTGAACGACGAATCCTGCGCGCCTTGAATGCCGCCCGCGAGCCGGCCAGTGTCCTGCTGCGGAAAAAATCCTTTCGGCACGATCACGAGCAAGTAAACATTCACGCCAATCGTGATCAGCAGCACCAGCAACACCGGCAAGGGATGTCGCAGCACCCACGTCAAACTCCGTTCGTACAAACTCAGAATCCACTGAAACACGCGCTCACTCGCGCGATAAAGTCGCCCATGTTCCTCGTTGTGTTTTAGCAGCCGCGAACACATCATCGGCGTCGTCGTTAACGAGACAACGAGCGATACGAGAATCGCCACGGAAAGAGTCACGGCGAACTCGCGAAACAGACGTCCGACGATCCCGCCCATCAACAAGAGCGGTGTGAACACCGCCACCAGCGAGATGCTGATCGAGAGCACCGTGAATCCGATCTCCTTCGCGCCCAGGAGTGCGGCTTGCAACGGGCGCATTCCCTGCTCGAGATGGCGCGTCACGTTTTCGATGACGACGATTGCGTCGTCGACCACGAAGCCGGTGGAGATCGTCAGCGCCATGAGCGAGAGGTTGTCGAGACTGTAGTGACACAGGTACATCACGCCGAAAGTGCCGATGAGCGAGACAGGCACTACGACCGCCGGAATGATCGTCGCGCGTGGATTTCTCAGGAAGACGAAGACCACCATGATTACGAGACCGATCGAGATAGTCAGCGTGCGTTCCACGTCTCTGACTGACGCACGGATGGTGGTCGTCTGCTCCATCACCACAGTGAGATCGATCGCGGAGGGAATTGACGCCTTCAATTGCGGGAGGGCGGCGCGGACGCTGTCGACAGTGTCGATGATGTTCGCGCCGGGCTGGCGAAAGATGATTACGAGCGCGCACGGTTTGCCGTTGGCCAGTCCCGCGGAGCGCAGGTTCTCGACGGAGTCCTGCACGTTTGCGATGTCAGACAGTCTGATCGCCGCGCCGTTGGTGTAACCGACGATCAGCGGCCGGTAGTCGGCGGCTTTCAAGAGTTGATCGTTGACGGCGATGTCGGACGTGGTCGTGTTGTTGGCGAGCTGGCCTTTGGCGAGGTTCGCGTTCTGCTGGCTCAGCATGTTGCGAACGTCTTCGAGACCGAGGCCGGTCGCGTTCAGTTGGGTTGGGTTGACATCGACACGAACCGCAGGGAGCGAGCTGCCACCAACAACAACCTGGCCCACGCCCTGAATTTGCGAAAGCTTCTGCTGGAGAATTGTAGTCGCAGTGTCGTATAGATGGCCCTGATCGTAAACGTCCGAAGTAAGCGCGACGATCATGATCGGCGCATCTGCCGGATTCACTTTTCGATACGTCGGGTTGTTGGGCAGATTCGTGGGCAAGTAACCGCGCGCCGCATTGATGGCCGCTTGAACATCTCGAGCCGCGGCGTCGATGTCGCGATTTAGCTCGAATTGCAACGTCACACTCGTCGAGCCGAGATAACTTGCGGAAGTCATCTCCGTCACGCCCGCGATGTGGCCCAGTTGACGCTCAAGCGGCGTGGCCACGGACGACGCCATGATCTCAGGACTCGCGCCGGGCAAGTTTGCCGAAACCGAGATCGTCGGAAAGTCGATCTGCGGCAGCGGCGAGACCGGCAACAACTTGAAGGCAACCCCACCCGCGAGCGCGATCGCCGCGGTCAAAAGCACCGTCGCGACAGGCCGCTGAATAAATGGCGACGAAAGACTCATATCGTCTCACCCGAACTTCACAAACGCCGTCTCACCCGAACTTCACAAACGCCGAAGGCGTTCGCTAATTTCAGCCCAGGGTTCGAGCGCAGCGAGAACCCTGGGTAATAAATCAAAGTAATCGAGAACCCTGAAAGGGTTCGGCAATTGGTGAACCCTTTCAGGGTTGAAAAACTTATTTGCCCCCTAACCCAGGGTTCGAGCTCGCGAGAACCCTGGGTAATAAATCAAAGTAATCGAGAACCCTGAAAGGGTTCGGCAACTGGCGAACCCTTTCAGGGTTGAAAAATCATTTATTTCCTATCCCAGGGTTGTCGCTTCGCTCCAACCCCGGGGTGAAATTAGCCAACGCCTTCGGCGTTACCCTGCCTCTAAGCGCGGAAATCTTTCGTGCGGCGGCGTCGAAGAAGAGATAAATCACGGGCGTCGTGTACAAGGTGAGCAGTTGGCTCAACATCAAACCACCGACGAGCGTGATGCCGAGTGGGCGTCGCAACTCAGATCCAACTCCGCTTCCGAATGCTAACGGCAACGCGCCGAGCAGCGCCGCCATCGTCGTCATCATGATCGGACGAAAGCGCAACAGACACGCCTGGTAGATCGCCTCTTCCGGATCCTTGCCGTGATTACGCTCAGCATCGAGCGCGAAGTCGATCATCATGATCGCGTTCTTCTTCACGATACCGATCAGCAGAATGATGCCGATGATTCCTACGACCGTAAGCTCAGTTCGAAACAACAGGAGCGCGAGAATCGCACCGACACCCGCCGACGGCAGCGTCGATAGAATCGTGAGCGGGTGAATGTAACTCTCATACAACACACCGAGCACGATGTAGACCGTGACGATCGCCGCCAGAATCAACAGCGGCTCGTTCGTCAACGAATTCTTGAAAGCCTGCGCCGTGCCCTGGAACGACGCCTGTAGACTCGCCGGCATATTCAGATCTTTCTCGACTTGCTCGATCGCGTTCGTGGCCTCGCCAAGCGATGCGCCGTGCGCGAGATTGAACGAGATCGTGACGACCGGAAACTGCCCCTGATGATTGACGGAAAGCGGCGCCGTGCCCGTTTCAAAATGGCTGAACGGGAAAG
>JADMIO012752983.1_pt1 | contig 15105 bp, 9 predicted proteins | sample 8958161 | NCBI WGS metagenome assembly JADMIO01 (sample SAMN16585339, study PRJNA669376) | soil metagenome | isolation source: Crop rotation soil | place: USA: Cullars Rotation, Alabama | collected 2011 | reverse complement strand
CCGCGACTTCAAGTCACGTGAATTCCAAGCTTCGGATCCCACTGTGCTGGAAAGGTGCCCTCGGCGTCGGCCTGCCCGACGTGTTGCACTCCGAACCGAATAGCCCCCGCCCGACGCGCGCAAAGGCGTGCATCATGCTCTGGCTCTTCGGTGGGCCGAGCCAGATCGACACCTGGGACCTCAAGCCCGACGCGCCCGAGGAGTTCCGCGGCGAGTTCAAGCCGATCGCCACCGCCGTGCCCGGCATCCGCGTCACGGAACACCTGCCCCGAACCGCCCGGCTCGCCCGGCACCTCGCCCTCGTTCGCTCCGTCACCATGTCCGGACGGGTCGTCGGCAACGGCGACCACCACGCCGACACCTACTACATGCTCACCGGCCACCGGCCGGACCGCAGCTTCTTCGTCGAGAGCATCAACCGGAAGCCGCACGCCGACGACTGGCCGTTCGTCGGGTCGGCCGTCGCGGCGCTGCGGCCCGGCGACCCGTCGCTGCCCGGTGTGGTGCAACTCCCCGCCCGCTCCGGCGAGATCACCGGGTACATCAACCCCGGGCAGTTCGCGGGCGTCCTCGGGCCGCAGTACGAGCCGCTCATGGTCCGCGGGGCGATCGACAGGCCGCGGGAACTGGCCGTCCCCGACTTCCTGTTGCCGGCCGACCTGGATGCCGACCGCCTGAGCGACCGCGGGAATCTCCTCGCCGGCCTCGACGCCTGGCAGCGAACGGCCGAGCGGCCCGGCGGTCCGCTCGACGCCCTCGACGCCCACCGCCGCCGCGCCGCGGCGCTGCTCACGTCGTCGCGGGCCAAGCGGGCGTTCGACCTCACCCGGGAACCCGAGCGGGTCCGCGACCGCTACGGCAGCGACATCAACTGCCAGAGCGTGCTGATGGCGCGGCGGCTCGTGGAGGCCGGCGTGCCGTTCGTGTGCGTCCACTGGATCGCCAACCAGGTCGGCCCGTCGTTCATCTGGGACACCCACGGCGACAACTTCGGGCAGTTGAAGAACCACCTGCTGCCGCGGTTCGACGCCTGCTACTCGGCCCTGCTCGAAGACCTGGAGGACCGCGGACTGCTCGACGAGACGTTGGTGGTGGTGTGCGCCGAGATGGGCCGCACGCCGCGGGTCGGCGACCCGCGGACCGGCGGCAAGGGGCCGCCCGGCCGCGACCACTGGGTCCACTGCCAGACGGCGGTGTTCGCCGGCGGCGGCGTCCGCGGCGGGCAGGTGTACGGGTCGTCCGACAAGGTCGCCGCGTACCCGTCGGACCGGCCGGTCTACCCCGAGCAACTGACCGCGACGATCTACAGGGCGTTCGGGATCGACGCCGCCCACGCCGTCCGCACCCGCGACAGCCGCCCGCTCAACCTGCTCGATGAGGGAACTCCACTTCCCCTCTTCGGCTAAGAACCGGCCGCGGCAGGCGGCTACGATCTGACGCTCTGCCGAGGGGTGAGGCCGCCAAAAGGGGGTGAGACCGCCACTCCCATGTGGCGGTCTTGGCGGACTCGCTGCATCAGAATCGAACACTCCCACCCGCCGCGACCACTTGCGGCAGTGTACATTCCGCCAGGACTTCGGGAGCGGAATCATTCTCACGAGAGAAGCCGGTTCGCCCGACTCATCGCATCACCTCTCGCGGCGGCGGGGCGACGGCGACCTGTGGTAGCTTCGCCAACATTCCGGCCCATCGCTTGTCGAGCCGGGCCGCCTCGGTCAGCGCGGCCCGTGCGCCGGGCATGTCACCCGTTCGCATCAGGAGATCGCCCAGAATCGCGTGCGCGTTGGCGTGCGTCGGGTCGGCTGTGATCGCGGCGCGCGCACAGGCGATCGCTTCCGGGTAGTTCATCTGCTGAAAGTGCATCGTTCCCAGGTTGTAGTGGGCCGAGGCGAACTTGGGGTCTAACCGGATGGCCTCTTGGTACGCGGCGAGGGCCCCCGGCAAGTCCCCGGACTCCCTCAGTGCGGTACCCAACGCGTTGTGTGCCCTGACGAACTTGGGGTCGAGCCGGACGGCCTCCCGGTAGGCGGCGAGGGCACCCGGTAAGTCCCTGGACGCCCTCAGGGTAAGCCCCAGGTTGTAGTGGGCCGCAGCGAACTTGGGGTCGAGCCGGACGCCCTCCCGGTAGGCGGCGATGGCACCCGGCACGTCCCCTGACTCCGCCAGGGCGGTTCCCAGCTTACCGTGTGCGAGGGCGAGTTTGGGGTCGAGCCGGACGGCCTCTCGGTAGGCGGCGATGGCACCCGGCACGTCCCCGGACGCCCTCAGGGAAAGCCCCAGGTTGACGTGAAACGGGGCAGAGTCGGGGTTGAGCCGGATGGCCTCCCGGTAGGCGGCGAGGGCACCCGGCACGTCCCCGGACACCCTCAAGGCATCCCCCAGGTTGTTGAGGACGATCGGGTTGTCCGGTCGGATGGCCCGGGCCGCTCGGTACGCCCCCACCCGCTCGGGGTTCTTGTCGTCGAGAAGTTGCCCGAGATAGAAGGCGATGAGGAACTCGCGGGGGTAGAGCGACAGCGCGTGTCGTAGCAGTTGGGCCGCATCCGCCTTCTGTCGCGCCATCACGTCCGCGACGGCGACCACCGCCCCCGGCGAGAACCGCACCAGATCTACCTTCGCCGCCAGAGCCTCCAGCTTCGCTTTATCCGCCCACACGGCCGGATCGCGGAACGGGGCCGCACCCGAGTCCTCATCGGCCCGCCGGAGCGCCGCCAGCACCTTGTCCCGCACCGCCGTGTCCGGCTCCAGGATGGCCCAGTCGTCCAGCGCCGTCACCAACTCGTCCCGCACCGCCGACTTCCTCACCCGGTCCCCGGCTGCCGCGGGGTCCGTCGCAACGTCCGGCCCGCGGGCGGCGAACACTTGCCGGTACTGCCCGGGAGCCTTCGCCTGGTCGAAGTAGTATTTCCCGCCCTCCTCCAGCATCACCGTCGAGCGGTACATCCGGATGGCGTCGAGGTCGCGGACGAACGCCAGGTCGGCCTTCGCCTGCCCCACCGCATCCGCCATGTCCGGGGCGAGGCTCGCGGCCAACTCGCCGGCCTCCCGCAGGTTGCTCTCGGCCGCCGCGTACCGGTACTCCTTCCGCGCCTGGCCCGCCAGCACGAGCAGGTTCGTCGCCCGGTCCCGGGCCTGTTCGCCCTTCAGCTTCCGCTCGGTGTCGAACGCTGCCTGCTCGGCCCTGAGCACGCCGTCCGCCCGCTCCTGGTCGAGCCGCCGCTGGTTCGCCTGGTAATCGGCCCACCAGCCGAACCCGGCCCCGCCCAGGACCAGCAGCCCGACGGCCGTGAACAGCCCCTGCCGGACGCGGCGGCGCTTCCGCTCCTCCAGGGTTCGCACCGCGGCTTCCGCCCGTTCCGTCTCCGCCCGTCGCAGCCGGGCCTCCACCTCCGCCCGGTACGCCGCCACCAGCCCCGCCACCGCCCCGCCGTCCGCCGGCCGCTCCACCGGGTCCGCGGCCAGGCACCGCTTGCACAGCGCGACCAGCTCGGCATCCGCGCCGCTCGCGTCGAGCCGGGCGAACGCCTCGGCCAGTTCCCCGGCCGCGGCCTTCCGCACCACCGCGGGGGCGTTCGCCCCGGAGTACGGCGGCTTCCCGGTCAGGACGGCGCAGAGGATACCGCCGAGGGCGAACACGTCGGACCGACGGTCGATGTGGTCCACTTCGCCGCGGGCCTGCTCGGGCGGCATGTACGCCGGCGTGCCCAGTGCCTGCCCGAAGTGGGTGCGTTCGTCCGTCGATTCGTTCGCTGGCCGGTGGTCCGTGGTGCGGTCCGGGTCGGCTTCGGTGTCCGGTCGGCTGGTTGCGTCCGCGGGGCTACCCTCTCGCTCACGCTCGGGGTTCGCCAGGACTTTCGCCAGCCCCCAGTCCATCACTTGCACTTCGCCGAACCCGCCGACCATGACGTTCGCCGGCTTGAGGTCGCGGTGGATGACGCGGTGCGAATGAGCGTAGCCGACCGCCTGGCAGATTTGCTCGAAGACGGCGACGAACCGGCCGCGGTCGTGGGCCGGGTCCGGGCGGCGATTCAGCAGGGTGTCGAGCGTGTCGCCCTGGATCAGCTTCATCGCCAGGAACGGCCGGCCGTCGGGCAGCGTGCCGACATCGTGGACCGGCGGAATCGCCGGGTGCTGGAGCTGGCCGGTGATGCGCGCTTCATCGAGGAACCGCTGGGCGGCCCCGGAGCCGATGCCGAACCGCTCCTGCAGCACTTTGACCGCGACCTCGCGGTCGAACGCGGTGTCGGTGGCCCGGTAGATGACGCCCATGCCGCCGCGGGCGATCTCCTCGCCGAGGGCGTACCGCGGGCCGGACGCCGGGGTGGGTGTGGGGAATGGGGGCGGGGCGTCGCCGCCGGTGGCGGCGGCCGGGTCGGCGATCGAGCCGGTGCGGTGCGGGTCGGCGGTCGGGACGTGGTCGAACGTCGGGTGGTCGGGCATGGGCATGCTCCCCGGATGTTCGGATGAGCCTACCCCGTTGCCTTTCCCCGTGCAACGGACCGGCCGGAATCCCCGGCCCGCAGGGCCGGGCCGCGGGAGGGGGGAGAATACCCCTTTTTCACGCCCCCGGGACGAGTCCACTCGCGGCGCGGCCGGGATCGAGCTAGGATTCAACGGCGATTCCAGCGTTCTCGCGGGGTTGCTTCCCACTGCCTCGGCCGGGACTCCCGTCATGGATTCGTCCGACTCGCCCTCGAAATCCCCGTCGCCGCCCCGGCCGAAGCGGAAGCCCGCCACCCGGAAGCCAGCTCCAGAAGCGGCCGATCTCAGCGGCCAGCGCCTCGGCCGCTACGCGATCACCGGGCAACTCGGCCGCGGCGGGATGGGCGTCGTTTACGAGGCGGAAGACACGCTGCTCCAGCGCCGCGTGGCGATCAAGCTGCTGCCCCGGGAAGTGTCCTCGAACCCCGAAGCGCTGGCGCGGTTCCTCCGCGAGGCGCAGGCGGCGGCCCGGCTGAACCACGCCAACGTCGTCGCCGTGTACGACGTCGGCGAGGCGGACGGCACGCACTACATCGTCATGGAACTCATGGCCGGCGGCAGCGCGAAGGCGATGCTGGCCGCGCGCGGGCCGTTCCACTGGGTGGAGGCGACGAGCATCCTGGCGGAAGTGTGCCGCGGCGTGGCGGCGGCCCACAAGGCGGGGCTGATCCACCGCGACATCAAGCCGGCGAACATCCTGCGGTCCGCGGACGGGGTCGTGAAGCTCGGCGACTTCGGCCTCGTCAAGCCCGCGGGGATCAAGGGGCCGGGCCTCACGTCGCTGGGCGAGGTCGTGGGCACGCCGCACTACATGAGCCCCGAGCAGAGCCGCGGCGACGTGCTCGACCGGCGGAGCGACGTCTATTCGCTCGGCGCGACGTACTTCGCCCTGCTCACCGGCCGGCCCCCGTTCAACTCCGCCGACTCGATGCAGGTGCTGTTCGCGCACTGCGCCCACCCCGTGCCCGACCCGCGGGAACTCGTCGGCGACATCCCGCCGGCGTGTACCGCGATCGTCCGCAAGGCGATGGCCAAGAACCGCTCGCAGCGGCACCGCACCGCCGGCGAGCTGCTGGGCGAAGTGGAGCAGGTGCTGGCGTGGGGCCGCGAGCAGGCCGCGGCCGACGCGCCGCCCCTGGCGTTCGTCTGGAGCGGCCCGAACACGACGGACACCGGCACCGCGCCGAGCCTCGCGTCCGCCGCCCTCGGCGAGCGGTCGCACTCGGCCTCGCGATGGAGGCACCGCCGCCGGATGCAGGTCGGCGTGGGGATCGCGTGTGCGCTGCTGCTGGCCGTCCTCGTCGTCCTCGTTCGCAACGGCCGGAATGGGCCGCGGCCGGCCGTCGGCACGGAACCGCCGACGGTCGCGGAGGCGGATTGGCCCACGCAATCGGCGGACGCGGACCGGGCGATCCAATCGCGCGACCCCCGGGCGATGCGGGCGGCGATCGACGGCATCCGCGTCGCCCAGCGGCGCGAGGCATTCCGGGAACCAGCCCAGCAGGAGGCGATGCGGCAGACGCTCCTGCGGCTGGAGAAGGCGCTCGCGTTCCGCGAGAGCATCACCGAGAAGGGGCTGGTCGTCGGCTTCGACGCGCCCGTGACCGGCGCGGTTCTTTCCCCCGATGACCGGTGGCTGGCGGTCGGGCAGAGCAACGGCGACGCGGGGGCGTTCGTCTTCGACAGCTACACGGGCGAAAAGCGGTATACCGTGTGGCGACGCCGCGGCACCGCGGTCGTCCGCGTGCAGGCGCTGGCCTTCGACCGCGACGGCACCACGCTGGCAGCGCTGACGCCGGATTACAGCGTCAAAGTCGTCACCGTCGCGACGGGGAAGGAGTCGTCGTTCGACTACGGCCCCGGCGTGCGCCGCCCGCTGGCGCTGGCCTTCTCGCCGACGTCCCGCGATCTCGTGGTCGGGCTGGACCCGGGCGGCGAGGGGAAGGGCAAGCCCTATTTGAAGGTCTGGAACCTCGACACCGGCAAGGAGCCGTTCGCGTTCAAGTTCGAGCACTCGGCCCGGGTCGCGGCCGTGGCCTTTACCGCGGACGGGCACCAGGTCGCCACCGGCAGCCACGACAAGCGGGTCGTGTTCTGGAACGCCGAGACGGGCCGGGTCTGGCGCGAACTCCACACCGGCCTCTCGGTTCGCGCCGTGGCGTGCAGCCCGAACGGCCGGATGCTCGCCGCCGCGGGCCTGGACCAGGACGCCTCCGTTTTGCAGTTCTGGGACTACGCCGCCGAGAAGCTCCTGGCCGCGAAACCGAGCCCGCACGGGCCGTGCAATTGCGTGGCGTTCGCGCGCGACGGAACGCTCCTCGCCAGCGGCAGCGGCTCGCACGTGCTGCTCTGGAACCCCGAGACGCAAACCCTCCTCGGCACGCTGACGGGCCACAGCCAGCCTGTCACCTCGGTTGCGTTCTCGGCGAACGGGGGTATCCTTGCCACGGGTAGCGCGGACCAAACCGTCCGCCTGTGGGACGTGTCGCGCTACCTGCCGCCGCGACCCAAACCGTGACGCACCCATGAGCGACTCGGGCTCCTCGAAGGACGTGCCGCGTGCGGGGATCGATCAGATCTCGACGCGGTGGGCGCTCATCCGCGACCCGGTCCAGTTCGTCATGCGGTACGCCCCGGCGATCCGGGGCTACCTCGGCGTCTTCCTCAAGAACCCGCACGACGTGGAGGACGTGTGCCAGGCGTTCCTGCTCCGCGTCGTCGAACGCGGGATCGTCGAGGAAGGCCTTCTACACGGCCGCTTCCGCGACTACCTGATCGCCGCCGTCCGCAACGCCGCGCTGGCCCACCTCCGCCGCCGCCCGCTCGTCACGCAAGACGGCTCCCGCCTCGCGGACGTCGCCGCGGAGGAAGAGTTCGTTCTCCCCGATGAACGGGAATGGCTGTCCCGCTGGCGGCGGGTCGTGCTGGCGGGCGCGTGGGACGCCCTCGAACTCCACGAGAACGAACACCCCGGCAACCTGTTCTTCACGTCGCTCCGCGCGCTCGTCGACCACCCGGGCGAGACTTCCGGCCAGCTCGCGGCGCGGGTCAGCCGGGCCTGCGGCCGGGCCGTGGCACCCGAGGCGTTCCGCAAGCAGGTCAGCCGGGCGCGCCGCCTGTTCGCCGAGTTCCTCGTCGCCGAAACCGCGCGGACGCTGGACAACCCCACGCCGCAGACGGTGGAGGAAGAACTGATCGACATCGGCGTGATGAAGTACGTCCGGCCGTTCTTGCCCCCGGACTGGCGGGCCAGCGGCAAGCTCGCGGACGCCGAATGACGGCGGGTCGGTTCGCGGAATCATTTCGAGAAAAGCACGCTTCGCCGGTCACACCCCGCCGCGTCGCGCATCCCTCCTGCAGCCGGGGAGAGCGGACCCCGCTCCTTCCAAACCGGCGGATCGATCCCGCGATGACTCCCCCGCGCTCGCGGGGGGCGCGGGCCGTTCCACGTGCGTTCTCTTACGCGGAGTGACGGAAATGAAGTGCGCGATTGTGTTCCCCGCGGTCCTGCTGCTCCTGTCCCAGGGTTCGGCCGCGATGGCCCAGACGGTCACGATCGAGGGCCAGTTGTCCGGCGGCAACAACGTCCACGTCGTGTGCACCGTCGCCAACGGCCAGCTCACCGGGACGGGCGCGTTGTTCGGCACGAACCCGAGCAACGGCTACAAGTACTCCTACCCCATCGCCATCACCCACGCCGCCACGGGCCAGGGGACGCTCGCCCTGACGGGGACGCTCGGCGGCGTCGCGAACATGACGCTGACGAGTACCGTTCCGAACGGCCCGATGGTGCTCAGCTACGTGGTCAACGGCAACACCTACACGCTGACCGGCATGGGGATCGTCACGGTGAAATGATCGCCGGTCCGGCAGCCCCCAAACCGAGCGGCCGGGTTCATTGTGACTGAACCCGGCCGGCAGACTACGAACACCACCGGCTCGCCCGCACGGGTGCGGACGGCCAGCCCCCGCAGACCCTGCTCGACCTTGAACCAGGCCCCAGGCACCAGCGTGGGCCGCAGGCACCTCCACCGGCTCCAGCGCCGGCTACTTGCCCTCCTCGACGGTTTACCGCCGCGCGTTCCTCGGTTTCCGCTGACCGTTGCCGGGACGTTCTCTGGTAAGCTCGGGGCGGGCCACGTCCTCGCCGCCGCCAACGGGTCGGGCGTGCCGTTCCATTCCCGGAGGCTCGTCATGGTCCGTTGCGGGGTGCTGACGCTGGCAGCGATTTCCGCCGCCGGCCTCTCGGCGGCCGACTGGCCGCAGTGGCGCGGGCCGGACCGCTCGAACGTCTCGAAAGACGCCGGCCTGCTGGCCGAGTGGCCGAAGGACGGCCCCCCGCTGGCGTGGACGGCGGAAGGGCTGGGCCAGGGGGTGCCGTCCGTCGCGGTCGCCGGGGGGAAGGCGTACGTCCTGGGATACCGCGACGAGAAGGAGCACCTCACCTGTCTCGACGAAAAGGACGGGAAACCCGTCTGGTCCACCCCCGTCGGTCCGACGGTGAACGAGCTGCCGAGCATGCGGTGGCTCAGCCAGCGCACGCCGACGGTGGACGGCGACCGGGTGTACGCCTTCACCGCCCGCGGCGAGCTGATCTGCCTCGGGACGGCCGACGGGAAGGAGCGGTGGCGCAAGGACTACGTGAAGGACTTCGGCGGCAAGCCCGGGACGTGGGGCTACTGCGACTTCCCCCTCGCGGACGGCGACCGGCTGATCTGCACCCCCGGCACGAAGGACGCCGCGCTGGTCGCCCTCGACAAGAAGACGGGCGAGGTGGTCTGGAAGTGCGCCATCCCGGCCAGCCCGCGGGGCACCTACGGCGGGGTCGCGGCCGCGGACATCGCCGGCGTGCGGCAGTACGTCCACCAGCTGGAGAGCGCCGTCGTCGGGGTGGCGGCGAAGGACGGGGCGCTGCTGTGGCAGTACCCGAACTTCGGTAACACACTCGGTAACGTCCACACCGCCCTGGTCCGCGGGGACGAGGTGTTCGCCTCGTGCGGGTGGGGCGTCGGCGTCGCCCTGCTGCGGGTCAAGAAGGACGGCGACGGGATGAAGGTCGAGGAACTCTACCGCATCAAGGACAACGCCCTCGACCCGTGGCTGGGCAGCTCGGTGCGGATCGGGGAGTACGTCCACGCCGCGAACGGGGTGTGTTTCGAGTGGAAGACCGGCGCGAGGGTGGCGCAGCCGGAGAAGGCGGTGCCGACGAACCGGATTACCATGACCGCCGCGGGCGGGCGGCTGATCCACCGCACCGGCAACGGTCAGGTGTTGCTCGCCGAGGTCTCGCCGGAAGGGAAGTACGCCCGCCGCGGCGAGTTCACGGTCGCGCCGAACGCGAAAGACCCGACGTGGACGTTCCCGGTGGTCGCGAACGGCCGGCTCTACCTGCGCGACCAGGGCACGCTCCGCTGCTACGACCTGCGGTCGCCGGACCGCGAGCCGGCGAAGAAGCCGGCCGTGATCTTCGTCCCCACGCCGCAGGACGTGGTCGAGAGGATGCTGGAGCTGGCGAAGGTGACGAAGGAGGACACCGTCGCCGACCTGGGGTGCGGCGACGGGCGGTTCCTCGTGACCGCGGCGAAGCGGTACGGGTGCAAGGCGGTCGGGTTCGACCTCGACCCGGAGTGCGTCCGCCTCTCGACGGCAGCGGTCGAGAAGGCCGGGGTCGGGAAACTCGTCCGGGTCGAGGAGGCCGACCTGCTGGAGGCGGACCTGGCCGGGGTCACGGTCGTGACGCTCTACCTCGGGACATCGCTGAACGGCAAGCTCGCGCCGCGGCTCGACAAGCTCAAGCCGGGGTCGCGGGTGGTGTCGCACGTGTTCCCGATCCCCGGGGTGAGGGCGGACCGGGTGGTGAAGGTGACGTCGGCGGAGGACGACGTGGAGCGGGCGGTCTACCTCTACACGACCCCCCTGACGAGGGAGAAGACGGCGGACGACCGGTAGCGGCCCGGGCCGGGCGGCGTTCGATGGGGGCGGTCTGGGGCGGGGCGAGGGGCCGGCCGCGGCGGTGAGTGCGAACACCACGCGACCCGCGGCGTCGAGGATCGTCATCGTCACCCCACCGGGACCGTCGGCTTGGACGGCGGTAGCCGACCGGGCGAACGGGAACAGCCCGGAGTTGGGTACGCTCAGAGTGTCGGCGGCCGTCGAACCCGCTGGACCGGCGACCGCTCCGGCGTGTTCACGTCCGCGTACCCGTCCGTGTGGAACTTCACGCTCCCGTCCGCCAGCCGCACGTACACCATTGACAGCGGCTTGTTGTCCGCCACGTTCGACACGCTCACCTGGCCGAAGTTCTCGGTGAACTTCACGTACAGCTCGGCGGCGAACACCGGCACCGACCGCGCCTTCCCGGCCGCCGTCACCTCCGCCAGCACGTTGCGCGATTGCCGGGTTCCCGTCTCCCCGAGCAGCCACACGCTGAGACGGGTCGATCGACGGAATCGCCCCACCGTGACTCACCAGAGCTAAATCGGCCCACGATCCGGACGAGCCGGCTTACCCATCAGGTAGTTGTCGCACTCGCTCGCGGCCCCCCGCCCCTCGCTGATCGCCCACACGACCAGCTTTCCAGCACATTGGGATCCTAAGCTTAGAATTCCACGTGGACAAGTTGTCGCGGCCGCTTCTATAGTGTCACCTAAATACTAGTGACTCCAGCGTAACTGGACTGGCCACAGTTAGGCCGCAAATGTAATCACACTGGCTCACCTTCGGGTGGGCCTTTCTGCGTTCGCGAGTGGACCCGATAAGCTCATGGAGCGGCGTAACCGTCGCACAGGAAGGACAGAGAAAGCGCGGATCTGGGAAGTGACGGACAGAACGGTCAGGACCTGGATTGGGGAGGCGGTTGCCGCCGCTGCTGCTGACGGTGTGACGTTCTCTGTTCCGGTCACACCACATACGTTCCGCCATTCCTATGCGATGCACATGCTGTATGCCGGTATACCGCTGAAAGTTCTGCAAAGCCTGATGGGACATAAGTCCATCAGTTCAACGGAAGTCTACACGAAGGTTTTTGCGCTGGATGTGGCTGCCCGGCACCGGGTGCAGTTTGCGATGCCGGAGTCTGATGCGGTTGCGATGCTGAAACAATTATCCTGAGAATAAATGCCTTGGCCTTTATATGGAAATGTGGAACTGAGTGGATATGCTGTTTTTGTCTGTTAAACAGAGAAGCTGGCTGTTATCCACTGAGAAGCGAACGAAACAGTCGGGAAAATCTCCCATTATCGTAGAGATCCGCATTATTAATCTCAGGAGCCTGTGTAGCGTTTATAGGAAGTAGTGTTCTGTCATGATGCCTGCAAGCGGTAACGAAAACGATTTGAATATGCCTTCAGGAACAATAGAAATCTTCGTGCGGTGTTACGTTGAAGTGGAGCGGATTATGTCAGCAATGGACAGAACAACCTAATGAACACAGAACCATGATGTGGTCTGTCCTTTTACAGCCAGTAGTGCTCGCCGCAGTCGAGCGACAGGGCGAAGCCCTCGGCTGGTTGCCCTCGCCGCTGGGCTGGCGGCCGTCTATGGCCCTGCAAACGCGCCAGAAACGCCGTCGAAGCCGTGTGCGAGACACCGCGGCCGGCCGCCGGCGTTGTGGATACCTCGCGGAAAACTTGGCCCTCACTGACAGATGAGGGGCGGACGTTGACACTTGAGGGGCCGACTCACCCGGCGCGGCGTTGACAGATGAGGGGCAGGCTCGATTTCGGCCGGCGACGTGGAGCTGGCCAGCCTCGCAAATCGGCGAAAACGCCTGATTTTACGCGAGTTTCCCACAGATGATGTGGACAAGCCTGGGGATAAGTGCCCTGCGGTATTGACACTTGAGGGGCGCGACTACTGACAGATGAGGGGCGCGATCCTTGACACTTGAGGGGCAGAGTGCTGACAGATGAGGGGCGCACCTATTGACATTTGAGGGGCTGTCCACAGGCAGAAAATCCAGCATTTGCAAGGGTTTCCGCCCGTTTTTCGGCCACCGCTAACCTGTCTTTTAACCTGCTTTTAAACCAATATTTATAAACCTTGTTTTTAACCAGGGCTGCGCCCTGTGCGCGTGACCGCGCACGCCGAAGGGGGGTGCCCCCCCTTCTCGAACCCTCCCGGTCGAGTGAGCGAGGAAGCACCAGGGAACAGCACTTATATATTCTGCTTACACACGATGCCTGAAAAAACTTCCCTTGGGGTTATCCACTTATCCACGGGGATATTTTTATAATTATTTTTTTTATAGTTTTTAGATCTTCTTTTTTAGAGCGCCTTGTAGGCCTTTATCCATGCTGGTTCTAGAGAAGGTGTTGTGACAAATTGCCCTTTCAGTGTGACAAATCACCCTCAAATGACAGTCCTGTCTGTGACAAATTGCCCTTAACCCTGTGACAAATTGCCCTCAGAAGAAGCTGTTTTTTCACAAAGTTATCCCTGCTTATTGACTCTTTTTTATTTAGTGTGACAATCTAAAAACTTGTCACACTTCACATGGATCTGTCATGGCGGAAACAGCGGTTATCAATCACAAGAAACGTAAAAATAGCCCGCGAATCGTCCAGTCAAACGACCTCACTGAGGCGGCATATAGTCTCTCCCGGGATCAAAAACGTATGCTGTATCTGTTCGTTGACCAGATCAGAAAATCTGATGGCACCCTACAGGAACATGACGGTATCTGCGAGATCCATGTTGCTAAATATGCTGAAATATTCGGATTGACCTCTGCGGAAGCCAGTAAGGATATACGGCAGGCATTGAAGAGTTTCGCGGGGAAGGAAGTGGTTTTTTATCGCCCTGAAGAGGATGCCGGCGATGAAAAAGGCTATGAATCTTTTCCTTGGTTTATCAAACGTGCGCACAGTCCATCCAGAGGGCTTTACAGTGTACATATCAACCCATATCTCATTCCCTTCTTTATCGGGTTACAGAACCGGTTTACGCAGTTTCGGCTTAGTGAAACAAAAGAAATCACCAATCCGTATGCCATGCGTTTATACGAATCCCTGTGTCAGTATCGTAAGCCGGATGGCTCAGGCATCGTCTCTCTGAAAATCGACTGGATCATAGAGCGTTACCAGCTGCCTCAAAGTTACCAGCGTATGCCTGACTTCCGCCGCCGCTTCCTGCAGGTCTGTGTTAATGAGATCAACAGCAGAACTCCAATGCGCCTCTCATACATTGAGAAAAAGAAAGGCCGCCAGACGACTCATATCGTATTTTCCTTCCGCGATATCACTTCCATGACGACAGGATAGTCTGAGGGTTATCTGTCACAGATTTGAGGGTGGTTCGTCACATTTGTTCTGACCTACTGAGGGTAATTTGTCACAGTTTTGCTGTTTCCTTCAGCCTGCATGGATTTTCTCATACTTTTTGAACTGTAATTTTTAAGGAAGCCAAATTTGAGGGCAGTTTGTCACAGTTGATTTCCTTCTCTTTCCCTTCGTCATGTGACTTGATATCGGGGGTTAGTTCGTCATCATTGATGAGGGTTGATTATCACAGTTTATTACTCTGAATTGGCTATCCGCGTGTGTACCTCTACCTGGAGTTTTTCCCACGGTGGATATTTCTTCTTGCGCTGAGCGTAAGAGCTATCTGACAGAACAGTTCTTCTTTGCTTCCTCGCCAGTTCGCTCGCTATGCTCGGTTACACGGCTGCGGCGAGCGCTAGTGATAATAAGTGACTGAGGTATGTGCTCTTCTTATCTCCTTTTGTAGTGTTGCTCTTATTTTAAACAACTTTGCGGTTTTTTGATGACTTTGCGATTTTGTTGTTGCTTTGCAGTAAATTGCAAGATTTAATAAAAAAACGCAAAGCAATGATTAAAGGATGTTCAGAATGAAACTCATGGAAACACTTAACCAGTGCATAAACGCTGGTCATGAAATGACGAAGGCTATCGCCATTGCACAGTTTAATGATGACAGCCCGGAAGCGAGGAAAATAACCCGGCGCTGGAGAATAGGTGAAGCAGCGGATTTAGTTGGGGTTTCTTCTCAGGCTATCAGAGATGCCGAGAAAGCAGGGCGACTACCGCACCCGGATATGGAAATTCGAGGACGGGTTGAGCAACGTGTTGGTTATACAATTGAACAAATTAATCATATGCGTGATGTGTTTGGTACGCGATTGCGACGTGCTGAAGACGTATTTCCACCGGTGATCGGGGTTGCTGCCCATAAAGGAGGCGTTTACAAAACCTCAGTTTCTGTTCATCTTGCTCAGGATCTGGCTCTGAAGGGGCTACGTGTTTTGCTCGTGGAAGGTAACGACCCCCAGGGAACAGCCTCAATGTATCACGGATGGGTACCAGATCTTCATATTCATGCAGAAGACACTCTCCTGCCTTTCTATCTTGGGGAAAAGGACGATGTCACTTATGCAATAAAGCCCACTTGCTGGCCGGGGCTTGACATTATTCCTTCCTGTCTGGCTCTGCACCGTATTGAAACTGAGTTAATGGGCAAATTTGATGAAGGTAAACTGCCCACCGATCCACACCTGATGCTCCGACTGGCCATTGAAACTGTTGCTCATGACTATGATGTCATAGTTATTGACAGCGCGCCTAACCTGGGTATCGGCACGATTAATGTCGTATGTGCTGGGGAAAG
>JADMIO011449870.1_pt1 | contig 15106 bp, 9 predicted proteins | sample 8958161 | NCBI WGS metagenome assembly JADMIO01 (sample SAMN16585339, study PRJNA669376) | soil metagenome | isolation source: Crop rotation soil | place: USA: Cullars Rotation, Alabama | collected 2011 | reverse complement strand
CTACAAGCTTGTTGCGGTTTGCAGATAGGTTTAATGAAGTAGTCCATTGAAATGCCGGAGTCTTGAAATTGTTTGAACTGAGTTCTATCTCAAAACCATGGTTTCTGATTTTACCCGCATTGTTGATATACTCAAAGGAACCACTAAACGATTGCGTGGATTGTTTATACAATAACCGGTCGGTTAGTGAATTATAATACTCCAGTGTTAAAGAGAACCTGTTCTTTAAAAAGCTCATGTCCAAGCCGGTATTGTATTCAAAAGTTCTTTCCCAGGTGATGTTGCGGTTACCCAGTACATCGCTGTTGGGCGACAAACCCAGATTTACTGAGCCGGTGCCACTACCAAAAGAATAATTGCTTGGGTACAGTAAATTGGTGAAGGCAAAACTTTGGATTTTATTGTTTCCGGTTGCACCATAACTCGCCCGTAATTTCATCGTGCTGATCCAGTCCAGATTTTTCATGAAAGGTTCGTTACCGATACCCCAACCTGCTGAAATTGCCGGAAAGGACCCATATTTCTGGCCTTTGTAGAAATAAGAACTTCCATCGGTACGGAAGCTTGCGGACAGCAGGTACTTATCTTTGTAGTCGTAAGTAACCCGGCCCAAATAGGAAATCAGACCCACACGGTCTTTCAGGGTATTTGTTAAGGCCTGGTCAATCTGACCCGCTTGGTTTAACGTTTCAAAGTTTTCCGTTGGGAAATTACGTCCCACCATATTTGATTCTTTGATTTTGGTTTGCTGAGTTGTGTATCCCAATAAACCAGTAAAGCTATGATTGCCTTTTTTCAAACTATAGTTCAGCGTGTTTTCAAAAAGCAAATCCATGTATTGTCTGGTATAAATGGTTGCTTCGTTCACATCACCATCTTTACGTGCGCTGGTTTGGGTAAAGGTGTTATTTTCCTGTTGGGTGAAATAGCCACCAATGGAGCTTTTGAAAATCAGGTTGGGAAGGATTTTGATACTCAGATCCCCGCCACCGAGCATTCTGTAAGTTTCCTGTGTCCTGTTCTCTCTGCCGGCAATGGAAACCGGGGTATTGTTACTGGTAGCAAAGGGCTCTACTACGCCACTGCTGGTCCAAAGACTTCCATCGGGCATGGTACCAGAGTACTGCAGTCCATTAAAATGTCTCGCCTGTACATAATCACCAGGTAAGATATCTGCCCATTGTGCATTTTGATGGACATAAGCTGCAGTAAATTCATTGTGCCGAACCGGCAGGAAAGAGCCAAACCTGAAGTAGTCGGTAAAGTTTACTGCAGGTCTTTGTGTTTTGATATATGATGGGTTAAAGTTGACACTGAAGGTAACCGCTTTTCCCAGAGATCCATCCAGCTTGGTCTTCATATTGATGCGGCTGTTGTTGCTAAACTTTAACACCGCCTGATCTTTCTGTCCGCTCGCAGAAATATAGTATTTCAATTCTTTTTTACCGCCGGATATTCCAACCTGGTAATTTTGAATAGAAGCATCCTGCAGTGCTTCTTGCTGCCAGTCTGTTGGACGACCGCTAATTTGATTTTCGATCACGTAAGCTGCACGTTCTGCAGGTGTGATCAGATTTTTTTGTGCTGCGGGAACAGTTGGATCATTTTCACGAAGTGCGGCCTCAGCGAAGAGCATTTTGGTATAATCGGTAATGCTCATGATTTTGTTCAGTTCATAAGGCTTTTTAAAACCATAATAGGTTTTAAAGCTATACCTCGGCTTGTCTGAGACACCGCTTTTTGTAGTGATGAGAATAACCCCATTGGCAGCCCTTGATCCGTAGATGGCGCTGGATGCTGCATCTTTCAGGACTTCAATAGATTCTACATCCTGCGGGTTGATGAATGAGAGTCCGTCTGGTACCGGATAGCCATCTACCACAACCAATGGCTGGGAGTTGGCGCTGATGGAACTAAATCCCCGGACCCGGACAATTGGTTCTGCACCTGATTCTGAACTGACGTTTTGAATGGCTACACCTGCAATTTTACCGATCAGGGCATTGTCTAAGCGGGTGGTTGGGATCTCGTCCAGATTGTCGTTTTTGAGCTTGCTTACTGCTCCGGTAACGGAAGATTTTTTCTGCGTTCCATAACCAATCACCACCAACGTTTCCATGGTGTTTTGGGTTTCAATCAGGGTCAGCGTAATGCTTTCACTCTTCTTTACGGCATAAGCCTGGGGCTGATAGCCGAGATAATTGATGAGTAATAATTTTCCAGTTTCTACTGTAATGCTAAAAGCACCCTTGCTGTCTGTAACGGTCGCTTGCTTACCATCCTTTACCTTAATCGAAGCGCCGGGTAAAGGCGCACCATCACTGGTTTTCACAATACCTTGGATTTTCACCTTGTTTTGTGAAAATGCAGGACTCATGGCCAGGAAACAGCAGGTCATCAGCAATAAAAAATATCGCGTGTAAACTTTACTATTCATGTTGATTTCATTTTTTTTAAGCGTTAATTAATTGTATCCATTGTTTTGTGTCAGGTTTCCTTTGCTCAAATCAATTTCGGTTTGAGGGATCGGGAAAACCAGTCGATAGGCGGGCACGGTGATATTGGGATTTCCAGTTGCCGTTAAGTAAGCATTCAAAATGGTTATAGTATTGGTTGGATCCAGGCGGACCAAATCATACCATCTTTGGTTTTCAAAACCAAATTCCAGTTTCCTTTCTTTTAAGATTGCAGCCCTTGCCGCCTCCTTGGTATTGAGGTTTGCACCGGTGTAAATCGAAGCAACAGCTCTGCCACGTACTTCATTCAATGGCGTTAAAACGTCATTGCCCGGAGTTGCAGACAACTCATTAGCTACTTCAGCCGACATGAGCAATACATCAGCAAACCGGATCACCGGGAAATCATTTCCTGCATCTCTTTGCGGTGCTGTGGCGTCCAGAAATTTGGTACACAAACCATTCGCACTGTTAAACGTGCTGGCTTTTCTGACATCACTGGCTTCAAAAAGAGCCTGGTAGGGCGCTGATGCTTTGACATTTCTGGCATCGCCATTATTGCTGTATTCATAGGAAAAGGAATTTCCTTCGCCATTGGCACTGGCTTTAAAGCGAACCGCAAAGAGTATTTCCTTGCTCATTTCTGAGGCGGTACTGAATATAGCCGCATAAGAAGGATTTAACTGATAAGTGCTGCCTTTAAAATTACTGCCTACCAAAGGATCCAGTTGTAACTTTGCATTTGGATAGTCCTTTAATGTCAGGTATACCTTAGCCAGTAAGGCTTGCGAAGCGCCTTTAGTAACGCGGGCAACTTGTGCGGTTGGCCAGGATGGGGGACAAGCATCTACAGCAGTATTCAGGTCAGTTTTCAGCTGGGTATAAATCTGGTCCTTACTGATGCGTTTGAATTTTTCAAAATCGTCAAATTTGATGGAAGCTGTCAATAAAGGAACATATCCATATAAGCGCACCAGATTGAAATACATCAGGGAACGGATAAATTTGGCTTCTCCCTCGAAGTATTTCTTCTTAACCGGATCGCTTACATTGTCCAGGTATTTCAGAACCAGGTTACAGCGCGCAATGGTATTGTAACTGCGTTGCCAGAAATCCAGCAGAAAGAAATTGGAAGGGGCATCACGAAAGAATTTAATAGCGCCCCAGTCGCCCTCTAAAGAAACACCGGAAGTATTGTCGGCCCGGATTTCCGTCAGTTTAAATTCAATGTCATATACTTTTTGCAGTCCATCATAACAAGCAATTACGCCAGTTTCCACTTCATCGGTGTTCCGGTAATAGGTTTGCTCAATCAGGTTGGAAATAGGTTTTTCGTCCAGAAACTTTTTGCATCCGGTAAAACTTAAGAGTATTGCTGCAGCGATCAATATTGTAGGTTTCATTGGTTTAAGTTTTAGGTTAAAAATTAGCGTTAATACCAAAGGTTACATTCCTGGTTATCGGGGCTGAGCCTCTTTGATAACCGTTTTTAAGGGGATCATCTGTATACTCATTTACACCTTCAGGGTTATAACTGGAATAACCTTTGGCAAACTTGTACCAGAGATTGGCTGTAGATACATATACACGGAGATTACTGGCGTTGATGGCCTTCAACCATTTTGCGTTTAAAGTATAACCTACGTTCAGGTTGCGCAGGGCGATAAACGAAGCATCTTCAATAGAATAACGACTTTCTGTTTTGTACTTGGTTTTAGCCTGCAGGTCTGTCGGCAGACTCAAATAAGCTGATGTTCCTGTTGCTGAAAACTGGGTTTCGTAATAGTTCGGATCGGCGTTGAATACACTGGCACCTTCAGAACCCTGGAATACAAAGCTCAGATCAAAGTTTTTGTATTTTAAATTACTCGTTAATCCCCAGGTGAATTTAGGGGTTGGCTGTCCCAATACTACCCGGTCTTGTTCATTAACCACACCATCATTGTTGATGTCCCGGGCAATAATGCGGTCGGAATGTACATTGGTTGGCCAGAAATTCCCGCCAACTTCAATGTCACGATCAAATTCATAACCGTAAAACTGCACCAATGGCTGACCAACTTTGGCCAGAAAATAGTTTAATCGTTTTGGATCGCCGATACTGATGATGGAGCTGCTGTTACCCAGCGCTTTTACCGTATTTTTATTGGTTGCACCATTAGCACTCAAACTCCATTTGAAATCTTCTTTGTCGATAATTTTTGCACCCAGTTCTATTTCAACTCCCTGGTTTTGTACTTCTCCGATATTGGTCCATACCCCGTTGCTACCAGTAATGGTATTGATTGGCAGGAAGAACAACAGGTCCTTGGTTGTCGAACGATAAGCATCAACAGTTAAGGTAAATCTGTTTTTAAGGAAGGCCATATCTACACCACCGTTAAAACTGAAACTGCGTTCCCAGCCCAGGTCTGGATTGTCGTAAAAGCTGGAATTGAAGCCTAAACTGGTACCATCACCCAAAATAGCACCCACCGGACTCACATTGGCGAAAGCACGGTAGTTTCCAATGTTGTTGTTTCCAGTAGCTCCATAACTGGCGCGGATTTTAAGGTCATTTACTAAGGCTTCTTTAGAATAGAAGTTTTCATTGCTTACCCGCCAGCCAATGGAGGCTGAAGGGAAATAACCCCAGCGATTGTCAGCGCCAAAGCGTGAACTTCCGTCCCACCTGGAACCAATAGAAACCAGGTAACGGTTGTCGTAGGCATAATTGGCACGGAACAGCACTGAAGCCAAAGCACTTTTTTCCTGAGTAGAACTCAAAGCGCTGAGTGTACCTGCATTCAGCGTTGGAATATTGTCTGTCGCAAAATTTGTTGCTGCTGAATTGCTGCTGCTGATTTTGGTGCTTTGTGCAGTGAAGCCGGCAATTACACTCAGGTCGTGTTTGTTGAAACTGCGGGTATAATTCAGAATGTTCTCATTCAATAAATCTATGGTTTCGATATTGGACAGGGTAGCTTTAGTAGATGCTTGCGCTACTGCTGCACCTTGCAGGAACGGATCTCTCGTTGCCCATGATTTCTGGAAAAACTCATTTCTGGAATTGCTGATAAAGGCACCTCCGGAAACTTTTAAGGAAAGGTAATCAGAGAAATTATATTGCACGTTGGCATTGGCCAGTGTTTTCGACGTGAAAGTTGCATTGTCGATACCATACAAATTGGTGTAACCATTGTTGTTGGCCGTGGCAGATAAATTGATGCCTTTGTAGCGTGTATTTGTGGCCGGGTCAAATGCTCTTTGGTGAACAATGTTTCCTACCGGAAGTCCCGTTGCTTCAGAAATAGCCGGTGTGGCATATAAAGGAAGCCAGGTGGCAAAACCACGTAGTAAGTCATGTACTTTATATACCGGTGCGTTTTGTTTGGTATAAGAAGGGGTGAGGCTGATGCCTATTTTCCATTTTTTATTCGGTGTAATATCCAGACTCGCTTGTCCGCCATAACGTTTATAGTCATTGGTTACAATAACCCCTTTATCAAACAAGGCTTCGCCGGATACATAATATTTTATGGTGTTGCTTCCGCCACTGATATTGACCTGAGCATTGGAAAAATTTCCACGTCTGAATACAATATCCTGAGGATCGGTAGCTACATCAAACTTTTGTGCAGCAAGTATTTCTGCAGATAGTACACCATTGTTTACTGATTTTACATGTTCTGACCAGGCCGACAGACTTGGGAAATCAAGTCTGCGGTATACATCCTTAAATCCTGCGGAGGTATTAAATCCAAATATGGTTTTGCCGTTTTTGCCAGATTTGGAAGTAATCAGGATTACCCCATTTGCTCCTCTGGAACCATAAATTGCAGCTGAAGCTGCATCTTTCAAAACTTCTATACTTTCTACGTTATTCATATCTACCGCTGATAAATCGGTAGGGACCGGGTAACCGTCGATCACAATTAATGGATTGGTTCCTGCTGTAATGGAAGCTGCACCACGGATTTTAATAATCGGAGCAGCACCTGCTGTGGCATCTGTGGTTTGAATTTGTACACCAGCCAGTTTTCCGGCCAATGCCTGATCGGCACGTGATACCGGAATTTGGTTCAGGTTGTCATTGGTCAATTTAGCAACAGATCCCGTTACGGATGATTTTTTCTGTGTACCATAACCGATAACCACTACGGTATTCATGGTGTTTTCCAGGGCAGCAAGTGTAATGTTAATGGTTTCTGCCTTGGTAATGGGATAACTCTTTTGCTGGTAACCAACATAGTTGATGAGCAGGGTTTTGCCGCTTTCCGCATTGATGGAAAAAGCGCCCTTTTCATCAGTCACGGTTCCTTGCTTGCTATCCTGAATGGTAATGGATGCGCCGGGCAGTACGCCACCCTGATCATCCTTCACAATACCCTGGATCAATACTTTGGTTTGAGAGAATGCTGGTTTAGAGAGCAGAAAACAGGAAAATACGAGGAGGAGTATACTCCGTAAGTAAACTTTCGAATTCATATTTATAGCGATTTATATTTGGTTTGGGTTGAGTCTAAAACGGACCGTCAGTATAACGTGCCGGTCCAGGCAGCTTCTTCTTTCCAGAGTAAAGCCTGGTATGGAATATCCGGCAGGGAAACCTGGTTTTCCTGCCGGAATCAGCTTTTATGAAAAGTTTAAGCCACCATTGATATCTATATTGGTTCCTGTGATATAACTGGATTCATCTGATGCCAGGTAAACCACCAGGTCTGCAACCTCTGATGCCTGACCTTCACGTTTTAGCAAAGTGGCATTCGCGACATTAACGCGTACTTCCGGTTTGCTAAAGGTATCATGGAAGGTAGTCGCGATCATGCCTGGTAGTACAGCATTAACCCTGATGTTTTTAGGACCCAGTTCTTTGGCTAGTGAACGGGTGTAGGTCATTACACCGCCTTTAGCAGCGGCATAAGCACTTGCACCGGGGCCGCCACCGTCACGTCCGGCAAGGGAGGACAGGTTAATAATCGAACCGCCGGAACTCATGTGCGGAATAACAGCCTTACTGGCCAGGTACACACTTTTCAGGTTCAGGTCCATCACGGTATCCCAAAATGCTTCATCCAGTTCCAAAGTCGGTTTTCTGGCAACCATACCACCAGCCACATTCACCAGGATATCAATCTGGTTACCAAAAGCCTCAGTGCTTTCTGCAACCAGCTGTGCTACATCTGCAGATTTAGTAACATCACCTTTCACAATGATGGCTTCGCCACCATTTTCTTTAATCAGGTTCAGGGTTTCATTGGCATTTTCCAGGTTACTGTGATAATTGATCACCACTTTAGCACCCTGGGCTGCCAGCTGTAAAGAAACTGCTCTGCCTATATCTCTTGAACCACCGGTTACAATTGCGACTTTGTTTTTTAAACGCATATTCATAAGTATTAAGAATTTATTTTTTTAGAGGTTATGTATTTGATACAGATCCAGGTAATTGGTACCAGCACAGCGGCCAGTACAAAAAAGGATACGTAACTTGTTTTAGTCAATACAGGTACTGCCCAGGTTGTTAATAGTGTACCGGCAACAGCTGCGGTACCACCCATTCCGGCTACAGTTCCTACATTTTTCCCATTGAAGTAATCACTTGGCAGGGTTTGGATGTTTCCGATCAGAAACTGAAAACCAAAGAGCGTCAGTCCGATCAGTACCATGGCCAGGGTAGGACTGTCTTTTAAGGTGTCCAGGTAATAAACAATGGCAACCAGTCCGAGCAGCATAATGGTACAACCCAGGGCTACCGAGTTTTTTCTTGCCTTTACGGCGGGAACACCTTTTTTAATTTGTCTGGACGAATGGTAACCACCCAGTAAGCTTCCGATAGCCGCAAATAAATAAGGTAACCAGGTAAAAGCCCCAATCTGTTTGATATCAAAAAGGAATTGTTCTTTTAGAAATGTTGGTAACCAGGTGACAAACAACCACCATACCGGATCGATAAAGAACCTGCCCATAATGATACCCCAGGTATTGCGGAAACGAAGTAATTCCCGCCAGGTCAGGACCGGTGCTACTTCAACTGAACTCTCTGCACCAGGTTCAGTATCCAGGATATAGTTGCGTTCTTCTTCTGTCAACCAGGGATGTTTTTCCGGAGCTGCTTTATTGATTACCAACCATGGAATAACCCAGATCAGTCCCAGAACCGCAATCAGCACGAAGGTCATTTTCCAGCCAAAAGCAATATAGAGCAGGGCAATTATTGGTGCTGAAATGACGGAACCCAATGAGGCACCCGCGCCAAATATTCCCTGTGCAATGGCTCTTTCTTTTGCAGGGAACCATTCTGCATTACTTTTTGTCGCACCTGGCCAGTTTCCAGCTTCGCTAAAGCCCAGCATGAAACGGAAGATGTTGAAGGACATGAGTGAGCGTGCAAAGGAATGCAGGGCAATAGATATACTCCAGCCAATGATGGAAATGGTCATGCCCAGACGGGTACCTACCGCATCCATCAATTTACCGGTGAAGGTTTGTCCCAATGCATAGGCGATCATGAAGAACGTAGTAATCAATGCCAGTGCATTTTTATTGTCCACATCGGCGATGCCAAATTCCTTATAGATATAGGGCCACATGATGTTGATGGCACTTCGGTCTATATAATTGATCACTGTTGCAAATGCAATCAGCGCAATGATGTACCATCTTAATCCTTTTACCTTCATTATATGCTTTATTTAGATACCGAGCCCCTTTAAAAAGGCCATAATACGTGCGTTCATTTCTCTATTGTCTTCCTGACTGAATTTTCCGTGGTCGCCGCCTTTAACGGTCATAAATTCATTTTTTATACCCAGTTCATCCAATTTCGCTTTCAGGGCTACAGATTGTTCGTAAGGCACGATTGGGTCAGCATCGCCATGGACGATGAAAGTTGGCGGACTGGTTTTTTTAACCTGGTACAATGGGGAAACAGATTTGGCGAAATTCTGGTCTTTTGCTTTATCACCCAGCCAGCTGGTGGCTGATTTACTGGTTTTGTGTACACCATAACCCCAATCCCAAACATCAGTGATGCCATATTTATCGATAATGGCCGCTACTTTGATATTTTCAACACCTTTACAATTGGTATCAAACAGGTGGTCATTCTCCATTAAGCCACCCATAAGTGCCAGATGCCCACCTGCAGAACTACCCATGATGACAATTTTGTCAGTATTGACATTAAGTTGTTTCGCATTTTTAATCAGGTAAATCAAGGCACAGCGGGTATCTTCAACTGCCGCAGGTGCAGTTGCTGCTCCGGTTAAGCGGTATTCAATATTCGCTACGGCATAGCCTTTTTTAAAGAAATTGCTGAATCCGGTTTGTGATTCTTTAGTTCCTTTGTTCCAGCCACCGCCATGGATATTGATCACCAATGGAGTCGGTCCTTTTCCTGCTGCAGGCAGGTACAGGTCTAATTTACCTTCCCAGCCATTTACCGTTGTGTACACTACATTCAGCTGTTCTGTGTAGCCAGCCGGATATTCAACTTTCTTAATTTCCTGGGCAATACTTTGCTGCCCCGCCCATACCAGGCAGATCATTAGGAATAATCGTTTCATATGTTAGTTTATATTAAGTTTAGCTTATAAAAAATCTTCGCGGTGCGGACTAAATACATCAATTAAAATACCGGGCTCATGGCATACACAACCATGCATCACATGCGGTGGCGCATAAAAACCGTCTCCTTTTTTTAACATTTTCTTTTCTTCACCAATTGTCATTTCAAAAAGACCACTTTCCACATAAGTCACCTGGGCATGATAATGTTGGTGAAGTATGCCAACGGCTTCTGCCTCAAAGCGGGCTTTTACCAGCATAATCTGATCATCATAACCGAAAATCTGTCTGGAAACACCATTGCCTAAATCTTGCCACTGGGTATCTGCTTCAATCTGAAATAAACTGCTTTGTAACATGGGTCTTAATTTAATTGTACGAATTGTGATTTATTGTTATAGTTGATCTGGTAGGTATATACTTTCGATTTCACCTTGAAAGAAATCACCACCTGTGTAGCGGAACTGCTGACCAATTTCAATGCAGATACTGCGCTGGAAGCACCAGTTGTTGTTTCATTAACGGAGTTCACTTTGCCATGTGCCTCGGTAATGCTGACAAAGGTTTGTTTAGCCGCATTAGCTTGGGTCAACATAAATGCTTTGCTTTCCAGTAAATTCAAATCCGGATCGTTGGCACCCAGGGATAAGAATTTAACCTGCAGCGCAGAGTCGGCTACAAAATGCGTAGTATAAAATCTTTTGTTGTTGAGCAGGGTAACATAACCGCCATCGGCCTCAGTAGTGGCTGTGCCATGCAGCCAGATGTGCTCATAACCATATTTTGCGCCCAGTGCTTTTAAATCGTTAGTCGTTGCTTTCAGTTGGAAAGAGGAATCGACAATATGGCCCTTGTACCAAAATGGAAGATCGTACTGGTGTTTCTTGTCAGAACTAGCCTGGAATACATCAACCAGTAGTGGTTTATCCAGCTCTTTTACCTTGATCAACGCTGTTGTACGGGTCATTTCCACACCTGGATAGGCATTGCTTTCCCGGGCACTGGCTACCTGGATATCATTGGCGTTTTTGAAATACAATACTTCCGGATATTTCTGCTGTGCTGCATCGGCGTTTGCTTTGAAGTTAGAGGTTTGGTCGACTACCAGCGTGTTATGGGCCACAGTTTGTTTTGCCCAGGTCTTGTTCTCAGGTAAATAATCGCCGCCTTTTTTTGCTTCGATATTGATAAACCGGGCTGCGCCATAATCTGGAAAAACTTCAACACCATTGTCGTAATAAAGAATGTTTAAACGATCGAAATGACCATGACCCATTCCCTGAGAAGCCGCTTTTAACAGCAGACACTGCTGATCGTCATTGCTGCCGTATCTTAAAATACCTAAGCCACCCTCATTTCCCTGGGCGCCATCGGTAATGAGCTGTGGGGTATAAACAAAAGGTTTGGCTTTACCTGCAGCAAGATCGGCTGCAACTTTTAAACCGGCATCAGATACAATGACTTCATTTTGTTTTTTGGCTACATCCAGTAATTCTGGCTGCGCCTGGATATCTGCATAGGCCAGGTCTACACCATATACCAGTTCTGCAGATTCATAAGTTTTATCTTTAATGGCATCATTGAATGGAAAGAATGCACCGTCTGTATAGGTTAGCTGTAAGCAAGTTGCAATGGCTTTGGACAGCAGTTGTTTCCTATACTGAAATATTTTAAGTTCAGGCTGGTAGTTGTTGATGGCTTTGGCAAAGATAACAAAGGGAAGGAGGGCATAACGCTGATAATACGGACCTTCAGTGTAATAACCATCAGGAGAGAACAATTGGTCAATTTGTGCCAGGTAACCTGTTTTGCCATCTTTGTTAGAACCTTTAATGGCCATTTCTACATATTCAGGTTTGTTTAATACGTAGCCCGTCATACCAACTGCTGCAATATCCCATGTGCCGTGATTATGTATTTTGTCAAATGTTTCCTTGCAATCAACAGTGAAAAATTTCATCATCGGCATGAACAAATGCGCTTCGATGGTTTTTTTGTCTGCCGCAGGAATGGCATCGTATACCAGATCATAACCCTGGATGGTATATACCTGCCAAACAAAGTCATTCAGGCTTTGCCAGAAGATTTTTCCACCCTGATGACCTTCTTTGCGTTTGGGATGCAAGGGCCATTTTTCATATGATGCTGCATAGCTGAGTAATAATCTGCGTACATAGTCTGCATATTTCTGATCACCAGTCATCTGGTAGGCCACACCACAATTGAGTATGTTGAGGTAGTTCTTTTTATGCTGCTCGTGACTGGCGCCGCCGCCGCCATCTTTTGGCAAGGGAACACTGATTTCTGTCAATAGTGCTTTATCGGCGTCGGACTGCACCTTTTTATAAGATTTTTTTAACAATGGATATTCTTGTATACCTTTTCTTACCGCACTCACGTTAGCCTTGGTTAGCATCAAAGAAGGGTGGACCTGTGCGCTCAGGGCGGCAGGAAAACTCAGGCAAAAGAAGTACAGTACCAGCTTTTTAAGATAGTTCATAATGGAAGTAAAAAAGGTTTATAAAAGAAAAATATCTATTTAATCAGCAATTGTTTTTTTGTTCGTCGTTTGGTTAATTATCCGTTGTGCATCGTATCCAGCCTTACTAATCTGGAACATATCGTTCAGGTGTGCGGCGACTGCATTTTCGGCAGCATCGATGTCCTGATCTTCTATTGCTTTCAAAATCAGGCGATGTTCCGGAATAGCAACTTTACCTCTGTTTTCTCCGCAGATTTTATTTTCCACAATATTCTTGATCAGATCGGGGATCAGGATCAGGATCATGGATTCAATCACGGAATTTTTAGAAGCCTTCGCAATTTTGATGTGAAAGATCATGTCTTCTTCAACGGCATCCTGTCCACTATTGATTTTATTCTCATAATCAATCATGGCTTCCCGGATGTTAATCAGGTCTTCTTCTGTTCTTCGCTCTGCAGCCAGTTTTACAGCATCCAGTTCCAGATAATAGCGGGCTTCAAGGAGGGCATTAAAATCTTGTTTGTTAAACTTGATAACATCCGTAATGATGTTATCCATTACTTTAATACTTAAACCGGCAACATAAGTGCCGCTTTGAGGATTGGTTTTTAATAAGCCGTAAAATTCAAGTTTTAGGATAGCCTCACGTACATAGCTGCGTCCAACGCCAAATTTTTCCGCTAAAATTCTTTCTGCAGGTAAACGGTCGCCGGGTTGAAGCTGACCAGAAGTAATCAGTTGTTTCAATTGCCCGATGATCTTGTCTGCTGGTGACTCGACCTCTATAGATTTAATGGTTTCTATAAATGATTTCATACAAATATTTGGTTGACCAATTATTGGTTGACCAAATATATACATTAAATCGATGAATCAAAATAAAAGATGAAAGCTTTTAAAATAAACTGAGGCTGTCCAAAGAGGTACGCTCATTATCCTGAATTCATTTTGCTTCGCAGCTACTACGTGGTCAGGACCTCGAAAAATTGCTACAAACCTGTCAAAAAGAGATCCTGAAATGAATTCAGGATGACGAAACGCAGAATAAAGTAGCAAATTAATCTTTTTGGACACCCTCAGGCAAGAAAATTTGTATGATAAAAGTTACAGCCTTGTGGGCTATAATTTAAATGTTGTCCAAAAGAAAAACTGTCATGCCTTTCGGTCCATGTGCTCCCAGTACCAGCGATTGCTCGATGTCGGCTGTCTTGGAAGGGCCGGCAATGAAAGTTCCAAATCCATAAACGCTGTCGCCGATTCTGACATAAGCATCGTGCATGGTTTGTACAATATCTTTGCGCTGAAGCACTACAGCCAGCTGCTGACATATAAAAGGTACAGCCCTTTGATGCATCAGCTCTTCAGTAATCCATAAAGCTGCATTTTCGGCAACGCCGAAATGGGCCGTAATTACCGCCAGTTCTACATCTTCATAACTATGCGGGTCCTGATGTTCCCAGCCTTGCTCTGCTACTGCATTTAGTTCTGGTAATGTGGAAACGATCCGTTGTCCGGCAAAGTTTGCTGAAATATAATCGTTGATAGCCTGATAATCTGCAACCTCAATTGCTGCGCCCCCAATATTGCCCAGCACCGTTTTAAATGCAAGGACCGGATCTGAACTTGGGTTAACTGTACTTAAATCTGCCGGAAGTATAGTTCGTTCTGGCTGGTTCTTCAATACTTTTGCCAGGATATCTGCTCTGCTGTTAGTCATTTTTTACATTTTTCTTGTACCATTCTCCAAAAGACTCTTTAGGGACTTCTGGCATTTCACGATGGTCATACCATAAATTTAGTTTATTGTTTACGGTGAAAGGGGCGTGTTTCATCACCCATCGTCCGGCTTTTCCAGCATTTTTATAGATAAAAGGGCTGGATAGGGTAAATTCCATTACTTTCATCGCCATCGCTTTTTTAGCCGGAGCATAACCTTCTTTTACAATAACCTGGCGCCATTTATAAAGTTGCTCATGGATATTGATTTTCACCGGGCATACATTGCTGCAAGAGCCGCAAAGTGTAGAAGCAAAAGGTAAGTCGGCAAAGTCTTTCATATCCAGATTGGGTGCCAGAATAGAACCGATAGGTCCGGCAACTGCTGTGTGGTAACTATGACCGCCACTTCTCCGGTAAACCGGACAAGTATTCATACAGGCAGCACAACGGATACATTTTAAGGAATTTCTGAAATCGGGACGACTTAATTGTGTCGTCCTGCCATTATCCACCAATACCAGGTGCATTTGCTGACCAGGTCTTGGTTTTCTGAAATGGCTGGAATAAGTAGTAATTGGTTGTCCGGTTGCACTCCTGGTCAATAATCTTAAAAAAACCGACAAATTCCGGCGTTTTGGAATAATCTTTTCAATACCCATGCAGGCAATGTGCACATCGGCCAGGTGGGCGCCCATGTCTGCATTACCTTCATTGGTGCATACCACAAACTCACCTGTTTCTGCCACGGCGAAATTTACGCCGGTAATGGCGGCTTTGCGGGTCAGGAATGTTTCCCGTAAATGTGTTCGTGCAGCTGCGGTTAAAAACTGGGGATCAGACATCCCGGCCGGTGTGCCCAGGTGTTCATGAAAAAGATCACCAATTTCTTCTTTCTTTT
>JADMIO010945840.1_pt1 | contig 15106 bp, 14 predicted proteins | sample 8958161 | NCBI WGS metagenome assembly JADMIO01 (sample SAMN16585339, study PRJNA669376) | soil metagenome | isolation source: Crop rotation soil | place: USA: Cullars Rotation, Alabama | collected 2011 | reverse complement strand
GCGCGCGTTCCACCAGGCGTCGCCGGTCGTGGTCGCGAGCAGCACCGCGTCTCCGTCGCGCAGCGACTTGTCGACGAAGCTCGCGAGCGTACGCCCGGCCTGCTCCACGGCGCTCGGAGACAGGCTGGCGTCATCGATGACGATGCCGAAGACGCGGCCGGGATCCTTGGCCGGCTTCTGATTGGAGGCGATCACCGACGGCGGACGCACCTCGCCGGTGGCCGGCGCATCGAAGACGAACGGCTCGAAGCTCACGATCTCGCGTGCTTCGCCGTCCTCCTTCACGATGAAGTCGTCCTTGGTGAGCCCGCGGACCGGCCACCCGTTCTCGTCGACGACGACGGCGTCGATCGTGATCAGCTCGACGCCGGAGGAGAAGACGGGCGGCGGAGGCGTCGCCTCAGCCGCGGAGGCGCGCGCGGCGAAACCGGTAGTGACGACGAAGACGACGACGAAGACGAACGGCAACGCCGCGATCCAGCTCCGAACGGCGCTTCCTCGAATCATGTTCTTCCTTTCCACGGTGTCAGCCGGCGCGCTGACATGAGCAACTTGCGTGCCCGGGAAAGGGCATCATATGCCGCGCGACGATCGCATCCTCGTCTTGCGGCGAGGACAGTTCGTGTCTCTTATGACGGACGAACGCGCCGAATTGTTTACAGCTACTTTCCCTTCTGATAGCATCCGGCTCTTGGTCCGACTTCGTTCACGTCACTAGAGCCTTGTCCCGATGACTCCAACGGCGCCCAGCAGCTTCCTGACGCAGCACTCCGCCATCCTCGTGTTCATCGGCGTGGCCCTGGGCTTCCTGGTCACGAACCTCCTGGCCTGGTGGGTGCTCCGCCCGTCGCGCTTCTCCGAGGAGAAGCTCACGACGTACGAGTGCGGCGAGAACCCGCAGGGCAGCGCCTGGGTGCAGTTCAACATCCGCTTCTACGTCTTCGCCCTCATCTTCATCGTGTTCGACGTGGAGGCCGTGTTCCTGCTTCCGTGGGCCGTCGTGTTCCGCGAGCTGGGAGCCGTCGCCTTCGTCGAGGGCCTGGTCTTCCTCGCCATCCTCGCGGTCGGGCTGGCCTACGTCTGGCGCAAGGGCGATCTCGAGTGGGTGCGTCCCGAGGACCGGCCGCAAAGGTAGCCGCCAATGGTTGAAATCACCGGCATCATCCAGAACCGCTTCTCGACCGACAACGCCTTCGGCAACGTCGCGTTCACGACGGTCGACAACGTCATCAACTGGGCGCGCAAGTCGAGCCTGTGGCCGATGACGTTCGGTCTCGCCTGCTGCGCCATCGAGATGATGGCCACGGGCGCGTCGCGCTACGACTGGGATCGCTTCGGCCTCATCCCGCGCGGCACGCCGCGGCAGAGCGACCTCATGATCGTGGCCGGCACCGTGACGCTCAAGATGGCCACGCGCGTCAAGCGCCTGTACGAGCAGATGCCGGAGCCCAAGTACGTGATCTCGATGGGCTCCTGCGCCAACAACGGCGGACCGTACTGGCGTCACGGCTATCACGTCCTGAAGGGTGTGGACGAGGTGGTGCCCGTCGACGTCTACGTGCCGGGCTGCCCGCCGCGGCCGGAGGCGCTGCTCTACGGCGTCATGAAGCTGCAGGAGAAGATCCAGGAAGACCGTGTGCTCCGCAAGCGGGCGGAGACCCTGGGCAGCCTCGCCGGTGCACAGATGGCACCGGAGTCGCTGCTGCAGCCGGGCGGTCCCCGGCAGATCCTGGCCCCCGCACCCAAGGCCGACAAGCCGCATCACACCCCCGCCGCGACGGGCGCGGCGCCGGCCGACCCCACGAAGGCTTGAGATGGACGCCAAGGGGATCGTCGAGAAACTGACCGCGCGCTTCGGCGAGAAGATCACCGCCTCGAGCGTCGAGGTGCTGCAGCCGTTCGCCGTCGTCGCGACCGATGCGATCGCGGACGTGGCGGCCTTCTGCCGCAACGAGCCCGACCTGGCGATGGACAACCTGATGTGCCAGGGCGCCGTCGACTATCCGAAGGAGACGCCGCCGCGGATGGAGGTCGTCTACCATCTTTATTCTTATCGGTACGACCGGCTCTTCGTGCTCAAGGTCCACGTCGCCCGCGAGGACGCCGTCGTGCCGACCGTCGAGCATCTCTACGGCGTGGCCGACTGGCACGAGCGCGAGATCTTCGACATGTTCGGCATCCGCTTCTCGGGTCACACCGACATGCGCCGCATCCTGCTGCCCGACGACTGGGAAGGCTATCCGCTCCGTAAGGACTGGGTGGACCCGGAGCTCTACAACGGCATGCACGTGAAGCCGACGCCGCAGATGGCGGAGCGCGCCATGGCCGGCGAGAAGATCGGCGTCGGGCCGTTCGATGTCACCCCGCCCAATCGGCACGCGACCGGTGAGTAACGCCATGGCCAGCACCACATTGATCGACAGCGGCAGCCGCGACTGGACCGGCGAGGCCGACCTCGATACCGACGAGATGATCCTGAACATGGGCCCGCAGCACCCGTCGACGCACGGCGTGCTGCGCATCGAGCTGCGCACGGACGGCGAGGTGGTGAAGGCCGCGCGTCCGCACATCGGATATCTGCATCGCTGCTTCGAGAAGCACTCCGAGAACGTCGACTACCCCGGCGTCATTCCCTACACGGATCGCATGGACTACGTCGCGTCCATGGGCAACTCGCTGGGCTACGCGCTCGCCGTCGAGAAGATGCTGGGGATCGAGGTCAGCCCCTACGTCGCCGCCATCCGCGTGGCCACGGCCGAGCTGCAGAGAATCGCCTCGCACTCGCTCTCGGTGGGCACGTACGGGATGGACATCGGCGCCTTCACGCCGTTTCTCCATCTGTTCCGCGACCGCGAGAAGATCCTCGATCTGTTCGAGTGGACCTGCGGCGCCCGGCTTCTCTACAACTACAACTGGGTGGGCGGCGTCTCCCACGATCTGCCCGAGGGCTTCATCAAGGCGGCGCGGCAGTTCCTGCGCGAGTTCGAGCGCACGACCTTCCCCGAGCTGATGGAGCTGCTCATCGGGAACAAGATCTTCATCACGCGTACGGCACCCATCGGCGTCTGCTCGCGCGAGCTCGCCATCTCCTACGACCTCACGGGCCCCAACCTGCGCGGCAGCGGCCGCTCGCCGATCCCGGGCCGCACGGACGACCTCCGCAAGGATCATCCGTACTGCGGCTACGAGACGTACGAGTTCGACGTCTGCTACGGCAAGGGCGAGCACGGCCCCCTGGGCTCCTGCTACGACCGGAATCTCGTCCGCGCGCTCGAGATGGCGGAGAGCGCCAAGATCGTCCATCAGGCGCTCGACAAGCTGGAGACCCTCGAGAAGACGGACGTCCACGAGAAGGTGCCCAAGCGCGTGAAGCCGCCCAAAGGGGAGTTCTACGGCCGCTCCGAGGCCCCGCGCGGCCAGCTCGGCTACTACATCGTGGCCGACGGCACGACGTCCAATCCGTATCGCGTGCACGTCAAGAGCCCGTGCTTCACGGCCATGAGCGTCTTCCACATCCTCGCCAAGGGGATGTACATCGCGGACATCATCGCGCTCATCGGATCGCTGGACGTCGTGCTCGGGGAGATCGACAGGTAGCGAGATGGATTTCCTTTTCCAGAACGTCGTTCACTCTCTACTGGGCAACAACCTGCCCGTCTGGGCGCAGCTCGCCATCTCCGCCGCCATCTGCGGTGCCTTGCTCATCACCTTCATGGCGGTGGGCCCGATCGTCTACGTCTACATCGAGCGCAAGGTCGCGGCCTTCATGCAGGACCGCCTGGGCCCGATGCGCGTCGGCAAGTACGGCCTGCTGCAGACCGTCGCCGACGGCATCAAGCTGATGTTCAAGGAGGCGATCTACCCCGCCGGTGTCGACAAGTTCCTGTTCCTGATCGCCCCCTGCCTGGTCGTGCTGGGCGCCTTCCTCTCGTTCGTGGTCATCCCTTTCGGCTCGAACCTGCAGACGGCGAATCTGAACGTCGGGGTCTTCTACGTGGTCGCGGTCTCGTCGCTCTCCACGGTCGGCCTGATCATGGCGGGCTGGGCCAGCAACAACAAGTACGCGCTCTTCGGTGCCATGCGCTCGGCCGCGCAGATCGTCTCCTACGAGATCCCGGCGGTGATGAGCCTGCTCGCGGTGGTGATGATCGTGGGCAGCCTCTCCCTGCAGGACATCGTCTGGGCCCAGCAGGGCGGGTTGCACCATTGGCTGATCTTCCGCTACTTCCCGCTGATGCCCGCCGTGTTCCTCATCTTCTTCACGGCGACGCTCGCCGAGTGCAACCGCACGCCCTTCGACATCCCGGAAGCGGAGAGCGAGCTCGTGGCGGGATTCCACACCGAGTACAGCGGCTTCTTCTTCGCCATGTTCTTCATGGCCGAGTACACGGAGATGTTCATCGTTTCCGCCGTGGCCTCCGTTCTGTTCCTCGGTGGCTGGTGGGCGCCGCTGCCCATCCTGCAGGGCATCCCGATCGGCGACACGATGATCGGCCTGGGTCCGTTCTGGTTGATCGCCAAGGCCTGGGCACTCGTCTTCGTCCACATGTGGCTGCGCTGGACGCTGCCGCGACTGCGCGTCGATCAGCTGATGTACGTGGCCTGGAAGGTTCTGCTGCCGCTCGCCATGGTGCTGGCGGTGGGGATCGGAGGCCTGACACTGCTGCCCGGTGTGAGGGAGGGTTGGACGACGCAGGTTCGGCCGCTGGCCTTGTCGCCCAGGATCCACATCACTATCGACCAGATCGGCGCGTGGGCGTTCACGCTGCTGATCGTGGGTTATCTCGGCTACGTGTTCCTGGCCGCACGGCGCTGGGCCAAACAGCGTGAGCAGGAGCTCGCCGCATGATTCGCTGGTTCAAAGATCTGTGGGAAGGGTTCTACACCGTCCTCGTGGGGATGAAGATCACGTGGCGGCATCTGTTCACGCCGTCCGTGACGCTGCAGTATCCCGAGGAGAAATGGCAGCTCCCGCCGCGCAGCCGCATGCGCCTCTTCATGAAGTACGAGGACTGCATCGGCTGCGGCCAGTGCGCGCGCGCGTGCCCCGTGCAGTGCATCTACATCAAGGCGGACAAGCGCGATCCGAAGGCCCCCGGCATCTACGCCGCGAACGGACAGCCCATCAAGCTCGACGTCGCGGTCTTCGACATCGACATGTCGCTGTGCTGCTACTGCAACCTGTGCACGTACCCGTGCCCGACGGAATGCATTTATATGACGCCGGAGTACGAGTTCGCGACCACGGATCTGACGCAGCACCTCTATCACTTCGCCAAGCCGAACGCGAAGTTCCTGACCGTGAACCCGAAGGCCGCGGCCAAGCCGGCCGCGGCGCCCACCGCCGCCGCCGCCGCGGGCGCTCCGTCGTCGCAGGCGCCGAGCGCGGGCGGCGAGAAGCCGCCCTCTCCGCAGAACCCGCCCTCGACACCCGAGGACAAGACGGTGGTGCCGCCGCAAACGCCGCCCAAGCCGGCGGAGGCGTAGCGCGATGACTCCGGAAGCGGGCATCTTCTATCTGTTCGCGACGGTGACCGTCGCCTCGGCCGCGGTCGTCGTCTTCGCGCGCAGCCTCATCTACAACGCCTTCGCGCTGCTCTTCACCTTCTTCGGCGTGGGCGGGCTGTACCTGCTGCTGGGCGCCGACTTCCTGGCCGCGACGCAGCTCCTCGTCTACGTCGGCGGGATCCTGGTGCTCCTGCTCTTCGGCGTGATGCTCACGCACAAGCTCTACAACCTGAACCTGCGCGGCGAAGTGAGCCAGTTGACGTCCGGCATCGTGGCCGCCGCTGGATTGTTCGCGGTGCTGGCCTGGCCGTTCGGCTGGCCGTTCCACTTCTACGGCCTCGCCTATCGCACGGACTGGCAGGTGAACCCCGGCCACGCGCCCGGCCCCACGACGCACGACATCGGCTCGCTATTCATGGGCCGCTTCCTGCTGCCGTTCGAGGCGGCCTCGATCCTGCTGCTGGTGGCCCTCATCGGCGCCGCCATGATCGTGCGCCGGCGGAGGGACGCATGATCGGCATCCAGCAATATCTGACCGTCTCCGCGGCGCTGTTCTCGCTGGGCGTGCTGGGCGTGCTCACGCGGCGCAATGCGGTGAACGTCCTCATGGGCATCGAGCTCATCCTGAACTCGGCGAACCTCAATCTGGTCGCCTTCACGCGCTTCTCGCGCCTGGACGCCGCGCGCGACGCGGCCCGCCATGCCATGGACGGCCAGCTCTTCGCGGTCTTCGTGATCGTGATCGCGGCGGCCGAGGTCGCGGTGGCCTTGGCCATCGTGCTGACCCTCTATCGCCTGAAGCGCACGCCCAACCTCGACGAAGCCACGAGCTTGAAGGGCTAACTCCGAATGACCACCGTGATCGACAATCCGACGGAAAGCCTGCGGCTGTTCCGGCCCGAGCTCGTGCTCTCCGGCGCCATGCTGCTCGTGGTCGTGGTCGACTCCATCCGCGCGCGCTGGCGGGACGGCCTCAACTTCCTGATCACCGCGGCCGCCCTGATCGCCGCCGCCGTCCTCTGCCTGCCCCTGCGCGACAAGTCGGTCGAGCTGTGGAGCGGGATGGTCGTCCTCGACCCGATGTCGGTCTTCTTCAAGATCCTGCTGATCGGTGCGTCGTTCCTGGTGCTGCTGATGTTCCAGCGCTCGCGCGAGCTGGCCGGCCTCGTCATGTCCGAGTTCTACGCGCTGCTGCTGGCCGTCACCGTCTCGACGCTGCTCCTGGCCACCGCCAACGACATCGCGATGCTGTATCTCGCCCTGGAGATGGTCTCGGTCACCTCGTACGTGATGGTGGCGTATATGAAGGGCGACCGGCTGTCGAACGAGGCCTCCCTCAAGTACATCCTCTTCGGCGCCGTCTCCACGGGTGTCATGCTCTACGGCCTCTCGCTGCTTTACGGTCTGGCCGGCACCACGAGCCTGCCCGGCATTCGCGACGCGCTGGCCGGCGGCATCACCGACGAGAACCGCCTCACCCTGTACGTCGTGGCGCTCCTCGTCTTCGCCGGCTTCGGCTTCAAGGCGGCGCTGGCCCCGTTCCATTTCTGGTGCCCCGACGTCTATCAGGGCGCGCCGACACCGGTCACCGCGTTCCTCTCGGTGGCGCCGAAGGCCGCCGGCTTCGCGATCATGCTGCGCTTCTTCACCTCGGGGCTCGCCACTCCGAACAGCGTCCCCTGGGAGCTGGCCCCCACCATCGATTGGCAGCCCATCCTCATGCTGATCTCGGTGGTCACGATGACGATCGGCAACGTGGCCGCGCTCACCCAGACGAACATGAAGCGCCTGCTCGCCTACTCGTCGATCGCGCACGCCGGCTACATCTTGATGGGCATCGTGGCCCTCTCCGAGAACGGCGCCCGCGCCATCCTCGTGTACCTGCTCGCCTACGTCTTCATGAACCTGGGCGCGTTCCTCGTGGTGACGCTCATCCACTACTACGACGGCAGCTTCGAGCTGCGCGACTACGCCGGCCTCTGGCGCCGGGCGCCGTACCTCACGATCGCGATGGCCATCTTCCTGTTCTCGCTCATGGGCATCCCGCCGCTCGTCGGATTCATGGGCAAGCTCTACGTCTTCGCCGCCGTCGTGCGCACCGCGCAGTCGTCGACCGGCGTCATGGCCCACTGGATGTGGGCGTACGCCGTCATCGGCGCCGTGAACGCCGCCATCGCCGCCTACTATTACGCCCGCGTCCTGAAGACGATGGTCATCGACGAAGGCAACGAGGAGAAGGCGCCGCTCTCCATGTCGATCCTGGACGGTGCGTGGGTCGGCGCCCTGGTCCTCGCCAACATCCTGCCCCTGCTCTTCTGGACCTCGATCGAGGGCATCGCTCACGAGTCGCTGAAGTACGCCGGGCGGTAACGCACTATCGCGCCCGCGTAACGCACTATCGCGCCCGCGCAGGACGAGCGTCATCGTGAGGGGGAACGCTGCGTCGCGTTCCCCCTTCAGGACCCCCTAGCGAATCTCGCGGAAGTGAATTCCGCTCGATTCGGTTGTCCGTCCCTGGAACCTTAGGTGGCTCCCGATTCTTTTTCTTTTTTGGGGGCGCCGGCGACGGTGACCAGGCCGCTCTGGAAGGCGTAGTGGATGAGCTCCGCCTGCGAGTGCAGGCCGAGCTTCCGCATCAGGTTCGCGCGATGCGTCTCCGCCGTGCGGGGGCTGATGAAGAGGCGCTCGGCGATCTCCGCGTTGCTGTTGCCTTCCGCGGCCAACTGCAGCACCTCGCGCTCGCGCGGCGTCAGCGTGTCCTGGGCGCCGCCACCGCGCACGCGCTCGAGATAACCCTCGAGCGAGCCCTCCGAGAGGGGCGGGCTCAGGTAGCGTCCGCCCTGCATCACGTGGCGGATCGCGCGCACGAGCTCGTCGGCGCCCGTGTCCTTGAGCACGTACCCCATGGCCCCGCTGCGCAGCGCCTCCACGACGTAGGCCTCGTTCGCGTACATCGACAGAACGACGCAGCGCACGGTGGCCAGACGACGACCCACCTGGCGCATGACTTCGAGACCGCCGACCCCGGGCATCATCAAGTCCACCACCAGCACGTCGGGGCGCAGGGCGTCCGTCATGGTGATGGCCTCGGGGCCATCCTTGGCCTCGCCCACGACGGAGAAGCCGGGCTCCGCCTCGAGCAGGGCGCGCAGGCCCTGCCGAACCATGGTGTGATCGTCGGCCAGCAGAATCGTGATCATGTCTCGTCCGTACCTAAGGGTTTGCCGTCCAAGGGAAGCCAGGCGGTGAGGAACGTGCCGCGCTCGGGCGAGGACTCGAGCTCGAGCCGGCCGCCGACCGCGACCACGCGCTCGCGCATCCCGGCCATGCCCGTCGAGCCCGTGAAGCCGATGCGCTCGGAGTCGAATCCGCTGCCGTGGTCGGCGATGCGGATCCACAGAACGTCGGCGCGCGCGCGCACGTGGACGTCGACCTCGTCGGTCTTCGCGTGCCGCGCCGTGTTGGTGAGCGCCTCCTGGATGATGCGATAGGTCGCGGTCTCGAGATCGGCGGGAAAGCGGCGATCGAGGCCGAAGTGATGGAAGCGCACCTTGACCCTCGTCTGATAGGTGTAGCGCTCGAAGTGCCACAGCAGCGCCGCCAGCAGCCCCAGATCGTCGAGCATGGCCGGACGCAGATCGAGCGACATCTCGCGCACGCGCCGCATGAGGTCGTGCAGGATTCCCTGCGCTTCGACGCTGCGGTCCTTCCACGATTTCGAGTTGCTCTTGAGGACCAGGCTGAGGCCGGTCAGGATCTGACCGATCTCGTCGTGCAGCTCGCGGGCGATGCCGCGGCGCTCGGCCTCTTGCGCCTCCACCAGCCGGTGCGACAGGGCCTGCGACTCCGCGCGCGCGGCCTGCTCCGCGGCCAGCAGTCGTGCCCGTTCGCGCTCGGCATCCTTGCGCTCGCTGATGTCGCGCGCCACCACCTGCACGCCCTGCTCGGGATCGCGCAAGCTGGTCGCGAACACTTCCACCTCCACGAGGGCACCGTCCAGGCGGACGAACTTCTGCTCCATGGTCGACGTGGTGCCGCCCTGCATCATGACCAGGCGCAGCCGCTCGCGGCTGACCGCGTGAAAGTCGGGATGCACGATCTCGTAGAACGGCTTCCCCACGAGATCCTCGGGACCGGAAGCACCCAGAAGGCGCGCCCCCGCCGCATTCACGAAGGTGATGCGCTCGTCGCGCTGCAGGAAGATGGCCTCCGGCGAGTGCTCGACGAGCTTGCGATAGCGCTCCTCGCTGGCGTGGAGCGCGGCCTCCGCGCGGCGGCGCTCCGTCATGTCCACGGCCACGCCGCCCAGCAATCGTCGCCCGACGGCCTGCTCGAAGGGGAACTTGAAGACCAGCCACTCGCGCATGACTCCATCCGCGGTGGGCACGTTCTCCCAGAAGCTCACGGGATGATCGGCCTCGCGCACGGCCTGGTCGTGCTCGCGCAGCCGGCTCGCGATGTCGCGCGGAAACATGTCGTACTCGTTGCGGCCGAGCGCCTCGTCGAAGGAGAGACGGAACTCGCGGCTCCAAGGCGAGTTGACGTAGACGTAGCGGCCTTCCTCGTCCTTCATGAAGGCGATGCCGGGACCGTTGTCCATGAAGGCACGAAAGCGCTCTTCGCTCTCGCGCAGGGCATCGAGCACGCGCCGGCGCTCGCTGACGTCCAGCACGTAGGAGACGGCCGACGCGCTGCCGCTGCCGGGAAAGATGCTGCCGCCCATCAGCACGGTCAAGCGATGGCCGTCCTTGCGTACACAATCGCGCTCGAAGGGCGGGCACACGCCGGTGGCCTCGATCTGACGGAACACCCACTCGTCGAGACGGTCGTCGTCGACGGAGAGCTGCCGCCAGGAGAGCGCGCCCGTGCGCAGCTCGTCCCGGTCGTAGCCGACCATTCCCAGGAACGCGTCGTTCGCATCCAGCACGCGGCCGTTCCGCTCCCAGAAGACGATGCCGATCATCGGCGACTCGAAGAGCCGCCGGCTGACCGCCTCGCTCTCGCGGCGCGTGCGCTCCCGCTCCTGCCGGAAGAGCGTGCCCAGCGGGGCCAGGGCCGCGGCCAGCATTTCCGCCAGGCCGCGGTCGACGCTGCGCGGCTCGCGCGAGAGAAGCTCGAAGATGGCCACCACCTCGCCGTCGTTCAAGATGGGGAGAGCGAGCGCGCTCGAGAGGCCGGCCCGCGCGGCGGTTTCGGCACGGTAGAAGCCGGGATCGGAAGCGATGTCGGCCACGACCACGGGAGCCCGGGAGCTCCACGCGCGCCCGACGGGACCTTCCTGCGCGGCCAGGACAATGGCGCGGCTGGCGTCGACGAAGTCGCGCAGCTCGGGCCCCGCGCTCCAGGCGGCGCGCCATTGCACGGCCCCCCCGCCGGGCACGGGCACCCAGGCCTGGCCCACACAGAGGTCGGCGGCCGCGCAGAGCGCTTCGAGCGCATGAGGCAGGGCGCCTTCCGTCGAGCCGGAGGGTTCCGTAATGGCGGCGATGCGCGCAGCGAGGCGCGCGATGTCGGGCAGGGCGCGCGAGACGAGATGCGACGGGCTGCTCATGTTCGTCGTCGTCTAGTCCCCATCCCTGGTCCCAGGACGGCCTTCGCCCCGACCGGTACTTCCGACCGGAAATGACTGGCTCAGTGTGAACGTGTCCGAATCGACGGTCAAGGGCCGATTCCATACGAAACGTGGGCAACCCCGACCCTCGCTCCGCCGCTGCCCGAGCGACTTGACCAGGCGCCGGCCTCTTGCCACAGTGGATTCGAGCGTGCACGCGACCGTCAAGGCGATCTGTCGCTATCTCGGCCTCCTGCTCCTGCTGAGCGGCGCGCTCGGTTTACGCTACCCGCATCTGCTCGGCCTGCACATGACGATGCGGCAAGACGTCGCCTACGTCATCTCCGGCCTCCTGTCCGTGTACTTCGGCTGGGTGGACACGCTGGGCAGCGCCTACGCATTCGCGCGATTGGCGGCGGTCGCCTACCTGTCGCTGGCGGTCCTCGGTTTCGCGACCCCGCGCGTCGTGTCCCGCCTCATGGACAAACCGTCGCTGTCCGCGCGCGAGGGGGAGGCCGATAACATGCTCCACGCTGCGGTGGGATCGCTGTTCCTGATCGGCGCCGTGTCGCGTCCGCTGGCCGTGCGCCGCCAGGTCTCGCCTCATGTCCGGCGCGGCGCGGCCTCGTCAGTGGATCGCTAGCATCCGATCGAGCGCGACCCGCGCGTCCTTCGCCACCGTCTCGGGTACGCGCACGAGATTCACGACCTGCCCCGCCACCAGCGCCTCCAGCGCCCAGAGAAGGTGGGGGGGATCGATGCGGAACATCGTCCCGCACAGGCAGAAACAGTCGTCGAGGCTCACGATTTTCTTGGCCGGCGCCATCTCGCGGGCCAGGCGGCTGACGAGGTTGAGCTCGGTGCCCACCGCCCACTGCGTGCCGGCCGGGCTCTCGTCGATCGTCTTGATGATGCCTTCCGTGGACCCGATCGCGTCCGCCTTCTGCGCCACCTCGAAGCGGCACTCCGGGTGCACGATGACCTTGACGCCGGGCATCTCGGCGCGGCGGCGATCGATCATGTCGGGCGTGAATCGGTTGTGGACGGAGCAGTGGCCCTTCCACAGCACGATCTTCGCCTCGCGCAGCTCCTGCTCACCCAAGCCGCCCCGCTTCTCGTAGGGATCCCACAGCGGCATCCGCTCCAGCGGGATTCCCATCCGATAGCCGGTGTTGCGGCCGAGATGCTGATCCGGAAAGAAGAAGACGCGCGGCTTCTGCCGGAGCGCCCAATCGATGATGGCGCGCGCGTTCGACGACGTGCAGACCGCACCTCCGTGACGGCCCACGAAGGCCTTGAGCGCGGCGTTCGAGTTCATGTAGGTGACGGGAACGATCTCCTCTCCGATCACCTCCGTGATCTCGTCCCAGGAGGTGTCCACCTGGTCGGACTCCGCCATGTCCGCCATGGTGCAGCCGGCGGTGAGATCGGGAAGCACGACCTTCTGATGCGGAGCGGAGAGGATGTCGGCCGACTCGGCCATGAAGTGGACGCCGCAGAAGACGATGAACTCCGCCTCCGGCCGCGCCGCCGCGTGCTGGGCCAGCTTGAACGAGTCGCCGGTCACGTCGGCGTGGTGGATCACCTCGTCGCGCTGATAGTGATGGCCCAGCACGACCAGACGCCGGCCGAGCGCCTTCTTGGCTTTGACGATCCTCTCTTCCCACTCCGCCGGTGTTGCCGCGTCGATGTCCGCGGGCAGCGGCACCTGCACCAGATTCATGCGACCTCCGCTTCTAACTCTATCTTCATTGAAGAGAGAGCTGAAGCAGCGTCTCCAGGCCGGCGGTGCCGGCAAAGAGGTCCAGCGGAACGGCGCGCAGCAACTTATAGCCGGCCCGCGTCCAGGAGGCGACCTCGCGCGGGATCTCGTCGACGCCGCAGCAGATGTGCACGACCCGCTCCGGCCGTCGTTCGGCGACGGCCTCGACGACACCGGGGGCGGTTCCCTGGCGCGGCGGATCCAGCAACGCCACTTCCACCCCACGCGCACGGCGCAGGCCTTGGATGAGCGCGGCATCGATGCGTCCGGCGTGGAAGCGCGTGGTGCGCGCGTGGAAATGCTCCGCGTTCCCGCGCGCCGCCTCGATGGCGGGCCCGTCGTGGTCGACGCCGTTCACGTGAGCGGCCTTATGTCCGACGGTCAGGGCGAAGAGTCCGTAGCCGCAGTACAGATCGAGCAGCGTGCGGCCCTCGAGCGGACCCAGCAGCTCCGCGGTGCGATCGATCATCAGTGGCAGCATCGCCTCGTTCACCTGGGAGAAGACGACGGGCGGAAAGCGCAGGCGGCGATCGCCCACCGCGACCTCGAGCCACTCCGGCCCGAACAGCCGCTTCCACGACAGCACGCCGGCGGGGCGGCGCGCCTCCAGGTAGTAGTCCGATTCCGTCGGATCGAGATAGAGAAAGGCGGAGCCGACGCCGACCGGCTGATTCTTGAGCGTCGTCGCCAACGCCTTGGCGGCCCCGACGATCCGCGCATCGAACGCGCGGACGTTCAGGATGAGGGCCTGGCGGTCGCCCGAGCCCCGCACGATGGCAAAGTGCAGCGCCTCCGCCAGGCCGCGCAGACCCGGCCGCGCCAGCGCACGCGACAGGAACGCGTACACGCCGCCGTGCTCCGGTCTGTCGAGCGCGGAGCCCGCGACCCCGTCGGAAGCAGCGGCACGCACGCCGGCAAAAGAGAGCGACAGCCGCCCGTCGCGCAGCGAAGCACGACGCGTGCTCGTCGTGCGATAGCCGCGCGGTTGAGAGGCCCCCACCACGGGCTCGAGCGAACCGGGCAGCGACTGATCGCGCCAGAACGCCTCCAGCGCCTGACGCTTGAGGGCCAGCTCGTCGTCGTAGTCGAGCGCGGCCAGTGGTTCGGGGTGCGCGGCCGGCGGCAGAGGCCGATTCCGCTGGGACGCCGCACGCTGGAGCGCTTCACCGAACGTCATGACCGGCCAGCGTATCAGAGCCGCAGAAAGTTCTTGACGCGCGCACCGTCGCTGGAGGTAGACTACGCGTAAGGAAAGTACTTAGCAAAACTGATTGTCCTGAGGCGCGTCGGCCCAGGACGTTTCCAAGGGAGCGACGATGAACGACCGTGGCTGTCGTTTTCTCGGGCTGTGCCTCGCCCTGGTGTGCCTGTTCCTGATCGCTGGAGATGCCAGCGCGCAAACACCCGCTTGCGCGGCGGCTTGGTCGTCCTCCACCGCCTATGTCGGCGGCAATACGGTCAGCCGCGTTTGCGCCGGCGTCAACAAGAACTACACCGCGAACTGGTGGACGCAGGGAAACGATCCCTGCACCAGCAGCGGTCCTTCGGGCAGCGGCCAGCCGTGGCAACCCGGGGTGGCCTGCGGCGGCGGTGCCACCGCCACGGCCACCACGGCGCCGCGCGCCACCGCCACCTCGACCACGGCCCCGCGAGCGACGGCAACGTCGACCACCGCACCCCGTGCGACGGGGACGTCCACCGCGACAGCCACCCGCACGGCCACGCCGACGGCGACGGCCACGACGTCGGGCGGATCGTGCAGCGCGCCGGCCTGGAACTCGACGACCGCGTACAACGGCGGCCAGCAAGTCAGCCGCGTCTGCGGCGGCACGACGAACCTCTACACCGCCGCGTTCTGGACGCAGGGCAACGACCCCTGCACGTCGAGCGGTGGCGCGGGTAGCGGACAGCCTTGGGTCCTGAATGGCGTGTGTGGTCCCACGCCGACGCCGGGGCCGACGCCGACGTCCGGACCGACCGCACCTCCCGGCGCCGTGAACCTGCACCACGCGCTGTATCTCATGCCGTTCAACAACCCGATCCCCATCCAGCAGTACATCAACGAGACCGGCCTCAAGTCCTACATGATCTCGTTCATCCTCTCGAACGGAGGCTGCACGGCGGCGTGGGACGGCACGCAGCCGCTCAACAGCTCCACTGTCTCCTCGCTCATCAACACCATCCGCAGCAACGGCGGCGACATCGCCATCTCGCAGGGCGGCTACGGTGGCTTTCCAGCACATTGGGATCCTAAGCTTAGAATTCCACGTGGACAAGTTGTCGCG
>JADMIO010482474.1_pt1 | contig 15106 bp, 12 predicted proteins | sample 8958161 | NCBI WGS metagenome assembly JADMIO01 (sample SAMN16585339, study PRJNA669376) | soil metagenome | isolation source: Crop rotation soil | place: USA: Cullars Rotation, Alabama | collected 2011 | reverse complement strand
CCGCGACTTCAAGTCACGTGAATTCCAAGCTTCGGATCCCACTGTGCTGGAAAGTGCTCTCGGCAGTGGTGCGGTATCAAATGCATCAAACAAAGTACGCATCGGCAATGCGGCCGTAACTGTTATTGAAGGACAGGTTCCATTTAGTTTTCCTTCTGATGGCCGATACAAATTCAACATCAAAGAGGATGTGCGTGGCCTTGATTTTATCATGCAATTACGGCCCATCACTTATCAATTTGATGTAAAAAAATTCGACGGGTTGGATGACAATTCAATAGCCATCCAGACAAGTTATGATGAAGCTATCCAGGTGAGAAGATCGGGTTTCATTGCGCAGGAAGTTGAAAAAGCAGCAGAAAAATCAGGTTATAATTTCAGTGGAATAAATAAACCGAAGACTGACAAAGACCATTACAGCCTGAGCTATGAATCATTTGTTGTTCCCTTGGTAAAAGCAGTGCAGGAGCAACAATCCATTATTAGTCTTCAGAAAGATCAGATCATTCAGCAATCGAAAGAACTAAAAGAAGCGAACGAACGAATTCTTTTACTGGAGAAAAAAATGGAAGAAATTATCAAGAAAGTCAACAATTAAATGATCATCAAATATATCTATATGAAAGGAATTCAAAGCATGCTATGTGCCACGTTGAGTTTATCGGTGCTGCTGGTGAATGCACAGGAACTGCGTGTTTCAAATGGCGTGAATGTAAATCTCGACGGGCCCGTGCACCTCGTATTGGATGGAATGGGAATCACTAATCATGGACAGTTCAAATCAAACAACGGTACACTAACATTCACGGGTGATTCAAAATCGGGTCTTGCCTTTATCGGTGGCAGTAGTCCACTTAGAATCCAGAATATAATAGTCGATCGATTGTCGGGCGACTTGCAATTGCAAAACAATTTGTTTGTAGACGGAAGTATTAAAATGATCCAGGGAAATCTGGATCTCAACAACAATATTATCGATCTTGGTAAGTCAGGTTTCATAGAGGGAGAGACCAGAACTACTCGCATCATTGGGAGCAATGGTGGTGCCATAAGAATAACTACCGATCTGGATCGGCCGCAACAACAAAACCCAGGCAACCTTGGTTTGCAGGTGAGCAGTGATAAGTATCTTGGTAAAACAACAATTACGAGGGGCCATCTTCAGCAAATGAATGAACGTGGTGAGCTGAGCATTGAGCGTTATTACGAAATGGAACCTGTATTACGCGCAAATGTTCAAGCAGAAATCATCGCCAATTTCCTCGACGTAGAAACAGGTAATGCAAATACGAAAGAGATTTCTTTATGGAAAAGTAATGATGGAGGAAGAAAGTGGTCTTCTTTAAATAGAGCAAATAATAACTATGTGATCGATGAATCGATTGGCAATGCACCGCTACGACTAGCCTATTTCACAGGAAAGAACAATGCGTTTGCAGCTTCATTCATACAATTATATCCGAATCCGGTAAGGGACAAATTCCTGCTGTCATTCAACTATGCAAAAGAAGAAGAAATAATTCTCAATCTCTATAGCGACAATGGACAATTGTTGGAATCCAGGAGGGTAAAGGCGTTTAATGGTGTAAACAAATTGGATTGGCAGGTTGGAAAGTATCCGGCGGGAAATTATCAATTAAGATTTGCTGGCGAGCAAGGGAGAACGCTGAAGTTTACGAAGCAGTAATTAGTAATTAGTAGTTAGTAATTAGTAGTTAGTAATTAGTAGTTAGCAGTTAGTGATTAGATAGGAGGTTTCATTTCTATATTGAAAATGAACCGAAGGGTTTCTTATGTGAAAATCAGTGGGGCCCTTTGGCCTTATCAATTTCGAGTTGCATCTAAAAACTAAAATACTGATTATTCCAGGAGATTACCTGCTCAATAATACGGCGAGCATTTTTTCTGCAACCAACTTATTTCCGGTAAGGTTCAGGTGGACGCCATCTGTCGTCAGAATTCCGCGGTCCTTATTGTCCGGATTATTTTGCGCATCATATTCGTGGAAAATAGAACGCAGGTCCACCAATTGACAATTATTATCTTTTGCAAGCTTGCGAATGATGGCTGAATAGTAATTCAAGTCTCCATCCTGCGGATTGATGTAGTCCGTTCTCTCCCCGATGGTGGCGGGCGTTACTAAAATCAATTTAGCGCCCATTGCCTGCAATTTGCGAATGATGGCAGTGTAGAACCTCTCAAATTTAGCCGCATCCGTTCCGGTGCCGGAGGTGCTCTTATGCCACACATCGTTCACACCGATATAAATAAACACCACATCTGGTTTTTTCATTACTACGTCTGAGTCCATGCGTAGGTAAAGATCGTAGACCTTATTGCCACTGACACCAGCGCCGATCAATTCAAATTGACTGGCCATTCCTTTTTGTTGGAGTAAGGTGTCAATTTGCCTGATATATCCATTTGGTTGAACAGCGGCCTGCGTGATTGAATCGCCAAAAAATACAACACGAGTTTTCCTTTGAGTGGTCATGAATACAATAGAACCAAACAACGCAATCAAAACCAGGGAACGAAGAATAACTTTCATATGCTGAATTTACATGGAAGATAATGCACAATTATTTACCACGAAGACACGAAATACACGAAGTTTTTTCACTTTTAAAAAACGTGATCCGATTACCGAGAATAAGTAGACTTGTCCGTTGATCATTTCCCCACCAAAAATCGGGGATCAAGAAATTCGTTACCTCATAATAAAGGCACGAAGCCTGGAGCCCGTCTTCGACGGGCATTATAGATTCCTCCTGATCCCGTGCATTCCCGTCATTTAATTCGCTATGGGAATATCTCAAATTCGCCTTCTGGTCCAAAATAGCCATTCGGTCTTAAATGATCGAATGGTAAGCAGGTAAGGCATATTTCAGAAAGTTTTTTTCTCATTTATTCCGGGAAAAATCACATCAATTCCGTGAAAAGAACTAAAACAAACCGCAACTACCGTCAATAATTTAGCACTGGAATCAAATCGACACAAACAAAAAAACCACTCACAATGAAATTTAAAGGTAATCTCTCTGAAAAAGAGGAAACACTTGCAAAAGAAATAGTTGATGCCGCCTACAAAGTTCACAAGGAGTTAGGGCCAGGCCTGCTCGAAAGAGTATATGAAGCTTGTTTTTGTTATGAGCTATCAAAGAAGGGGATCGCACACAGGCGACAAGCAGATTTGCCTGTTGTTTACGACAATCAGGTTTTTGAGGAGGGGCTAAGGATAGACGCCTTTGTTGATGACACTGTGGTCTGTGAATTGAAAGCGGTCGCTGAACTGAATCCAGTTTGGAGCGCACAAGTCTTAAGCCATCTGAAAATGACAAAGAAAAGGCTGGGATTCCTTATCAACTTCAACGTCGTGCTAATTAAGGAAGGCATCACTCGATTCGTTATTTGAAAAAAGTCACGAAAAGGTTAGCCCGTCTCTGACGGGCTTCGTGACTTCAGCCCTGCGAATTAGGCGGATTCTAAATATCATGAGGTAGCGTTAAACTTCTGCTTTTCTCTGAACAGTTTTCTTCGTGATCTCCGTGCCTTCGTGGTTAAAACGAAGGAATCTACTTCTTCACCACAAAATGATATTTGCCCGAACCAACAGAAATCTTGACCGTTCCATTTTCGCCATTCGCAGTTTTAATTTCTGCTACTTGAGAAACTGGTTTACCTGATTCTTCAATATTGGTCGCGTCGGATGCAGGAAGAAAAATATCGGCAGTACTGTTCGCTGGAATTTCAACATCAAATGTGGTTTGCCCGCCATCAACTTTCCAACCTGAACTGAGTTTTCCATAATACGTTTCCAACTCACCATTGGCCATAGTTAGTCCACCGCCAATATGCGGAGTAATTTTGATGTGCTTGTAACCCACGCCATCTTCATATGTGTCGATCCCTGTTATAACGCGATACATCCAATCACCGATTGCACCATATGCATAATGATTAAATGAATTCATAGATGCCGCCGCGAAACTACTGTCAGGCCTTATTCCATTCCACCTTTCCCAAATAGTAGTGGCTCCCATTTTTACCGGATACAACCACGACGGATAAGTTTCCTGCATTAAGAGTTTGAACGCAACATCGGTTTTTCCAAACCTGTTCAGCACATGGCATAAATAAGGTGTGCCTAAGAAGCCGGTAGTGAGGTGGTCGCCATAATCTTTAATGTTCTGCACTAATCTCTCCACCGCTTGTTGTCGCAAATCTTCCGGCAACATATCAAAATTCAAAGCGAGTACGTATGCTGTTTGTGTTCCTGAAACCAATCTTCCGGTTGAACTCACGTATTCCTGCATGAACGCATCTTTTACTTTTTTCAACAAATCGGAGTAACGTGCAGCGTCGTCTTTTTTTCCAAGTACTGTTGCAGTATTCAATAAAATCTGCGTTGAGTGAGCAAAGAAACATTGCGCAATAAGGTATTTGTCCGTAATAGCGGATCTTCCGATGTTATCATTGTCGAGACTATAAAAAAGCCAGTCGCCAAAATGAAATCCTGTATTCCATAAATTATTCTTGCTGCTGTTTTCCATGTAGCTGACCCACGCTTTCATGCTGTTGTACTGATCTTCGAGAATGCGTTTATCGCCATATGCGAGATACATGTTCCATGGTATGATAGTTCCTGCATCAGCCCAACCAGTTGAACCTACGGGTTGGCCAAGAATATTTGGAATCACAAATGGAATGATGCCTTTGTCGCTCTGGTCGGCTGCCAGGTCCTTCAACCATTTTGAAAAGAAATTATTCACTTGCATGTTGTAGGCAGCCGTGCGCGAGAACACCTGCGCGTCACCGGTCCAACCTAAACGTTCATCGCGTTGCGGACAATCCGTTGGCACATCAAGGAAGTTTCCTTTTTGTCCCCACTGAATATTATGCTGTAGTTGGTTAAGCAAAGGGTGAGAGGAACTGAAATTTCCAGTGGGCTGCATTTGCGAATACAATGCAACCGCCGAAAAATTTGCAGACGTCACATCACCTGAATATCCAATGATCTTGATATACCTGAATCCGTGAAAGGTGAAATGAGGTTCGAAAGTTTCTTCACCTTCTCCTTTCAGCACGAAATGGTCTGTAGCTTTTGCAGCACGAAGATTTTCGATATAAAAATTGCCGTTCTTATCCAACACCTCTGCATGTTGAACAGTAATGGTATCGCCGGCATTTCCCTTTGCTTTCAATTTTACCCATCCCACCAGGTTCTGTCCAAAATCAATGACTTGTTCTCCCTTTGGTGTCTTGAAAATTTTTACCGGTTGGAAAACTTCATGCTTCTTGACCGGCTCATTATATGTAGCAATCAGCACATCTTTTGAAAAAGGCATAACTTTTACGCCGCTCCATTCGCTATCGTTGTAACCAGGTAATTGCCAGCCCACCTTCTCCATTCTTCCGTCAATGGTTTCTCCATTATATATTTCCGAATACCTGATCGCTCCGGTAGAACTTTTCCAACTTTCATCAGACACAATCTGTGAAGTGGTGAAATCAGTGTATTGAATGTCCAGTTGAAATAACAGAGCAATATCTTTCCCGTAAAAATTTTTATTGTTTGCAAACCCGATCGTTCCACGATACCAACCATTTCCCAGTGTTACGCCTATCGCATTATTACCTGACTGAAGCAAGCTGGTGACGTCGTACACCTGGTATTGCAATCGTTTATTATAGCTCGTCCATCCAGGGGCCAAATACGCGTCTCCAATTCTTTTTCCATTTAATGTAGCTTCATACAATCCATGCGAAGTGACGTATACATAAGCCGATCGTACTTTTTTGGAGGTATTGAACTGTTTGCGGAATAAAGGACTGGGCCTGCTAATTGTGTCTTCATTATAACCCGGAGTAATCCATTTTGCTTTCCAATCATTTGCATTGAGTAATCCCATTTTCCATTGGTTGGAATTACTCCAGATAGCCGTTCCTTTATCATCCCATCCTCTCACTTTCCAATAATAATCCTTGCCCGACTGCAATGCATTTCCTGCGTACGGAATATGCACAGACTGGTCAGAAGTTACTCTTCCTGATGTCCACACCGTGGATTTATAAGAAGGATGGTCACTCACGATGATCTCGTATGCGGCCTGCTTCACGTTCCTCCGGTCAGATTGCAATTGCCAGGAAAATCTTGGCTGCATAATATCGAGCCCAATTGGATTGGTTCGATTCTCACAAAGCAGATTAGTGACCTTTAATTGTGCGAACGATGAAAAATAAATCAGTTGAATGAGCAGAACCGATAACAGCTTCTTCATGGAATTATTGATTCGTGAATGATGATGGAATTGTACGAGCCTTATTAACTCTAATATATGTCAAGTTAACTATTCAACTAACAACACTATCCTTTGGCGCAGGGTAATGTTTTAATTCAACGAGATTCTTTGGAACATTATGATTATTCCAATGCTGATGCATAGCAAGAGCTGCACCCATTGCAGAAGCTTGCGGAATTGAAGCAGCGTATAGCTCTACATCCGGAAATGCTTCGGCAAGAAGATGCATATAAACAGCATTCTGACTAAATCCTCCGTCCACAAAAACTCGTTTTACATTGGTCCCCTTCAACACAAGGTTTGTTGATTTTTGTTGCCGCGCAACCAACTCCAACATGAATTGATGATAGGCAGTTTCGTAATCTTCAAATACGGCGAGGTCTCTTTGATCAAAAGGAACACTGCCAGCAAGTCGTGTTTTCAATTTCGCGGCCGTTACAGGATTAAACCGCACTTGCTTGTAATAATTTGCTGAAGAATTGAAATGTTCGCTGATCCTTTTCACTTGCTGATCGTGTTCATACCCGGCAAACAATCGCGACGTCTTCACAGGCTTCCCCTCAAAACTTAAGTTACACAGGCAATCTTGCTTTAACTCTTCAACAGTAAGGGGCGAATTATTAAACGGGTTCAAGCTAATTGACCATGTACCGGTAGAAATCAAGACGAATGCTTCTTTAAAACTCACCAGATATGGAATGAGGGCAGCAGAACTGTCGTGAAGTCCAATGCCCGCAACTAAGTCCTGCTCGTTCACATGAATTGAAATCCCGGTAGATGTAGAAACGATCGGTGGAAGAACATAAAGTAAACCTTCATGAATTACCCATTCGTGATAGTCTCTTTTTGAGTAATCCCACAAAGCTGTGTGGCAACCGATGCTTGTAATATCAGAGAAAGCCTGAGCGGTAACGAGGTAACTTAGGAACTGGGGTAAATGCAAAGCATACTTTACCTTATTGAAAACTGATGGTTTTTCTAGTTTTAGACGATAGAGCTGAAGACCGGAATTCAGACTGCCCAGTTTGGGCGACGAGGTTTCGAGACAAACTTTGTCTTCTCCTCCATAGTCAGAATAAAATTTGTCACTATATGAGGCCGGAAATTGCTTGAGATAATTGTACAATGGTGTAACCACTTTGCCGTCCGAATCAATGTACACGAGGCTGGCACCATAGGCAGAAAAATTTAGCGCCTTTACCTGAAACTTGTCCTGGTTCAGAACATTATTCAACGATTCTCGTATCCAACCAGAAAGTTTTTGTACATCCTCACAGGCATCACCGTCTTCATCCACTGTTTCGGTAAATTGAACGCTATCCTCATACACTATTTCATAATCCTCGTTGAACAGAAATAGTTTCTTATTCGTTTTACCGACATCAAATATTGCTATAACGGGAATAGGCAAGACCCTTTGTTGTTTGTCGTTTGTTGTTTGTCGTTCGTCGAGGTCAGGTGTTATAAGCCGCCTTCCCTTCTTGGATCTTTCTTGGCGTTTGATTTTTGCGCCTTGAATCTTTCTTGTGCCTTGTGCCTTGTACCTTGTACCTTTATCTAGAGTCCACTAGCAACAGTCTTCTCCCCTCTTTCTCTAATCAGTTGTTTCCTGATTTTTTTGTCGCGATAGAATCCAATGGGATTAACGGCGCCACCGGACTGAACACGCGCTTCTGCAACCAGCGGGCGAACATCAGTGCGAAACGCATGCTGCAATAATTCCTGGGCCATTACCACATCATTTTGATTGCGCGCTTCGACAAGTTTCTTTTTGTCTACTAATAATGATTGAGCATATGCAATCTTGATCGCCTCTACCGATTGCAGTAAATCTTCAAGTGGATCTTTGACATTATGTGACGCATCAATCATCCAGCCGAGATCAGTTGCATGGTTCATTCCTTTTGCATCCATTCCTTCTACCAGTTCCTGGAAAATGAGAAACAGTTGGTAAGGATTGATGCTTCCAACCGTTAGGTCGTCATCACCATATTTGGAATCATTAAAATGAAATCCGCCAAGCTTACCTTCCATTAGTAATAAGGAAACAATTTGTTCAATGTTTGCATTGGGAAGATGATGTCCAAGGTCAACTAATACTTTTGCTTTAGGACCGAGTTTCGAACAATATAATAATGACTGTCCCCAATCGCCCACTGTCATCGAGTAAAAATTAGGTTCAAAGGCTTTGTATTCTACAAACATCTTCCAGTCGGAAGGAAGTGCTTTATATATTTCTTGCAGACAATCCAGTGTGCGTTCAAATGCCTGGCGGAAATTTAGTTGGCCTGGAAAGCATGAGCCATCAGCAAGCCACACGGTGAGTGAGTTGGATCCGAGCTCAACACCATAGTTGATCACTTCGATATTGTGCTCTATGGCTTGTTGGCGCACGGCTTTGTCCACGTGTTGCAATGAACCAAACTTATAACTCAATTCTTGCGATGGCTGATCCTGGAAAGTATTAGAGTTCATTGCATCAAACGTCAGTCCGTATTGAGCAGCCAAGGTTCGAATGGCAGCTGCATCTTCGGGAATATCCCACGGAATATGCAATGAGATAGCGCCACTCGATCTGTTTAGCAAATGAAGCAAACCAACGTCTTCAATTTTTTCCTCGAGTGACCGCGGTTCACCACCGCTATGAAAACGACCAAATCTTGTTCCGCCTGTCCCAAGCGCCCAACTCGGAATGGCTACCTGGAAATCTTTTAATTTTTTTATAATGGAATCAGCGTTGTCTATTTGGTTTTTGACAGCCGCAAATTTGGATTGATGATCTGAAAGCAGCGCCTCATTATACTGCTGCAGGGAGTTTCTTTCTATCAGCATGTGCAATCGTTTATGGTAAATAAAAAACTTCTTTCAATGGAATGCTCTTCGGAGAATCATCGGCATTAGTTTCCATAATGTCCCTCATATATGTCCACCACTTCTTCATGACCGGATGAGCTGGAAGTTTATCAAGATTGTTCGCATCCGGCACCTTCAGCACACCAAATAATGCACCTGTGGGTTCATCAAGAAAGATCGAGTACTCACTAATACCAGTCTCACTCAATAATTGTTGCAGTTCAGGCCACAATGCATCATGTCGCCTCTTATACTCCGCTTCTTTGCCCTTAAACAATTGCATTTTGAATGCGACGCGAGCCATCGGGTTAAGTTATCGGTGATCGGATAATCGGTATTGGTTAATTAGTGTCGGATTAACAAGTGATCGGAAAGGCATTTATTGAATTGTTCACACTGCACGCTTATCACCGATCACTCATCAATTATCACTGATCCCTTATCTCTACCTCGCAAAGGCCGCCGCTAATCCACCATCTACATTCAAGATATTACCGGTTGATTTGTTTAACAGTCCACTTACAAACAGGAAGCACGCATTGGCAATATCGTCGGGATAGATAATTTCATTCAGCAACGTTCTCTTTGCATAAAAAGCCGGCAACTCTTCAACGGTAATGCCATACGCTTTGGCTCTACCCTCGGCCCATCCGCCAGCCCATATTTTGCTATCTGAAATTACGGCATCGGGATTTACAACGTTCACCCTAATCTTATCTTTTCCTAATTCAGCAGCATTAAGCCTGCTGAGGTGCAGTTGGGCTGCCTTCGCTGATCCATATCCAGCGTTATCCGGGCCAGAGACAAGTGCATTCTTACTTACAATGTTCAGTATGTCGCCTCCTAATTCCTGCTTCCGCAAAACTTCTACTCCCGCCTGCGTAACCATGAATTGACCTTTCACCAGCACGTCGTATAACAAATCCCAGTCTTTTTCCTGGTGGTCCTCAATCTTCTTTGAGATAGAGAGTCCCGCATTATTGATTACGATATCTATACCTCCGAAATAAATAGAGGCCTCATTAAACGCGTCCTGAATCGTTTCTTTATTAGTAACATCCAGCACCGCGGTTGTGAATACATCTTTTCCAAATTTTGCCTGAAATTCTTCCTTCGCATTGTCCAATCTTCCCACATCATTGTCATTGATCACCACGCATGCACCTTCTTCAGCAAATTTTTTGGCGATTGATTTGCCGATACCTCCTGCACTTCCTGTTATCAACGCAATTTTACCCGTGAGTGGTTTTGGTTTAGGCATTCTTTGCAGCTTCGCTTCTTCCAATAACCAGTATTCAATGTTAAATGCTTCCTGCCTTGGTAATGAAGTATAAGAAGAAATAGCTTCGGCGCCGCGCATAACATTAATGGCATTAATATAAAATTCCGCAGCTACCCTCGCAGTTTGTTTGTCCTTCGCAAAGGTGAACATACCAACGCCGGGATATAATATCACCACCGGATTTGGATCACGCATTGCGGGACTATTCGGATGCTTGCAAGTATTATAATAATCCGCGTACATCTTCCTATATCCTTCAAAAAGAGGAAGCAACTTTTGCTTGATTGATGCAGTATTTTCTAAACTTTCGTTTGCTTTAAGTTCAAGGACTAGCGGACTTATTTTCGTCCTTAAGAAATGATCGGGGCAGGAAGTTCCCATTGGGGCCATTCTGTCAAGCGCATTTGAATTGATAAACTCCAATACGCGCTCATCATCTGTAAAATGTCCAATCATTCTGGTGTATGAAGAGCAAAAACCTCTCAATACTGGTGCAATCGTGGCAGCTTGTTTAAGCCGATCTGCCTTTGGCAATGATTGAATTTTTTCTCCATCAAAAACTTTCTTTCTTTTTACTGCGTCTTCAATATATGCGGCGCAGGCTTCAATTATTTCGAGGGTGTTAATGTAGTTTTCATAGGCTGTGTCTCCCCAGGTAAACAATCCATGAGAACCGAGCATGATGCCGCGAATGCCAGGATTTTCATCGAGGCACTGCTTGAGTTTGAGACCAAGATCAAATCCAGGTCGCTGCCATTCCACCCAACCAATTTTTCCATTGAATAATTCCTGGGTGATCTTTTTGCCATCTTTTGAGGCTGCAATCGCGATAGCTGCATCGGGATGCAGGTGGTCAATATGTTTAAATGGAAGAAATCCGTGTAATGGCGTATCAATAGATGGAGCTTTTGAACTCAGATCATAGATACAATGATTGAATAACTCCACCATTTCATCTTCATACTGAACGCCGCGATAAACGTTCTTTAGGCTGCGCAAGCGGTCCACATACAATGCAGCCAGTCCGCTCTTCTTCAACGTTCCCAAATCTCCACCTGAACCCTTGACCCACATTACTTCAGTTTCTTTTCCAGTCAACGGATCCTTTGCCGTAGCCTTACAGGAAGTGTTGCCTCCACCATAATTGGTAAGGCGTAAATCTGCACCCAACAAATTTGAGCGATAAATCAGCAAAGCAACTTCATCTCCTTCCAATGATGCTGCAATCTTATCATCCCACAAATAACTGACGTACTTGAATTCTTTTACCTTCCTGGAGCTGGAAGTTCTCTCCTTCACTTCGATATTCATAAAAAGGTTTTAAAAAAGTTTACTTGACTACGTGAACAAAGGAAACAGCCTCTTTGCGCTGCTCTTTATCTTTCAAATAGTTTCCATATCCAACAAGCAAAACTGAAAGTAGAATCGCCAATAGTCCAACTAGAAATGTGTTTTTTGTTTTCTGGCTCACCTTACCCCATTCTTTTAAAACTATTCCCCACATGTTTGCTACCAGTATAATAAATGCCATGTGCAGAATCCACGAACTGGCGCCATTTCCTAATTTGCTTTCGCCCATGCCATAGAAAAAGAATTGCAAGTACCACGTTGTTCCTGCTATTGCAGAGAAAAGATAATTTCGGGCAATTGGAGTACTTGAGTCAACGTAGTCTTTGAAAGAACGGTTTTTAATATTGAGGATGATGCACCAAATGAAATTCGTTGTTAACCCACCCCACAACAATACTACATAGGTAACATTATTCTGGAATAACGGATTCCACCCCTCTGCCACTGCTTGCTCAGCCATTGGCTTACCCGCTTCAATCCCAAAATTGAAGCAGGCACTCATGATTCCCGAAAAAATAGCTACAATTAATCCTTTCTTCAGATTAAATTGTTGAAATGATTCTTTCTTTTGTTCTGCTGCTAATTCGCGTTCAACGTTAAACTTCTGTCCAGCCAACTTCTTTTCCTGGCTCGACAATTCACGCTCCTTCATTGTACCGGCCTTACCGCATATAAAGATTCCTAGCAGGCAAACCAACACGCCTACCAAAACAATCTGACCCCAGGTTGTATGAAGCAATAAATCCAGGTTGGTTTTGCCAGCAACAGGATAAATATTGTAATAAATGGAAGGTACAAGTGCACCGAAAGCAGAGCAGAATCCCAAAACGATTGAGTTGCCCAGCGACATGCCCAGGTATCGCACGCCTAATCCATAGGTCAAGCCACCAAATCCCCATAACAATCCGAATAAGAAAGTGTATCCCAGCGTGCTGGAACTGGAATGCGAAATGATGTTTGCAAACCCCGGAACAGTTAGGCAAGCTGCAATCGGAGGCACAATCAACCATGAAAACAAACCGCCTATCAACCAAAATGTTTCCCAATGCCAACCCTTTACTTTTTTAAAGGGCATATAAAAACTTCCTGAAGCAAAACCGCCGATGAAATGGAAGATGATTCCTAAAATGACTTGCATATGTTGGGCAATCGATTTGTAAAAGCCGAAAATATAAACAATGATGGGTATTTCCATTATGGACTGTCCTGCCCAAACCCCTAGGCATTCAATTTCGCAAGTCCCTGCTGTTCGCCCCCTAAAGGAGAGTAAATCAAGATCTAACTAATTGGGTCGCCTATTGCCAATTGCCTGTTTGAATCGAATCACTTGTTTCGGCCTTTCAAAATATACCCCTTATTTGTATAGAGTTTGTTCATCAGTGTAATAAGCCTCTTGACCGTCGCTTTTGAATTAAATTTTTCAGTGAGATTTATTGGGAGATGTTTTGATTGAACAGTTTCAAATCGCCATGAAGCATTAAATGCAACGTCACAGCCGTTCGAACCTCAACCTCCAAACTGAAAACAGTAAACTGTAAACTGTAAACTGTAAACCTATCCATTCAACGCCTGAACTTCTCCACTTCTAACCTTTCCGGCGAGCAAACTTGTGCCTAGTCCCAACAACGCGATCAGGGCAAATGAAAATCGAAGACTGGAACCTTGAGCAATAAATCCGATTACGGGAGGTCCGAAAAGAAATCCGAGGAATCCTATTGTTGATACTGCGGACAGAGCCATACCCGCCGACATTGTTGTGGATCTGCCCGCCAGTCCATAAGCAATCGGAACAACGGATGAAACTCCAAATCCAACTAACAAAAATCCCGCAGTTGCCGTAATAATGTTTGGAAAAAATACGGCCAGCAACAATCCGGACGCGATAAGGGTGCCGCTTATTTGTAGCATTTTTTTCACTCCAAGTTTTGTAACCAACCAATCACCAAGGAAACGGCCGGTAGCCATGGTAGCCGTGAATGCCACATAACCAACAGTGGTATATGCGGCAGGAGTTTGCACAACATTTTTAAAATACACGCCACTCCAATCTGCCATTGCACCTTCACAGATCATGCAACAAAATGCTATTAATCCAAGAACAAGGATGTGCTTGTCGGGTAACACTAGTATCGGTTGTTTACTTCTCACTTCCGCAACGGAAGGAAGAGTGGATTTGTAAGAAACCAGGATCAACAAAGCGCATGCGATGATGATCATCAAAAAATGAAAAAAGGGCGATATGCCGGACGACACGAATAAGGTTCCAATTGCAGCACCCGCAAAACCTGCAAGGCTCCACAATCCATGAAACGATGCCATGATAGATCTTCCATATAAAACCTCAACACCAACTGCCTGCGTGTTCATCGAGATATTCACAAAGTTGGCAAAGAGACCAAAGAAAAATAAGGCCGCTACCAATTGAAAAGTAGTAGCAGCCAGTGAAAGCAATAATAATATTGATGGATATACTATCGCGGTGGCGATCACTACTTTCCTACTTCCAAAACGCGATACCAACCAGCCGGTGAGAAACAAACTTGCCATCAAACCGAGAGGCAAGGCCAGAAGTACCGATCCCAGACCCGCTTCTGAAAGTTGTAATTTCTCTTTGATATCCGGTATTCGGCTAGCCCACGATGCAAACGTAAGGCCTGCTATAAAAAAGAAAACACTGACTGCTATTCTATGTACTCTCGGACTCATCGGAACTGCAATGTTCATATAATTTGACTGACGGTTTTAATTAAACTTCTTACTAAAATTCCATACCATTAAACTGCTTCTCTCTCTTCGTACGAAGGATTGTTATCCCATGCCTTGCTATCGAGCAACGAAGAAGAGATCACCACCTCTGCAGTTGACATGTTAGTAGCGATAATGATTTCCATTTCTTCAGCCACATGTAACAGGCCTTTCATTTCATTCCCGAAGGACTCTGAATTCCTGGATTGAAGAAAGAAAATGATAGCGTCCACTTTTCCTACGCTTATTAAATCAGCCAGTTGCTGAAATCCGCCAGCGTTTCCTGCTTCTAACTTGTGAACGACTGTATTTACTGTTCCTTCCAACACGTCTGCCGTGTATGCGGCAGCAATTAACTGGTGCCGCTTCAAAACTTCACGATGATGAAATGACCATTCAATCAAATCATTCTTCCTGGCGTCATCGGCCACTATCGCGATTCGTTTTACTAGATTCATATATTCTGTACTCATGTGTTTCTATTATTTTTTATAAAGCGATTGCCTGCTCTGTTCAGCACTTTCCAGCACATTGGGATCCTAAGCTTAGAATTCCACGTGGACAAGTTGTCGCG
>JADMIO011251711.1_pt1 | contig 15107 bp, 17 predicted proteins | sample 8958161 | NCBI WGS metagenome assembly JADMIO01 (sample SAMN16585339, study PRJNA669376) | soil metagenome | isolation source: Crop rotation soil | place: USA: Cullars Rotation, Alabama | collected 2011 | reverse complement strand
CCGCCAGCACGCAGCCAAATCCGAGCCACGCAGAGCCGCCGAGCGCTGCACGCTTGATGCCGTAGATGATGGGCAGCACGGACATGGCCGAAAGCGGGGCACTTAGCCAGTCGATTGAGCGCAGCTCTCCGGAACGGAACTCGGGCAACAGGAACGGCCCCACCAGCAGGAGCAGCACCATCACGGGCACTCCGATCAGAAAGGCCGAGCCCCACCAGAACCGCTCGAGCAAGAGCCCGCCGGCGACCGGTCCGATAGCGGCACCAGTGGAGAAGCTGGTAGCCCAGATACCAATCGCGAACGTGCGCTCGCGTGCGTCGGCGAACAGGTTGCGGATCAGCGACAGCGTGGACGGCGCGATGGTCGCGCCAGCGATGCCTTGTAGGCCGCGTGCAACGATCAGCATGGTTGCGCTCGTCGAGAACGCACACAGGATGGACGCCGCGCCGAACCCGCCCGCACCCAGAAGCAGGAGCCGGCGACGGCCGATGCGGTCGCCGAGCATGCCCATCGTGATCAAGGCGCCGGCGAGCAAGAACCCGTAGATGTCGACGATCCAGAGCAGCTCGATGCTGCTCGGCTTGAGGGCCTTGCCGAGCGCCGGTACCGCGAGATCGAGGACCGTCAGATCCATTGAATAAAGCATGCAGGGCAAAGCAATCACTGCGAGCCCGATCCACTCACGGCGACCGGCCTTCCCCGAAGTCGGGGTTTCCTTTGGCTGGGGCAGGACCGCGCTCATGTACGTGGGTGCTCGCCGGGCGCGAAATGTTACGGAGAAAGTTTTCGCTTGGTTGCAGCCTCGAGAGTGAAACCTGCGGTACCCTTGCGGCGTAACACGCGATGGCCCGCAACGACGCCGACCTCGAGACGGTGGCCGCCCTGCTCCGCGGAGAGCACGCGGCGTTTACGGCGCTCGTGCGTGAGCATCAGCCGGCGTTTCTTCGTCTGGCGCAGGCGTGGCTGCGGGAGCCTGCGGCCGCAGCGGAAGTCGTTCAGCAGGCTTGGCTCTCCGCGCTCGAGTCGCTAGCGACGTTCGAGGGGCGGTCGTCGCTCAGGACCTGGCTGTTCGGGATCGTGATCAACATCGCGCGGTCCCACGCCAGAGCACAAAAGCGCACAGTGCCGCTATCTGCGCTGGTTGCCGAGGAGGCAATCGAGGGTCCCACCGTGGAACCCGAGCGGTTCTTCAGCGATGGACAATGGGTCGGCCATTGGTCGGATTGGCCGACCCCATTCCCGAGCGCGGAGAACGCCCTGGAAACCGAGAGGCTTCGGGGCCTGTTGGAACGGGCGATCGGCGCGCTGCCACCGCTGCAACAACAGGTGATCGTGCTGTGCGACGTCGAGGGGCTCAGCGGCGAGGAAACCTGTAACATCTTGGGCATCTCCGGCACTAACCAGCGAGTCTTGCTGCATCGAGCGCGTGCCAAGGCCCGAGCTTGGCTCGAGGAACACCTTTCGGAGGACAGCCCTGCATGAACGCCAAGGTCGTGGACCTCACCTGTCAACGGGTGGTCGAGCTCGTGAGCGAGTACCTAGGGCATACGCTGACGGACGAAGATCGGCGTGCCTTCGAAGCGCACCTCGAGACCTGTCCGCCGTGCACGACCTACCTCGAGCAAATGAAGACCGTCTTGAACTTGGCGAGCTCGCTCGGCAAGGCTCCCGCGCCCGAAGAGGTGGAGCCGCGGCTGCTCGCCCTGTTCCGCCATTGGCACGACAAGGGGCGCTGACGGAGGCGTGTAACATTCGGTCGAGCTCGCGCACGAACGTGCATGTTGCTCAACGACACCGTCCTAAGGCAGCGGTTCGCGAGTACCGGATGGGCGGCTTTCGCGCTGCGACTGGTGGTCGGATTCGGCTTTGCAGCGCACGGCTACGCCAAGCTCGAGCGTGGGCCGGAACACTTTGCCGGAATCGTTGCGACCATGGGCTTCCCGGCTCCAGAGCTAATGGCTTGGCTCACGGTTGTGGTCGAGCTACTCGGTGGTCTGGCATTGATGGCGGGCGCGGGCGTGCTCAAAGTGAGCATTCCGCTCGTGTTCGTGATGCTCACGGCGTTGGTGCAGGTGCATTTTCGCTACGGATTCTCCTCGATTCGGCTCAAAGGGCTGACACAAGCAGGCGCCGAGTTCGGTCCGGTCGGCTACGAGCTCAACCTGCTCTACATCTGCGCATTGCTAGCGCTCGCGCTCGGACCGGCGACGCCGTTGTCTGTTGACCGGTGGCTCGAGAACAGGCGACGGAGCACCGGAAACTGATGGATCGGAACGACGGCCGCGAGCGCTTACACAAATTGCATCGTGTAAACCTCAAGGGTGGTCCGCACCACGTAACCGCTTGCGGCCGACGATCATAGTGCCGCTGTGAGAAATTTCCTGCGAACCTTGTCCATTTCGATTGCTGCTGCGCTTTGCAGCACGGCCTGCAGCCGCGCCTCCGACAACGCGGGTGCGAATGCGAACCCCACCGGCACACCAGCAATGAACAGCGTGCCCATGCCGAGCACGGTGCCTCCGAGCCCCAGCGCTGCATCGATGCACGCGGCTCCCGCGCGCCCGGAGCCTCGTGCGACCACCGCAACCGACGCGGCTAAGCTCGGCGCGCTGGCACCTGGGACCGGCATTGCGGTTGGGCAAAAAGTGCCGGCGGTGCACGCGCAGAATCTGGAGGGGAAGGACGTGAGCCTGAGCGACCTCGTGCTCAGGGGGCCCCTTCTGCTCGCGTTCTATCGCGGGGGCTGGTGTCCGTATTGCAACTTCGAGATCCGGGAGCTGACCAAGGCGTTTCCCGAATACCAGAAGCGTGGCGTGCTTCCGGTGGCGGTCAGCGTCGACAGGCTCGAAGAATCCGCGCGCACCAATGCCACTTACTCCATCCCGTTCCCAGTGCTTTCCGATTCGGAGCTCTCGTTCATCCAGGCCTTCCATGTCGAGAACCGGGTGGACGCCGCCACGCTCGAGAAGATGAAGAGCTATGGCATCGACCTGGAGGCCTACGCCGGAAATTCGCACCACACGATCGCCATCCCCGCTCTGTTCCTGATCGACAAACAGGGCGTCGTGCGCTGGGCGCATGACGACCCGACTTATACGGTTCGCCCGACCACGGCGCAGATCCTAGCGGCTATCGATCGAACGCAGTTGACCAAGTGACTCCGTCTCGCTGCCGGATTGATGCGCGTTCTGCATGAGTGTCGTGCGCGCCCGCGCTGGTCGGGGCACTCGCGCGTGAGTACAGATCAGGTGACGAGGAGATTCGAAAAAATGAAAATTGAAAAATCCGTTGCTCTGGTTACTGGCGCCAATCGCTATTTCGGCTCGCTGTAGATGAGCAACCAAGCGCCGGCGCGAGTTCGCTTTCGCGGTCAAGCCCAACTTCGCCGGCGCGTGGCCTGCTGCGCTTTGCTGATCTTGGGCTGCGCGCGGGGCACGCAGTCCGTAGCGGAGATCGAGGTGTCGAGCTCGCCGCAAAGGCCCCCCCGCGACCCCGGCTCGATGGTCCCGCCCGCTGACCCGGCGGAGCCCCGTTTACAAGGCCCGCACGTATGTACGTCACAGTCTGCCGCGTCTGGGCATGGAGCGGTGCTAGAGCTCTTCACGTCGGAGGGATGCTCGAGCTGCCCGCCGGCGGACGCCTTATTGGCGGAGATAGTCGCCGACGCGGATCGCGATCATTCGCCCGTCTATGCGCTCGCGTTTCACGTCGACTACTGGGACTACCTAGGCTGGAAGGATTCGTTTTCGGATGCGCAATACTCGGAGCGCCAGCGCTGGTACGCTAGTCGAGCGCCCGAGAGCGGCGTGTACACTCCGGAGCTCGTGGTCGGCGGCACCGAGTCGTTCGTCGGCTCAGATCGACGCCGTGCCCGCTCCGCCGTCCGCCGCGCGATCGAAGCTTCCTGGCCCGCCGCCGTGTCACTCAGCTCGGACGCGCAAGGTCGCATCAGCTATCGCGTCGATGGCGGCCCCCGGCCCGCGCATTTGAATCTCGCTCTGATCCAACCGCACGCGCACTCGCAGGTCGCAGCGGGTGAGAATTCCGGAACCACCCTGAATCACGTCAACGTCGTGCGCGAGTTCGAGCGCGTGGCGCTCACCCCTGATGCGAACGGGAGCTGGGCTCCGCGTTCTGCTGCCGGCGGCGCACTGCGAGCTGTTGCCTACGTCCAAGACGATCGCACCCTCGCCGTCGTTGGCGCAGCTGCCGTCGCGGCGTCGTGCATTGACGAGCGCCGACCCTGAGCTCGTTAGCCCACTGACCGGTGACCATAAGAGCGCAGGGGCTCACAAACTTGAACCTGGTATTCGGCGAAGAATTGTTCGCGGCCGATTCGCTGCACCTCGAGGTGTTCTGGATGATTGCGCCAGGCCGCCAGCGTCTCCAGTGACTCGAACTCGACGAGCGATACGCCCTCGCCGTCCTCCGCGGCGAAGTCCTTGTACGAAATGAACCCCGGCATCTTGGAGGCGAGCTCGTACATTCGGGCGCCCAGCGGCTCGAGCGGGGCCGGATCGACCCCCGGACGAAGCCGGCTGCGAAATACGATGACAATCATGACGCTCCCATTCAGGCAGGCCACGCCCTGCCATCGTCGATTGTACGCCGCAGGTTTGGGTGGGTTACGCGGCTAGCGAGCTGCCAGCACCTGTAACATTTGGGCCAGCTCGGACACGGATGCAGATGCTGCCGCTAGCAACCGCATGACATATATCGAAATACGGCACCTGCAGCTCGTGAAGCTGGTTGCAGAAACGGGTAGCTTGAGCCGCGCAGCGCTGTCACTTCACCTGACGCGGTCGGCACTGAGCCACCAACTCAGGCTGGTCGAGCTCGCGGCAGGGACCAGGCTATTCCAGCGAGGACCCTTGCGCATGGTCTGCACGGCGGCCGGGGAGCGACTGTTGAAGACGGCGCGGCGGATCTTGAACGAGGTGCGTCTCGTCGAGCGGGATCTCGAGCGTCTGACGCAAACAGCATCGAGTCGTCCCGCCGCTGCGGCGCCAACCCAACCTTGGAAGGTCGGCGCCGCAGCGGGCATCTCTACAGAAAGCGGTGGACGATCGGGCAGTTCACGATGATCCCGGTCGAGCCCCAGGCGGCTCCGCCCGGGCCGGTCACGAAGCCCCGCTGCACGAAGCCCAAGATCTGAAATTCCTCGTCGAGTCGGGAGCGATAGCCCTTGGCGATCGCGTTCGCCGTCCACTCGCCGAGGTTGAAGTCCCAAAGCGGGCTGTAGTCGAGAGCGACGTGGGGAATGCCGCCGAGGACGTTGAGCGGTCCGCCACCGTCGTGAATGGCCGAGTTCAACCCCTGGCGCTGCGGGTTGACCCCCTTGCCGTCCAGATTCACCGGCCCGTTCGTGAACGAGAACAGGCGCTCGATGCCGCTGAACGCGCTGTCGTCACCCCCGACCCGGACGCGCTTGAGCCCAGGGGCATTCGTAGCCGTCTCGAGGGTTGCCGGCAGCTCGTCACTCGCCTCGGTGCTCAGGTAAAGCACGGGCTTGCCGAAGCTGAAGCCGGTAGTGAGCTTCAGCGTGACCGTGCCCTGCCCCGGGCAGATCGCGACGACTTTGTCGTGTACCTTGGTGTGGTCGGCGTTTCCCTGACAGAAGTCGAGATCGGCGTCGGTCACGTCGTAGGCGATTGCGGGCGCGTTGTAGACGACGTCTTGGTCGACCACGTGGACGATCGGCGTGTAGTCCGCGTCACCGAGCGAGCCCGCCGTGAACGTCTTGGGCGGGAAGTAGCTCGGCGCGTCCCCGGCAGTGATCGCTAGATCGGGCGAGAAGTCGACGGTCCCGTTGTCGAGCACCAGGCTCGCCGCCGTCGTCGTGGTGTGGGCTTGGCGCGCGGCCGCGCCCAGGTACCTGAGCTTGGTCGAGTAGTTGAGCCCGAGCTCGCGAGCGACGCCCACGTCACTCACGTCCGTGAGCACGTAGTAGATCGATTTGCCCGTGGATGCGACCGTGCCTTTGTAGAGCGGTAGTGTGATCGTTCCCTTGTCGAAGTCGATCGGACCCGCCGTGAGGAGCGTCAGTGGGCCGACCAGGTTGGGATTGACCGAGCTCGGCGGAGGCCCGAAATACGTCGCCGGCACGTCCGCGCCGATCGACGCTGGGGCAGGCTGAATTTCGCTGCTGATGGGTGGTCCTGCCTCTGGAGAGTGGCCCGCTTTGTCTGCAGTGCATTGAGGACCGGTGCGAGGATCCGGAGCGCTGCTGCCCGGCGTCCCTGCAGGACCAGGAGGTCCGTCCGCACCGGGCGTGCCGGGGGTGCCCTGCGCGCCGGGGCCGCCTTGAGCGCCGTCTTTGCCATCCGTTCCCGAGCACGCGGCGGCGAGCAGAAGCAATCCGACTACTGAGCTGAATCTTGACATCATTTGCCTTTCCACTTGAAGAACCGAGCTCACAACAGCCGCATGACCGGCGGACAGTTCACGACGATCCCCGACGAGCCGTACGGCATGCCGCCGGGCGCCGTGACGAAGCCGCGCTGCACCATGCCGAGCCAGGTGAACTCGTCCGTGATGCGCGAGCGGTAGCCATTGTCGATCGCTTCTTGAGTCCACTCTCCGAGGTTGAAGTCCCAGATCGGGCTGTAGTCCGTAGCGAGCGTCGGGATGCCTCCGAGCACATTGAGCGGGCTACCCTCGCCGGAGACCGCGCTGTCGAGCCCCTGGCGCTGCGGGTTCACTTCGCCTGCGGCATTGGTCGCCCCGTTGGTAACGGCAAATAGGCGCTCGACTCCGCTGGCGAAGCTGTCGTCGCGGCCCACCGTCACGTCGTCGAGGCCTGGGGCGAGTGTGGCGCCTTCGAGCGTAGCGGCGAGCGCGTCGTTCGCCTCCGTGCTCAAATAGACGATGGGGCGGGAAAAGCTGAACCCGTTGGTGAGCTTCATCGCGACGGTCGCCTGCGACGGACAAATGTGCGTAACCTTGTCGTGTACCTTCGTGTAGTCGGGGGTCGCGGTGCAGTAGTCGATGTCGCTCTCGTCGACGTCGAAGGCGACGATCGGCGCGTTGTAGACGACGCCGCCCAATCGCACGAGCGGACTGTAGTCCGCGTCACCGACCGAGCCCGGTTGGTAGCTCGTCGGCGGGAACGCGTGGGCGCCCGTTCCGGGAACGAGCTGATTTTCCGGTCCGAAATCGACCGTGCCTTGTTCGAACTCGACGAGCCCGTCGTTGGCGTAGCTGGCGTTGCGCGCGGCCTTACAGTTCGCCGCAAACTCGAGCTTGGCGGAGTAATTCAGGCCGAGCGCATCCGCCTGACCCTGGCTCGACGTGTCGGTCAGGATGTACCAGACTGATTTCCCAGTCCCCTTCATGCGGCCTCGGTACAGCGGGAGCTCGACCGTGCCGGCATTCAGATCCACGTGACCGGAGCTGAGGAGCTGATGGGGTCCGATCAGCTCTGGCTCGACGGAGCTCGGCGCCGGACCGAAATACGTGACCGGTATGTCGGTGCCGATCGATGCGGGAGGCGGGCTGGTTTCCTGATCGGCAAAGAGTGAATTGCTGAAGAGGGCGACGATCGCACACAAAGGAATCGCGGACCTCTTTGTATAAAGAGCGACACGTGTACTCACTGCTTGACTCCGTTCTGGTTGATCAAGCGCGCGGTGTGAAGCGCTGCTTGAGACGCGGATATTGAATCCACGAGGCTTACGGTGGGACCGATCCAGCGGTTTCCGCAGCGACGCGCGAGCGCATGCGTGTCACGGAGTGAGCGTGATCGGGAGCTCATAGCCGCGAGCGCTTCGCCGGAGAAATCTCGCGCTGAATCGGCTTCTGCGCGTGACGCGAGCGCGGGTGCGGCGGTGAATTCTTTTCACGCGCTGATAATCAGACACATCGCGGGTGGCGACGCGGTTGACACGTGCCGCTTCGATGCCCACGCGCTGCTGTACTGGAGGCACCGTAATCCAAGGCTACGAGGCGGAACTCGCCAACGTGGGGCCGGTCGCGTGTGTCGCCTTCGTTTGAACGTCAGCTCAAGATCGTCACGGGCTTGGTCGTGTCATTGACAGCGGGGCTCGTCCGGAGCGCGCTGGGTCGCTCACGATCTCACCTCCGTAGCACGCCAGTGCGGAGGAAACGTTCGGTCGTACCCGGGGAGCTGCTCGACGCGTGCGACCCACGCCGTAAGCTCCGGAAACGCGTCGAAGAACGGGAACAGAGTGAGCTCCCGCGCACGCGCCTCGGCCTTCGATATTGCGCGGAGGAGCAGGCGCACGTATGGGTAGATCGCTGCGTCGGCTGCCCCGAAGCGTCCACCCGCGAGCCATGGCTGGTTCTTCACGAGTCTGGCAAGCGCCGCGAGCTCGAGCAGCACCGTCGCGTTCGCCTCCACTGCCTGTTCGACCGTAGGAGTCAGGGGAGTGGCCGGAGTACCGCCGGCAACGAATAAGTGGCGCGTGAGCTTGGCGAGCGGTTCGCGCACGTAGCACTCGAACTCGCTAACGACGCGTTGCGTGAGGGCGACCTCGCGTGGTGTGGTCCCGTACAAGGCGCCCGCTGCCAGGCGATCGAGATATTGGAGGATCGCGAGCGACTCGTAGAGCACGAAGTCGCCGTCCTGAAGCACCGGAACCTTGCCGCGTGGATTGAGCGCCAGGTACTCCGGCGTGCGGTGCTGGCCCTTCGAAAACTCGAGCAGCTTCGACTCGTAAGGAATTCGCAGCACCTCAGCGGCTAGGAGAACGCGCCACGCATTTGGGCTTCCGCTGCCCCAGTAGATCGCGAGCGTCATGATGCGATTGCTCCCGTGAATGCGGCGCGGTTGCTCACGATCCAGCTCTCGAGGCTGCGCGCGCGACGACCGAGCTTGTCCTCGATCAACTTGTCGGTCACTTCGTACTTTCCCTTCTGAGCCAGCGCGGCGGAGGAAACGATCGCCTCGATTACGAACTCCGGCAGCTGAGCGGCTGCCTGCCGGAACCGAGCCGAATCGAGTCGAAGGTGCTCGACGCGATGGCCGAGCACGCGGCTGAAAGCGGCGGCAACGTCATCGTAGGAGAGTGGCTCGGCCGCCGAATCCCCAGCCGCCGCTGACGGGGTCGGACGTAGTGAGGGCCAGGAGCGCAACGTCCGCCACGTCGAGTGGATCCACGAAGCTCATTCGGCCGTCAGCGAAAGCTGAAGCGATCCTTCCCTGCTTGACCGAGGCGGCCTCCCACAGGAGGTTCGTCATGAACATGACCGGCTGGAGGATGACGTGCTCGAGACCGGAGCTCTTGAGGCGCTGCTCGCTGATGGTGTGGCAGCGGTGGACCGGATCGGTTGCCTGGTCCATCCCGTAACCGGACATCTTGACCAGGCGGCGCAGCTTGGCGGCCTGGGCGGCTTCAATGAAGTTGACCTCTTGCGTGGCAAGCTCGGGACTTGGGGTGGTCGCGAGGTAGGCAACCTCGACGCCGCTCAGCGCGTGAGCGAGCGACGCTGGGTCCATGAAGTCGCCGCGCACGACTTCGACGCGCGTCCCGAGGAGTCGTCGTGCGTTCTCGGGGTCGCGGCTGAGGACGCGCGGGACGATTCCTCGTCCAACCAAGCCCTTCACTATCGCTCTCCCGACAGTACCCGTGCCGCCCGCGAGCAAGATCCTAGTCATGGCGTGAATCCCCCGGTTACGGCGAGCACGTGTCCCGTCACCCAGCGCGCGTCTCGTGACGCCAAGAACGCCACGGCGTCCGCGATGTCGTCCGGCACGCCGATCCGGCCGAGCGGAGTCCGTTGCAGAAAGAACGCTCGAGCCGCGTCGTCGGCGTTCTCTCTCATTGCGTCTGTGTCTACCGGGCCCGGTGCGATGGCGTTCACGGTGATGCCCTTCGGCCCGAGCTCCTTCGCCCACACGCGTGTCATTGCGTCGAGTGCGCCCTTGGCCGCGGTATAGATCGACATCTCCGGCAAGGCGTGGGTGGCTGCCAGCGACGAGATATTGATCACCCGTCCACCGTCGCTCGGAAGGTGCGCGAGCGCGGCCTGCACGGTCGCGATCACACCTTCGACGTTGGTGGCGAAGCTCGCGCGCGCGCCCGCCAGATCAATCTTGCCGAGCGCCCCCTTGTCGATCGTCACCGCATTGTTCACGACGATGTCGAGCCGCCCCAACTCCTTCACGGTGTCCTGCACGAGGCGCGCGGCCTGCAGCGGATCGCCGATGTCCGCTTTCGCGACCATCGCCCGCACACCGTGGCTGCGGACCAGGTCTGCGACCGCCTCCGCTTCTTTCTTGGCCTTCACGTAGTTCACGACCACGCTCGCGCCATCCGCGGCCAGGCGCACGGCAATCGCGGCACCGATGCCGCGCGAGGATCCCGTCACGAGTGCAACTTTTCCTTCTAACTTTCGCATTCTGTGATCTCCTTTTCAGCTTCAAGCAGCAGGCGCGGCAAAGCGCGCAAAGCTCGTCCCAAGTCCGCCGTCGATGTGAATGCTCGTTCCGGTGAGGAAGCTCGCCGCCGGTGATGCGAGGAAGGCGACTACCGCAGCCGCTTCCTCCGGCGTGCCTGCGCGCCCGAGCGGAACGCGGGCGGTGATGGCCCCCATCATTCCTCCCAGCGCTTCAGGGGGAAGCCCGAGCTTGCCCCAGGCCGGCGTTTCGATTGGCCCCGGCACGATCGCGTTCACGCGTATTCCGCGCGGCGCGAGCTCCGTCGAGAGCGCCGTCACGAGTCCGAGCAGTGCACCTTTCGAAGCCGTGTTGACTGAATAGCTCGGAAGGCCCAGATGTACGCCGAGCGCTGAATTGAAGACCACGCTGCTGTCCTGCGTGAAGAGCGGCAGCAGCTTCTGGAGCAGGAACAGCGGGCCCTTCACGTTGGTGGCGAACACGCTTTCGTAGTGCGCCTCGTCGATCGCCTCGAGCGGCACCATCGGTCCCGTGCCGGCGTTGAAGAACGCGAAGTCGAGCTTGCCGTGACGCTGCCGCAGCTCCTGAGCGACGCGCTCGGCATCTGCGAGCGAGCCAGCGTCGGCTCGAACAAGGATGATGTCGCTCGGCAGCGCGGCCTTGGCCGCCGCCAAACGTTCGGGGTCTCGACCTGTCGTGATGACCGCGTAGCCCTGCTCGTGAAGCAGCCGAGCGGTTGCGAAGCCGATCCCGGTCGTACCTCCGGTGATCAGCGCCACGCGCTGTGCCCTGGTTTTGCTGGACATCGTACCTCCTGTCGCGCTGGTTTATTTAGCGAGCGCTACATATATGGGCGGCGTTTGCGACGCGGTCAAGGAGTTTTATAATGAGCACTATGAAATCCTCGCAGCCCCGCCCACGAGGCCGGCCGCGCAGCTTCGACCGCAACGAGGCGCTCCTCGCCGCTGTGCGTGTGTTTCGCGAGCGCGGCTACGACGGCACCACGCTCGCCGATCTGCAGGAAGCGATGGGCGGGCTCTCCCCGCCGAGTCTCTACGCCGCGTTCGGTTCCAAGGAGCAACTCTTCAAGGAGGCGGTGACCGCCTACGTCGCGTCAACGGGTGAGGCCGGGCGCTGCGCGCTCGAAGCCCCTGGGCTCAGCACCCGAGCGGCGATCGAACAGGTGCTGCGGGCAAACGTCGCCGAGATCACGAAGCCCGGTGAGCCTTCGGGATGCATGCTCGTGCTCGGCGGACTCAACGGGACGCCCGAAGCGGCCGCTCCATGCGAGCTTCTCCACGATCTCCGTATCGGCGCAGGCCGCTCGATCGCCCGACGCATCAAGCGCGGCGTCCGTGACGGCGACGTCCCGCGCGGAACCGACGTGGAGAGCCTCGCCGCCTTCGTAACTGCGTTCATGCACGGCCTCTCGATTCAAGCTCGCGACGGTGCCTCTCGCGCCATCCTGAACGCGGCCGTGGATCGCGCCATGCTGGCGTGGGACGCCAACGTCGGCGCTGACGCGAAGCCGCGATGACGACCGTATTCCTGGGCTAGTCCACGAGTGGCGTGCGTTCGGTTCCGCCGCTCAATCAAGAATTCTGAAGCCCGAGAGCAACGAAGTAGTCGCCCATCCAGCGCACGAGCAGCTCCGGCTGGATGAAGTGGTCGAATACACACTCAGGCGGCGCCGCGATCTCGATCTCGGTGCGGAACGTCTGCTTCGCTGCGAACCGCAACGTTTATTGAAGAGCCTGGAATCGGCGGCGTAACGCAACCTTCACTGCCTCCGAGGGAGCGGAAGACAGTGCTGCATCGCGATGCTGGCGTGCGAGCTCTGTGTGCCCGCAGCGTCCGTGCAGGTCTGCAAGAACGGCCGACCAGAGATACGACTCCGCCAGTCGAGGCGGCGGCTCGAGCCCATTGAGTACCGCGAGCCCCGCTGCGCCTCCGCGCGATTCAGCTACCGCAATGGCCCGATTCAAGCTGTGGAGCGTGGACGGGGCCAGCTGCTCGAGCAAGTCGTAGCACTCGACGATGCGATCCCAGCGGGTCTCGGTGAACGAACGCGCCAGGCAATGCTCCGCTGCGATGCCCGCCTCGGCGTGATAGCGCGAGAAGACGTCGCCCTCGGCCGAGCGAGCGAGCCAAGACAGACCAGCGCGAATGGCCTCTTGGTCCCAGACGCTTCGGTCCTGTTCCTCGAGCAGCACGAGGCCGCCGCTCGCGTCTTGGCGGGCCGACTGTCGTGCGGCGTGTAGGTGCATCAAGGCCAGCAAAGCAAAGGTCTCGGGGTCCGCGCTCAGCGGATGCTCGGCGAGGACCAGCGTCAGACGACGCGCTTCGTCGCAGAGCTCCGTGCGAATGGCACCTTCGGCGTGAGATGAGAGGTACCCTTCCGTGAACAGCATGTAGAGGATGGTGCGCACGGCGGGTAGCCGCTGACGCAGCTCGGCCGGCTCGAGATCACGGATCGCGAAACCGACGTCGTGCAGTCGTCCGTATGCGCGCGTGAGGCGCTTGTAGACGTTTGCCTCGGTGGTGAAGAGCCTCTCGGCAATTTCTCGCACGTCGAAGCCGCACAGTGTCTTGAGCGCGAGTACGAGCTGGGACTCGAGCGGAATCGCATTGTCGCAGCACGAGAAGAGCATGCGAAGCAGGTCGTCGCGCACGTCACCTCCCAGCGCAGCGTCTGGTGAGTCTTCCGCGCTCGCATGGCCGAGCTGCTCGGGCGGCTGCAGTTCCTCCGTACGCGCGCGCAGGCGCAGATCGTCCAAGACGTTGTTGTGCGCGACGCGATAAAGCCAAGCCGACGGATTCGACGGCGTGGCGCCCGTAGACCACGATTCTAGCGCCGCGAGCAAGGCGCGCTGCACCGCATCCTCTATGGTTTGCAGATGATGGACACCGATGCGCCGCGAGAGCATCGCAACCAGGCGGCCATACTCACGGCGAAAGAAATGCTCCTCGAGCGCTGCGGTCATCCGGGTGGTGTCAGAATTTCGATCACTTCCACGCCAGAGCCGGGTCGCATGAGCCCTGGGCACTCCGACGCGATTTGAATCGCCTCGTCGATGTTCGACGCGGACACGATCATGTAGCCGCCGACGAGCTCTTTGACCTCGATCAAGGGGCCGTCGGGCGCGGGGTCTGGCAGCGCGAGCCGGCCGGCGCCCAAGCGTCCGCCGAGATCCGGCAAGTTCTTTTGAAACTTCTCGCGCCAGGCGTTGAATTTCTCGTACATGGCCTGCATTTGGGCGGGTGACGGCTTTTCACCGCGCGGATCGGCTGTGGGCAGGCTTCGTTGCAGACACAGGTACTTGGGCATCTTTTTCTCCTGATTTGCCATGGCCGCTCTGGCCCGACGCCCTATGACGGTCGAGCGAGGCCATTTTAGACACTCGCGCCCACGAAAGTGACGCCCTCTTTCAACAAAGCGAGCCAGCGTCGCCGATCGGGCTTGGGCACGGCGATCCATTCCCTGAATACTTTGCCCGCCGGGGCGAACGAGCGCCCAACCCCGCTGCGGATGAGCTCGTTCACGCGTTCTTCCGGAAGCTTTACGACCAAGCCTGAGCCCTTGTAGTCGACCAGCGCCAAGAATTCCTTGCCGAGGCGCAAGCAGCGCCCGCTCATGATGCGGCCCTCGACGATGCGTGGGTCTTCGCGCTGCAGCTCGGCCGCGAGTTTCCAAAACAGTTCTTCGGCGGTCATGGTCCGTCCTCTCGAAGCGAGCTCAGCCGCTCGAGTTGTCGTCGAATCCGTTCGCGCTCTGCGGCATTGCGTGCGCGCTGTTCGGCCAAGGTCAGCGCGGCGCGTGCGTCCTCGGGTCGATCGAGCTCGGCGAGCAATGTGCCGCGCACCAGGTGTACGTACGGATACGATTCGACATCGATCGTCGAGCCGCTCTCCAAAACCGCGAGCCCAGCTGCAGGGCCCTGCGCTCGCGACACCGCATAGGCACGATTCACCCGGACCGCCGCCGTTGGGCGTAGGTTTTCGAGCAACGCGTAAAGCGCCACGATCTGCTGCCAGTCGGTTTCGTCCGCGCTCGCTGCCCGGCAGTGGACGGCGGAAATGGCGGCCTCGATCTGAAAGGGACCGGGCTTGCCGCTTGCCAGTGCTTGCTCGAGGAGCTCGCTGGCAACGCGAATGGCTGCGCCGTCCCAACGCGTTCGATCCTGCTCGGGCAGCGGCAAAGGAGCTCCGCTCGTGTCCAAGCGTCCTTCGCGCCGAGCATCATGGAGCAGCATAAGCGCCAGAAGGCCGCTGACCTCCGGGTGGAACGGCCCGGCTTCGTGCAGCGAGCGACACAAGCCGAGCGCGAGGCGACAAAGCTCGGCGCGGATCGGCGCTTCCCTGCTGTTCGACCAGTAGCCCTCGTTGAATAAAAGATGGAGAGTCGTGAGGACCGCCGGCACGCGCTCGCCGTCCGTGAGGCCCACGTCATCGTATTCGCCTCGCTCGCGCAGGCGTTGTCGGGCTCGCGTCAGCCGTTGTTCCATGGTGCGGGCGTTCACCAAGAACGCAGCAGCGATCTCCGACGTCGAAAGGCCGATCACGGTGGCCAGGGCCAGCGCTGCGCTCTCGCCAGGCTCGAGCAGCGGGTGACAGCACGCAAAGAGCAGGCGCAGGAGCTCGTCTTTCCAGGCGCGCGCGACGTCCGGCTCGGCGAGCGCGACTCGTGCCCAAGGGCTCATCTGAGCCAGCGTTTCCAGGGCGTCCGGTGCGAGCTCCTCGCGTCGCACCC
>JADMIO011116504.1_pt1 | contig 15107 bp, 11 predicted proteins | sample 8958161 | NCBI WGS metagenome assembly JADMIO01 (sample SAMN16585339, study PRJNA669376) | soil metagenome | isolation source: Crop rotation soil | place: USA: Cullars Rotation, Alabama | collected 2011 | reverse complement strand
ACCACGGCGAGCATCAGGTTCTTGTATTGATCGGGGTCTTGCGACTGCATCCGGTGCTCGGCCTACTGCCGTCCTCGTCCGTGGAAAGCTCTCGCCGCAAGGCCAGGGTGCGCGGTATGCCCGGCGCGCAGAGTTAGGTCGTGTGCGTGCGCGCCAGTGGCAATAGCGGAACAGGCGGCATTCGCAAATCGGAAACTCATTCCGCGCTTCGGTTTCGGCCTTTTGCCGTGGGCGATTGGTGAACGCGGGCGAGTGCAAGCTCCAGATCGGCCCTGAGATCGTGGTAGGTGCGCGCCACCGCCGCAGGCCGCGCAATGATCACGTAGTCGTATCCCTGCCGCACCTTGGAGGGCTCCAGCGCGGCGGCAAGCGCGCGCAAGCGCCGGCGCACGCGATTGCGGACCACGGCGCTGCCAACTTGCTTCGATACGGTGAAGCCAAAGCGCGCATTCTGGGGGCCCGGCGTATCGCGCGGGCGCGAGCGTGCTTCCAGCACAAAGGCCAAGTTGCTCCAGCGGCGTCCGCCGCGCACTCTCAGGAATTCGGAGCGCTTCTTGAGGGTTACGAGTGCCACGGCGCGAACGTCCCGCCCACCGAAGGCTGCGCTCCGCGGCGGAACGCGCACGCCGGCCGGAAATGCTCACGCGCTTAGGCCGAAAGCCGCTTGCGGCCCTTGGCGCGTCGCCGCGCAACCACCCGCTGGCCGCCCTTGGTGAGCATCCGCTTGCGGAAGCCGTGCCGCCGCTTGCGGACGAGCCGGCTCGGTTGATAAGTGCGCTTCACGTCACAACTCCATTGCCCGACACCAATAAGAGCTGGTCGAGCGTCACGATCGCCGTCGGCAAGGGCCCACGATTCCGGGATTGCGGGCGCTTATACGGGGTGGTTTCATGCAAGTCAACGAGCGGCCTTTCCCCTGCAATTACCGCCATCCCGCCAAATCCCTGGTGTCTCCTAAGACCGGAAATGTCAGACCTTCCGACATGCCGATATTCGATCGGCTCGATCCCCCGATAAGGAGAAGGTGATCCAGCTCTATGCAAGTCAAAAGGCAAGCCATGAGCCCAATTCGGGAGGCGCCGGAAGCCCCGAGCCCGGAAAGCGAAACGCTCACCCCTGACATTTGCATCATCGGCGCGGGGCCGGGGGGTCTCTCGGTCGCCGCGGCCGCGGCCGCCTTCGGGCGCAAGGTCGTGCTCATAGAGCGGCACAAGATGGGCGGCGACTGCCTGAACTACGGTTGCATCCCCTCCAAGGCACTGCTCGCAGCCGGAAAGCGGGCGCATGCCATGCGCACCTCCGCCCCGTTCGGCGTCGCGGGCATCGACCCCGAGATCGATCCGCGCAAGGTCCATGACCACGTGCATGGCGTCATCGCTGCGATCGCTCCCAACGATTCCGTCGAGCGCTTCACCGGCCTCGGCGTCCGCGTGATCCTCGCAGCCGGGCGGTTCATCGACAAGTCGACCGTCATCGCGGGCGAGTACCGGATCAGGGCGCGGCGCTTCGTGCTGGCGACTGGCTCGGCGCCGCTTGTGCCTCCCATACCCGGCCTCGACAGTGTTCCCTACTTCACCAACGAGACGATCTTCGACAATCAGCAGCGTCTCCATGACTTGATTGTCATCGGCGCGGGCCCGATCGGGCTCGAGCTCGCGCAAGCGCACCACCGGTTGGGGTCGCGCGTCACCGTGCTCGAAGCGGCGAAGGCCCTCGGCAACGAGGATCCCGAGCTGAGCAAAATCGTGCTCGAGCAGCTCGGCGCGGAGGGCGTCAACATTCTCGAGAACACCACCGTCGAGCGCGTCGAATCCAGTCTTGGCCGCGTGCGCGTGCACGTCGTCTTCAACGGCGAGAAGCACGTGGTCGAAGGCAGTCACCTGCTGCTCGCCGCCGGGCGTAAGCCCACGACCTCCGACTTGGGGCTCGAGGCCGCGCGCATCCGCTACGACAACCGCGGCATCAAGGTAAACGCCAAGCTCAAGACCTCGAACCGGCGCGTATATGCGATCGGCGACTGCGCTGGCGGTCCGCAGTTCACCCACGTCGCCGACTACCATGCTGAGCTCGTCGTGCGCCGCATCCTGTTCCGGCGCTCGGGCAAGGTCGACGCCGGCCTCATCCCGCGCGTAACCTTTACCGACCCGGAGCTCGCGCACGTCGGGCTTTCGGAGGCGGAAGCGCAAAAGTCGGCGGGCAAGATCAATGTCCTGCGCTGGCCCTATCACGAGAACGACCGCGCCCAGGCCGAGCACCAAACCATCGGGCATATCAAGGTCGTGACCACCCGCGGCGGCAGCATTCTCGGGGCCACGATCGTGGGCGCGCAGGCGGGAGAGCTCATCCAGATGTGGGCACTGGCCATTTCCCAAAAACTCAACATCAAGGCGATGACGGAATGGATTTCACCTTTCCCAACACTTAGCGCGATAAACAAAAGCGTCGCCGAACGCTATTATGCGACCGCACCCAGCGACCCGGGGGTGCGCAAACTGATCGGTTTCCTCGCCCGCTTCGGCTAGGACCCCGATGGCAAGAGGAAACGCGTGCTCCGCGATCACAATAAAGAAGCGCGGCAATTGCTGTCGATTGCGGACCTGAAGCGCCTCGCCCTTCCGGGCTGGTCGAAGCTCACGCGTTTCCGCTGGGGCGACGTGGGCTTGCCCGCGAAACTGCTGCTGCTGACCGCGGCCTTCGTGATGCTGGCCGAAATTCTGATCTTCCTGCCGTCGGTCGCAAACTTCCGGTTGAGTTGGCTCGACGAGCGGCTCACCGCCGCCCAGCTCGCCACGCTTGCCGCCGAAGGCTTTCCCGGCGGCGACGTGCCGTCCGGCCTGCGCGCCGAAATGCTGCGCTCGGCGCAAGTGAAGGCGGTCGCCGCGCGCCGCAACGGCGTGCGCCGCCTCGTGCTTCCCGTCGACCCGGCTTTGAGCATCGACGCCTTCTACGACCTGCGCCACCGGCCCGAAAGCGCGTTCGGCGATATCGGCCTGCGGCTCGAGCAGATCGGCGACGCCATCGCCGTATTCTTCGCACCCGAAGGCCGCACGATCCGCGTGGTCGGCACCAATGGAGACAACCCGGACGATCTGATCGAGATCGTGATGCCGGAGGCGCCGCTCAAGCAGGCAATGCAGGACTACGCGTTGAGCATCCTCGGCGTATCGATCGTCATCTCGCTCGGCACCGCCGCGCTCGTTTACTTCGCGCTGAGCCGCCTGCTGGTGCGGCCCATGATGCGGATCACGCGTAACATGGTGAACTTCCGCCAAGATCCAGAGGATCCCTCGCGCATCATCATGCCATCGGGCCGGCGCGACGAGATCGGCACCGCCGAGCACGAGCTCTCCGAGATGCAGACCCAGCTCTCCGGCGTGCTTCTGCAGAAGACGCGGCTCGCGCAGCTCGGCCTCGCGGTGAGCAAGATCAATCACGACCTGCGGGGCATGTTGGCCAACGCGCAGCTCCTGTCTGACCGCCTCACGGCGATCAAGGATCCGACGGTGCAGCGGTTTGCGCCCAAGCTCATCGCCTCGCTCGACCGCGCCATCAACTTCTGCAACGACACGCTGCGTTACGGGCGCGCGGAGGAAGCCGCGCCGCGGCGCGAGTTGTTGTTGTTAAAGCCGCTTGCCGAGGAGGTAGGGGACGCGCTGGGCCTGCCGCGCGAGGGCTCGATCGACTGGGTGCTCGACATCGATGACACGCTGCGCATCGACGCCGACCGCGATCACCTGTTCCGTATTTTGAGCAACCTCGCGCGCAACGCCATCGAGGCGCTCGAGGGCCAGCGCGAGCACGCCATGCCCGGCGACGTGCCGCACGGCGAAATCCGCATCAAGGGCTGGCGCGAAGGGCGGCGCGTGTTCGTCGAGGTGCGGGACAATGGTCCCGGCGTGCCGCAGAAGGCGCGCGATCACCTGTTCGAGGCTTTCACGGGATCGCAGCGCAAGGGAGGCACCGGCCTGGGTCTCGCAATCGCATCCGAGATCGTCGGCGTGCACGGCGGCCACCTGCAACTTCTCGATACGCCCAAGGGCGCCGCCTTCCTGTTCGAAATTCCCGACCGCGGCACGCACCACGCGACGCACGAGCCCGCGGATGGCGAGACGGAGCGCTCCGGCGGCGTATGAGCGCGCCCCGTTCTATCGGGCTCGGGTGGCCCCTTGCGCGCCCGCGCCCGACCCATTAGAAGTTGCGGGCTTCGGACGGGCTTTTCCAAGCCCCCGTTGGCCTTCTGCAGGCCGCATCAATCGCAGACAAGCACCGGTAGCTCAGCTGGATAGAGCACCAGACTACGAATCTGGGGGTCAGGAGTTCGAATCTTCTCCGGTGCGCCACCTGCAAACGAGACTGCAGTGATCGCAGTGAAATGAGAAACGGCCCGCTCGATTAGCGGGCCGTCTGTCGTTTAAGCGACTACGTGCGATCAGTAGCCCTTAGGCGGAAGCTTGCTCGGGGGTGCCGTCTTCTCGGCAGGCGCCATCTTCTCGCCCGTCTCGCCAGACGCCGCACCGCTGCTCGCCGAACTCTTCACGAGGCCGGCTTTGCACGCAGCCCCGAACTCGTTCTGATCCAACGAGCCATCGCCGTCCGGGTTGGCGGCCTTAAAGTCGGTCACGAACTGACGCGCCTGTGATTCGGTGATCGCGGGCGCACCGGCGGGATTCGCCTGGTTCCACAGCGAGTCGCACTCAGCTTGGCTCAATTGCGTTCCAGCTGCCGCGTAGGCGCCGAACGCAGTCGAGGCCGCTATGGCCCCGGCCAACAGAATGACCTTCATTGGTCGTTCCTCCATGTTGAGATCGGCCACTCCGATCTGCTCCCCGCAACGTGGAGCCGACTAAAGCGTTCCCGAGATTCGATTGCGTTCAGGCCGACGCTTGCATGGAACCCGCGGCTTTGCTGTGAATGTTTCGTCAGGAACAGCGCGGGGGCGACCGAAGCAGCACGATACCCTCAGGGCACATTCAACTGACGGGGACCATCTTGAACCTCAAATTCGACGCAGCCGCGAACATTATCGTTCGCGCGAACGACGCGTTTGCCGAGTTGGAGGCAATGCTGATCACAGAGATCGCTGCTGGCAATGCGAGCGCCGGCACACCGATGGCGGCATGCGGCCGCGTGGCCTTCGGCATCGCCTGGTCAGCGGTGCGGACGCACATCTTGCCGAAGATTTCTGGTCTCGCGCTTGCTGCGTAGCGCTTAGGCGCCGACTACTGGCCGGTTGCTCGTGTGGGCTGTAACACGCCCGCTCTGTTACCTTCGGTGTCGAGAAACGAGACGTACGTGCCGACTCCCGGAATCTCGACAGGCTCGCCGAGAACTTCTCCGCCGGCCTTCGCGACGCGTGCCATGGCGGCCTCGACGTCGTCGACCGCGATTACGATGGAGGGATATTGCGCGGGCCAGTCGGGTTTCTTGGGGAAGAAGCCCCCATTGATTGCCCCGGCTGGTGCTCCGGGCCTCGCATCCTTCTCGGCGGTGGTGACGACCACGTAGTCGTTCATGTCCTCGCCGAGCATCTGCGTCTTCCAGCCAAATGCCTTGCCGTAGAAGGTTGCCATCCGGCTTCGGTCTTCGGCCGGCATCTCAAAGTGGACGACAGGATACATTTTGGTCATCGGTTCCATCCTTCTGAGTGATTGCTGATAGCGGAACCGGTGAAGCGTGCCCGCGTTCCGTCGCGGGCGCGGTTTTAAGATCTCTCGTTATCGGCCCCGGCGGCGTGCCTGCCGTCGGGGCTTGGTTACGTCCGCACCCAACGCATGCCCTGGCGAGACTTCATGGTGCGTTGCATCGTAACGTGATTGTCATCACACCGACATGGCAAGTGCGATAACGTCGGCGCCAATCTCAGACAACTTGCGGAGCGCGCGGATGCAGCTGCCTCCTGATGGATTTGACCCCGACACCGTGGCCATGATGGGCCGCGTTTGCGACGAGGCTTGGCGCGAGGCCGAGCGTCGGCTGTCGCTGACTTCAGCGGCAGACACGAGCGGCTTGCGCGACGTGGTCGCCTTGCGCGTTATGGCCGCCGTCGCCAATGGCGAGCGCGATCAAATACGGCTCAAGGCGATAGCGCTCGATGCACTTGACGCGTGAGCGTTCGCGGACATCTGACCAGCGTCCACAGCTGCTCGAATTCAGCCCGGGGTCAGTAGGCGGTCGTAGAGGCGCGTTAGCGCGCGGCCGACTGCTCGATCACCGTCTGGTGGGTGCCGCCCGAACGCAATTCGGAGTCGACGATGATCTGCGCCGTGATCCGCACGGCCTCATCGACCACCCGCGAGCAGCTCTCGGCCGTGATCCACTCGGTTACTTGGTCGGCGAAGACCAAGCGCATTTCGCGATCCACAATCCAGGAGCCGACGCGGTGGCGAGAGCTTGCGCCGTTCTTAGTATTTGCGACGACGATCTCGTCGCCGCTCAGCATGAAGAACCAGTTGGGCACCGGCTCTGCCATCAACCGTTGTGCCAGCGCGCGCAGAACCGCGCGTCCCACCTCGGACCGCGTTGCGGCGTCGGCTGCTTCCTGCTGCCGCTTCTCCCGCTCCACGGATAATGCCTCTGCCAACATAACCATGATTTCCTCCTCGCGAGCCTAATAGCCGGGGCTACGCTGGATGCCCGAACGACCCCCGTCGCCGGCTTGGCTCGAAGTTATTTGCGCACGCATCCGCGGCGCTTTTTTGTCGCAACGCGGAAGTTGTGCGAGGGATCAGACGGGCGTGCTGGCGTGGAGCACATAGCTGGTCATCAGCAGGGCAAGCAGCGGTATGACCACGATATGAGCTAGCCCGAGCGCCTTCTGAACGCGCGGCCGCGTCGCGATGAAGGGGCTGATGCGCACGATCGAGATGCCGATCATCAAGCTCACAGCCATGTAGATAAAGAGGAAAATACGATCGGACAGCGTCGCTGTATCTGCATCGACTTTCGGCAGCGCCAGGTAAAGGGCGACGGACGAAAGCAGCGCGGTGACCTGGATGGTGACGACGGCTTCGAAGTGCGCGCGGGGGATGAAGATCGATAGATATGCAACCGTCAGGATGAACACGAGCGGCACCACGACGCGCAGGAAATAGTCCGTCGTCTGCCGGGTCATCTGCCAGACGAATGTCGTTTTGTAGAACGGTACCACGCTCTGATCATGCGTGCGGGCGTCGACGGAAGGCACGAAATCCTCATCGAGGCCGACGTACTGCGCGCTCGGCAGCCAGCCGTCCGCATTGACGGATTGATCGCGCAAGAGCGCCGGCGGCGGCTGGATGATGAACGGAACGTCGGCGCGGCGCGGCCGCAGATCGATGGAGAAGCGCTGCGTGTCGAACGGATAGTTGGCGAGGTCGGGGTTGAACGCGAAGCGGCCCGACACCTGGTAGACCTTGATGTCGTCGGGGTAGGCGGTGCCCTTGCCGCCCTCGTTCAGGACGCGGATCGTGAGCTGGCGGTCGTTGGTCTTGGGGTCCAGGTAGGCGTTGGAGAAATCGACTTGGTCGATCGAAGCGCCTTTGCCGTCGTCGTGGATCGTCAAATAGAACTCGGCGAAGAACGACTTGTCGTTGTCGTCGATGTTGAACGTGCGCACGAGGTTTATGTCGAGATAGAGCGTGTTGACCGCGCGCAGGGACTCGTCGCGTAGCCGCACGAATTGCGTGGGTGCGAGCTGAACCACCCCAAGGCTGTGAACCAGCCGCAGAATGAACGGAGTGCGCGCCGCGGCACGCGTCTGCGATCTGAACGACCAGTCGTCGAAACGGCCCTTGAAGGTGCCGTGGCCGGTCGCATACGCCGTCTGCATCTGCTCGAGGACATGTGCGCGCAACTGACCCACGTCGGTCGGCAGGCTGGCTGTACGCGCCGAGGCCGCGATGAGGCCGAGCATGTCGGCGTATTGGCCGCCGACGCGGATCGCGCGCAGATTGTCGGGCGATAGCGGATCGGGCTCGTAATCGTCGGGGCGCGGCTTGCATTCGCCGGAAGCCCAGCCGGGCGCATCCGAGTTGCGGTCGCCCTCGAAGATCCAGTTTGCGGGGTTGGCCGCCGAGATCATGCGGCGCACGCGGTCGTTGTAGACGCCGGGTAAATCCTCCCATGCGATCTGGTAGATATCGTTGGGATAGGCGCGCGAGATCTCCGCCGGGATGGCGTCGATGCGCGAGCCGATGAACAATGGCGGCGTGACCTTGGCGGCGATGAGCTCCTTGATGACGCCGCCGAGACGGTTGCCTCCGAGGCTCAAGTAGATGAGGTCGGGGCTCTGCTGTTTGAGATTGCCTACGGTTGCTGACACCTCGGTCGGATCGAGCTTTTCGTCCTTCAGGGTCAGCCGAAAATCGCCAACGAGCGTGGTGCCGCTCGCGGGATTCTTCAGTCCCTCCGCCAGCGACGCGCTGAACAGGTTGTCCTTCAAGCCGACGAAAGCCGTCTTCGCCGCTCCCATCTGGCGAACGAACTGGACCAGCACCGGCAGCCGCTCGTCATCCTGCGAGGGGCGCGTCGTGTAGACGTTCGGATACTTGGCGAAAAGGGAGTTGATCGAGATATCCGAAAGGAACGGGATCTTGCTGTCGTTGATCTCGCGCCCCAGCGAGTCGAAGGCAGCCTTGGCGCGCTCCGCATTGGAGAGGCCGATCACCGCGATCGTATCGGGGTCCGAGAATGCCGAATGCACGTTGCCGACCGCGCGGTCGTTGTCGCGCTTGTCGTCGAGGAAGTCGACGTTCAGCTTGCGTCCGGCGATGCCGCCGCTCTCATTGACGCGCCGCTGCTCGATGCGGACGAGGCGCTTGATCGCGGGTAGGTCGCCCGGGTCGTAGCAGGCATCGGCGCGCGAGCTTAACAAGACTTTGACAGTTACCGGCCGTCCCGCTGCTTCCGCCTCGTCGGCCATGGTGGGCGTCGGCGCAGGCGTTAATGCAACGATGCACGTACCGAGCGCAGCGAGGCTCGCGCGTGCCGCGGTGCGAAGGTTCGCCCACGAGCTCGGGGTAGAGACCAGTTCTGTCACGACTCCCCTCAGGTACCTGGCGGTCGCCACTACTACCAAAGTCATTGTGCCGGTCCATGTTGGCCGGATGAGGATGGTTTCCGCCGCCGCCAGCGACATCCCTAACACGGCCGCTTCGTAAGGATAGGAGAAGGGCAGAAGCATGGCCGCCGGGCCCGTGATAGGCCGGGTGCCGGCAGGGTCATCGGGATCGCGGCGGTATTGATCGGTCTGAATGCCTTGCCTAAGGCACGGCAACTATTCTTAAATGTGGGCCGAACCGGCCAATCGGCAGCGACCGGCCGCAATACAAATGTCCGGGCTGCGTAAGGCAGGGCCGGCAATGGAAGCGTCTCTTGTGCGTAGTGGCTCTAAACGAGTGCTCGGCCGCCGTCTGGCCGGCTTGGCGATCGCGCTAGCGCTTTTGGGCGGATTGGGCGCGCTCGTCATTTCGGGGTTTGTCGAGGGCCGCCAGGAGGCTGCGGTCGAGGCCGAGCGTGAAGGCCCGATCAAGCCGCCCCTGCGGGTGAAGCTGCCAGCGCGCGGCGAGCCTATCGTCACGTTCGACGCCGCCACGCAAAAGACCATCGGCTTGGAGCTGATGACGCCGACCGCGTCACCCTATGAGGATCGTGCACGCGCTTACGGTACGGTGCTCGATCTGGCGACGCTCACCACGCTCAATACGACCTACGTTGCCGCCACCTCGCAATTGAACACGGCGCAAGCCAAGCTGGCCGCGTCGCAGCCTGCCTATGCTCGCGCGCAGGCGCTCTACGCCAAGGATGTCGGCAGCCTCGCTCAGATGCAAACGACCGAGGCGGCCGTTCTGTCCGATAAGGCTGCGGTCGCTGCCGCCGAGTCGCAGGTCCGCACGCTCGCCGCCACCGCGCTGCAGGAGTGGGGGCCCGTCATCGGGCGCGCTCTCGTGGCCAATGCCGGACTAGTCAATCGCCTGATCGAGCGTCAGGAGTTCTTGCTGCAAATCACCCTGCCGCCCAGCATCTCGATCGACCCGCCGCCGACGGCGTCGGTCGAGGTCGGCGGCAGCTCCAAGCGCGTCGACGTGCGCTACATCTCTCCGGCGACGCGCACGGATCCCAAGATTCAAGGTTTGAGCTTCTTCTACGCCGCCGGCGCCAACTCGGGCGTGCTTCCGGGAATGAACGTCCGCGCCTATCTCGCGACCGGGCATTCGGTTCAGGGCTACGTGATCCCGTCGGCGGCGGTAGTGTGGTGGTCGGGACGCGCGTGGGTCTACCTGCGGCTCGACGAGGACTCATTCTCCCGGCGTGAGATTCCGACCGACATGCCGACGCCGGACGGCACCGGTTTCGTGGTCCCGGAGCACGCGTTCGGCGACGACGACAAGGCGCCCGAGATCGTGGTCAAGGCGGCGCAGCTCCTGTTGTCGGAAGAGTTCCGCGCCCAGATCCAGGTTGGCGGGGATACCGACTGATGCCGCTGTCGATGCCCCCGGCGGCTCCTCAAGGCGGCCTGCAGGCCGCGGTCATCAGCTTTGCCATCCGCTTTCGCGGCATCATCGTGGCGCTCGCCCTCGTGCTGCTCGGATACGGCACGCTCTCCGTCATGCGCGCCAAGTACGACGTGTTCCCCGAGTTCGCTCCGCCGCAGGTCGGCATCCAGACCGAGGCCCCGGGGCTCACCGCCGAGCAAGTCGAGATCCTAGTGACGCAGCCGATCGAGAACGCCATCAACGGCGTGCCGGCGGTGCAGTCGCTGCGCTCGTCGTCCATTCAGGGTCTGTCGGTCATCACCATCATTTTCCGCCCTGACACCGACATCTATCGCGACCGGCAAGTAGTGGGAGAGCGGCTCGCCGAAGCGGCGCGGCAGCTGCCTTCGAACGTCGCCGCCCCGACCATGACGCCGCTGACCTCCTCGTCCTCGACCGTGTTGGTGCTTGGCCTCACCTCCGAGAAGCGGTCGCTCATGGATCTGCGCACGCTCGCCGACTGGACGCTGCGGCTGCGGCTGTTGGCAGTTCCGGGCGTCGCCAAGGTTGCCGTGTTCGGCGGGGATGTGCGCTCGATCCAGGTCCAGATCCATCCCGACGAGCTCGTACGCTACAACCTCGCGTTCAACGACGTGCTCGAGGCGGCGAAGAAGGCGACCGCCGTCACGGGCGCCGGGTTCATCGAGACGAAGAACCAACGCATCGTTTTCCAGTCCGAGGGCCAATCGATCGACCCCGAGGACGTGGGCCGTACGGTGGTTGCGAGCTCGAACGGCTCGAGCGTCCTGCTCAGAGACGTTGCGGACGTCGTGAATGCTCCGGAGCCGGCGATCGGCGGCGCGGCGGTGCAAGGCAAGCCCGGCGTCGTGCTGCTGGTATCCGGACAGCTCGGCGCCAATACCGTCGATGTCACCGACCGCATCGAGGAAGCGCTCCAAGACCTCAAGCCGGTGATCGAGAAGGAAGGCGTGGAGATGCGCGCCGATCTGTTCCGGCCGGCCGATTTTATCGGCATCTCGACCCACAACGTGCAGACCTCGCTGCTGCTCGGCGGCGTGCTGGTCGTGGTGGTGCTGATCCTGTTCTTGTTCGATCTGCGCACGGCGACCATCTCGTGCATGGCCATTCCGCTGTCGCTCTTGGCCGCCATCGTGGTGTTGAACTCGCTCGGCGCCACCTTGAATGCCATGACCCTCGGCGGCCTTGCGATTGCCATCGGCGAGGTGGTCGACGACGCCGTGATCGATGTCGAGAACATCGCGCGCCGCTTGCGTGAGAACCGGCGCAAGGCCAGTCCACTGCCGGTCGCCGACGTGATCCTCAACGCTTCTCTCGAGGTGCGCGGCGCCGTCGTCTACGCCACCTTCGCGGTGATCCTCGTGTTCTTGCCGGTGGTCATGCTTCCTGGGCTCGCGGGCCGCTTCTTCGCGCCGCTCGGGCTCGCCTACGTGCTGGCGATCCTCGCCTCGCTGGTGGTCGCGCTCGTGGTGACGCCGGCGCTTTGCATGCTGCTGGCGCCCAAATCGACGGAAGGAGAAGCTGGCGCGGGCGCATCGCATGATCCTCCAGTCACGCGCTGGCTGCGCAAGGGCTACGAGGGCATGCTGCGCGCAATCGTCGCGCGCCCGCGCACCACCATCGCGACGGCGCTCCTGATCACGCTCGCGGGCATGGCCGCGCTTCCGTTCTTCGGGGCCGGATTCCTGCCCGAGCTGAAGGAGGGCCATTTCACGCTGCATATGGCGGCGGTGCCCGGCACCTCGATCGCCGAATCCCAGCGTATCGGCACGCTCGTCACCAACGAGCTGTTGAAGCTGCCGTACGTGCGCGTCGTCTCGCAGCGCATCGGCCGCGCGGAAAAGGCGGACGATACGTGGGGCACGCACTACAGCGAGTTCGAGGTTGACCTGCAGCGCGGCCTCTCGGGCGAAGAATCGGACGAGGCGCAGGCGGCAATGCGCAAGGTGCTTTCGGGGTTTCCCGGCGTGAACTTCGCGCTGAAGCCGTTCCTCACCGAGCGCGTGGAGGAGTCGCTGTCGGGCTATACGGCGTCCGTCATCGTCAACATCTACGGCAACGATCTCGACGCCCTCGATGAAGCCGCACGCAGCGTGGCGCGCGAGCTGGCGGAGGTTCCCGGCGCCACCGAGGTTCAGCTGCAATCGCCGCCGGGCATGCCGCAGCTCACCATTCGCCAGCGCAAGGGTGATCTCGAACGCTGGGGTCTCGACTCCGTCGATGTTCTCAACATGCTGCGCGCCGCCTACCAGGGCGACGTCGTGGGCCAGAGCTACGAGGGCAACCGCGTCTTCAACGTCATCACAATGCTTGACGAGGAAAGCCGCAACAGCGTCGCCACGGTCGCCGACCTGCCGCTGCGCACGCCCTCGGGCACCTTCGTATTCCTGCATCAGATCGCCGACGTTTATCAGACCGCCGGCCGCTATCAGGTGCAGCACCTGGGCGGCCAGCGCGTGCAGGCGGTAACCGCCAACGTTCTCGGCCGCGACGTGGCCTCCTTCGTCAGGGAGGCGCGCGAGGGCATGTCGCACTTGCAGCTGCCGCACGGCGTGCATCTCGAGTTCGCCGGCTCGGCTGAGGCGCAGGCCGAGGCACGGCGCAATCTGGCGATGAACTCGGTGGTCGCCGGGGTTGGGATCATCATGCTGCTCGCGGTGGTAACCGGGAGCTGGCGCAACGTGCTGCTCGTGCTCGCCAACATGCCGTTCGCGCTCGTCGGCGGCGTGCTCGCGGTATTCGCCACGGGCGGTGTGCTGACGCTGGGCTCCATGGTCGGCTTCGTCACTCTGTTCGGCATCACGCTGCGCAACTCGATCATGATGATCTCCCACTTCGAGCATCTGGTCGGGGAAGAGGGCGTCGTGTGGGGCCCGGAAGCCGCGATCAAGGGCGCAGGCGACCGGCTGGCGCCGATCCTCATGACCTCCATCGTGACGGCGCTCGGGCTTCTGCCGCTGGCGATCGGCATGAACGAGCCGGGCAGAGAGATCGAGGGGCCGATGGCGCTCGTCATCGTCGGCGGCCTTCTCACCTCCATGGCCCTCAACCTGCTGGTGCTGCCGACGCTCGCGCTCCGTTACGGGCGCTTCGACGAGCCTGCCGATCACACCTCCGAGCCGACCAACATCTCGAGCCGCCGCCGAGCGGCTTAGCCATGCCGGCAGGACGAATCGTCCGAACCCCAAATGGACAGCTTGGGTCGGATCGAATCTAGAAAATTGCGGTATATCAACATGTTGCCTGTCACCATTGACGGCCGCCTTGAGTATCCTTAATTTGCAGTTGCAAATCATTCGCAACTAGACGGAAGCTGCCATACCGATGCACGACCTGGTCGAACGCCCCGACGCCGCTCAGTCCAGCAACGGTTGGCGCCGAGAACGGGGTCAGCCGTCGCTCCGCGAAGTTTGGGGCTCGATCCCGGTGCGTGGCACGGGGTGGCGCCGGCTCCTGGCATTTCTTGGCCCCGGCTACCTCGTCTCCGTCGGCTACATGGATCCCGGCAACTGGGCCACCTCGCTCGCGGGCGGGTCCAAGTTCGGCTACGCGCTGCTCTCGATCGCGCTCATGTCGAACCTCATGGCGATCCTGCTGCAGGCGCTGTGCGCGCGCCTCGGCTTCGCGACCGGGCGCGACCTCGCGCAGGCTTGCCGCGACGCCTTCCCCAAGCCCGTTGCCTACGTGCTGTGGCTGCTCGCCGAGGTCGCGATCTGCGCCACCGATCTCGCCGAGGTCATCGGCACCGCCATCGGCCTCAACCTTCTGTTCGGCATTCCACTCGAGCTCGGCGTGTTCATCACCGCGCTCGACGTGTTCCTAATCCTCTACCTGCAGAACCTCGGCTTCCGCTGGATCGAGGCGTTCGTCGTCTCGACTCTCCTCGTTATTGCGGCCTGCTTCGCCATTCAGGTCGGCATGGCGCGGCCCGACATCCGCGAGGTGATCCTCGGCTTTGCCCCGACGGTCGAGATCGTGCGCAATCCGGACATGCTCTATCTTGCCATGGGCATCCTCGGTGCCACGGTCATGCCGCACAACCTCTACCTGCACTCCTCCATCGTGCAGACGCGCATGGTGGCCGACACGCTTCCCGCCAAGCGCGACGCCATCAAGTTCGCGACCATCGATTCGACGATTGCGCTCATGCTGGCGCTGTTGGTCAACGCCTCGATCCTCATCCTCGCCGCGGCTACCTTCCACAAGGCTGGCGAATATGGCGTCGCCGATCTGAAGGATGCACAACAGCTGCTTACGCCGCTCTTGGGCTCGACGGCCGCGGCCACCGCCTTCGGCATCGCGCTTTTGTGCTGCGGCCTGAACTCGACCGTGACGGCGACGCTGTCCGGCCAGATCGTGATGGAGGGCTTCATCGACGTACGGTTGCCCGCCTGGGCCCGGCGCCTGGCCACCCGCTCGATCGCCATCATCCCAGCGGCGATCGCGATCGCGCTCTACGGCGCGTCGGGAACCGGCAAGCTTCTGATCCTGAGCCAGGTCATCCTGTCGATGCAGCTGCCCTTCGCCATCGTGCCGCTGGTGATGTTCACGGCGGACAAGCGCAAGATGGGCGAGCTCGTCGCGCCGCGTTGGGTGACGGCGCTGGCGGTGCTCGTC
>JADMIO010817215.1_pt1 | contig 15109 bp, 13 predicted proteins | sample 8958161 | NCBI WGS metagenome assembly JADMIO01 (sample SAMN16585339, study PRJNA669376) | soil metagenome | isolation source: Crop rotation soil | place: USA: Cullars Rotation, Alabama | collected 2011 | reverse complement strand
GCCGCGACTTCAAGTCACGTGAATTCCAAGCTTCGGATCCCACTGTGCTGGAAAGATGTCAACGAACCGAGCACCTTCGGGCGCGCTCACGAAAATGATCTTTTCGTTCGCCGCAGTCGAGCTGCGAGCCCAGCAGGTTCTCGCGACCCCGGCCGCCCTCGCCTGAGACCGGCACCACGGTGAGGCGGGCGTTAGCGGGTTCCGCCGGGCGGGAACAACTAGCGCAGATGGTCCGAACAGAAAGGGATACCAATGCGTATCGGCGGTGCAATTGTGCTGGTCGCGGTCGGGGCAATCCTGACTTTCGCGATCTCGGTGAACAACTCGCACGGTTTCAACATCAACACCGTGGGCATCATCCTGATGATTGCCGGCATCCTATGGCTGATCGCGGAGGTGGCCGTGTACGGCCGCCGTCGTCGCGACGTCGTGACGACGGCGCCGCCGGTGCAGACGACCGAGTATCGCTACTGACCGACTGTTCGACAGCTGCGGGCTATCTCCTGGAACGCCGGGAGGTAGCCCGTAGTCATTTCCGTCGGTAGTAGGTGGCAAGCGTCCGGTGAAGGAGGCGGAATGGGCCAGGTCGCGCAAGTTCCGGTGCCGCAGCGCGGACGCGAGCTCGCCGGGTTGACCCGCGTCGACTACGCGGACGCCTTCGCGGTCGACGTGCCGATCCGTAGCAGTCCGGCGCAGTGGATGCGGGCCGCCGCGGCCACGTCGCCAAGGCTGTTCAGCGCCGTTCGCGTCGCCCATCACGCACTCGGCCTTCGCCTGGCGCCGGCGGACTCGGCCGGACATCCCCTCGGGTGGGACGTGCTGCGTGACGACGATGACGCGATGGTGCTCGGCGCGGCCGGGCTGCTCGGCACTGCGCGCATCGTGTGCCTGACGCCGGCGGGTCAGGTCATGATCGTGTCGTTGGTCGAGTTCAACGGCGCCCTCGGACCGACGATCTGGGCGGCGACCGCACCTGTGCACCGCGCCGTCGCGCGGCGGGCGCTCGATCGAACTGCAGCCGCCGCACGCGTCTCAGAGCGCCGTGAGGAGTCGCACGTCTAGCGCGGGGATCTTTCCCGCCTAGCTAGTAAAGGCCATTGCCGCTACCAGCCCTGGTCGACTTTGCCGTCGGGCTACCCCATACTGATGCGCCATCGGGGGGAGCCGCTCATGGCCGTAGCGTTCGCGGACTGAGATGGAGTTCGACTCGTCCGCCTTCCGGCACCCGATGTCGGTAGCGGAGTGGGATGCCGCCGAATTCGACGTCTTCGTGCGCTGCGATGACGGCAGCATCGAGCACTACTGGAGCGGCGACGGCGTCGTGTTCGGGCCGGAGCCGCTGGGCGGGTCGTTCACGACCGATCCGGTGGCGGTGTGGGAATTCTTCGTCGGCGAGTGGATTCTGCATCTGGTCGGCCGCTCGGGGGCACAGCTCGTCGATTGGCGCTGGATCCGGTCAGGGCCGGGCGGCTTCCTCGGAGTCCCCACCGTCGAGGCCCTCGAGGGCTACTGCGTGACCGATCCGGAGGTCGTCCATTTCAATCGGCTGTCGATCTTCGCGAGCACTCTCGACGGCCAGTTGCGGCACTGGGCCCTCGGTCCCGAGGGGTGGACCGGACCGGAGACCGTCGGCGCGGGCGGACCTCGCTCGAAGCCCACGGCCATCAGCCGCGCTCCCGGCGTCATCGATGTGTTCGCCTGCAGCGGTGGCCTGAGCCACTGGTGGCTCGGCGACGACGGCTGGCACTTCGAGTCGCGCGGCGGCGAGCGTCTGATCGGCCAGCCCGCGGTCGCGTCGTCGCGGCCGGATCGGCTGGACGTCTTCGTCGTGAATTCCGACGGCGTGCCGGTGCACTGGGGGTGGGACAACGGCAGGTGGTTCGGTCCTGAAACCCGACTGCAGATGACCTTCGGCCTCTCCTCCAGCGTCGTGGCCACGCCGGAGATCTCGCTGGTGTCGTACGGCCCCAACCTGCTCAGCCTGATCGGACGCAGTACCGACGACCAACTGGTGGAGTGGCGCCTGCGGGCGCCGGACGGCTGGTCCGGCGCGAATCCGTTCGACCGGATCGAGCATCCCGCGGTTGCCTGGTCGCCCGAGGACAACCGGGTCGACGTCCTGAGCCGCAACAACGACGGAAGTTTCACGCACGACGTGTTCGTCGTCGACCCGTCCGGAGGCATGGGCGAACCGGTGCCCGGCGGTTTTGAGTCCGAACTGCTCGTCCTGGCCGAGCCTGAGCCCCCGCCGCGCACGCTGACCATGACGCCCGTCGACGCTGATCTACTCGTCACGAGGCCATCGGACCTGGTCGTTCTCGGCTTGCGGTGGACGGGATTCGAGGTGCAGACCCCGGCAGGCGCTCCGGCCGAACTTTCGGCCGGCGCGGGTGCCGAGCTGACCGCGATCTTCCCGCCGCAGCACATCGTCGAAGAGGTGTTGGACGCCGGGGCTCCGGGTTCGCCGACGCGCAGTGCCGCGCTGTCCGGACCCAGCCGGGTCGTCGTCGGACTGCCAGCTGGTGTGCGGGTGCCCTTGTCGGTCGAAGGAGTCCTCGATGCCCTGCGCCACGGACAGGTCGTGCCGAGCCTGGGGGCTTCCGACGAGAAGACCGCGATCGAGATCCCGTACCACTTGGTGATCAGCCCGACTGCGGCGAACGCGGTCGACATGCAGTGCACTCATGACGCGGAAGTCGTCGCCGGCCCCACCGGAAGCGTCGGAATGTGGCAGACGGCGATCGCTGCGGCTGGGACGCCCGCACGAGCAGCAGCAGGGCTGGTGCTGCGAGCGCTCGACGCTGGATCCGCCGACCCGTTCCCCGTTGCGCTCAGCGGGGGGTTCCGCGGTCGGATCATGCTCGAAGCGCCGACGGCCCGCATCGATCGTCTTGCCCTGAGCGCGCTGGGCGGAACCCTGTTCGCGGTCGGCTCTTGGGACACGTTCGAGTGGGAGCACGTCGCCGCGCTGGGCCGCGATCGCCGCGTCCGCACGTCGACGAAGGGAGTCCTCTATCCCTTCGGCCATCGCGCCGAGTACGTCGAGACGACCGAGCGCGTCTTCGAAACGGCCGCCGAGGGCGCCACCGCCCATCTGCGCAAGTCGAGGACCTTACGTGTCAGCGAACCGGTCCGCGCCGAGCCGGCGGACGCAGCGTTGCGCGCCGCGTTCCCGTTCGCCGACGTCGAGTTCGAGCGGTTGTCGTTCGAGAATCTCGATGAACCCGGATGGGAGATCAAGGAGTTCCCGACCCCGGAACGGGATCGGCTGGAAATGGCGCTCGCTCAGTGGGAAACCGTGGCGCAACCGATCTACGAGGCCATCTACGGCGACATGGGGCCGTTCGACGACCCGCCGGTCGAGGATCTCGCCTTCGGTCTCGGCGACGCGGCGGACTTGCTCGATCCGGATGACCCGGATTCCGGCACCCGCGGCGCCGCGGCGCTCGAGTACCTCAGCACGTACATGGAGATGGAGTGGATCCGCGCGCAGATCGACGCGCTGCCGCACGGTGGCGTTGCGCCGCTCGACGTGTATTTCGCGCCGATGTCTGGCGGGCAGGCGGTGCTGTTCCCCCTGCGCCTCGCCGGACGGGTGGCGGACGTGCATCTGGCGCTGCCACTGATCTTCGTGGCGGACGTGGATCGCAGCCGTGCGCTGCTCAACGACGAGTTCCACTCGCTCAGTGATGGGGACATCGCGCGGCGGGTGGCGCAGTCCTACCGCGCTGGAGGCGACGGAGTCGTGGATGTGGGCGGTGCCCGGATCGACCTCGTCCGGTCGCCCACGCCGATGGCTGCCGATGTATGCGAGGTGCAGCGCCTGCACATCGTCGGCCAGGCGCACGAGGGCGGCTTCCGGCCGCGGCTCGGGGTCGAACCCGCTCCCGACGAGCAGGACCTCCCGGCTGCGGACCGCTGGGGGTTCGATGTGGTTCTGCCGGCAGTACGCACGCTGCTGGGCGCGGATCAGCCGCCGCTGCGCCTGGCCCTGAGCCGCGCCCTGCTCGGGCAGACCGCCGGTGTCGACATCCCCTTCCAGGTTCCCGACGAAGCGGCGAAGCTCGCGACCGACTTCGCCAAGAACAGTTCACGCAGCGGAGGGATCGTCGCACCCGACATCGTCGCCGACGGAATCTCCCGCGCGTACGGACCGGTCCGCGTTGCCGCGTTCTCCGCCGGCCCTGAGGCGACACTCGACCCGCAGAAGGTGCTGGGCGACACCGCAACGTTGCTCGGCTACCGGCTGGCCGATCTGATCGACGCCACCGCGCTGCAGAAACCGCCCGCCATAATGCGTCCCGACCCGGCGTCGCCGGAGGTCACGTTGCAGTGGCGCGGCGTCACCCTGGGCACCGACAAGGGTTCATTCGTCACCGCTGCGAACTCCACACTCGATCTGGACGTGGTGGTCGGTGTCGCCGACCAGAAGATCACGTGCACGGTCGAACACATCGCCCTCGCGTTGCCGGATCGGACGACGAAGCTCATCGAGGTCACCTTCGAGAAGGTCGTATTCACGCAGGAGGCGAATCAGCCACCTACGCTGCGACTCGACGGTGGTGTGGATGCCGAGTTCTTCGGGATCCTCAACCTGCTCAAGAAGTTGCAGGACGCGGTCGACATCGGCGACTCGGCTCCGCAGATCGAAGCGTCCTCGCGTGGCGTGTCGGCCAGCTACACGGTGCCGGTGCCCGATGTGACAGCCGGCGCGTTCCAGATGACCGGGTTGGTGTTCCACGCGGGCATCGACGTCCCTTTCGACGAGAAGCCGGTCACCATCTCACTTGCCTTCGCCAGCCGCGAGAAGCCGTTCAACCTCAGCGTGTTGATGTTCGGTGGCGGTGGGTACGTCGACGTCGAGATCGACCGCACCGGCTTGCGCCGTCTCGAACTCGCGCTGGAGTTCGGGGCATCCGTGTCCGTCAACTTCGTCGTTGCGTTCGGGGAAGTCCACGCCCTCGGCGGCGTCAGCATCGTCAAAGCCGAGCAGTTCGGCATGGCGGGCTACCTGCGCTTCGGCGGGCATGTCAGCGTCTTCGGCCTGATCTCGGTATCGGTGGAACTCACGCTCACGCTGCGCTACGACTTCGACACCAACGAGATGATCGGGAGGGCGACCCTCGTACTGGAGGTGGATCTCACCCTGATCAGTGAGTCGGTCGAACTCGACACCGGAGATTGGGTTCTCGTCGGCGGTACGAATGCGGCCGAGCGAATCTCGGCCCGACCCGAGTTCGCGATCGCTCACCCGTTGCCCCTCGACGCGGCCAGCGTGCCCGACGAATGGGTGCGCTACCGATCGGCCTTCGCACCGGACTCGGTGCGGACGTGAGCGTGTTGGGCTGGGTCGCCGTCCCCGGAGGCCGAAACGAACCGCCGGCCGGTGCGCCGGAAGGCGCCGACCGATCCGTCGCCGTGCTTCGCGTGCTCGTCGTGCCGAAGCTGGACGAGCAACTCGCCGCCACGGCTCTGGCCGACTGGCCGGCGACGATCAACGCAGTCACCCCGGTCGTGGAGGTGCGGGAGCCCGGTCACGAGCCGGTTCGGGTCAGCAGCGAACTGCGGCGGGCAGCACGCTCGTCGACGTGGCAGGGATTCTTCGGGCACGGGATCGACGTCAGGCCCTGGCAGCCACCGGCCGGCTACGACCCGCCGGACGTGAGCCCGACGCTGCAGCATGTTCAGGATGTCCGCACCACGTACAAGAGCGCTGCGGATCGTCCCGGCGACGCGGGGGTCGTGCGGCAGCAGTTGGGGACCTGGCAAGCCGTTCCACCGCCGAGTCGCGGGCCGGCCGGCGCACCTGTGTTCGCGCCCGTCGACCTGCACCGCGCGGTCTCGATGCTGCGCGAGCACCCGTACGTCCTTCGCATGCTCGGTCTCATCCTCGAACTCGAGATCGCCGCAGGTGACGTCCCGCGAACCGCGGGCTCGGAGCGCCAGATCCGGGTGACGTGGCCCGAGTCCCCTCTCCCGGTCGAGTCGCCGTGGACGGCGTACGAGTACAACGGCGAGCATTTCCTGCCGGCATCTGGCGGCGACATCGTCCGAGGTCTGGTCGACCTCTCGGACGAACACAAATGGGAGATCGTCACTGCCGACATCGAGGGCGCAGTGAGCAAGCTGCGCGATGCCGCGCGGGCAGTCCTGGGAGACGGACGCACCGCGGACGACACCGACGTGCCGGTCCTGCCCACACTCAAGTCGGCAGGGCTGCAACTGGCCCGCCGCGATCGGGCTGAGCAGTTGGCGGACCGCACGCGCCGCGGCAGAAGCAACGCGACGACCCGCTCCCTGGCCGACCACGTGTTCACCGCGGACGACCTGGTGTTGGGCTACCGGATCGACGTGCGACCGCAGAGCAGCAACACCTGGTACTCGCTGCACGACCGCACCGCCACGTACACCATCGACGGCGCGCCCGTCGGCGCGGACCCCGCAGTACGGGAAGAGGGACACGTCAAGCCGCATGCCGCCGTGAAGGACGACACGGGTCTGCGCGCCGAGGAGATCGTCGCGCGATGGAGTGGCTGGAGCCTTGCTGTCGCACGTCCGACCTTCGAGGGCCGACAGCCGATCGAGGGACCGACTGATTCGGCTGCCGACCTCATTCCGTATCGCTTCGCGATGAGCTTCGACGTGACCGCGAACAGTCTTCCGGAGTTGCGGTTCGGCGAGGCGTATCAGTTGCGCGCACGGGTGCTGGACGTCGCCGGTGGCGGACTGCAGCTGGATGATCCGGAGGCGGCCGCACAGCCGACCGGATTGGTGCCCTACACCCGATACGAGCCGGTACCGCCACCGGAGCTCGTCGTGCCGGACGGTCTGCTCGTGCCGGACGCAGCGCACCCCGAGCGGACGCAGGTGGCTCGGGACCGGCTTGGCCCCGGCGGCGCACTGGAGCGACTCGTCGTCCGTAGCTCGCCGACGGCTACAGGCGCGTTCAGCGGCGCTGAATTCGACGGGAACCCGGCGTACCCGCAGAACAATCGCCGCACGTGTCAGGCCCCGGCCACGACATTCCAGCTGGCCGAGCAACACGGGGTGTTCGCGATACCGGACGAGGCCGGATGGTCACGCGCGCTACGGGCCAACCCGCTGGATCCGACCAGTCGGCTACCCGACCCGCTGGCTCTCGGTCCGGCGACGACATTGGTCCCGGAGCCGGGTGGACTGACCGACGCGATCACCGACACCCGGCCGTGGGCAGGCACCTGGCCCGATCTGGAACCGAAGGTCGTCGAGCTGGTGGCCGGATCAACGCAGGATGCGATCACCTTGCACTGGGTCGCTTCCGGTGCCGCCATCGCGCCCGCGGCCGACGCGCAGTCCTCCACGGTTCGTGTCGTGCTCCCTCCTGGCCAGCATGCGGTGCTCGAACTGTCGTCGATGATCCTGCAGGGCAACCTGGACCTGTTCGAGATCAAGCAACTGGCGTCAACCGCGGAGGCGGACACCGCTGCGATCCAAGGGCGTCATCCCATGCTCACGCCGCCCCGCCGGATCGAGTTGGTGCACGCGGTGCGCCAGCCGATCAAGGCGCCGACCGGATCACTCGCGACCTCCCGCCCGATAGGCGCGACGTACGCCGTGCTGGAACCGACCGATGCCCTGCTCGGCATCGACACCTCGAGCACGGCCCAACTCGACATCACGGCCGCGTGGGACGAGTGGGGCGGTCCGGTGCCTGTGGCGAGCCCCGCAACTCCGCTCCCTCCGACCGCCGTGGCACGGGGGGCCGAGGAATTGCCCGAACTGCGGCAGGAATTCGGAGACACCAAGCATCGAATGGTGCGCTACACGGTCGCGGCCGTGAGCAGGTATCGGGACTTCTTCGCCGCCTCGGATCCGGAGGCGCTGTTCCGCGTGACGACCCCGTTCGACGCGGTGTCGGTGAAGAACAGCGCCCGGCCGGCTCCTCCAGTGATCGTCTCGACGCTGCCCGCCTTCCTGTGGTCGGACAGCCATCCACAGCCGGGCCGGCTCGTGCGCACCCGCGCCGGGGGACGCCTCCGGTTGGATCTCGGGAACGAGTGGTTCACCACCGGCGAGGGCGAGTGCCTCGGTGTCGTGGTGTGGCCGGGTACCGACGACATTCCGAACGAGGTTCGCGGTCTGGTGTCGTGGGTCAACCGCGATCCGATACATCAGACCCCTTCGCCGCCGAAGGTGCTGGCCGACGAGTCGATGTTCACCGGCACGTTGGGTCCGGTCGACGTTCGGCTCATCGAGACCGGGCATCCGGTGCGCGTGCTGCCCTATCCGGTGTCCTTCGATGACGGCCGATGGTTCGCGGACGTCGAAATGCCCGTCCCGTGTGCGACGTCCTACTCTCCGTTCGCGCATCTGGCGGTCGTGCGATTCCAGCGCGAGAGCCTTCCCGACCTCAGCATCTCAACGGTCGTTCGCACCGACATGGTGCCGGTGCCGAACGACCGGCGGCTCGAGGTGCACCAGGAAGCGGACGGCCTGCATGCGGCGCTGTCCGGACTCGGCCCCGAGGGATCGCGACCGAACCGGGTGGTGGCCGCGCTCGAACGGCGCGACGGCACGGCGGCCTCGGTCGGACTCACCTCGCTGACGGGCACGGCCCCGCCTGGTGTGGACACCTGGGTCCGGGTTCCAGGTGCGAGCGTCGTCGGCCGGACCAACGAGCCGCTGCCCGCCCTGCCCGTGCCGGCTGACACGGGACATCTCAGAGTCGTCATCCGCGAGGTCGAGGACCTGGACGCACCCGGCGGAATCGTGGGTGCCGCTCGCGAACTGGCCGAGCATGCCGTGTACGTCGACGCCGTCGACCTGCCCATCGGCTGAGGCTGACAGACTCGTCGCATGCGCGTTCTCGTCACCGGAGCCTCCGGCAAGGCCGGCAAGTGGGTGGTTCGTGATCTCGTCGACGCGGGGTACGACGTGCTCGCCACGGACATCGCGCCGATGCGCAGCGACTGCCCGAGCGCATTCACCCGCGCCGACCTGACCGACTACGGCCAGGCGCATGCGGTGATGTCCGGTGTGGACGCGGTGGCCCATCTGGCCAACATCCCCGCGCCGCGGCTGTTCACCGCGCCGCACACGCTCAGCACCAACAACGCGATGAACGGGAACATCTTCCTCGCTGCGGCCGAGCACGGGGTGCAGCGCGTGGCGTGGGCGTCGAGCGAAACCACCCTCGGCCTGGACTTCGAGGACCCGCCGCGCTACGCGCCGCTGGACGAACAGCATTACCCACTGCCCACAACGACGTACGCCTTGTCGAAGGTGTTGGCCGAGAACGCCGCCGAGCACGTGTCGGCGTGGTCGGGAATTCCCTTCGTGGCGCTCCGGCTGTCGAACGTGATCGATCCAGAGGACTACCGGCTGTTCCCGACCTACTGGCCGGACGCGCAGTTGCGGAAGTGGAACCTGTGGGGCTACATCGACGCGCGCGATGCAGCGGCGGCCTTCCGTTACGCCATCGAAGCCGGTACGTCCGGCGCGGTCAGCGTCATCGTGGCGAACGACGACACCGTGATGGACCGGCCGTCCGCCGACCTGCTGCACGAGGTGTTCCCGTCCGTCGATGTCCGGCGCCCGCTCGACACGTATCAGACGTTGCTCGCCAACGACCGGGCCAAGGAACTGCTCGGCTGGACGCCCACGCATTCGTGGCGTGCCGAACTCGGCGGATAGCTTCCGCCCGAACGGATCAGGACGTCGCGGCTCGCTCGGCCGCGCTGCGCAGGACACAGAACTCATTGCCCTCGGGATCCGCGAGCACTGCCCAGCCGCGGCCGTCGGGTGTGCGCAGGTCGTTCACCAGACTTGCGCCCAGGCTGAGGATGCGGTCGACCTCGGCGTCGCGTGGGCCGTCCGGTTCGAGACACACGTGCATCCGGTTCTTGCCGGTCTTCGGTTCGGGCACCTCGATGAGGATGAATTCGCCGCCGGTCTCGGCGAGCGGGATGCCGACCTCGTCGTCGGACGGGTCGTTGTCGGCATGGATCGGCCGGTCGAGGACGGCGGACCAGAACTGCGCGAGCGGCCACGCGTGGCGGCAGTCGAGGGTGATGTTGCGGATCGCTGCGGACATCGCCTCAGTCAACCGGAAACGGCTCGGGGCCGCCCGCGATTTGCGGACGGCCCCGAGACGCGCAGTTCGTCAGGTGGTGCCAGTGGCCTTGATGGTGGCGACGCCGACCTTCGTGCCGGTCTTGCTGCCGCCCTTCAGCGCGGTGATGCCGAAGGTCTTGTTCAGCAGATCCGCAGCGTCCTGCGAGAGGTAGACCGTCGTCCCTGTCAGCGTGGCGACGCCGTCGCTGCTGATGGTCGGGGTCTGCAGCGTGCTGCCGTCGAGGTCGAACAACTTGGCGCCCTTTACGACGCTCTTGCCGTTGAGGGTCACGTCGCCGGTGAGCTTGGAGTTGTTGCCCGGGTCGATGACGAAGTCTTGCAGCCCCACCGCTTTGCCACCCGCGGTCAATGTGAAGCCACTGCCGCTGTGATCGAGCTCGCCCTGCACGTAGGGCGTGACGTCGCCCTTCTTGTAGACGGTGACGTGTCCACCGGTGATGGGGAATGACAGCGTCCCGGTGGACGCATCCAGCTTGGCGGTGCCGATGAGTCCTGGCTTCACTCCGAGATCGGTGATCGCGGTGGCGAAACCGGTGTCGAGTTTGACCGACGTGGTGTTGCCGGAGAGCGTCTTGAATGCCCCGACGGGACTCGGCTTGTCACTGCTGCACGCAGCGGTGGTGACGAGTGCGGCGGCCGCGGCCGCGCCGACGATCACCTTGGCGTACTTACGCATGTCGCTCCTGATGTATGTCTCGGACGGGTTCACAGAGCTGTTCGGTGCGGACCCTGCGTCCGGTTCCATCAGCGGCGCGGTGATCCTCCCGAGACAGTCGCGCGCATCGAGGAGAGCGCGGTCGCGAACTCTGATGCCGGAACCAGCCGGGCGACCTCGATCGCGTCGTCGATGGTGTCCACGTCGACGAGGGAAGGGAGCAGTTGCACGCGCAATCCGAGTTCGACCAGCCGGCTGTACTGTCGCGGCCCGGTGTCACTACGCGACATGGCGATGCCGGGAATCGCCTGCGCCGCCACCTGCGGGTTGCTGAACCCGATCGCCCAGTACCCGCCGTCCGGGCACAGGCCCAGGCAGGCGTCGTACGTGACCGGGTCGAAGGTCGCGAGCTGATGCGGTTGCAGTTGCGGCGTGTCCATACCGACGAGAACAGCCGGTCCGCGTCCCGCTGCAGCGAACGCGTGCGTGAGCCTGATGTCGAGTTCCCCCGCGGGTTGCACCACGTGCCGCCAGGCCCCGGGTAACCAGCCGCGGACGTCGCCGTCGAACGCGAGAATGCGTTGACGCGCAACGACATTCTCCGCTGCTCGCAAGGTGTCGCGTAGGGCCGCTGCCGCGAGGTCTGCAGCTTCGGTCGCGGTGAGCGAAGGTTGCAGTCGCGTCTTGACCAGTCCCGGACGAGGTCGCTTCGCCAGGACGATCAGGGTGTCGATCACGTCGCGAGGACCGCGCTCATGTCACGAACGGCCTGCAGCGTGCCGCGTGCGGTGCCCGTCACCTTCGACCGGCCGATCCGGCAGCGGTAGCCGACGTCGGCGCCGACGATCCGCCAGCCGGCCTCGTGTGCGCGCAGCACGGTCTCGACCGGATAGCCGCAACGGCGATCTGCGATCGGCAACGTGAGATAGGGCTCGCGGCGAGCGACGCGCATGGGTCCCACCTCCGATATTCGCGTGCCGGTACGTCTCCGGACTCGCCGGGCCAGTGCGACGTTCGCGACGCGATTCGGGACAGACATCGCTCCGGGTTCGACCGCGCGCCTGCGGCCGACGACGAGGTCCGCGTCGCCGGCGAGAAGCGCGGCCAGCCGGAGCGCATCGGACGGATCCAGCGAACCGTCGCAGTCGCAGAACGCGAGGAGCGGCGCCGTGGCGGCGAGTGCGCCGGCGTGGCAGGCGGCGCCGTAGCCGCGCTGTACACACTCGACGACTTCCGCGCCGAGGGAACGCGCGATCTCTACGGAGCGGTCGCTCGAGCCGTTGTCGACGACGATCGCGCGGGCCTCGCGCGGGACGCGTGCGAGCACCCAAGGCAGTGCCTGGGCCTCGTCGAGGCAGGGCAGCACGATGTCGATCACGGCGTTGCCCATGTCCGCGAACGTACCCAGCACCGAAACGGGAACGGTCGGATTCCGTGGTGCCGTAAGGATTTCGACAGACACTGCGCGACTGAGCCGTGCAACGATTCGAGTGGTGACCCTACGTCGGATCGTGCTGGCGCTGGTGCTCGCCGCCGACGTTTTCGCGTGCGGCTTCCTGCTGCACGATCGCGACGTCGCTTACCCGGTGCTGTGGCTGTACGCGGTCATGTCGGCGTTGTTCGCAGTCGCGGTATACCTCCTGCGAGCCGGCGTCGGGGGCAAACGCGCGACCGCGTGGCTCGTACTGGCTGTGGGCGCCGCGCTGCAGATCGCCGCGCTGACCGCGTCGCCGCAGACGTCCGACGACGCAGACCGCTACGTGTGGGACGCGAAGGTGCAGTTGCACGGCACCGACCCGTACCGCTACCCACCTGCCGCCGCGCAACTCGAACCGTTGCGAGATTCCGACCTGTTCGGACGGGAATCGGCGTGCACGCATCCGATTCGGGACGGCTGCACGGCGATCAACCGGCCCGCCGTCCGGACCATCTACCCGCCGGTCGCCCAAGCCGCATTCGACGTGACCAGAATCCTCTCTGGCGGCAAGGGATTCCTGTTCCCGTATCAACTGATCGCCGCGCTCGGTGCGATGGCGGTAGCCGTGCTTCTCGTCCGTCGCGGACTGCCGCCCTGGCGAGTGGCGATGTGGGCGTGGTGTCCCGTAGTGGTGATCGAGTTCGGCAACAACGCGCACATCGACTGGCTTGCTGCGCTGTTCGCCGTCCTCTCTCTGGGTGCCGCGACGAAGCGACACGACGTCCGCGCAGCGATCCTGTTGGCAGGCGGCATTGCCACCAAGCTCTACCCCGCGTTGCTGCTTCCGGCGATCATGAAACGCCGCCCGCTGGTCACGGTCACGGTCTCGGCGGCGGCTGTCGCACTCACGTACCTGCCGCACCTGCTCGCCGTGGGCACCGACATCGTCGGCTACCTGCCCGGTTATCTGCACGAGGAGGGCTACGACAGCGGCGACCGCTTCCTCTTGCTCGGGCGCGTGCTGCCGCACCCAGTGGACACCGCTGTCGGCGTCGTCATCGTTCTCGCGGCTGCCATCTGGGCGTGGCGCCGCATCGACGATGCGGCGCAGGCCGGACTTACCGTCGTCGTCGCCGCGCTGCTCGTCGCCACCCCGGCCTTCGGGTGGTACGCGGCGCTGCTCGTTGCACTGATTGCGCTGACCGGGCGCTGGCAGTGGTTGCCGCTCGCGATCGCGCCGTCCATCGTCTACCTCCTGCGGATCCAGATCACCCGCGACTCGACCTGGTTGGCGCTGTGCTACTTCGTCGGAGCAGTGCTCAGCGTCGTGTTGCTGGCGCTCGCGAAGCCGACGCGACACAAGCGGATACTCGAAACATGGAACCTCCCCAGTCGCTCCAGAACCTCGACCTGGACGGGTTGATCGGACTGCCGGTCGAGCGGGCGCGCGCGCTCGTAGAGGATGCGGGCGGTGTGCTCCGCGCGGTATCACCGGGTGATGTGGTCACGCTCGAGTACCGCGCCGACCGTGTGACGGTGGCGGTCGTCGACGGCGAGGTCATCGAGAACAACGGCATCGGATGAACACCCCACAACGATTTCCCGCGGACGGCTTGCCGTCGCGAGTCACCATCTACGAGGTGGGGCCGCGTGACGGCCTGCAGAACGAGGCGACGACGGTCGACGTGGGCGTGAAGGCCGAGTTCATCGAGCGCCTCGCCGACGCCGGTCAGCGCGTCATCGAAGCGACCAGTTTCGTGCACCCGAAATGGGTGCCGCAGCTCGCCGATGCAGCCGAACTCATCGAGCGCATGCCGCGACGGGACGGCGTCCGCTATCCGGTCCTCGTGCCCAACGACCGTGGGCTCGACCGCGCGCTCGACATGGACGTGCGTGACATCGCGATCTTCGGCAGCGCGACCGAGACGTTCGCGCAGCGCAACCTGAATCGCAGCCTGACCGGGCAGTTCGAGATGTTCGCTCCGGTAGTCGAGCGCGCTCGTGAGCACGGCCTCGACGTGCGCGCGTACGTGTCGATGTGCTTCGGCGATCCCTGGGAGGGCGAGGTGCCGGTCGCCCAGGTCGTCGATGTGGGCGTACGACTGCTCGACCTCGGTTGCTCGCAGTTGTCGTTGGGCGACACGATCGGCGTGGGCACCGCCGGGCACGTCGCAGCACTGCTGGCGGCGTTCGTAGACCGCGGCGTCGGCGTCGACCGGCTGGCGGTCCATTTCCACGACACGTACGGCCAGGCGCTCGCGAACACGCTTGCAGCGCTGCGCGCCGGCGTCACGACGGTCGACGCCTCGGCCGGCGGGCTCGGCGGTTGCCCGTACGCGAAGAACGCCACCGGCAATCTCGCGACCGAGGACCTCGTATGGATGCTCGACGGGCTCGGCATCGAGACCGGGGCCGACCTCGCGAAGCTGGTCGACACCAGCGTCTGGATGGCGGCTCAGTTGGGGCGGCCGAGCCCGTCCCGCGTCGTCCGTGCGCTTGCCGGTTGAGCGGGTAGCCGCCGGTCGAGCCATGCGATCAGGGCGCAGACGGCGCCGAAGACGGCCGTCACCGCCACCGCGTTGAGCAGCACGCGCCCGTAACCCTGCGTCGCGACGTCGACGAACGGGTACGGGTACCAGCCGGTCGTCTCCCCGCGCACGATCGTGTACGCGAACCACAGAACCGGCCACACCAGCGCCCACCCGACGACGGCGCCCGTGACTCGTGGACGCGGGCCGAACAGCAGCCAGCCGAGCACCATCCCCAGCGGCACGAGGTAGTGGAAGATCGCGTTGCTCGTCGTCTCGCGCCAGCCGTGTGGTTCGTGCACCGCGGCGAGCACGGTCGAGTACACGATGCCGGTCACCGCCTTTCCAGCACATTGGGATCCTAAGCTTAGAATTCCACGTGGACAAGTTGTCGCG